>Ga0302322_100007087_pt1 | contig 9990 bp, 7 predicted proteins | sample Fen_T0_2_FD_203757 | JGI IMG/M metagenome (GOLD analysis project Ga0302322, IMG submission 203757) | Peat permafrost microbial communities from Stordalen Mire near Abisko, Sweden - Fen_T0_2 | ecosystem: Environmental > Terrestrial > Soil > Wetlands > Permafrost | place: Sweden: Abisko, Stordalen... | reverse complement strand
CAGCTACTTGCTCACTGCGCGAATGTTGTTTCGGCAGGAGTTCACTCCGATCGCCGAAGAGTACGCGCAGAAGGCCGTCGCCGCAGACCCCAAACTTCCCCTCGCACACCAGTTACTCGGCGAGATCGAAATGTTCACGTCGAAAATTCCCGACGCGATTAAAGCCTTCGAGCAGGAATTGGCCATCAACCCCGCAAACCCGACGACCTACTACAAGCTGGCGGACGCATACTCCCGTGTGCAGAAGTATGAAGAAGCAGAACGCATGCTGCAGCGCTCAATCTGGCTGGACGCCACCGCTACAGGTCCATACGTCTTGCTGGGCAAGGTCCTACAAAAGAAGGGTGAACCCGTGCTGGCCGTCGGCTACCTGCAACGCGCGGCGGCCATGGACCCTAACAATCCTATGACGCACCAGTTGCTTGGGCAGGCCTACCGTGATGTTGGGAAAACGGAAGACGCCGAACGCGAATTGAAAACTGCCGAGCAGTTGCGCAACAAGCAGACAGACTTCCAATAGCCCGTCGAAGCGCTCGGCTTGGGTCAGCGCTGGCTTTCCTTGATCAGTTGCTCGAGTTGCTGCAGGTTCTCTCGCGCCAGTTGATTCGACGAATCGATGCGTAACGCTGCTTCGTAATGGGATCGCGCTTCCTGCAATCGTCCGAGTTGCACCAACGCTGTTCCTAGATTGGCCTCGGCCATGGCATCGTTGGGGTTTAATTTTGCAGCCTCGCCAAATTGGTCTGCCGCTCCCCCGAAATTGCCTTGCGCGGCATAAGCGTTGGCCAGGTTGTAGTGCGCGTCGAAGTAGTCGGGCTGCGATGCCAATGCCACGCTGAGATACTTCACCGCTCCGTCCACGTCACCTTTGGCGAGCAGCGCGCCTCCAAGAGCATTGTTCGCTACGGCGTCCTGCGGACGAATCAGCACCGCAGCCTCAAATTGTTCGACTGCTTCATCGCTTGCTTGGCGGGCCTGCAACATTTGCCCGAGGTTATACCGCGATTCGAAATTGCCGGGCGCCTTCTCCACTTCGTGCCGCGCCCAAGCCTCCTGAAGCGCCATCCTGGGATCCCCCGGTACTCCCGGCTCCTGCTTCGGAACAACCTGCAACCACAAGTGCGCCATCTCATCCGTTGACAGGTTCCCGCCCTGCACCCGCGCCGGCGGATGGTTCGGGTTGGCCGTATTGTCCTCCGAATTGTCGTACACGTAGCGCATCTTGACTACGGTGTTCCGCGGAAGAAGTACGGGCTCTTCGTACCGGTACACACCCTGCCAATTCACGTCCCAATGCTTAATATGAATCAGCGTCCTGGTCGTGCCGTCAGGCAACACGGCAGTCGCGAGCAAATCTTTACCCAGGTAATGCGCGTGCGGATAAACGCCGAGCAATTCAACATCGAGTGGCAATTTGAACTCGTCGGTCACGACGAAATTCGCTTCGCCGGCAGGAATGTCGAGCGCAGCATCACTCTGCAACTGCAACAACATGGGGTGTATCGTCGCGGGTTTGTCGGTGAAGTACAGTCCGATCGTTGGCTGTATCGGCTCTGGCTTTCCCGAGGGCTGCAGGTGTGCATTCAGTATCAAATCCGTGCCTTTGTCGAGCCGCAACGCCATTCCGTCAGGCTCGAAAGACGCTACCGTGCCCGGCTTCCAGAACAGAAAATGGCTGTCAGGATCGAACGCTTCCGAATCGATCCTGATCTCCATTCCACCGAATCCTGCGCCTTTTTCCTTCTCCATACGACGCGCCGTCCCGTAGCGATCCACTAGCACGTTCGCGTGATGCACGAGCCGCTTGTCCCCGGGATGGATTTCCACGGCCCGCACCCATCGCGTCCCGGTAATTGGCACGGGCAGAATGAAATTCCAGTACTGGTCTCGACCCGACGCTGCCAGGGTGTACGGATTCTCCGCTTTCACAATGAGATCGGGCTGACCAAGCTGCCAGCCCTCTACGAACTTCGGCGTCGCGGGCAGGTCACCCGCCTTGCCTTGCAGCATCCCCTGGTCAACCCATCGGCGGACGGTCGCGATCTGTTCGCCGCTCAACCGCCGCTCATCGGCAATCTTCACATCGCCCCGCTCCGGGAGCCACGGTGGCATATAGCGCGACTGCGTAACCGCAACGATCTGGTGGCCGTGTTTCTTTACGTCTTGATACGACAGCAGCGGAAACGGTCCCGCTTCGCCCGGACGATGGCACGAGGCACAATAATGAAAAACGATGGGAGCGATGTCGCGGTTGTAAGTGACTTTGTCTGTCGAGGTCCCGGGTTCCGCGCACCACGCCCCTTGCGCCGGCAGCAACATCGCTGCGCCGAGCAAAACGCGCGCCAGAAACTTCCAGTCTCGAGTGCGATTACCAGGAGTCATTGCAGGTCTGAAATGTAGCACCCGACGCCACTTACCGACGCGGGCGCCGTAGTTCCATTCAGCGCCGCGCGGATAGCTTCATCGAGTTCATGGGTCGTGGGTTGCGAGCGGGCCCGGCCGAAAGCCTCGTACCAGTTATCGATGCGGCCGTGGTAAATCAACTCACGCTTGCCATTGAAAACCGCCACCTCAGGGGTGATCTGCACCTTACTCTCGTTTACTAACTCGTGCTGCGGATCGCGAAGCGCCGTGAAGTGATAGCCATATTCCTGCAAGTGCTTCTCAATCGTCGCCGAAGTTTCGTCCCTGTCAGGATAAACCAACACAAACTGCACTTTGCCCGCATACTCCTGACTCATTGCCTTTAGCGTCGGCGCGTAGCGATTGGAAACTGGGCAGTCCGTGCGAACAAAAATCAAGATCACGGTCCCGCCCTTCCCGAGCGGGTCAGCCCGCGCCCCCGACAAACTTAGGCCCTGCGCGACTGACGCAGGTTGATTTACCACGGCATGCGATCCGGATTGAGCCTGGCCACCAGCAGTTGCGCAAAAGATGCCAGCAGTTAAGGCCCCAGCCGCCAGACCCAGCATTCTACTTAACACTGTCACATCTCCCGAGAACATCTAGCGGTCAATCGCTCGTGCGTAACCACGCTACTTCGTCAGTTCGCCAACATACACAGTCCACGGCGCCAGCTCGATACCAGATAGTGACTGCGTGGCTCCAGCCTTGTTCGTGGCCACCAGTGTCTTAGCCTGCTTCCCGCTGAAACCCTGCGACGACGCATCCAGACTCACCGTCTGCGGACTATCTGACATATTCATCACCACGAGCACAGCCTCGTTCTTGTAGCGGCGCAAATACGTGTAAACGTTTGCGTCGCTCTCGTTCAAGGCAACATAATCTCCGTCCAGCAGCGCCTTGTTGGTATGACGCAGCGCCAACACGGTCTTATAGAAACTCAATACCGAATTCGGGTCCGCTTTTTCTGCAACCACATTGTGTGTCTTGGACGAAACCGGAACCGGCAGCCACGGAATCCCCTGCGTGAAACCGGCATTTGGCCCATCGTTCCACTGCATCGGAGTGCGCTCGCCATCCCTTCCCTTCACTGTCGGCCAGCCCAATTGCCCGATCGGGTCCTTTACGTCTTCCTTGCGCGTCGGGTCGTTGTTTGCCATGCCGATCTCTTCGCCGTAGTACAGGATCGGCGTGCCGCGCAACAGCAGGTACATGGCCGCCATTACTTTGGCGATGTCGTCGTCGTGCTTGCCGTCGCTAAATCGCGAGTAGGCCCGCTTGATGTCGTGGTTGCTCATGACCCAAACCGGCCACTCGCCCGACGCATACACGCCGGCAATGTGCTTGCGAAACACATCCGCCGAAAGCGGCTTCAGTGCCGTCAACATCAAGTCCATGGGCATCTGTAACTCGTCGTGTTTCTTGCCGTAGTAATCCTTCAGTTCGTTCACGTCTGACGTCCACGTCTCCCCTATCAGCACCGCGTTGTACTCATTGGCCGCGTTGCGCAGCCCCTTCATCACGTCGTGTACTTCGGGAAGCTTGTCGTTGTTCTTAGGAAACATGTTCGGATCGCCGAATGCGTTCTTCCCCGGCTGAACCGGATTGTCCGTGAGGTTGGGATCCTCGAATAGCGTGTCCACGGCGTCGAGCCGGAAGCCCACCACCCCGCGCTTGTACCAGAAGCGCGTCGAGTCATACATGGCCTGCGCGACTTTCGGATTGCGCCAGTTCAAGTCCGGCTGCTGCGGATAAAAGTAATGGTAGTAATACTGGCCCCTCGTCGGAACCATCTGCCACGCTGAGCCTCCAAACGTAGAAAGCCAGTTGTTAGGCGGCTGGTTCGCACCCTTGCCGTTCTTCCAGATGTACCAGTCGGAGTAGGGCCCGGTCTTTGACGCGGCAGATGCGAGAAACCACTTGTGCTTGTCCGAGGTGTGGTTCACCACGAAATCAAACACGATGCTGACATTATTTTGCTTGCCGACCTTCTGCATGTGATCGAAATCAGGCAGCGTGCCGTACATCGGATCGATGTTCTTGTAGTCCGACACGTCATACCCGAAGTCGACCTGCGGAGACGGAAAGCAAGGCGCGATCCAGATCACGTCCACGCCCAGCCATTTCAGATAGTCCATTTTTGACGCAATGCCGTTCAGGTCGCCGATGCCGTCGTTGTTGCTGTCCATATAACTGCGGGGATAGATTTCCTGAAAAACGGCGTGCTGCCACCATTGGTGGCCCTCGGCGTCCACAGGCGTGTTTTTCGATTGTGCAGACGCCAGTGACGCGGTGAGGGATAAAGCAATCAACAATCGAATCAACTTCACGGACATTTCGCGCATGGAGGGGCCTCCTGAGAGTGGTTCTTCTTGCAATGCTGGCGCACCCGAGAGGCAGTCTATCGCAATGCTGGCTCTGCACACCACTTTGTGACCTTTGTGCCGACTCCCGGAAAGCGACTTGCAATCTGCGGCCAGGTCGGCGCGACCGACCATTTCGTACCCGCTCGAATATGCCCCAACTTGCAATCCAAGCGCGCCGTCCCGCAAAATAAAATGAGCACCAGCGCGAGGTCAGCAGGTACCGTTTTTGGCGCAATCAAGAAGAAAATTTCTCCGTTCACTCTGCCGCAGCGCGCTCGTCCTCAGTTTTTCGGATGTGCTCTCGCTGGCGCGCCCTCTTTCTGTTTTTGCGCAAGCGAATCCCGCCACCTCGAATCCAGCCGGCGATCTTGGAGTCACATTCACCGACGTCGCCAAAGAAGCCGGACTTAACGCCATCACCATTTTTGGCGGCGAACACAAAAACAAATACTTGCTCGAAACCACGGGCTGCGGCGTCGCCTTTTACGACTACGACAATGACGGTTGGCTCGACATCTTCCTCGTCAACGGCACTCGTCTGGAAGGCTTTAAGCCGGGCGACGAACCGTACAACCACCTTTTCAAGAACAACCGCGACGGCACCTTCACTGACGTCACGTTAAAGGCCGGACTGAAGCACTCCGGATGGGGACAGGGCGTCTGCATCGGCGATTACGACAACGACGGCAACGACGACCTGTTCATCACCTACTTCGGTAAGAACGTGCTGTATCACAACAACGGCAACGGTACCTTTACCGATGTGAGCGAGAAAGCGGGAGTGGCCGGCAAGCGAATTCGATGGGCGACCGGCTGCTCCTTCCTCGATTACGACCTCGACGGCAAGCTCGATCTTTTCGTCGCCAACTACATCGACCTTGATCTGAAGACCGCTCCGGTGCCCGAGAGCGGCCCATGCCTTTACAAAGCCGTCATGGTCGCCTGTGGACCTCCCGGATTAAACGGCGACACCAACATCCTCTACCACAACAATGGCGACGGCACTTTCACCGACGTTTCCGAGAGCGCTGGCATCACCAAGGTGAGCGGCACCTACGGACTCGGTGTTTGCGTCGCGGACTTCGACAATGACGGATTCCCCGACATCTATGTCGCCAACGACTCCACCAAGTCGCTCATGTACAAGAACCTGAAGAACGGCAAATTCGCCGAAGTTGGCCTCGAGGCCGGCTGCGTCCTCAGCGCCGACGGCAAGCCGCAGGCCGGAATGGGCGTCTCAGCCGCGGACTACGACCTCGACGGCAATCTCGATATCCTCAAGACGAACTTCGCGGGAGACACACCGTCGCTTTACCGCAACATGGGCGGCTGGAACTTCGAAGACGCGACTTTCCAGGCCGGACTCGGCCTGCACACTCAGTATCTAGGCTGGGGATGCGGCTGGCTCGACTTCGACAACGACGGCTGGCCCGACATTCTCATCTGCAACGGACACGTTTACCCTGAAGTCGAACAGCTCACGACCGAAGCGGGATACCCGCAGAAGAAGCTGCTCTATCACAACACCCACAACGGCCGATTCAAGGAAGTCACGTCACAAGGGGGCCCCGGCATCACCGTCCCGAATGCTTCGCGCGGCTGTGCCTTTGGCGACTACGACAATGATGGCGATGTCGATTTCGTCATCAATTCCGTAAACGGACTGCCTCAGCTCGTTCGCTGCGACTCAACGCTCGACCACAACTGGATCAAGGTCAAGTGCATCGGCGTGAAGTCGAACCGCAGTGCCATCGGTGCCCGAGTCAAGTGCGTCACGACCGCACCCGGAGAAGACAAGCCCCACCAGCAGATTGATGAAGTGCGCAGCGGAGGAGGCTATATCTCGCAAAGCGATCTCCGTATTCACTTCGGTCTCGGCAAGGCTGCAAAAGTCGATCTCCTCGAAGTACGCTGGCCCAGCGGACAGATCGACTCCGTCAAAGACGTGAAGGTCAACCAATTGGTCTACGTCAAGGAAGGCCAAGGCATATTCAAGTCTGAGCCGCTTGCCAACGCAAAAAAGAAGTAGGCAGAATGTTCCTACTCGCGGTGTCCAGTCCCGAAATTTTCCAGGAATTCGGTTGAAACCAGCATGGTTCCGCAGTAGCATCGGGCTCTCTTTGGTTCAGCGGATACGCGAGCTGGCAATACTGGGAGTGCGCGATGGTGGGTCAACAGGCATACTCATGGTGGGCGTGGGGCAATCCCGCCTATATTTATCAGGCTACTGTCCAGATTGATAACCACGACACCATGGCTGAAGTCGCCTTGGGTCGCTCCAACTTCATCGACGACGGCGAAAATTTTTACACGGCCATCAGCATTATCCAGGTCGTCTCTAACAATGGCACAGAGAATTTCAGCGACACCACGCTGGCTGTCTGGCGGACGGGGATGACCAGCCTCAGCATTCAAATCACATGCATTAGCGCTTTCGCTTACGGGCGCCTGATGTTGAATTACTGGTCGTAGGAAAAGAGCATGGAGTTCCAGTCCACAATTCCGGCACGGCAGCCCATATCACACAAGTGCATCGTCTATGATGCCCGCGATGGCCGCATCGTGCTACTGCACGAGTTCCTCGGCGACGGCAAGACAGGCGTCTTCGGCCAGCACGGGCAAGCAGAACGCGAGCGCATCGCACTGGAGAGCGCGCGCAAACACGTCCAAGCCCCGGAGCATTTGAAAACGCTTCACCTGACCCCCGAATTCCCCTGGGATCCGCACAGCCTGTACCGTGTCGATGTGGAGACTGGCCACCTGAAGGCGCATGGCAAAATGCCGGGCCATGACTCGCATAAATAGAAGATCAAGCGGACCAGTACGACTTTCTTCTATCTCTTTCCTGGCGGTTCATTCTTCACAGCAACGCCGGAGCCTTCCTTTACAGTATCGATTTGATCAACTGCGGCGTTCTCAAACCGCTCCGTCAGGCCGCTCGGCCAGCGTACCTCCACCGAGTCCAGCTTCGTCGCTCCGCCCAGACCGAAGTGCACCCGCATGTCGTTTTGCGAATAATAGCTGGATCCGCTGCGCACCTCATCCACCAGCAGTCGCTTCCCTGCCTTAACCGTGATCCGCGCCCCAATGCCATCGCGGTTCGACTTTGTTCCCACCGTTTTGAACGCGATCCAGTGGTTCGGATACTCCTGCTGATTACGCAGCAGGCTCGGTCGCTCATTCATGTTGCTGACCACTGCCGACATCTGGCCTGTGTTCCACAGGTCACCAACCGCCAGCCCGCGCGACGACGCCATCGTCGTGATGCCCGTACCCGCCTTTTCTGACACGTCAGTAAACGTCGCGTCCCCGTTGTTGCGATACAAGATCCGCGGTTCCTGATAGTTGCTGCCCAAGTGGAACTTATCGACCTCCGGGTAAACGTGCCCATTCACCAGCATCAGGTCAGGCCAGCTATCGTTGTCGAAATCGAAAAACATCGTTCCCCAGCCGAGATACTTGGTGTACAGTCCCAAACCTGCAGCAGTCGTCACGTCGCTGAATGTTCCGTCCCCGTTGTTGTGGTACAGCGTGGATGTGTCGTCGGAGAAATTCGTCTTGAAGATATCAAGCCTTCCGTCGCCGTCGAAGTCGCCCACGGTTGTCCCCATTCCGCCCTGTTCGCGGCCATCTTCATTGAAGGCTGCACCTGCAAACACGGCAACATCGGTGAACGTGCCATCGCGATTGTTGTGGTACAGGATGCTCGGCGTACTGTCGCAGGCCACGTAGATGTCCGGCCAGCCGTCGTTGTCATAATCGAGAGTAGAAACACCCAGCCCGTAATGCCCATTCGTCTTTTCGATTCCGGACTTGGCCGATACGTCTTCGAACGTTCCATCGCCGCGGTTGTGATACAAAATGTTCTTGTGACGCGGCAACCCTCGCGGTCCGCACATCACCGGAGCCCCCTTCCACATGCACGACGGCCGGTCTCCTGGAGCCGGAGCCGTAGTCACGTCGAAGTCCACATAGTTCGCAACGAACAAATCGAGGTGGCCGTCGCGATCGTAGTCAACGAAAGCGCAGCCCGCGCCCCACTCCTTGCCGTTGCCTTTCACGCCGGCCTTTTCGCTAATCAACTTAAAGACGCCGTGCTCGTTGTGGTAAAGACGGTTCGCGCCATAGTACGTGACATACAGGTCTTGCCAGCCGTCATTGTCGTAGTCGCCCGCGCACACTCCTTGCCCCCAACCTGTGGCATCGAGTAACCCGGCCTTCTCGGTCACATCGGTAAATGTGCCGTCGTGATTGTTGTGATAGAGGTGGTTCGTCGGACCGTTCTTGCCCGTCTTCATGTCCTCGAGCGTCGTTCCGTTGACGAAAAAAATGTCGGGCCAGCCGTCGTTGTCGTAATCGAAGATGGCGACACCCGTCCCCGTCGTCTCAATGATGTATTTCTTGGTGTCGACCCCGCCGAAGACGTTACGCATCGTCAGGCCAGCCTTCTCGGCGACGTCCAAAAACTGCGCGACAGACGAGTCGGCTCCTTTGGAAGCCTGTGCGAAACAGCTACTCAGGGAAACCGTCAGGAGGACTGCCAGAAAAATGAGGCGCCGCCTGCGCGTGGCGAGAAGGCTATTGCCTTGATGCAGAGTCATGCTTGATTTCGATACTAGGTGTGCCTTCCCGACCGAGTCAAGCAACGCCGGGCGCCGAAATCGCGCGGTTGGTAAACGCCACGGCCCTTCGACAGCACCCCACCTACTTCACCGGATATTCCTTGAACAGCTTCGTAACGGTGCTGTTGACCTCGCTCATCAGTTTGTCAGGATTGTTCGCGCTGATAGCCTCTGCCGCAAACCCCCGCCACGCCAGCTTCTTGTTCTTGAAGTCAATCAGATCGATGATGAGCGTTCCCGGATGCACAACGATAGTGTTGTTGCCGTAGTAGCTGTCCCAATACAGCGAATTCCCCGGAGAGGTCATGCTCGGATCAAACGGTGGGATGCCCCCCGTCGCGTTATACAGCGGATTCTTCGACGTCATGCTGACTTCCGTATCCATCGCCGAGTAGAACACGATGATCAGGTCCGGATTCGCCTCGACCTTATGCAAGCCGCGCTTGTTCAATTCGTCTTCCACCGCGCCCACGAAATCCAACGCCAGCATAGGACGCGCCACCGCTCCATGCGGCGCCCATCCGTAGGTTTTGAACTTCGTAAAATCCAGCGACTTGTCGTAGTGGACGCGGATCTTCTCCGCCGAGGCAGTCGCACAA
>Ga0302322_100007086_pt1 | contig 9991 bp, 14 predicted proteins | sample Fen_T0_2_FD_203757 | JGI IMG/M metagenome (GOLD analysis project Ga0302322, IMG submission 203757) | Peat permafrost microbial communities from Stordalen Mire near Abisko, Sweden - Fen_T0_2 | ecosystem: Environmental > Terrestrial > Soil > Wetlands > Permafrost | place: Sweden: Abisko... | reverse complement strand
TCACTGCATTTGCAGAGCTATCCCGCATACCAAGCAACATGGTAATTGCGGCTTCTGTTCCTGCATCTGCCGAAGTGGTGGCCGCTTGTTTAAATGACAAATTGCCTGCAATTAAAGTGTTAGTATCTACCGAGCGTATCAACGCAACCGCCGCAAGCGACAAGATAGCCAAGGCGATAAGCGCAAGAAACAATACAACACCACGCTGCTGTTTTATGCGTAAATATGCCACTTTAGAAGTAAGATGATTGTGAAGTATCATAGTGTATCCTTAGACCAAATCATATTACGCAGCGGAATAATCGTCTCGAACACCCGATAATGGTAACGATTCCAATTCGCGTTGCCAGGGCTCAAATCTACCAATGGCGCAGGTGAAGCCACTGAAGGATTTGCAGAAGTGGCATCCCAGGCACACAACCCAGTAGGAGTAGCCGCAGTAATTGAGCTGCATGCAGTTGTGACGACATTTGGTTCAATTTTTGTGTTGCGCGTAATAACTGCGATACGAATTGCCTTGATGAGGTTGCGAGTGGGGGCCGTTGGCGCATCCCATGTACCGCCGCTAGTGGCATTTACCCACTGAACCACCTGATTTGAGTTGGCTGAAGCCGAAACACCATACTGAGCCTGTAGATTAACCACACCTGCTACGACAGGAGTAACTACTCCAGCCGCAGTGCGCTCTAAGTTGCCAGTAGTTGGATTTACAGCGTAAGTTACAGTTAGCCATTGTCCCAAGCAGGCTAGGTTTGCACCTGGCGCAGCAAACATAGTATTTCCCAAGGTGACTGACATTGGTGCTGTGGTACCTGTCACTGCGGTTGCACTTGATAAAGCACAATTAGTTCCACTATTCACCAGCGTAATATCACCAAATTGACAACCAAAATTGCTGCCCACAGTAACAACATTGCCAACTACAGCACCAATAATACTAGGAACGCCTCCGGATAACGAAGTGCCATAACGTAAAGTAATTGTGTCACTTGCTGGGTTAGTCCCTGCAACGCCATCGGTAATGGTAACTGGAGATATACTTATATCAGCGTTTGTGGCCGCATTCTTTACTGTAGTGCACTCTATTGGTGAATCAGCAGTTACTGCAACTCCAGAAGGCATGAGCGGATAACCTGCAAGCTGAAGCTCGCGCTCGATGTTATATAGCGCAATCGAACCATTGGTCTGCGCATCGGCCGTACCAGTAGTTGCGCGTTTTTGGCCTTCAAACATTGACAGCACTTGCGTAATGACTAAAGCCACTAGCATGCCAATTACTAGGCCGATCATGATCTCTATCAGCGTAAAGCCTGCTTGATGAGAGGTGCGTTTAAAATTAAATTTCATTTATTCTAGCCCCCAGCAATACTGGCAGTGGTAGTGAAGCAATGCGCAACCACCATGCCACAAGGTGAATTTACCGCAGTAAGTGCGGTCTCACCTGGAGCAGTCCAGCCTACATTTACTTGAAACTGACCAGGCGTTGGTTGCGTGATGGTAATCAAACCACCTGGTAAGGCTGGCGCAAGGCTGGAATTTGATGCAAGGACTATATTGGCAGGGTCAGCCCACATGAGGCCTATTCTTTGCTGCGCGATATAACTGGCATCGGAACGAAATTTTGAAGCAGTTGTATTCTGCAACATGGTTGCCTGCAAGCCTACCAGCGCAAGTATGCCCATAGAGAAAATTAAAATAGCAATTAGCGCCTCTATTATCACTACGCCTTGCTGATTAGATTTAGTGGAAGATAATTTTTGTATACGCATAATATTTTTCTCCACTTAACATCCACGTGGGTTTGAAGAATATGACAAGCTAGGGTCACACATTCTGGTATTGCCGCCCGTTAAAATTTGCACCTGCAAAGGTTTATCTGCGTTGGTTGCAGTAAGATCAACTTGTGTCAATGGTACTGTGGGAGCAGCTGCATTTGCAGTTGCTACACCACCAAAATTATTAAAAGTAACTGTAGTAGATGTAGCTGGTGTTGTAATGCGAGTTACTATGGCAGAACCTTCACCACTATTTCTAGTTTCGATTGTCGATGCAGGGCTAACCACATCGACTGTCCAAGAAGTGCCTGTCCCTAAAGTAAAAGAAACATTTGTATTACGTGCAACCGCCTCTGCCCGCGCCTTTTGCAAACCATTTACAATAGATTCAGTTGCATTGCGAACCTGTGAATTAATTATCATTGCCCGAAAACTTGGGTAAGCAATAGACGCAACAATAGCCAAAATCGCTATCGTTATCATCAGCTCAATTAATGTAAAACCAGCAGATTTTTGTTTTGAAATTAGCATGAACCGCCTTTTTTAACCTGCCAACAAGCGGTTGTTGGATAAGTACCCCAACCTGCCTTAGCAGTCGTAGTACCTTTTACATTAGCTTCAGTAATGGTGTATACAAAATTGCTAACACTGCCGATTCCTGTTGCAGTAATTGTATAAGTTGTCGTGGTAGGTGCAGTGCAGTTGTAGGTGAAATTTGTGGTCGCAGCAGGCCAACTTGCGCCTGCTGTCGGGCAGGGACCGCCAACAACATTATAAGCTTTGTTATCCAAGTAAAATTGTTCTAATTTAATTCGGCCAGCAGCTAAAGCAGATGTACCTTCTTGTAATTTTGCGCGAATTACATAATCTGCATACTGCGGTATGGCAATCGAGGCCAAAATACCGATAATCACCACGGTAATCATCAGCTCTATTAGCGTAAACCCTTTTTGTGTTGCTTTTGCAGTATTCATTTTTCTACCCTTTTTTGGTTGATTGAATCATGCCAAAGCCTTATATGTTTTGTCTAGAAGTATCCGACAATCGGATAAATTTATAGAATGAGCGGCGAAATATACTAAATTTTAGCTCCATCACTATTCGGCCTTCTGCGCTATTCAATGTTAAAATACCGACAACAAAATTTGTTGCGAGATTGCGATGTCTAGACAAAATATAAGTATTGCGATGTTATACCTTGCCTATGCCGTTGTATCAGGCTGCGGCACTAAAGGGTCGTTGTATATTCCAGAGCAGCGTTATCCACAAAAAACGACCACAGAAACACCTAAAGTCACGCCGCAAGCTACGCCTGAAACGCCAACCCCTGCAAAAGCATATTAAAGAAAAAATATAGTGACCGAATTTACTTTGAAAAATGGCAAGCTTTTCGCCGAAAATGTTGCACTTAGCCAAATAGCGAGTAAATTTAATACACCGTGTTATGTGTACTCAAAAGCTGCATTAACGCAGGCTTTTACCAACTTTAAAGCTGGATTAATCGACACAAATCACTTAATTTGTTTTGCAGTAAAAGCCAACCCCAATATTGCGATTTTAAATCTGTTTGCCAAGCTTGGTGCGGGTTTTGATATTGTCTCTGGCGGCGAATTGGCGCGTGTATTGGCGGCTGGAGGCGACCCACAAAAAATTGTTTTCTCTGGAGTTGGCAAAACTGCGGATGAAATGCGTGCAGCCCTAAATGCTAACATTTTTTGCTTTAACGTCGAATCTGCTAGCGAGTTAGTACACTTGAACAAAGTGGCTGGAGAGATAGGGAGAATAGCGCCAGTATCCTTACGGGTTAACCCCAACGTTGATGCCAAAACGCACCCGTATATTTCCACAGGCTTAAAGAACAATAAATTTGGCGTGGCATTTGAAGATGCAATAGATGTATACACACAAGCTGCCAACTTGCCCAATATTGTGGTACATGGTGTAGATTGCCATATCGGCTCGCAAATTACTGAACTTGCACCATTTATTGAGGCGCTAGATTTAATTTTAGGCTTGGTAGATGCACTTGAGGCCAAAGACATCCATATTTCGCATATCGACGTGGGAGGTGGCATTGGCATTACTTATGCTGATGAAACACCACCCGAATTTAATGTTTATGCCAAAGCTATTTTGGCCAAATTAGCCCAGAGTAAATTAGCTAGCCGAAATGTGAAACTGCTTTTTGAGCCAGGCCGAGCACTGGTGGGCAATGCAGGCGTATTGCTGACCAAAGTAGAATACATTAAACACACCGAAAGTAAAAACTTTGCCATTGTTGATGCGGCCATGAACGACCTGATGCGTCCAGCTTTATATGACGCTTATCATGATATTCAAGCAGTGAATCCACGTGCTGGTGAAACGATAACATACGAAATTGTTGGTCCTGTGTGCGAAAGCGGCGATTTTTTAGGTCACGACCGCGAATTAAATTTGCAAGAAGGCGATTTACTAGCGATTATGTCGGCAGGCGCATACGGCATGAGTATGGCCAGCAACTATAATACACGCGGCCGTGCAGCAGAAATTATAGTCGATGGTGACAATGTGCATATCATTCGTCAACGCGAAAAAGTTACCGACTTATTTGCTTTGGAAGCCATGTTACCTTAGCCCCTAATTTAATTGAAAATAGTTGCAGAAACGAACGCTTAGGCGTAAATTATCACTGAGAGAATTACTCTTAAAATTACATTAATTTATGCCAAGGGGAAGATTATGAAAAAACTACTATTTGTGGTAATTGCTATACTTGCTTTCAATGCTGTGCCAAACGCTTTTGCGGATGATACCCTCCCAGAAGTACCAGCAGTAGATGACCCAGCGGTTCCACCCATTGATGCACCTGCTCCAGACGATAGTAAGTAATTAAAATTACAAAATAAAATCTAGGGAGAGAGGAAATGAATAGATTTTTATTTGCCTTAATGGCGGCAATAATGTTGCTGATTAATGGCAACACCTATGCTGAAGAAAATGGAGGCTTGCCTGAAATCGCTGGATATGATGATGAAGCTATTGAACCTTTAGCAGATAGAATAACAGCGGATGAGGTTGTTGCTGAAGGCGTTGCCTCTGAAGAAATGCCAGCAGATGTGAGCGATAATGGCAGTTTGCCCGAAATTGCTGCTTATGATGATGCAACATTTGATGCTTTGCCAGCTACGGTTAACGCTCAATAGTTAGTATTTTGTTTTAAATAAAAAGCGAGGTTCTATATGTTTACTATGACCTCGCTTTTTTATCTCTAAATTTAATCAAAAATCACCGTTTTATTCGCATAAGGCAAAATACGGTTTTCAATATGCCAACGAACTGCTTTCGATAACACTGTACGCTCTAGATCGCGGCCTTTTTGAATCAAATCTTCCACTTGGTCGCGATGCGAAATTCTATCAATATCTTGCTCGATAATCGGGCCTTCATCTAGCACCTCGGTTACGTAATGACTGGTTGCACCAATCAATTTCACGCCACGTTCAAACGCCCGGTGGTAAGGCCGCGCGCCAATAAAGGCCGGCAGGAAAGAATGGTGAATGTTAATAATACACTGCGGATAACGCGCCACAAAATCTGATGACAGAATCTGCATATAGCGTGCTAACACGATTAAATCAATATTGTAGTCATCAAACAACTTAAACTGCGCTGCTTCCACTTGCTGCTTGTTGTCTTTATTCACTTCAATGTAGTGAAAATCTACACCATAAAATTTAACTAAAGCTTCTACATCCTTGTGGTTGCTAATCACCAGCGGTATTTCACAATCCAGCTCACCACCCTTATGCCGATGTAACAAATCAGCCAAACAGTGGTCGTATTGTGAAACCATAATGGCCACGCGCGTTTTGTGTTGCGATAATTTTAGTTGCCAGTGCATAGCAAATTTTATGGCTATTGGCGCAAATTCCGCTTTAAAGCTGGCTTCATCCAAATTAAAACCTGCCAGATCCCACTCAACACGCATTAAAAACAGATTATTTTCTGCATCTTGATGCTGGTCTGCGTGTAAAATATTGGCATTGTGCTGATACAAGAAATCTGCGATTGAAGCCACTATGCCTTTAGCATCGGGGCAGGTAATCAGTAAAGTTGCAGTGTTTTTCATAGACTTTTAAATTAAAAATTTGTGCAATTATACCTGATGCCATTTGAGTTAACATATTGAATATGAGCCAAAAAGCCGAAACACCAGCTAATATTGTCCTTGCCAACCCACGCGGCTTTTGTGCTGGGGTAGACCGCGCCATTATTATTGTCGAGCAAGCCTTAGAAAAATTTGGCGCGCCTATTTATGTGCGTAACGAGGTGGTACACAACAAATTTGTGGTGGGCGAGCTGCGCACAAAAGGTGCAGTATTTGTCCATGATTTAGATGATATTCCCACTGGCAGTACCGTCATTTTTAGTGCACATGGCGTTTCTAAAGCCATTCGGGCTGAAGCGGAATCGCGCGGTTTAATTGCCTTTGACGCAACATGCCCGCTTGTCACTAAGGTACATGTTGAAGTCGCCAAAATGCGCAAAGCTGGTATGGAAATCGTAATGATAGGCCACAAAGGTCATCCAGAAGTGGAAGGTACCATGGGGCAATCTGAACAAGGCATGTATTTGGTTGAAACGCCAGAAGACGTGGCTAGTTTAGCTGTAAATGATGCTGATAAACTCGCGTATGTGACACAAACGACACTTTCAATGGACGATGCAGCTTTGGTGATTGATGCGCTACATAAGCGCTTCCCCAATATCCATGCGCCTAAAAGCGATGATATTTGCTACGCCACACAAAACCGTCAAGATGCCGTCAAAATCATGGCTCAAGATTGCGATTTGGTGATTATCGTCGGCTCGCCCAATAGTTCCAATTCCAACAGATTACGCGAAGTCGCACAAAATCAAGGTGTTGAAGCTTATATGATTGATAATTCGAGTCACTTAAAACCTGAATGGCTAGTGGCTAAAAAGAAAATTGGCGTTTCTGCTGGTGCCTCTGCACCCGAAATTTTAGTCAAAGAAGTGATTGCAAAATTACAGCAACTTGGCGCTAACGAAGTGCAAGAACTGCATGGTGTGGTTGAAAGTGTAGTGTTTCAGCTACCTAAGAATTTGACTTCTGCGGCTAGTAAATCCTAGTTATATAAAAATAATTGAAAAATTATAAAACGCCTATTTCCGCGCTGGTGCTGATTCACACGCCTGAACTACAAGTGTTGATAATGGAGCGTGCTGATAAAGCAGGTTTTTGGCAATCAGTGACTGGTAGTATAGAAAATAACGAAACACCTTTGCAAGCCGCCATCCGCGAGGTGTTTGAAGAGACAGGACTCGATGCGACTAAATACGATTTGCAAGATTGGCATGCATCGAATGTGTACGAAATTTATCCACATTGGCGCCACCGCTATGCACCTGGCGTTGTTGAAAATACCGAACATTTATTTGGTTTAGAACTACCTTCGCAATTACCAATCAAACTCTCTGATAGCGAACATGTGCGCTATGAGTGGGTGGATTGGCGCGAAGCGGCCAAACGCGTTTTTTCTTGGACAAATGTGGACGCACTAAAAAGATTAGGTCAACGACATCAATTGGCTTTATGAATGACAAAGCGATAAAATAAACACTATGCAACCACTAGCGATTAAATCCCTTCCAATCAAATTTGAGAAATTTCAAGCCGTTGACGATGCTGATTGCCAGCGCCGTATTATTGCTGCACGTGCCAAGCTGGGCAAACGCTTAGTAATTTTAGGCCATCATTACCAAAATGAGGGTGTATATCGTCATGCCGATTTCACGGGCGATTCACTAAAACTTTCGCGTTATACCGAAAATCTAGAAGCAGAATTTATTGTATTTTTGGGCGTGCATTTCATGGCGGAAGTGGCGGATATTTTGAGCCGTCCTGAACAAATTGTTGTTTTGCCAGACTTAGCTGCTGGTTGCTCTATGGCGGATATGGCGAACCTCGCCAAAGTAGAGCGCAGTTATCGTGAACTGAGCAAAGTGCTGAATTTTGACGAAAAAATTACGCCCGTTACTTATATTAATTCAGCCGCCGACTTAAAAGCGTTTTGTGGCGAACATGGCGGCATTGTATGCACAAGTACTAACGCGCCTAAGATATTGGAATGGAGTTTTGCGCAGCGTGAAAAAGTATTATTCTTCCCCGACCAAAACTTAGGTCGCTGGAGCGGACATAAAATGGGCATCCCACTAGAACAGATGCCGATTTGGGATCCTGATCAACCGCAAGGCGGTTTAACAGTAGAGCAAATTAAAAGCGCTAAAATTTTGCTATGGAAAGGCCATTGCGCCGTACATCAAATGTTCCGCTTGCAAAATATTACTAAATTCCGTGCTGATCATCCTGACGGGAAAGTGATTTCACACCCCGAGGCACCGTTTGAAGTATGTTTAAATTCTGATTTTGTCGGCTCTACTGAGTACATCTTAAAAACAGTGACTGATGCGGCCCCCAACACCAAATGGCTAGTTGGCACAGAGCTTAATTTGGTCAATCGTTTAGCCGAGCAAATGAAGCCGCAAGGCAAACTGGTACAATTTATGAGCCATGTAGTGTGCGAATGCTCAACCATGGCACGTATTGATCCGCAACACTTGGCTTGGACGCTGGAAAACTTGGCCGAAGGTAATATTGTGAATCAAATCAAAGTGCCTGCACACGATGCTAAATTAGCAAAACTCACGCTAGTTCGCATGCTAGCCGCCTCTTAATTTGAATAACTGCGCTTTATGTTCACCCACACCACATGAAATTTTGTGGCAGGATGATTTTTGTCGCGTGGTGTTATTAAACGACGCCGATTACCCTGCTTATTGCCGCGTAGAGTTAATCGAGCACATTAAAGAAATGACCGATTTAACTCCGCCACTGCGCGCGCGCATGATGAAAACGGTATTTGCAGTGGAAACAGCCATCCGAGATATTATCCAGCCAGACAAAATCAATTTAGCCAGTTTGGGCAACAAAACGCCGCATGTACATTGGCATATCGTGCCGCGCTTTAACGATGACAAGCATTTCCCTAATTCGCATTGGGGAGATGCCGTAAGAACATCTGCTCTACAAACCAATATCCATGCGCTTTCCGAGGCATCAAAAAACGCATTAAAAGTCAAAGTGAAAACTTACATTGAGTGTGCTTTAGCTGACTAAACTTGCAACCGTTCTACTACTTTTCCATTGATTAAATGGCTTTCGATAATCTCGTCAATATCATCGTTATCAATAAAGGTGTACCAAATCGCCTGCGGATAAATCACCAGTAGCGGGCCTTCGTCACATCGATCAAAGCATCCAGCACGGTTAATGCGCACTTTGCCGTCACCGTTCAAACCCAGTTTTTTCACGCGTGCTTTCATGTGGTCAAACGCGGCTTCTGCTCCTTTATCTTGGCAACACGCCTCACCATTGGGGCGTTGATTTAAACAGAAAAAAACGTGGTATTGGTAGTGGTTGGTCATTCCGTCTGTAACGCGTCTTCCTGTGTAAACGTCCACGTCCTCGTAATGCTCAATATGTCGGTATCCTTCTTAATATCCTCTGGGAACGGAGTATATGGCGCACCTAGCTCTACGATGCGTTTTGCTGCCTCATCTAAAACAGGATGATTTGATTTTTGATCAATCACTACACTTTCCAAACTGCCATCCGCCTTTATCGACACCGTCATGCGTAATTGACCATACAATTTTTGGGATTTTGCTGCCTCTGGATAATTCATATTACCGATGCGCTCCACTTTTTGGCGCCACGATTCTACATACATAGCAAAACGGTATTCTTTGGTGCGCGCGCCAATAAATTTTCTTTTGGGTCGCTTTTGATATTCATCTTGTTGCTTATCAATTTGCGCCTGTAGTCTATCTATTTCTAGGCTTGCAGCAACTAAATCCGCACGATCTAGCGATTTTGCTTTGGCTTTTTGATCACCTTGTTCTGGTTCAGCAGAAGCTGCATTTTGCGTGGGGTTAGATTCTAATTTTTTAATGGATTTAACCTGAGTCATTAGCTCTTGCGCTTGCTTTTCCAGCTCATCTACACGCTTTTGATCACGCGCTTCCTCCGCTTTTAATTTAGCCGATTTCTCAGAATTACGCGCTTGTGAGCTAGGTTTTAACTTAACTTCTGCGGTTTTTTCTTTGGGCGCTGGCAGCGCTGTTTTCATTTTGTGATTGGTATCAGTATT
>Ga0302322_100007084_pt1 | contig 9992 bp, 9 predicted proteins | sample Fen_T0_2_FD_203757 | JGI IMG/M metagenome (GOLD analysis project Ga0302322, IMG submission 203757) | Peat permafrost microbial communities from Stordalen Mire near Abisko, Sweden - Fen_T0_2 | ecosystem: Environmental > Terrestrial > Soil > Wetlands > Permafrost | place: Sweden: Abisko, Stordalen... | reverse complement strand
ACAGTGAAAAATTAAACACTGCTGTATCAAAAGCAGCGGTTGGCTGGCATATACAGCACAGTTTACTGGTTGCACTGGGGATCATAACTGCTGTGGAGAAATCGAATCCGGCAGATTACCGGTATAAATTCAGCTTTCCGAGATTTCTTGTTTACACACTCAATAAAATTCCCAGGGGAAGGGCAAAAGCCCCCGAAAGGGTTATGCCCAAAGAAGCTTTCAATACAGACGAATTGAAGAAAGATATTCAATTATTGAAAAGCAGGCTTGCTGTGTTGGATAGTTTAAAGCCCGGCAATTTTGTTATACATCCAATGTTTGGACATCTTAATTTAAAGGCTACCAAAAAAATGCTGAAGCTGCATACCAGGCACCATATTGATATCATCAACGATATTATAAAGGGTTCATGACATACCAGTCTTCTTTGAGCATGGCATACAGGTAAAGATCGATGAATTTACCATTGAGCAGTTCTGCCTGTCTTAAAATACCTTCCTGCTTAAACTGAAGTTTTTCTGCAACCGCACGACTTTTAGCATTACCAACGCCACATTTAATTTCAATACGGTTTAAACCCAGTTCTTTAAAAGCATGATTGATTATGGCTTTGCAGCTTTTGGATATGATACCCCTACCCTGCAAACCATCGGCAAGCCAGTAACCAATTTCAGCGATCCTGTTTTGGTAGTTGATATGATGCAGGCCAATCCGGCCCACAATATTTTTATTAATTATAATTGCATAGCCAAAATCTGTTTTTTCTACGGCACGTTTTTTTGTATCACCGATGTAGTATGCAAAGTTGGCAACAGTCTGCATATGATCTACCCAGGGAAGCCATTCCCTTAAATAAACCCGGTTGTTATTCACCAGGTTACAAAGTGATTCAGCATGAATCTCCTCCAGAAACTCAAGGCTGGTTGTATCATCAACAGGTATACTCATTGTATTTTTATTTGAAATTACTGATTTTATCAGCATAGCCTTTATGTGGCTGCCGGTTTTCTATTCATATGCTTAAGCAGTAATATTCCCAGTATGATAAGAGCCAGTCCCATCCCACCCATGATGTAATGAAAAAAATGGACAGTTCTTATGAGCAGCATCTGAATTATTGTCCAGCCGGTAAGAATGGCTCCCTGGGCTATGATAAACCAGGGATAATAACGCTTATTGAAAAGCAGCATAATAATAACAGCAATACTAAAAATACCATTGGCAATAAAAAGTACGATACCGGGGATGAGATAATTTTGAAAGGGCGTGTGCTTAAGCCAATCCATACTTAGCTGAATGCTGCTGCCATCAGGATGAATGATGAGGTTCCATCCTCCGTAAATGGCGCCAATGCCATTGAATAGTAAGAGCAGGCAGGGCAGTACAATCAATATTTTTTTCATGATATTATTTTTTAGAATTTCATTCCCTTGTTCTTCATTTCGGATAAAAGTTTTTCCGGTATTGGCCGGCATGAACAGTTTTTCCGATGCTCAAGGTGCCATTTTACCCTAAGTTCAAAATTTGGATTTGCTGGTATTGGATTTTCCCTGTGCCATTCTTTATTCAATTTCTTTGTTACCCGTTTATTCATAATCTGTGCAGTTATACTTAATGCTGATCAGTTTAAAATTTCCATAACAGAAGTCTCCTTCCGGGTAATTGTAAATTGTTTCAGCATAGCCGGCAAGTTTAAATCCATTTATCATTTTATAATCTTTTAAAGGTGTTGACCATCGAATTTGCCTGGAGATATTATTTTCAGAAACGGCGTAGCGGTCATCCGAAATAAAATTGACAAGTTCTCCTCTGTCATTAAAAAACAAACGGGCTGTTATGCTGATATTGTTGTTTGTAAATACTGCCTTTACGGTATTGCTGCTTTCCTGAAGCCATTGTATCCTTTTATCAATTAATGCAGCAGGAGCCATGCAGCAGATATCATTAAAAAAAGTTACCGTTTCTGCAATACCCATTTCCTTGCCCGACTGGTATTGTACTTTAAACAGGGAGAACAGCCTGATATCCATGAAGGCTTCTCCATTTTTAAAACTATGAAAACCAGCTACGGGCAGATGTTTCATAGTTGCTTCCATAAAAAAAAGCCTGGCAGAAGCATCTATAAAATTATACTGCTTTGATGTAAATGGCATCCAGGCGACCTGTTCATCTTTCCGTATACCGCCTTCGAATTCAATCCTGAAATTTTTCAGTTTTGGTTTACCGATCATGCCGGTGTAGCGAATATATTTTTTTACAGGCTCCGGCAATTGCTGTATATCAACCTCGGTTAACAGATCTGCGGATGATACAGCCGTTTGTGCTAATGCAGCTTTTACTTCTTTTTGAAAACTGCTGCTGAAGTTCCAGGTGCAGTAACCGACGATTACTGCGATGAGCAGGATGAAGTTCATAATGCTGCCAAACCTTGCATCATGCCAGCTGGTAAATACCAGGTATTGTGAGACCAGCAATGCTGCCGCAGCAGTTAGCCACCACAATTCTTTATTCAGTAAAAATTGTAAGGCCGCAAGTATGCATACCGAAGCTGCCAGCAACCAGATGATGCCCGTTGGTTTTGAAATTGTCCTGGTAAGTTGTGTAATGTTACCGTAGTTAAATGCTTTTGCAAATCCCATAAGATGTATAAGCCCATGCAAAAAAAGCAATACAGCGAAAATTATTTTCATGCTGTAAGAAAGGCATAAAACAGGCTAGTTTGTCTGATGGCCATCAAAACGGTTTATGATATGTATCAGGGTAATCCTATACTAGTGAAGACTAATGACCCTGGTAAGTCTCCATTTGCCATTTTCGTTTTTCCAGGTATGTACAAATTTGCCGATGGAAGGATGATCGTTTGGAGGTTCCTGGTTATTGATAAAATAATGCCGCCCCATTTCAATAGCGCCATAACCCGCAATAGGATACACTTCAATACTACCTTTGATCAATACCCTGGTAACTTTGCCACAAATATTTCTTTTGGTGGCAGCCATGATACTGTCTTTGTTTGTCATCAGTCCCCCTTTGTCGTGGTAAAATTCAATGTTTTCAGAAAAACAGTCTGCCATCGTTGGCAGGTCGCAGGTATTATACGCCCCAAATAAAACACTATCCATGTGAACAATACTGTTGTAAAGTTCTTTAGAATCGGGCGAATAAGCTCTATTAGCATTCAGTTGCCGGGTATCATTACAGGCAAAAATTAATACTGATAAGGTAAGCGCAATTATTTCCTTTTTCATCTTTAATAAATTGAACGCTGTATTTTAAGGACAGGTTGCCAATGTTTCAGCCGTAGGGCCGGTAAACCCGTTTGGAGTGAGCATATCTTCAAAATAGTAAAAACTTTTAGGCGGGTTAGCTGTGAAACAGGTGAGGCTGTACACTTCGCCACAAACACCAATTTTTTTATGCCCCAAAGTGGTGGTTTGAATTTTATAATAATATTTTTTTGCCGCTGGACCTCCGGGCGTGGGTATAAAGCCTTGTCCCAATACATTTGTTGTAAATACAACCCTGTTGTATTCGTCGTAAAGGGTAAACTGTATAGAGTCGATGTTTTGCGTTATAGGCCTGCATATTTCATTTAAGCCATCGCCATTGGGGCTAAAGGCATTGGGCATATAGATACGGCCATTGTCGCCGCTTCCCAGTGTGTCGGTAACAAGACTGTCGCAGTTAACAGGCCTGTAAGGTGCACCCGATTTAGAGCAATCAGAAAATAAAGCAGCAGATAATATCAGCAAAAATAAAAATGGAAATATCAGTTTCATCCCGGTACAGTTTTAAAAAAGTTCTTTGGTTTCGTCTTTGTAATAAAAGTTAGAGACTGTCCAGCCGCTGCCATTATTATAAAGCACAAAGTCAAAGCTCAGAAAATAATTTTCAAATTTCAGGATATACCTTTTGCGGGCCAGTGCATTCTTCAATTGTTTTTCCTCTACCAGTTCATAGCTTAAAATTTTTCCATAGTATGGCAGTATACCCGGCATCTGGTCATTCAGGGTTTTGTCTATCTTATCTATCACAGTTTCATCCATCACCGATCTTTGTTTGAACAACTGGATAGCTGCAGAATATTTACCATCAACCAAAGTCTGCATCACTTTATCGCAAAACATATTTATGCTATCCCTGGTGGTATACATTTTTGCCTGGCCATACGAAACCGAAAAAGAAATACAGAGAATAGCTATACCAATTAGTTTGCGCATATTTACAGATTAAATGAATGAATATTATTTGTTTTAAAATGAAGCATAAATATAGCAACAATTCCTGTTAAGGTATTTATTACCGAAAAGACACATAGGTGTATTCATCTATTAACCAAGTCTACGCTTAGTTAAAAGATGATAAAAGATTTACTGTACAAGAGTGTCATTCGGCTTCGCTCAGGATAAACTGCCAATGAAGCTTAACAGACATTCAAAAGCCCGGAACACAAAAATCACTCAACACCCAGTCCCCAATCCCTTCCTTTGTCTGTTGCCGGTAAACCGTCTTTTATCCATTTGGTTGGTTTGGCATCTTTTAAATAATAGTCAAAAAACTGCCCAAGTCTTATGGAAAGATCCTTTCGGTTCTTACGTTCCACCAGGTTATGATCTTCGCCGTTATACTCCAGCAACCAAACTTTTTTATTAAGACGACGCAAAGCGGTAAAGAATTCAATGCCCTGGTACCAGGGCACAGAACCATCCGCATCGTTGTGCATGATCACCAATGGAGTTGTTATTTTATCAGCAGCAAACAAGGGTGAATTTTTGAGATACAGATCCTGGCGCTGCCAAAGCGTGGCGCCAATGCGGCTTTGTGTATGCTCGTATTGAAACTGGCGGTTTAAACCGCTGCCCCAGCGTATGCCACCATAAGCACTCGTCATGTTACTAACCGGTGCACCTGCCCAGGCCGCACGAAAAATATTTGTTTTGGTAACAAGATAAGCCACCTGGTAGCCTCCCCAGCTTTGTCCCTGTATGGCCATCCTTGTACTGTCTACCCAGGGCATTTTAGATAAATATTTGGCAGCACTTACCACGCTGTTGTATGCACTGTTGCCCGGTTCACCATCTTTGTAATAAATATTGGGATCAAAGATCAGGTACTCGTTACTTACGAACCAGGGTACGTTGACTGTTGAGGCACTTGGTGCGGGGGCACGATATCCATACAAGCCATCAGCATCTCTCTCGTAAAAATAAAAGATGACCGGGTATTTTTTCTTTGGATCAAAATTTTCGGGTTTGTACAAAATGCCCTCACTCATTTTCCCGTCAAACATTTTCCATTTAACCAGTTCTGCAGTAAGCCAGTTATACTCTTTTTGCTGTGCGGCAATATCGGTTAACTGCCTAAGGTTTTTCAAATTACCTGAAGCACACAATTCACTTTTACTGATACTGGAACGTTGTACAATATATTGTTCGGCGGCTTTGGCTTTTATAGGATTGGGAAAGTTGTAAGGGCCATCTGTAAGTAATACAGGATCTGCAACTTCATTTACTTTTTTACTGTAGAAGCCTCCGTACTTGCTGGTTTTATCCTGAGAACGCAGTAAAATATTTTCATCGGCATTTATAAAACGCTTATCCCTGTCGAGGTTTACATAATTAAAGACTGTCTTGTTTTTTTTGCCGAAACCGTTGGTAATATTTTTGGGCTGCTCTATGCCGTTAGGATCGGTTTGCCAGATATCGTACACGTCGTTGATGAGAAAATACTGGTCATTGGCCGTCCAGCCAGTAGAGCCTGCAGAGCCGGGATAATCAGGCACATCATTCTCCACATCATACAACGGTTCTTTTATTTTATCGCTGATGTTTTTGGTAACAGCAGTTGCTACATTCCAGGTAAAATGATTTTTGGTATCGGGTTCGTACCAATACACATATTTGCCGCCGGGCGAAGCATTGAAATTTGCGAGAGAGTTGGCTTTTATTAAACGCCGGCTACCATTGGCAGTGCTGATTGCGTAAGCTGTTGTTTTGATCCTGCCTTCCCACTGCGAAGCAATACGGTTTCCTTTGCTGCTTTCGGCCAAAACCCAATCGGCATTACCTTCATCTGCAAGGGTAATGTTCTCGGCATCATCAGCACCAAGCTGCACTACTTTATTATCGCCGGGTTTCATCACTGCCATGTAACTCCGTTTTTGTTCATTGCTTAAATTCTTAAGCTGCATCGGTTGCAGGTAATCATCGTTATAATGCCATACATCCAGGCGTGCCAGTTCAAAATCTACCAGGGTGGTATCTTTTGCAGGCGTGATGGGTGCTGTACCAAAGAATAATTTCTTTCCATCCCTGCTGAATTTCACCGCAGCATTTTCGCTGATGGTAAACCCAATTTGCATACCTACGGTATTTTTTTCCGCAACAAGTTTTGCGCTATCCTGTCCGCTGCTGTAATACCATAGCTTAAAAAATTTCTGGAGAGATTTGGCGCTGCTGTCACGCTCAACCACAAATGCAAGTTGGGTTCCTTCTTCATCAAAACTGAAGTTCTTTGCATCATTCAGGCTACGCATGATGGTATCGGTTTTATCGGCGGCAAGATTATACAGTAATACAAGCGCTATGCTGTTACTGTCTTTGATGGCTTTGGTGGTTTTAATTACCAGCTTTGTTCCTTTTTTGTCAAACGCGTAGTCACTCACCAGTTTAAAAGTTTTTTCTTTTCCATCACTCAGCCTTCTTACAATTAAGTCTGTTCCTTCTGCTCCGGCACCTGCACCCGAAGCATCATCACCATCAGCATCTTTGTTTACATCTTCGGCAGCAGACATTTCATCTTTACTTTTTTTAATAATTTCTTTAACTGCTTTATTAGCTGCGCCAATCATTTCTTCTTTGGTAAGATTTTGTGCATTCACCGACTCCATGGATTTGCGGATGACAGAATCTGCCAGTTTCACCAGCATATCAATATTAGCTTTAGCTGAATCTATCACCGGCTTTTTTATTTTTTTGGTTGTATCCGGCAAAGCTTTCTCCATCTGGTAAGCCAGGTAACCAAAACCTTTTTCCGGTGTTTTAAATCCTTTTACTCTTGCAAATTTCACAACGCCATCTTTACCCAGTTCAACAATACCAATTGAATCCTTGGTCATGTCATCGGCTTTTTTCTTTTTTATTTTTGCCTGGCGGGTTTCCTGGAAGATGGGCTTTATTTTAAAAACAACAAAGCGGCTGTCTTCGGTAATAACCGCACCATAACCACGTGCAATTGTTTTTTTCTCCTGCGTTGCAAGATTCTGAACTATCAAATCGCCATCTCCTTCCTGCGGATTAATGGCATACACAGCATACTGGCCGTCATTGCTGATAAGCCTTTCTCCCAGGCTTTTCCAGCCATCATAAACAGAATGGTCTAAAGGTTTTTTTATTTGAGCTGAAATAGAAAAGCTGATGAACAGCAATGCCGGGAGAAATAATTTCTTCATATCATTGGTTTTGGTGCAATAAAGTTATTGGAAATGCTGGAGAATAAGCAGGCCGCTTATCATTCTTCCAAAAATCCCCATTCCGTGCGTAAAGAGGACAGTTTTTCGCCCTCCAGCTTCACCCGGTCATAATGCCCGGCGTTGTTCTTTTGGCGAAAAGCCTCATACAAACATACCGCACAGGCAACCGAAATATTTAATGATTTGATGATACCCACCTGTGGTATGATGAAATTCCCATCGGCCATGCCAATGATCTCTTCACTCACGCCGCCGTGCTCATTGCCAAAAACCAGGCAAACAGGTTCGGTTAAATTAAGGTCGTGCAGGCCAACAGCATCGCTGCTTAAATGGGTGGTATAAATTTTCTTGTAATGCTTACGTAGTTCAGCAAAGCATTCATTTGCATCGGTGAACTGATGAACAGTGAGCCATTTTGCCGCACTGGATGAGCTTTTAGCTCCCCATTTCTTGTGCGCAGGAATTTTTGTGTTCAGAATATATATATCCTGCATACCCACAGCATCGCAGGTCCGCATTACTGCAGATATATTGTGCGGATCAAACACATTTTCCAGCAATACTGTAAAATCGGGCTGGCGTTTATTTAAAACGGATGTAAGGCGTTCGTTTCTTTCAGGAGTCATGGCTGCAATTTAAAACAGAATAGCACACGAATTATGCGAATTACACGAATTGCACGAATTACTTTCGTTTTCTAATTCGTGTAATTCGTAAAAATCCGTGTAATTATATTTATTAGAATATTTTTGCCAATAAACATTCCAGTTTGAGTACAACCGTTTTTTTAATAACACCGCCATTTACACAACTAAACACGCCCTACCCGGCTACGGCTTACCTGAAAGGTTTCCTCAATACCAAAGGCATCAGCTCCTTTCAGGCCGACATGGGGATTGAAGTTACCGCGGCATTATTTTCAAAGAACGGGTTACAAAATTTATTTACCGAAATAAATGCTTTACAAAAAGAACATTCACCCAATGCAGCAAGAATAATTGCACTGCAGGATGATTATATAAATAGCATTGATGCGGTGATGTTGTTCTTGCAGGGCAAGAGTCCAACCCTTGCACACTTAATTTGCAAACGTGATTTTTTACCCGAAGCAGAACGCTTTGCTCAATTGGATGACCTGAAATGGGCTTTTGGCAATATGGGTACACAGGATAAAGCAAAACATTTAGCCACGATGTTCCTGGAAGACCTGAGCGACCTCATCAAAGAAACCGTTGATGAACATTTTGGTTTTAGCCGCTATGCCGAAAGACTGGGAAGATCGGCGAATAGTTTTGATGAACTGTACGCTTCCCTGCAGCAAGACTATACTTTTCTTGATAAAATACTCATTGATCTTTTGAAACAAAAGATAGAAGCCGTGCAGCCAAAACTGGTTGCCATATCAGTTCCATTTCCTGGTAATTTATATACTTCGTTGCGTTGTGGGCAATGGATCAAAAAAAAATACCCAACTGTTAAAGTCGTTATGGGTGGCGGTTTTGCCAACACCGAACTGCGCTCTGTATCAGACGCCCGTGTTTTTGAATTTTATGATTTTATTACACTTGACGATGGCGAAGCACCTATAGAAATCTTATTGCAACATATTGAAGGCACAAAAACCATTGACGAATTAAAACGAACGTTTACACTGGTTGATGGTAAAGTAACTTATATCAACAACACTGCCTGCGCCGATTATAAACAGGGCCAGGTAGGTACACCCGACTACAGCGATTTTTATTTAGACAAATATATTTCGGCCATTGAAGTCATTAATCCCATGCATAGTTTATGGAGCGATGGACGCTGGAATAAACTCACCATGGCACATGGCTGTTACTGGGGCAAATGTACTTTCTGTGATATCAGTTTGGATTATATAAAAAATTATGAGCCTATCGCTGCCTCATTACTTTGCGACCGCATGGAAGAAATGATTGCACAAACCGGGCAGAACGGTTTTCACTTTGTGGATGAAGCTGCACCACCTGCACTCATGCGGGCTTTGGCGACCGAGATCATCCGCAGAAAATTAACGGTTAGCTGGTGGGCGAATGTTCGCTTTGAAAAAAGTTTTACCAGAGACCTTTGCATCTTATTAAAAGCATCGGGCTGTATTGCTATTTCCGGCGGACTGGAAGTTGCATCAGACCGGTTACTGGATTTAATACAAAAAGGAATTACCGTTGCACAGGTTGCAAAAGTGAATAAGCATTTTACTGAAGCAGGTATTATGGTGCATGCGTACCTCATGTATGGCTTCCCCACACAAACGGCCCAGGAAACCATTGACTCGCTGGAGATGGTAAGGCAGATGTTTGAGACCGGTATTTTACAATCGGCTTTCTGGCATTTATTTACCATGACGGCACATAGCCCGGTTGGTTTGAATCCTGAAAAATACCTGGTTAAAAAAGTATCAGAAGCCATCGGAACCTTTGCCAACAACGATATTGAACATATAGACCCTACCGGTGCCGATCATGAAAGCTTCAGCTTTGGCTTAAAAAAATCTTTG
>Ga0302322_100007083_pt1 | contig 9993 bp, 8 predicted proteins | sample Fen_T0_2_FD_203757 | JGI IMG/M metagenome (GOLD analysis project Ga0302322, IMG submission 203757) | Peat permafrost microbial communities from Stordalen Mire near Abisko, Sweden - Fen_T0_2 | ecosystem: Environmental > Terrestrial > Soil > Wetlands > Permafrost | place: Sweden: Abisko, Stordalen... | reverse complement strand
TCCGTACGCCTGGGGAAATTGGGTCGTGGGCGTCGGGTTTCGGCGGCCCCAGTTGCTCGGCCCCCCTTGCGCCACGCCGTGGTAGCCCTCGATGTGGGGCGAGCCCACCACCCCGAGGCGCGGCACCGAAGCGCGACCGGCCATGCAGTCGATCTTCTCCTCCAAAGTGAGCCTCGAGATGAGATCGGTGATGCGCTCCTCCGCCGGAAGATCCGGGTTTTGGAAAGGGAGCGTGGCGGGCGAGGGGGTGACAGCCGCGACCAGCGCGGCGAGGACTGTGGCGGGCAAGACGAGCAGCATGAAGGGCATTGTATCGGGCTTCTTGCTACCTGAGCCGACCTGCTTTCCATCACCAAGGCCGGGTGGACGCTTTCGCGAACTCCACACCCCCGCGATGGACGAGGAAGGTCGCGCCACCAAGGCTGGGTGAACGCCGTCGCGCCCCAGGGGTTACCGTGTGATGGTGATGGTGTGGGGCCGGGCGGGATTGGGGTCCACGTCGATCTGGACCAGGCCGTCGCGCAGAACCGGCTGCACGACGGCGCCATCGACGGTGACGGACCTGGGGGGGCCGTCCACGTAGGCCCCAAACCGGCCGCCCTCGACGAGCTCCACGGTGAGCGTGTTGCCGCTAATCCTCTGCGCGTGGATGGTCCGCGGGGAAAGGTATTTGTCGAGCAGGCCGAAAGGGGCGAAGCCGCGGTCGATGGGCACCACCAGGAAGAGCTCGGGCCGATCAGGGCCGAGGCGCGTGGGGATCGCGTCGTTGCCGCCAGCGACGACCAGGCGTCGCGAGAAGTGTTCGAACACCGCGAAGCGATCGCCCTGCATCCCCTCCACGTCACGCGGCCGCACCACGCCGGCCACGGTGCCGCCGTTCTCGAGCGCGTTGAACGCGCCGATCACGCCTGCGGCGCCCATGCGAGCAAAACCCTTGAGCGGCACCGACACCTGCCCCGCGTCCACGAAGAGCGCGTCGCGCGTCGGCAGCACAGGGGCGTCCGTGCGCAAGACCGTGCCGTCGGCCAGGATCAGCCGGCGCAGCAGTGCCCAGTCCTGCTTGGCCACATCGCCCGTGATGTAGACGGGGCCGCCGCCGAGTGCCCGCAGCACGCTGTGAGCCTGAGCGAAGGGACCATAGCTTTCCCACATGTCGAAATCGGGATACGCCACCTGCGCGATCAGTACCGCATTGAAGATGTTGTTGAGCATGTGGCGCCGGTGGCCCACCGGGCCTGGGGGTAGAAGGTAATCGAGGCTGTTGCGGACCACGTTGGTGTTGCGCAGGCTGAAGATTGCGTTCTGTCCCATGGACATGCAATTGATGACCCGGTCACCAAAGGCTTCCGTGGCCGCCGTGTGGAAGTTGGTCACGCTCTGCTGGATCGCCCCGAAGAGTGGCAGGCGCCCCTCGACGTAGCTTTCGCTCCAATTCTGAAAGTCGACCTTCACCATGTCGATGTCGTTGGCACGCAGGTATTGGTAGTAGTTGCGAAAGAACTCGGCGCCGCGGTTGCTGGTCGGATCGGGGATCAAGCCCGGGTGGTTGCCGCGCCACAGGTGTGCGGCCTCTGCCTTGGCCAGCGGCGACTCTGGATCCACGCCGCCCGGGGTGCCCTGCAGCGAATGCCACACGCCGATCCACTGGGCGCCCGTGGTGCGGCGCAGATCCGCAACCAGCGCTTTGAGCCCGCCCGGGATCTTGGTGGTATCGGCCTCGAAGCTGCGCAAGGTGCTGAAGATGAGGTTGCCCGGGCTGGCGGTCTGCCACCCGGCATCGATGATCATGAATCCCAGGGGAAACTTGGCGTCTGCGAAGCTGTGGGCCGCGGCCATGAGATTGGGCGTGGTCTGGTTCTCGTAGAAACTGTTCCAACTGCAAAAGCCCACGCGTTTGAAGGGCTCGGGAAACGGCTTTTCAATGCGCAGGCGGCCCGGATTGCCCATGGCCACAAGGCCCAGTCGAACCGCGCCGGCCACCAGAGCATAGGGCGAATCACCGGCGCCGAAGACGGCGAGGGCTCCGCGGCGCAGGGACCACGGGGCGCGCGCGGTGAGAACCACGGTCACACCTCCGGCGCTGAAGGGGACGTTGGTGCCACGAGCCCAGCCCATGGCGCCTCCCGCAGCCAGCGGCAACAGCACTAAGTGATCCGTCTTGCGGCGCGCGACCACGAGCTGCGTTTCGTCCGGGATGAAGTTCTGTTGCTGCCAGAAGATAGGGCGCGCCCACCACGGCTCGGAACGGGCAATGGCCACGCCCTGCTCAGCGTCCGCCAAGAGCGCCGTGAGCCGCACGCCATCTTCCGCGGCGAGCGCGGTTTCCTTGTCGAGATCGAGCGTGATCACCACGAGACCAGGTTCGGCCTCGCGCAACCGCACGGTGGCGTTCACTTTGCCTGCACGGCACGGAATGATCTGTAGAGGAGCGGGTGTCCGGCCGTTCTTCACGGCGGCAGCCTGCCACGCGCAGAGGACCGGCAAGTCGGCGCCACGCGGCTTGATCTCGAGCCGCATGCGTTCCACCAGGGCCTGCTTGCCCACGAGCACGTCGAGGCCTGCCTGGGCTATTTCGTTCGGCCGTACCGTCAAGTCGGCCACCGCGGGCCCGCTCGCGAGCACCACGGCCAGAACCACGATCCATTGGAATTTCGTCATAGCGAGCATTATACGAACGTGACCCAAGGTAGAGGGACGGACTATCACCACGGTTGATTCGGAGTGATCAGCCCAGTATGAGTATCTCACGGACCTTGCCGAAATCGCGGTCGTGGCTGACGATAGCGTGGCAACCCTCGTGAACCGCGGTTGCAAGTTGAATGGCGTCCGGCAGTTTCAGGCCGCGACGCAGGCGGAGGCGGGCGGCCAGCACGGCAATGTCGGCATCCAGAGGACGAAGAGTCCACCCTGGCGCATTGGTCAGGGTGTTCCGATAACGTTGCGCCAGAGCCTCCTTGCCGGCTCGCAGGGGTCCAGACACAACCTCGGCCAGCGTGATAGGCGTGACCAGCGCCTGGATCCGTCCAGTCTCGACATCGGCGAAGATCGGCTCGAACCGAGTCGCGAGAGGATGTCCTTCAAGCACGTAGATGATCGGGTTGGTGTCAAAAAGTACCGTCGCGTTGTCCGGGATACGCAGAGCCAGATTCATCGCCATTCATCTCGCAGCCGTGCCACGGTCCGTGCCGGACTGCGGCCCCACAAGCCGGCGCCGGAGCCCTTCAGCTTGAGGAGCGAGGGGCCCTTTCGGGGCGGAGCGCTCTCGGCGAGAGGAACCAGAGCCGCATAGGGACGGCCACGCTTGGTGATGATGGTGGACGCGCCCTGGTGGGCGTCGTCGAGCAGGTCGGGCAAATGGGCACGCGCTCTTTCGGCGCCGCAGGTCTTGCTGGGCATGGCGATCCTCCAAGATGAAGTGTACGGTCTGTACGCTTGCTCTGCAAGAGGTGGACAGGGGCAATGAACATGACCGCGCCTAGCTGCCCGCTTGCTGGACACGTCCGTGCGCGAAGCGGATTCCTTGCGATGAGACTGAGCCCAAAGCGAGGCAAAGACGGTCAAAGCGCAGTGGCTCTCAGCGCGGCCGCCGACCATACTTCTCCCGCAAGGATCAGAGCCATGAAACTATGGGATCGCGGTATCCGAATCGCGTCGTTTGCTGTCTGGACGTCGCTCACCCTGGCCGGATGTCTTCGCCCAGGCCTGAGCAGGTCAGTTGAGACGACTCCCGCCGCGCAGCCGGCTGCCGACGACCAACGCCTTATCATTTGGGACGGCGCCCGAATTCGCGCTCGGGGTGCCGGGCTCGGCCGCTATGGACTCGGCCGCTATGGGCGCCCTGACTTCAATGGGCGCTTTGATCTTTGGGACGGCGGGAAGAGCTGGGCAACTTGCGACTCGAAGCCGAAATGCCAGGCGACTCTTGTCGCCAAATCGGGCGTTGGGGTCGACGGAATCAATATCGAGGCAGCCAAGGGCCTCGAGTTCCACGCGGCAGGGTCTGGCTGGGCCGGGTCGGGCTGGAACTGGTTCGGTTGGTGGCCTCCGACGGCCGGGACAGACCTCAGGCCGTACCGGAGCCTGACCTTCCAGATTCGCGTCGAACCGAAGTCTCGGGAATCCGCTCCGGACCCCCGGACCGTCGTGGTTCACTTGGCATGCAGCAATGGAAAGAGGACCACTGCCGGTGCGATGGTTCACAAGTACGACGGGAGGTTCGACGACGGCAAATGGCACAAGATAGCAATCCCCGTAGCCGACCTCAGCCGCAGTGAAGGCGCGCAGTTCGATTGGGAAACAGCTTGGGAGTTCCAGCTGTCCACATGGAGCGCCACGCCGCGGGATTTCAACATCTACGTCGACCAGATTGCGGCGGAGAAATAGGGCAGTGTAGGAATCGTCATCAATCACTTCGCCGCGGGCAAAGATCGCGCCGCTTCCTTGTTGCAGGCCTCGATGTCTTTTTGGCTCGTGGCGCGCTCGAACTCGCGCGTCTGGTGGCCGCCAAGGTCGCTCTCGTAACCCTTGATCGTGAGAGGCACTGTCGACGCCGTAATCACGCCGGTCCTAACTTCAATCCGATACTGATGGCCCGCCCTCATTGGCAGGGCGAACGTCCATCGCCCCGTGGTCGCGTTGAGGGTATTGCCCCCGAGCGACTGATCTGCCCAGTGCGATGGCGTGCCGATGACGTGGCAACCGGGCAAGAGTTCGAAGTACCCGCCGAGCGACGAGACGTCCTTGCCGTCCACGAATTGCACGTAGCCGCTGAGGGTGGAAACCTGCTGCGGACCGAGGGGCTGCGGCGCGGGTGGATAGAGCCGGTCAGGCAGCGTGCCCCCGCCCGAGACGCAGGCGACTGCCGATAGGGCAAAGGTCAACATAGAGACCATCTCGTGCTTCTGCATAGGGCAATTATGCTCGTGCGGGCCGACTGTGGACACAATTCTTTGTGCGAGGCTTTCCTATCATGGCGAGGTTCTCGATGTGAACTCAAGAGCGAGAAACGCCTGGCTCCTGTCCCAAAGATCGCGCCGCTTCCTCCTTGCAGGCCTCGATGTCTTTCGGGCTTGCGGCGTGCTCGAACTCGCGCGTCTTATTGCTGCGAAGGTCTCTCTCCTCGATGAAATGCCCCGTCATCATCGGCACCTTCCCGCCGCCGATTTGAAACTGATAATGATGGCCCGCCCTCATCGGCACAGCGAAGGTCCATCGCGCCGTGGTCGCGCCGACTGCTTGGCTCCTGCCCACGACCAAGTACAGCGATGGAACGTCGATGACGTGGCAACCAGGCAAGAGCTCGAAGTACCCGCCGAGCGACGAGACGTCCCTGTCGTCCACAGTTTGCACCCGGTTTGCTCGGTCGGGGGGAACTGTAAGGGTGGAAACCTGCTCTGGACCGAGCTGCTGCGGCGCGGGTGGATAGAGCCGGTAGGTAGGGGCGCACGCCCGCGCCCGAGAGGCAGCCGGCGGTCGAAAGGGCAAACGCCATCACGCAGACCGCACCGTGCCTTTGCATGGTGTAATTATGTTCCGGCAGGCCGACTATGGACACACCATTTTGTGCGAGGCTGTCCTATGATGGCGAGGCTCTTGAGGTGAACCCATGATCCTGCGCGCAATTTTGATCCTTTTGTTTTCGTGCCTGCTGCAACCCATGGTCTGGGCACGGGCCGAGTCTGTCCGGAGCGGCGCGGTGGTCAAACTGCCGGGCCTGAACGTCCAGGTCCAGTTCTACGGCGAGAACACCGTGCGGGTGCTCAAGTGGCTGCCCCAGGGCTCTCCGGCGAAGAAGAGCTTGGTGGTGATCCAGAACGAGCTGCCCGAGGTGCGGCTTTCATCCAGGGAAACACCTTTGGCGCTCTCGCTCGGTTCGAAGGCCATGAAGGTCCGGATCTCGAAGCAGGATGGCAGCGTCACCTTCCTCCGCGCTTCCGGCGACATCCTGCTCAAGGAGAGCGGGAAGGCTGTCCTCGCTCCCGTCGAGTTCAGTGGCGACAAGGGCTTCAGCCTGCGGCAACGATTCACGCTCACCCGCGCGGAAGGCATCTACGGGCTTGGACAACATCAGGATGGAACCATGAACTACCGGGGTCACTCGGTGACTCTGGTGCAGGCCAACACGCAGGCCTGTACGCCCTTCCTGGTTTCCACCCAGGGCTACGGGATTCTTTGGGACAATACCTCCAAGACCATCTTCAAGGACGGGCCCGATGGGCTGACCGTCACCTCCGACATCGGTGACAACCTCGACTACTACGTGATCCAGAGCGACAACATCGACGGCGCCATCGCGGGTTACCGCAATCTCACCGGTGCCGCCCCCATGTACGGCAAGTGGGCCTACGGATACTGGCAGAGCAAGGAGCACTACCACACCCAGGACGAGGTGGTGGCAGTGGCAAAGGAATACCGCAAGCGCGGCATCCCTATCGACAACATCATCCAGGATTGGAACTACTGGGGCAGCATGCGGAACTGGAGCGGCATGATCTGGGATCCTGTGCGCTACCCCAAGCCGGCCGAGATGATGAAGACGCTCCACGCTCTCAACTTCCATCTCGCAATCTCCATCTGGGGAGGGCTGGGGCCCGACAGCGAGCTCTACAAGGAGATGGACAAGAACGGGTTTCTGTTCAAGCCCACGGGCTGGGCTGGGTTCAAGTTCTACGATGCCTTCAACCCCCAGGCCAACGACCTCTATTGGAAGTATCTCAAGACGGGACTGTACTCCAAGGGCATTGATGGCTGGTGGCTGGATTCCACCGAGCCGGACATCATCAATGCCCTCAGCAAGGAATCCTCCGAATACGAGATGAAGCGGGTGGAGAACAACCATTTGGGCTCCTGGGCGCGCACCCTCAACGCCTACCCGTTGATGATCACCGGCGCATTGTACGACCACCTTCGCAAAGAGAATGATCGCCAGCGGGCCTACATCCTGACCCGATCCACCTTCGCGGGACAGCAGCGCAACGGCGCCACGACGTGGTCCGGAGATATCGGCGCAAGTTGGGAGATCTTCCGCAAACAGATTCCCGCGGGGATCAACCACTCCATGGCCGGGATCCCCTACTGGACCTTCGATATCGGCGGCTTCGTCCTGGGCAGCTACAACGGCGTCTTCGATCGCGGTATCAAAGAGCCCGCCTACCAGGAACTGTACACGCGCATGTTCCAGTTGGGGGCATTCAGTCCCATCTTTCGCGCCCACGGCTCCGAAGGCCCGCGTGAGATCTGGGAATTCGGCAAATTCTCCGATGCCCTGGTGAAGGCCGACCAGTGGCGCTACCGCCTCTTGCCATATATCTACTCCCAGGCCTGGAAGGTCACAAGCGAAGGGCAATCGATCATGCGCGGCCTGCCCATGGATTTTCCCAAGGATGCGAAGACCTTCGCCATCGATGACCAGTTCCTCTTCGGTCCTTCGATCATGGTTTGCCCCGTGACGGAGTACATGGTGCACCGTCCGCCCGAACCCACGGTGCTGGTTCCCACGGCCAATCTGCGTACAAAAGACGGCCAGCCGGGCGTCACGGTCACCTACTCCAAGGATGTGGACCACAAAGTTCCCTCGCTTGTGCGTGTGGAACCGCAGATCAATCTCATGTGGTACACGGGCCGTCCCGACTACGCCACCGAGAGCACCTTCTCGATCCGCTGGGAAGGCAAGCTGGTGCCCACCCAGTCCGGTCCGCATCAACTACATGTCAAGAGTTTTGGCGCCCGTCGCCTGTTCTTGGATGGAAACCCATTGCCCTTCCTTTTCGATAACACCCTGGAGCGCTACACGCAGCCCCTGCAATTGCAGGCGGGCCGGGCCTACGATCTAGTCATGGAGATCGAGAACCCCACGCCCGGCGCCGTCAAAGGCCAGCTCTACTGGAGGACACCGGATCTCTACGCCAAAGAGAAGGTGGTGAAAGCGCGGCCCAAGACCCGCAAGGTCTACCTTCCCGCGGGTTCGTCGTGGATCGATTTCTGGACTGGCAAGACAATGCCCGGCGGCGCAACCATCACAGCCGATGCGCCCATCGACAAGATTCCACTTTTGGTCAAGGCCGGTTCCATTGTGCCGCTTGGACCAACCATTCAGTACACCGCCGAAAAGCCCGCCGATCCCATCGAGCTGCGCATTTTCCCCGGAGCCGATGGCCAGTTTCTCCTCTATGAGGATGAGGGCGACAACTACGACTACGAAAAGGGCGCCTACGCGTCCATCGCTTTCCAGTGGGACAACGGCAAGCGGCAGCTCACCATCGAGGACCGCAAAGGCAGTTTCCCCGGCATGCTCAAGCACCGCAGCTTTCACATCGTCGTGGTGGGCGAAGGCCGCGGGGTCGGAATGGACCTCACGCAAAAACCCGACCAAGTGATTTCGTACGACGGCAGTCAGAAGGTCGTGAAGTTCTAGCCAGCGCTATGGCACGAGCTCGATGTCGTCGATGTACACTTCCACCGGATAAGGCGTAGCGTTCCACCCGAAGTTCCAGGCGATCTCCGTAATCGCGGCCGGATCGGGGCTCGGCAGCGGAACGCCGGTGATCAGTGAAGCGAACAGAACCGTCTGCGGGGCTGCCGTCGCAGTGACCGGAATCTTGACATTCGGCTGGGTGCATGTGGTCGCCGCGCAGGTCGCCGAGTTGATGATGCAATCCACTTTGGGCGCAACCGCCGGCGCCGCATCTCCCGGTGTCCAGATCGACATGGTGACTTGGCCAGACGGACCCGCGTCGCCGGAGATCGTGAAACGAACCCCAGAATAGCCCGAGAAATCCGCGAAGCAGGGGCCAAACCAGAGACCGATGACGGCGGTGCTTGGACCGACCGTGCCGGCGAGCCGCCACCGTCCATCGGTTGTCACAGTACTGTCGAGCGGGTAGGCATTCACCGGATTGCAGGTGTCGGTCGTGGCCGGCCAAGCCCACGTGCCGCCCTTGAGCGAAGTGCTTTCGGTCCAAGTGCCAAAGGAAGAACCCGTGGTGAAATCCAGGAGCATCGCAGTGAGCGGAGGAACCGCCGTGCAGCTCGCCGGCGTGGCCCCCTTGCAGGGCAGGCACTCGGTCGGGATGCCGCTACCCCCGTCCGTTGTCCCGGTTGCGCCGCCCGTGCTGGCGATGCCGCCCGTGCTGGCGATGCCGCCCGTGCTGGCGATGCCGCCCGCGCTGGCGATGCCGCCCGTGGTGGCGATGCCACCCGTGGCGCCCGTTGCGCCCGTGGTACCCGCGCCGCCGGAGGCGCCAGCCTTCATACCGGAAGACGAGCAAGCGGTCGACACTGCACCGGCCACGACCAGGCCAAGACACATCTTTCCAGCCAATGAAACGCGAGAACTAGTCATGCCCGAAGACCTCCAGAAGAAAGGCGTACCACTCATAACGTCGCACAAGAACTATCTTCTCATAGCAGGACCACAAGCAACAGGCACGAAAGCAATGCAAAGGAACGATGATCGCAGTCCCATCACTTGTTCCTACCGCCTCGAAAGGACTAGGCACTCAGCGTTGGATGCCCGAAGACATTGCCTCCGGGCGTCACTGGTCAGGGACCTCCGCAGGGAGCACACCGGATGTCCACCCAGGGATCAAAATTCCCGAGTGTGGCGTCGTCGCAGTTCCAACTACAAATGAGGTCCTCACACGTTGTGTAGGGTCCGGGCGACCACTTGTTCAAAGGGCGGTTTGGTTTCGCGCAAACGTAGTCATAGGCGGAGGTGAGATTGGTCGCGATGCAAATCATCATGGCAGTGTACTGCCGTCCCAAATCCAAATTGACCGCGGAGGTGTTGTCGTACGTAGTCATGCAGTTCTGCTCGCACTCAGTTGTTGTGGTTGAGCAACCGGGCAGTCCACTAGCAAGGGCGCAATTTTTCGCACAAGCTTCTGCCAATGTCATTGCAGACGTTCCGGTTGCCCCGCCAGCGGCCGGAACACCACCAGTTGAGATTGTGCCTCCAGTGGTTGTCGTGCCGCCCAATTCGTATAGTTCAGCACT
>Ga0302322_100007082_pt1 | contig 9993 bp, 5 predicted proteins | sample Fen_T0_2_FD_203757 | JGI IMG/M metagenome (GOLD analysis project Ga0302322, IMG submission 203757) | Peat permafrost microbial communities from Stordalen Mire near Abisko, Sweden - Fen_T0_2 | ecosystem: Environmental > Terrestrial > Soil > Wetlands > Permafrost | place: Sweden: Abisko, Stordalen... | reverse complement strand
GATGTTGGTGACTTTGCTCACCTGAACATCAAGCAATGGTGGTTCTTTTATCGTTATAAAGATTGATGAATCGCGACAGCCAGTGGCATCAACGATCTTCAACTTGTATTTTCCTGCTTTAATCTCTGGCAAGTCGCGCACGGTTGATCCATTCGACCATGCATATTGATAAGGATGTGTACCACCCACAACAGAAACATTGATCGAACCATTGTTACCACCAAAGCAGGTAACATCTTTTGCCGCAGTCACTGAAGCGACAAGTTTTAACGGCTGGTTAATCGTTGCTGAAAGTGTTTGAGTACATCCGTTCTTATCAGTTATGGTAACGGTGTAAGTACCCGAACCAACGTTGTCAAGGTTTTGACTAGCAGCACCGTTGCTCCACTTAAATACATATGGAGTAACTCCACCGGATACCGCTAAAGGAATAGCACCCGTTTTGTCGCCAAAGCAACTTACATGCTTAACCTCTCCAAGTTTTGCAACCATTGCCGGTGGTTGAGTAACCACTGCACTAAGTGTTTGGCTACATCCTTTTGCATCCGTTACTGTAACTGCATAACTACCGGCAGGCAATTGTGCTATGTTTTGTGTTACAGCACCGTTGCTCCAAAGGAATTTGTATGGTGCAACACCACCTACCACCGTAATACTTACTGCACCAGTTCTTTCTCCAAAACAATTGATATTGGCCAGTTTCTCTTGCTTCACCACCAACTCAGCAGGCTGAGTGATTTCTGCACTTAATGTTTTTACGCAACCTTTCGCATCGGTGAGCTGAACATCATATTTACCAGCTCCTGCACTTTCAATATCTTGAGTAGTAGCTCCATTGCTCCACTTATATACGTAAGGACCAACACCACCAGAAACGCTGATGTCAATCGCTCCGGTCTTGTCATTAAAGCAAGAAACATTCGTTACGGATTTTACCAAATAATCAACCTTTAATGGTTGCGATAGGTTTGCTTTTACTGTTTGAACGCAGCCGCCTGCATCCGTTGCTGTGAAGCTATAATTTCCTGCTGTTACATTAGTAAGATTGAGCGTAGTGTCGCCACTGTTCCACTTATATTTATAAGGCAACGTACCACCGGTGACACGCACTGTCACTGCACCGGTCTTATCCCCATTACAGTTGATGTCATTATAAGACTGAAGACTGGCAACCAATTTAGGAGGTTCAATAATCTGAGCATCGGCAATGGTTGTACAACCAACAGAGTCTCTCACCACAACGGAATATTTTCCAGCGCCAAGATCGCGGATGTCTTCTGTCTTTTGATTGTTATTCCATGTGTAGCGATAAGGACGCACACCGCCGGTGACCGAAAGATCAATTGAACCAGATTTTTGACTGAAACAGTTAATGTCATTCACTTTCGTCTTCGCAGCTAAAACAGAATTTTCTTTTACCGCTAAACCCAATGAGTCGATACAGCCATTGGCATCTTTTATTACTACTGAATAAGGACCTGCCTTAACACCACTGAGATCTTGAGTATTTGCTCCATTGCTCCAACGATAGGAGTAAGGTGCAATACCGCCAGCAACACTGATGTTAGCTACACCTTTTGCATCACCAAAGCAAAGAATGTTAGTTATGCCATCAACCTGACGAGTAAGTTTCGCTGGTTCAGTAATTGTTTTTGCATAATTATAAACGCAACCATTCTTGTCGGTTATTTTCAGAGCATAAGCACCTGCTTTAATGTTGCTAAGGTTTTTAGAAGTATCACCGGAAGACCATCCAAATTTGTAAGGGCTTACACCACCGGCAACATTCAAATTGATTGCACCCGTGCTATTTCCTTTACAATCTACCTGCTTGATAATTCCTTCACTCAAAGTAAGAGCGCGAGGTTCTGTTATTTGTGCTGCCAAAGATTCAGAACATCCTTTGCTATCGGTAACCAATACATTGTAACCACCGGCTTTTATACCTTTAACGTCTTCTGTCTCAAGTCCGTTGTTCCACTTGTATTTATAAGGTGCAGAACCACCAACTACAGTTAGATTAAGTGAACCTGTGCTTTGACCAAAGCAATTGATGTTGGTAGGATTCTCAAAATTTAATTTAAGCGCTTCCGGCTGTTCGATGACCGCTTTCAAATCATTCTCGCAACCATTAGCATCAGAAATTTTTACTGAATAATCTCCAAATGGAATATTAACCAAATCTTGACTGGCTTGGCCGTTGCTCCATCTGTAACGGTAGGGCTGTACGCCACCTTCTACTTTAATATCGATGGCACCATTAGTTCCACCATTACAATTAATGTTAGTAGCAGAAACGACTTGCGACTTGAACAGCGTTGGTTCAGCGATGGTAGCTTCGACCTTTTGTTTGAAACCATTTTTGTCTGTGATCGTGAGTGAATATTTTCCCGCACCTAATCCTTTAATGTCCTTCGTTGTCTCCCCGTTATTCCATAAATAAGTGTAAGGCGCAATACCACCTACAACCGAAACATTAATTTCACCGGTCTTATTTCCATTACAAGCAATCTGAGTTGCGTTATCTATTTGTGCCACCAAAGGTGTAGGTTGAGTCACCGATGCGTTCAATATTTTCGCGCATCCTGCGGCATCGTTCACTCGAACAGAGTACGACCCGGCTGGCAATGCGGCAATATCTTGTGCGACACTACCATTAGACCATTTGTATTTATAAGGTGCAACTCCACCCGTCACATCAATGTCAATAGCACCATCTTTCCCTCCGTTGAAGGTGATATCTTTTGCCTCAACAAGTCCTACAACAAGTAGAGGAGGCTCAGTGACTTTGGTGTTTACTGCGCTAGTACATCCGTTAGTATCAACGATCTTTACAGAATATTCACCTGCAGTTACACCAGTGATGTCCTGAGTATTGGCACCATTGCTCCACGTATAAGTAAAAGGTTGTTTACCTCCCTTTACGTCAATATTTATTGCGCCTCCTTTGTCTCCAAAACAGCGAAGGTTTTTAATTTCATCAAATGTCACAGAAATCGCAGCAGGCTCAACTACTTTCGTAGAGGACACTTCAGTACATCCTTTTGAGTCTTTTACCACCACCTCATAAACACCTGCCTTCAGGCTTTTCAAGTCCTCCGTTTTGGCACCACTATTCCACTCATAAGTATAGGGAGGCACGCCACCACCCACCGTTATATCTATACTACCGGTAGCATCACCATTACATTTTATGTTCTGGATATCATCTAATGATCGAACTATTAAAGGTTTTTCTTGCACTTCTGCAGTGAGGATCTCCTGGCATAAGTTAGCATCAGTGACCAACACGGAGTAACTTCCAGAATTTACATTCTTTATGTCTTCTGTTTTAGATCCGTTACTCCAATTGTAAGTATAGGGAGCTTTACCTCCGGTAACGGAAATATCTATCTCACCATTATTGTAACCGTAACACAGAATGTCAGTCGTCTTCTCGATTTTACCGCCTAGCTTGAGTGGTTCTTTTACCTCAATATCCACTGTATCGCTACAGCTAAACCCATCATAAACCGCCACTCTGTATTTCCCTGCTTTCAATGCAGCGATATCCTGAGTCGTATCTCCGTGCGTCCAATGATACCTATAGGGGGGGTATCCACCAGTCGGCTCAATGTTAATTGCGCCTTTTGATTCGCCAAAACAGTTGTTATTGGTGACCGCAGCCACAGTTACAATAATTTTTGGTGATTGTGTAATAATAATATTCACCGATCCTTTGTCCTTAGTGGGTTTGTCCTGTGCAAGTACAGGAACTGATAAACAAAAGATTGAAATGCTTACAAAAGCGAATAGTGATCCTGCTAAAGATTTCATGGGATTAGGTTTCTTGAGGTTTGGTTAAGGTAAGTTACTTGAATAGGAAGAATAATCAATGATCTTTAAAACAAATCCTTTCTCGGCCAAAAGTAGAAAATAGCCAATAGTAAACCTGGCAGAATTGCTTAAGAAATACCCATGTAAGGTTTCAATAGAATTCTCAACCAAGTCTCAATTTTACAAGAATTTCAACATGCCCAATGAAGTATCTTGGCCAGAACAATTTAAATATTTAGACAAGTTTCACGTAACTTTAGTAAATTCAAGGTGTTATGAAAGTCTCCAACGTTCCCCGATGAAATGTCTACCATGGAACTTACGTTTTTATGAATGACACCTCAATTAATAAGGAATCCCAATAAACCTACCCCCGATATAATACGGCTATCCGTGTTAAATGGCATCTCAAAGAGTAATCTACATTTGTATGTAAACACAACAAAATGAAAACACATAAGGCTTTAATCTCGATCAAGCTGCTAAGCAAGATCCTTCCACTTTTCCATCTCCGAATATTTAGCATTCTCTTTTTAATAACCGTAATTCTTATAGGTTTTGTAAAATCGTCAGTTGCGCAAGGTAATGCTGGCAGAATAGAGATTCCATCAAAGAAAGTATTTCAATTAGATAAGTACACCCTTGTTGCAGATGAGTTAATCATGGGAGACTCGGCGACATTGGAGCTTACCGGTCCCACAACTGTTATTAAAGCCAACCGAATTATCATAGGATCTGGCTGCCAAATAATTGGCATCGGCCCAAATGGGGCCAATGGTAAAAAAGGCAAGTCATTCACTACGCCGATGGGGCTCTGCAAAGCTGGTGTAAGCGGAGAAGAAGGGGGGCCTGGCGTAGACGGTACACCAGGTAAGGATCTTATCCTTGATACTAATCAATTAGACATTCATGGGTTATTAAATATTGACCTTCACGGAGGGAATGGCGGTGATGGTGGAAATGGTGGTAAGGGCAGCCATGGTGGTCACACAACTGTGCATTGTACTGGCAACGGTGGCAATGGCGGCAACGGCGGCAATGGTGGTAATGGTGGCAAAGGCGGAACCCTTTCCATTTTGATACAATCCATGGAACCTTCAGAGTTGGTCTCAAAAATAACTCTTACAAACCGTGGGGGTTATCGTGGGCTAGGTGGAGAAGGTGGAAAAGGAGGGCCAAGGGGCACTGGGCCATCAGAAAGCAAATCTAAGCTCGGCTTAAATGGCAAACCGGGTATAGACGGTCAATATGGCAAAGACAGTAAACCTTTATTCTACTCAATTGCGAAGAAAATCAGCGAACAAGCTGCAAGCTCCTTGAGTAAACAGTAATTACTATGTGTGTGTGTCTATAAAGCTGGCGAATACCTACTCCACCGTCACACTTTTGGCGAGGTTACGCGGCTGATCGACATTGCAGCCGCGCATCACGGCAATATGGTATGACAACAATTGCAACGGGATTACTGAAATCAATGGCATGAGCGGATCAAGTGTTGCAGGTACCTCAATAACAAACTCCGACATTTTAGGAATAATCATATCGCCTTCGGTAACGATAGAGATCACGCGACCTTTCCGCGCTTTCACTTCCTGAATATTGGAAACCACTTTTTCGTAAGAGGCATCTTTCGTTGCAATAAATACTACGGGCATCTCCTCATCGATGAGTGCAATCGGTCCGTGTTTCATTTCGGCAGCCGGATAACCTTCGGCATGGATATAGGAAATCTCTTTCAGCTTTAGCGCTCCTTCAAGTGCAACAGGAAAATTATAACCACGACCCAGGTAAATAAAATTGGGTGAATTTTTAAATTCATCCGCAATCACCTGAATCTGTGAATTGAGTTTTAATGCTTTCTCAACTTTTGCCGGAATGTTTTCCATTTCCACCAGCATTTCATGAAATTTTTGCTCCGTGATCGTACCTTTTTTCTGGGCAACGATCAGTGCGATCATATTCAACACCGTGAGTTGTGCAGTGAATGCTTTCGTGCTGGCCACACCAATTTCCGGCCCTGCGTGCGTGTAAGCTCCGGCATGGGTAGCACGCGGAATTGAAGAACCCACTACGTTACAAACTCCAAAAATAATGGCCCCTTTCGATTTGGCTAATTCAATAGCCGCTACCGTATCAGCTGTTTCACCAGATTGAGAAATGGCAATCACTACATCGCCTTCGCGGATCACAGGGTTTCTATAACGAAACTCGGAAGCGTATTCCACTTCAACAGGAATACGGCAAAATTCTTCAAAAAAGTACTCGGCCACCAATCCTGCATGCCATGATGTTCCACAGGCTACAATTAAAATACGATCGGCAATGACTAGCTTGTTTACGTACTCGCGCAAGCCTCCTAACGTTAACCTACCAGCGTTAGAATCAAGGCGGCCTCGCATACAATCTCTAATGGAACGGGGTTGCTCGAAAATTTCTTTTAGCATAAAATGTTCAAACCCGCCCTTTTCAATCGCTTCTAATTCAAGATCAACTGTTTGGACATAAGGAGTAAGTGGTAAGTTGGCTGTATTCTTAATTGTCAGTTTACCATTATTCACGATAGCAATTTCCTGATCGTTCAAATAGACTACTTCATTGGTATACTCAATAATTGGTGTAGCATCGGATGCCATAAAAAATTCTCCACGTCCCACACCTACTACCAATGGACTTCCTTTGCGAGCCGCAATCAATAGACTTGGATCGTCCAAGGACATCACTACAATTGCATAAGCGCCAACAACCTTTGTCAAAGCGAGGCGCACGGCTTCATCCAACGTGCAATTTTCGTTGTCTTTTATATCTTCAATAAAATGGATGAACACCTCCGTGTCAGTTTCGCTTTCAAACCGATGACCTTTGCGTAGTAGATCTTGCTTCAGTGAGTTATAATTTTCAATAATGCCGTTGTGAATAATGGCGAGCTTCTTTGTGGCTGAATAATGTGGGTGAGCATTTTCATCATTAGGTTCACCGTGTGTGGCCCACCGGGTGTGACCCATCCCAATCTGACTATTCAGGTTTTGGCCTTGGATGAATGTTTCGAGCTCAGTTACTTTACCCTTCTTTTTATAAACATTCAAACCTCCATTATTTAACAAAGCAATCCCGGCACTATCATACCCCCGATATTCAAGCCGCTTCAATCCTTTGATGATGATATCACTTGCTTGTCTATAACCTACGTAAGCAACAATTCCACACATGGCTTTTTCTATTTAGTTAAATAAATAACCCTTAGTCTATTACAAAAATAAAAAAAGTCAGAGTGAAAATTCACACCTGACTTTTAATACTTTATCCTGGCAGGAAATTAACCTACCAGATCCGTATATAAATTGTAGAATGACTCAGTGTAATCGTCATCGGTTTCGATTGAGGAAACTTTCTTCTCTTTGATCTTCTTTACCAAGCCTTCCAATTTTTTTCCATCGCCTGCCACATTCACTACATCAGCCCACTGAGCGCCTAGTTTAATGAAGCCTTCATAGTCAGCAGTCTTTAAATGACCTAGCATGTTATCTTCTATATCCAGCATACGTACTTTACCCATCAGATCTCCTTTGAATTTGTGAGAGAAGCTGTTGTTGTAAATTGTAAATACCGACTTTGAATTTTTGAAGAGCGGATCATTTTTGTAAGTCGTCTTCAAATACAACGGGATGAAACTGGTAATCCAATCGTTGCAATGAACGATGTCAGGACCCCATCCTAGTTTTTTGACAGTTTCGAGAACACCTTTACAGAAGAAAATTGCACGCTCATCATTGTCCTCAAAGAATTTATTTTCCTTATCGTGGAACATGGACTTACGGTGAAAGTAATCTTCATTGTCGATAAAGTAAACCTGTAATTTGGCGTTTGGAATGGAAGCCACTTTAATAATCAATGGCTTTTCTTCCTCGCCAACAGAGATGTTAATACCAGAAAGACGTACTACTTCATGCAAACGGTTTTTGCGTTCGTTAATCAAACCAAACCGTGGCACCAGAATACGGATCTCCATTCCTCGCTCTTGCATTGCCTGAGGCAACTTTCGAACAAAATCAGCCACTTCAGTGGTCTGCAGGAAAGGATTGATCTCACTGGCTACATAGAGGATGCGAATTTTAGACATATATGTTGAATTTTGTTAAGACAAGAAAACGGGAGCACAAAAGTACGAAAAATATGGCCCTTATTCAACTGCGGTTTAAACATAACGGCTATATTTGCGGCCTTTTTAAGAGGCTTTAAATGCGAGTTTTTAAAGAAATTAAGCCGATAAAGGCCTTTTTGAAGGACAAATGGAATATCATTCCAATCGGCTTGGTGCCAACAATGGGTGCTCTTCATGCCGGTCACCTGTCACTTATCCGAGCTTCGAAGGCTGAAAATCAACTTACCATTTGCAGCATTTTTGTGAACCCCACCCAATTCAACAACGCCAAGGACTTAGAAAAATACCCTCGGGACTTAGACCGTGACTTAAATTTGCTCGAACAGGTAGGCTGCGATATTGTATTTGCTCCTGACCGTAGTGAGATGTATCAAAACACGTCAAGTATCAAATTTGATTTTGGACAATTGGACAAAATTCTAGAAGGAAAATTCAGACCAGGACATTTCAGCGGTGTTGCCCTCGTGGTATCTAAATTGTTTCACATCATACAACCCACCATTGCCTATTTCGGGCAGAAGGATTTTCAGCAATTCATGATTATTGAAAAATTGGTTGATGAACTAAAGTTTGATATTCAATTAAAACGAATGCCGGTTTTTCGTGAGCAAGACGGATTGGCAATGTCATCGCGAAATATGAGGCTGAATAAGTTGGAACGACAAAAAGCAATCGTTCTTTATGAATCATTAAACGCAGCAAAAAACTTATTGGCACAAGGAGAGCCTCTCTTACGAGCGAAAGAATTGGTGAAGCATAAATGGGAATCCATGGCAGGTGTAAAACTTGATTATTTTGAATTGGCCGACAGTGAAAACTTAAATCTACTCGAGGCCGTTACAGGTAAGTCCGTTTTGCTCATTGCAGGATTTGTTGGTGAAGTGCGATTAATTGATAATTTATTATTAAACGATGAGAATTGAAGTTTTAAAATCGAAGATTCATAGGGTAAAGATCACCCAGGCCGAGTTACATTATGTAGGAAGCGTTACAATTGACGAAGCGCTGATGGATGCCGCTAATTTGATTGAGGGAGAAAAAGTGCAGGTAGTGAACATTAATAACGGCGAGCGCCTAGAGACATATGTAATCAAAGGAGAACGCAACAGCGGCATGATTTGTCTCAACGGGCCGGCTGCACGCAAAGCTCAAGTTGGTGACATTGTAATTATTATTTCCTATGCATCAATGGAATTGGAGGAAGCCAAAAAATTCAAACCTACTTTGATTTTTCCCACTCCCGATAATAAGCTCGGCTGATGGTAGCCAAAGTAAAATCTATAGTTCGTTACATTGTAACCATCGCGATAACGTTAGTCCTGTTGTGGCTTTCTCTTCGAGGTCTTGATCTTCAAGGCGAAAACAAAATTGACTTCCTATGGCAAGCCTGGCAAAAATCGGATAAGTTTTATTTGTGGCTGATGGCGGGGTTTGCTGTCGTTAGCCACATTGTTCGGGCCATGCGTTGGAAAATGCTTTTAGAACCAACGGGGCAACACGTAGGATTAGGAAACAGTTTTTTATCATTAATGACAGGCTATCTTGTAAACCTTGCTATCCCACGAGGTGGCGAAGTCTCACGCTGTTACAATCTTTATCAATTAGAAAAAACTCCAGTTCAACTCTCATTCGGAACGGTAGTCACTGAGCGTTTGGTAGATGTTCTTTGTCTACTCATTCTTATTGCCACTTCATTTTATTTTGAATGGGAAAAATTAAAAGTATTTATAGATACACTCGATTTTTCTTCTGGTAAGAAGATGACAGTTCCTGTTTGGGTGTGGCTGGCTCTTGCATTAGGAGTTCTCTTTTTAGCCGCTATTTATTTTTTGAGAAAAAATGAGAAAGTCATAAGAATTATTCGTGGCTTCGCCGAAGGAATGCTTTCGATTTTTCAATTGAAAAACAAACCACTTTTTGTTTTTTACTCAATCATTATCTGGGGTCTTTATTTCATGATGAGCTACCTGGTGTTGATGGCCTTCCCTGAAACAGCACACCTTGGGTTTAGCGCAGTA
>Ga0302322_100007081_pt1 | contig 9993 bp, 9 predicted proteins | sample Fen_T0_2_FD_203757 | JGI IMG/M metagenome (GOLD analysis project Ga0302322, IMG submission 203757) | Peat permafrost microbial communities from Stordalen Mire near Abisko, Sweden - Fen_T0_2 | ecosystem: Environmental > Terrestrial > Soil > Wetlands > Permafrost | place: Sweden: Abisko, Stordalen... | reverse complement strand
ATGCCTGTCTGGCTCGACCGGCGGCGGCCTCGTCCGAGCGCCGACGACCGGACAGCCGGATGAGGTCTTCGTGCAGTTCGAACCAGACGTTGTGGTAGCTGTCGACGCGCACCGCCGACACGAACCGCTGGTCGCCGTTGCGAGCGTTGGCCAGGGCGTGTTCCAGCCGGTCGCGGTAGCAGGCCATCCGCCAAAGCGTGGTTCCGAGCGGGTTCAGCACGTCGACGACACCAATGTGCAGCGCGCCGAGCTGCTCGAGGATCGAGCCGTCGTATGCGGCGTCCGTGAGGTCGTTGAAGACCTGGTTGGCGATGTCGCGGATCTGCCAGGCGGTGACCAGATTCTTCATCGTGGCGTCGAGCACGAGGAATCGGTCCAGGGCGGCCACGCAGGCTGCCTCGCCTCCGGCTCGCTCGCGATCCGACGCGAAGACGTCCAGGGCCTTGAGCTTGCCCTCGCCGGTCAGCCGGAAGGCGCCCGCAGAAACTTCCACCAGGCCGCTGGCCACCAGGCCGTCCAGGAAAGGTCGAACCTGCTCGGCTGAGCTCGAGAGGGCGATCGCCATGCCCTCCGGCGGAACGAGGCCCTTGATGAGTAGGGCCCGCACCACGTCGTCGGCCCCAAGCACGGCCGGACTCGAAGCCTCAGCCGTGGCCGGAGCCTGCGCGGGTGTTTCGACGGCCGCCTCGCTGCCTGCCTCGCCTATGGGAATGTTGAGCTCTTTTGCCCAGGCCAGGAGAATGGCGGCCTCGGGCGCCACGGCGGTGCTGCCCCGGACCTCACCGGCGAAGACCTCGCCGGTAGACCCATCGATCGTGATTGTCTCGCCCGCCCTGAAGAGCCGCCCTCGGATCGTTATTACCCCGTCGCCGACCTCCATCTCGCCTGCGCCGACGACTGCGGGGATACCTAACTCACGGGCCACGACCGCGGCGTGTGAAGTCGTGCCACCGGTGGAGGTCAGGATCCCCTGAGCCACTTTCATGCCATGGAAATCGTCCGGACACGTCTCGGAACGTGCGAGGATCACCCTCTTGCCCGCGCCTGCCTCGACCTCGGCGGCGTCCGGGGATGTGACGATCTGACCGCAGGCGACCCCCGGCGATGCGGCACGGCCGATCGTCAGCGCGGTCGAATCGTCCTCGCGCTGGACGGCGATACGTGGTGGATTGGCAAGGTAGGTCGCGGTACGTCCCACCGCTTCCGCCTTTGAGAGCGCGATATCTGGCGCTTCGGCCATGTCGACTGCGATCCGCAGCGCGGCGGCTGCCGATCGCTTGGCGTTGCGGGTCTGGAGCATGTAGAGGTGACCGCGCTCGATGGTGAACTCGAGGTCCTGGACGTCCTTGTAGTGCTTCTCGAGCTTCTCGGCGGTGGCCTTGAATTGCGCGAAGACCTCCGGCATCTCCTGGGCCAGGGCCGAGATTGGCGAGGGCGTGCGGATGCCCGCCACCACGTCCTCGCCCTGAGCGTTGACCAGGTACTCGCCGTAGAGGACCTTCTCGCCGGTGTTGGGGTCGCGAGTGAAGGCGACGCCGGTGCCGGAGTCGTCGCCCATGTTGCCGAAGACCATCGTCACCACGTTGACGGCGGTGCCGAGGTCGTGGGCGATCTTCTGGCTGTTGCGGTAGTCGTTGGCGCGCTTGCCGAACCAGGATGCGAAGACGGCCTTGATGGCCAGGTCGAGCTGCTCGTTGGGATCGTCGGGGAACTCGCGGCCGATGTCCTCGCGCACGACGCTCTTGTATCGGGCGACGAGGGCTTGTAGGTCCGAGACGTTGAGATCGGTGTCCTTGGCGTCCTTGCCGTGCTTCTCCTTGGCGGCCTCGAACGGCTGGTCGAAGCGTTCGGCCTTCACGCCCAGCACGATGCGGCCGAACATCGCGATGAAGCGGCGGTAGGCGTCCCAGCCGAAGCGCTCGTTGCCGGTGATGGCGATGAGGCCCTGGAGGGTCGTCTCGTTGAGTCCGAGGTTGAGGACCGTGTCCATCATGCCCGGCATCGAGAACTTGGCGCCGGAGCGCACAGAGACCAGGAGCGGGTTCTTCGGATCGCCGAAGCCCTTGCCGGCCTGCTGCTCGACGACCTTGACGGCACTCAGGACGTCTGCCCAAAGGCCGGCCGGGAGAGTCTTTCCGGCATTGAAGTAGTCGTTACAGGCTTCGGTGGTGATGGTGAATCCGGGGGGCGTAGGAAGACCTGCGTTGGTCATCTCCGCCAGGCCGGCGCCTTTGCCGCCCAGCAGATCCTTCATCCCGCCGTTGCCTTCGGCCCGGCCGCCGCCCCATGCGTAGATGTAACGCTTGGCAGCCTTCTGGGGCTTAGCAGTTTCGGCCATAGGGATGTCTCTCTCCTTGATTACGGGAGGCTTGTGTCGCGCCGCGAGCCGCGGGGAAGCACGCCCGAACGGCGGGATCGCACAACGTTCGTGGTGATTGTACCTTCGCTTGAGCCGATGGCTTGCGTCCGAGAGGCACCGCAGACCGGTACGAGGGGACCGTGAATGGCATGCCTTCGGCCCGAAATGGCGGGACTCTCGGCCCGCGGCGAGATTCGCGCATGGTCCGTGCGCCGATCCCCGAGGATCTAGCCGCCTAGAGTCGCGTCACGTCGCACCGACGCGGTGCCCTCCGGCAACTCCCCGGTCCAGCCAGTCGAGCCAGCGGTCGAGCCCTTCGCCGGTCGTGGCCGAGACCGAGAACATCGGCACCTTCGCGTTGAGCAGCCGCACGTCGGCCTCGAAGGCGGCCCGATCGAACGATACGTGCGGCGCCAGGTCGACCTTGTTGAGCAGGATCAGATCCGCCGCCGTGACCAGGTAGGGATGTTTCGCCGCCTTGTCGTCGCCCTCGGTCAGGCTGAACAGACCGACCTTGACCGCCTGGCCGAGGTCGAACCCCACCGGGCAGATCAAGTTGCCGACGTTTTCGATAAAGAGAATGTCCACGCCATCGAGGTCCAGCTGGGTCAACGCGTCGCGGACCTGGCCGGCTTCGAGGTGGCACCCCTCGCCGGTGGAAATCTGGACCACCCGGTCGCACCAGCGCGCGAGACGATCGCCGTCGCGCCGCGTGGCCAGGTCGCCGACCAGGACGGCCGGCCGGTGGCGGCCCTTCAACTGCCGCAGAGTGGCCTCCAGGAGGGCAGTCTTGCCGCTTCCGGGCGCGCCGATGAGGTCGATCGCGAAGATGGCGCGGCGCGCCAGCTCGGAGCGCACCGAATCCGCGATTTCGTCGTTGGCCTGGAGGATTCGTTCGGCCACAGGCAGGCGGACCGTTCGTGTCTCGCCGCTCATCTACGTCTCCTCCTCGTCAACGGTGATCGAGACGAGGTCCAGCTCGTCGCTGCCGGTCGGTGTCGGGGCCACGTTGCCGCAGGAGCAGTCTACGAACGGTTTCGGGCTGCTCCAGCTCCGGCCGCAGTTGGAGCACGTGATGGTCCACGGCAGCTGGTCCACCGTCAAAGTGGATCCGGCGATGGCCGTGCCGTGCGTGACGGCTTCCCAGGACATCTGCAGCGCCTCGGGCTCGATGCCCCGCAGCGCCCCGACCCGGATGGCCACTTCCTTCACGCGTGCGTCGGCGGGGGCATGCCGGACTACCTGGACCATGAGGGCTTCGGCGATAGAAAACTCGTGCACGCGGGGCATCCTAGCCCATTTCTGTCAGGTGAGATGCCCAAATTGCCTAGGAAAAGGGGTGGGTCCCGATCTAATGGGCCGAAACTCCCGACTTGAGGGGCCGAACCGCGGGGCTCGAATGCCCGCTTCGTGGCTAAGCTGCTTGAGAGAACACCGCGCAAGCGCAAATCGAGTTGCCGGGCCGCTCTGGAATGGGGCGATCCGGCGCTCCGAAGAGTCGAGGGTATGGCACACATACTCCTGGTGGATGACGACCCCGTGGTGGTCGCAAACAACACCGCCGCCCTGAAGGCCATCGGTCACACCGTCGCCGCCGTTTCGACGACCGCTGAGGCCTCGGCGGCCGTCCACCTGGCACTGCCGGACGCGGTGGTCATGGAAGGCATGCTGGACGGAGCCTTCGCCGGGTTCGATCTCGCGAGGTCCCTCGCCCACGACTTCCCCGCCCTGCCGCTGATCATGCTGACGCGGGCGGACGAGCACCTGACGCCTAGGGAACTCGCCGAACAGGACCGCGACGGCGGGTGGCTGCCGGTCCGGCGCTACCTGGAAAAGCCCGTTTCGACGGACGTGCTCGTGTACGAAGTCGATCACCTGCTGCCCGGGGCGCACTGAGCCATGACTTCGCTCATCGCCTTCCTGATCGCCTTCCCGCTCGTCGTCGGCGCAATCCTGCTCGTCATCACTCGGGCATCTATCAGGAACCCGATCGTCCTCGTCTCCGCCGCGGCCATCGGAGTCGCGTCGATTGCCACAGTCGTGACCTTCGGCAACGGCGACGCCGTCTTCTTCGGACTGCCCGGCGGCATCGTCCCGGGCCAGGCACTACTCGCCGTCGAGATCGCGATGACGGCCTTCATTGTCGTCATCAGCCTGGTGAACCGCCGGATACTCGCTCCGATCATGGCCGTGGCCCAACTGGGCATCGCCCTCTTCCTCGAGCTGACCGGCCGAATGCCGGAAGCGGACGCGGGCCGGCTTTTCTGGTTCGACCGCCTGTCGATGGTGATGGTCCTGATCATCGGGCTTATCGGCACGCTGATCTGCGTCAACGCGATCGGCTACATGCGCGACTACCACCGCTCCAACCCGATGATCAAGGGGCGCCGGAACGTCTTCTTCTCGCTGCTGTTCGTCTTCCTGGCGGGGATGTTCGGGCTCGTGGTTTCCAACAACCTGCCGATGATGCTCGTCTTCTGGGAGATCACCACCCTCTGCTCGTTCCTGCTGATCGGCTACACGCGGACCGAGGAAACGCTCGGCTACGCCTTCAAGGCTCTCAACATGAACCTCCTGGGCGGGCTGGGCTTCGGACTGGCGATCGCGCTGCTGTCGAACCAGCCGAACGGCCTCGATCTCGCCAAACTGACCGCCGGCCCCGTGTCGGGCACGCTGCTGGCAGCCGTCGCACTCCTGGCGTTCGCGGGTATCACCAAGAGCGCCCAGATGCCTTTCAGCTCGTGGCTGATCGGCGCGATGTACGCCCCCTCCCCCACCTCCGCCCTGCTGCACTCCAGCACGATGGTCAAGGCCGGGGTCTTTCTGCTGCTGCGCCTGTCTCCGGCGATGTCCGGATCGGCCGTCGGTTACATGGTCACGTTCGTAGGCCTGGTGACGTTCCTCTTCGTCTCCCTCGTGGCGGCAACCGAGCAAAACACGAAGAAGGTTCTGGCCTACTCCACGATCGGAAGCCTCGGTCTGATCGTCGGTTGCGCCGGTATCGGCACCCCTGAGTTGGCGTGGGTCGGGGTGATGATCATCATTTTCCACGCCCTGGCGAAGGGCCTGCTCTTCCTCGTGGTGGGAACGATCGAGAACCGGCTCTACACCAAGGACATGGAGAACTTCGACACTCTGATCAGCCGCCTGCCGCGAGTCAGCGTCCTGGCACTCGCCGGGATCGCCGGCATGTTCATCGCCCCGTTCGGGATCGTGGTCGCCAAGTGGGCGGCCATCCGGGCCTTCCTGCTCGTTCCGGGCGGGCAGGGTGCCGCGATGATCGTGATCATGGCCTTCGGCAGCTCTCTCACGCTCTTCTACTGGGGCAAGCTCCTGATCAAGGTCCTCTCGATGCGCAGCGTGAGCGCCTACGAGCGCTCCATCGAAGGCCGGATCTCGCGCTACGAATGGTTGACCGAGGGCGCTCTCGCGGTCGGCGTGCTCGCGGTCACCGCTTCGATCGGGATCATCTCCGATCGAGTCGTCGGCCCATACGCCCTGTCTGCCTTCTCCGCCGGGCCGCAAACCCTCCTGAACATCGAGCCGGCGATGCTGGCCGTGATGCTCGCCGCCGTCCTGTTCCTGCCGCTCCTGGCCCTGCGGGTCTCGAGCCGGAGCTATGACGAAGCCGACTTCTACACCAGCGGCCGCGGCTCGAACGCCGGCCACGTGATGGGCGCCGCACTGGGCGGCTCGAGATCCGTGACCCTGCGCAACTACTACCTGGACGGCGTCATCAACGGCGCCTTGATGTTCCGAGTCGGGACGGTGGCCTCCGGCGCGATCCTGGTCGCGATGGTCGCCACTGGATTGGTGGTGCGGTGATGAGCCCGTGGATTTACGGCGCGCTGTTCCTGGTCTTCGCCCCGGTCTTCGGCGGGCTGCTCGCGGGAGTCGACCGGATCGTCAGCGCCCGGATGCAGGGCCGCGTCGGGCCGCCGCTTCTGCAGCCCTTCTACGACGTCGGCAAGCTCCTGCAGAAGCAGGCGCGCCAGGTCAACCCCGTGGTGGAGCCGCTGCTCCTGGGCCACGTCGGCTTCATGGCCGTGTCCGGCGCGCTGTTGCTGGGCGGCACGGACCTGATCTTCATCGCCTTCATCGTCGCCCTCGCGGCGCTCTTCCTCGTCCTGGCCGCGGGTTCGGTGAACTCGCCCTACAGCTTCGCAGGCGCCGAGCGCGAGCTCGTGGTCCTGCTCGCGTCCGAGCCGTTCTTCATTCTCATGATGGCCGCCGTCTGCAAGGTCACCGGGGCGTTCACCTTCGCCGGCGTGCTTGCATCGCCGCAACTCGTAGCCGTCCAGCTGCCCGGCGTGGTGCTGGCGTTCCTGCTGGTCGCAACCATCAAGCTGCGCAAGTCGCCCTTCGACATCTCGATGTCGCACCACCCCCACCAGGAGCTGGTCAGCGGCCTCACGACCGACATGTCGGGCCGGATGCTCGCCTATGTCGAGCTTGCCCATTGGTACGAGTCGGCGCTGCTGTGCGCCTTCATGGTCCTGCTCTTCAACTGGAGCATCGCCCTCGGCTTTGTCGCCTTCGCGATCGCGTACGCCCTCGAGGTTCTCGTGGACAACTCCACCTCGAGGATCAAATGGCAGCTCGTCCTCCGTTCGACCTGGATCGCGACGCTGCTGTTCTCGGGCGGGAATGTGCTCGCCCTGTTCCTGCTAGGTAGGTAACTCAAGTGTCTTTCTTCAGTCGCTCGCCGTGGATCCTCCACTACGACGGCTCGAGCTGCAACGGCTGCGACATCGAGGTCCTGGCCTGCCTGACGCCGATCTACGACGTCGAGCGGTTCGGCGTGCTCAATACCGGCAATCCAAAGCACGCCGACATCCTGCTCGTCACGGGCAGCGTGAACGAGCGCAACATCGACATCATCCAGAACCTGTACCGCCAGATGCCCGAGCCCAAGGTGGTCGTGGCCGTGGGCGCGTGCGCCTGCTCCGGCGGCATCTTCGCGCGGGCCTACAACATCCAGGGCGGCATCGACAAGGTGGTCCCGGTCGACGTGTACGTGCCCGGTTGCGCCGCCCGACCCGAAAGCATCATCGACGGCGTCGTGCAGGGCATCGCCGCTCTCGAAGCCAAGCGGAAGAAGACGGCGTGATGGAGATCCCGACGTTCCTCGCCCGCGTCGAGGACTACCACAAGGCCGGCTGGCGCCTGGCCCTGATCAACGCAACCACGCTCCTGCCGGGCGAGGGGATGGAGCAGGGCGCCTTCGACATCGTCTGGGCATTCGCGCGCGGCGCCGAGTTCGAGTACATCCGCGAGCGGGTGATGCCTGGCGACGAGGTCCCGAGCGTCTCCAAGTCTTTCGGAGCGGCCTTCCTGTATGAGAACGAAATCCGCGAGTTGTTCGGTATCAACGTGACCGGACTCGGCCTGGATCTGGGGGGCCAGCTGTACAAGACGGCGACCCGGATCCCCTTCTCGCCGAGCGCGGTTCGCGCCCGCCTGGAGGCCCTCGGGCGTGCCGAACCCGCGGTCAAACACGATCCGGCGGCGAAGAACGCATGAAGCGCACCGTCATTCCCATGGGCCCGCAGCACCCGGTGCTGCCGGAGCCGCTCGTCCTGGACTTGATCCTCGAAGACGAGAGGGTCATCGACGCAATTCCGACGATCGGCTACGTCCACCGCGGCCTGGAAATGATGGTCGAGCGGGTGGAGTACACCGAGATGGGCTTCGTGGTGGAGCGCATCTGCGGCATCTGCAGCTTCATGCACGGCATGGGCTACTGCGTCTCGCTGGAAAGCATCATGAACGTCGAGGTGCCCGAGCGCGCCCGCTGGCTGCGCCTCATCTGGGCGGAGATTTCCCGCATCCAGAGCCATCTGCTATGGCTCGGTCTCGGCGCCGACGCATTCGGCTTCGAAAACCTCTTCATGCACTGCTGGCGGATGCGCGAGGAGATCCTCGACATCTTCGAGAAGACGACCGGCGGCCGCATCATCCACTCGGTCAACCGCATCGGCGGCGTCAAGCGCGACATCTCCGACTCGGAGCTGGCCGCCATTCTGGTGAAGCTGCAGGATCTCGGAACAGCCTTCCGGGAGACCGCCCGCATCTTCGGCAACGACCCTTCGATCGCTCACCGCCTCGGCGGCGTCGGCGTTCTTTCGGCGGACGACGCCCGAGCGGTCGACGCGGTCGGTCCGATGGCCCGCGCCTCGGGGATCGCGACGGACACGCGCCTCAACGGTGCCCACTTCTACGATCACGTCGAATTCGAGCCGCTCGTTGAGACGGCCGGCGATTGCCTCGCCCGTGTGGTCGTCCGAATGCGCGAGATCGACCAGTCGATCGACCTCGTCAGGCAGGCCATCGAGAAGATGCCCAAGGGTGAGGGCCAGGCGCTCGAGACGAAGGTTCGCGGCGTGCCCGACGGGGAGGTCTTCACGCGACTCGAGCAGCCGCGCGGCGAGGTGCTCTACTACGTCAAGGCCAACGGCACCAAGAACCTCGAGCGCTTCAGAGCCCGGACGCCGACCTTCGCCAACATCCCGGCGATGATCAAGCTGGTCAAGGGCTGCGACCTGGCAGACGTGCCGAACATCATCCTGACCATCGACCCCTGCATCAGCTGCACGGAGCGCTGAGATGGCCAATCCATTCCGCATGCCGATGGTTCCGAGGGCGCTGCGCAACCTCGTCTCGAGGCCGGCCACACGCCGCTACCCCAGCGAGATCCGGCCTCGCTTCGACGGCGCTCGCGGCACGATCGAATTCGACGTCGATACTTGCGTCTTCTGCATGCTGTGCGCGCGCCGCTGCCCCGCGGCTGCGATCACCGTCTCGCGCGAGGACCGCTACTTCGCCATCGAGCAGCTGACCTGCATCGCCTGCGGAGTGTGCGTCGAGGTATGCAACAAAGACAGCCTCAGCATGTCCGTGAACTCGCGCCCGGTCCACACCCACGCCGAAGTCGGCCCGGACGGCCGGCGACCCGGCCACGAGGAATGGACGAAGCCGCTGCCCGTCGCGCCTGTCGTCACGCCTGTCGCCACGCCGACCGTTGGGACTCCCCCCGCCCAGGGCGCTCAAGCGGGCTGAGTCGCCCCACCGGCGTGCGGTAGTAGATCATCGCCGGGCAACCGAACCTGCTCGATCCCGCGGGAGACGGACGCACGTTGCTCGCCGCCATCCGTGGCACCTCGCAGCCGCGGCTGCGCTGGTAGGCGTTGCGCTCGTAGGCGTCGCGCTCGCCCAACCGGGGCGGAGGCTACCCGTTCGGTGGGGACGAAGTGACCTTCGGCCCGACGGCTTGGGGCGGACTGGGCGTGAAGCTTCTTGACCGCGCCCGCCAGAATACAGATAACTCATACTGGATCAGGCAACATTCCTGCCAGGACACCAATTCCGGAGTGAGATGCACCCGATCGTCGCCAGAGAGCAACTTTCGCCCAACGTCACCCGCCTCGTAGTCGAGGCCGCCCGGATCGCCGAAATCCGCCTTCCCGGTCAGTTCGTGATCGTTCGACGCGGGCCGGGCGCGGAGCGCATCCCGCTGACCATCGCGGACGTGGACAAGGCGGCGGGCACCATCTCGCTCGTGATCCAGGCCATCGGCAAGAGCACCCACGAGCTGACCTCGCTCCAGGTCGGCGACGCGATCACAGACATCGCCG
>Ga0302322_100007080_pt1 | contig 9994 bp, 7 predicted proteins | sample Fen_T0_2_FD_203757 | JGI IMG/M metagenome (GOLD analysis project Ga0302322, IMG submission 203757) | Peat permafrost microbial communities from Stordalen Mire near Abisko, Sweden - Fen_T0_2 | ecosystem: Environmental > Terrestrial > Soil > Wetlands > Permafrost | place: Sweden: Abisko, Stordalen... | reverse complement strand
GCCTCGGCGCTCTCGCCCCAACGGGCCTTGCCGAAGAAGACGAGGATGACCTCACGGCTCATGTAGAAGGCCGTCATCAGGGCGGCGATGAGCCCGAACAGGTAGAGCAGGAAGTTCTTCTGCAGCGCGTAGGAGAGGACATCGTCCTTCGACCAGAACCCGGAGAAGGGGATCACGCCCGAGATGGCCAGCCACCCGATCATGAAGGTGAAGGCGGTGATCGGCATGATCTTCCGCAGCGCGCCCATGTAGCGCATGTCCTGCTGATCGTGCATGCCGTGGATCACCGAGCCGGCCCCGAGGAACAGGCAGGCCTTGAAGAAGGCGTGGGTGATCATGTGGAAGATGGCGGCGCTGTAGCCACCCGAGCCCACGGCCAGGAACATGTAGCCGAGCTGGCTCACCGTTGAGTAGGCCAGCACCTTCTTGATGTCGGTCTGGGCGATGGCGATGGTGGCGGCGAGGAACGCCGTCGCGCAGCCCACGATGGCGATGAGCCAGGGCAGCCAGTCGGCCGAGGCCGCCAGGATCGGGTTCACCCGCACGAGCAGGTAGACGCCGGCGGTGACCATCGTGGCCGCGTGGATGAGCGCGGAGACCGGGGTGGGGCCGGCCATGGCGTCAGGGAGCCAGATGAACAGCGGGATCTGGGCCGACTTGCCGATGGCGCCGATGAAGAGCAGCACGGCGATGAAGGTGGCGGTGGTCTGGGCCACTCCGGAGGAGAGGCCGAGGAACTCGCTGTACTTCACCGAGCCGAAGGTGAAGAAGGTGAGGAAGATCGCCACCATGAAGCCCCAGTCACCGACGCGGTTGGTGATGAAGGCCTTCTTGCCGGCGCTGGCGTTGGCGTCCTTCTCGAACCAGAAGGCGATGAGGAAGTACGAGCACGCACCCACGCCCTCCCAACCGAGGAAGGTGAGGACGAGGTTGTCACCCATCACCAGCATCAGCATCGAGAAGACGAAGAGGTTCAGATAGGTGAAGAACCGCGGGAACCGGCTGTCACCGTGCATGTACCCGATCGAGTACAGGTGGATCAGCGCGGCGATGCCGGTGATGAAGAGGATCATGGTCATCGACAGGGGGTCGAGGAGGAACCCGATGTCGACCGAGAAGTTGCCGGCGGGGATCCAGGAGAACAGCGAGAGCTCGTAGGTGTGCTCGGGCTGGTTCCAGAGACCGGCGAAGACGACGAGGGCGACCACGAAGGACAGCCCGACCATGGCGGTGCCGAACCAGCCGGCGAGGGGCTCACCGATCCGCTTGCCGAAGAGCAGGAGGACGAGGAAGCCGGCCAGGGGAAGGGCAGGGATCAGCCAGACGAGTTCGACCATGGCGCGCCTACCCCCTCAGCAGTCGGAGGTCGTCGGCGTTGGCGCCGGGCTTGCGGCGGGACAGGGCCACGATCAGGCCGAGCCCGACCACGACCTCGGCGGCAGCCACCACGAGCACGAAGAACACGATCACCTGACCGGAGATGTCGTTCAGCATGCGGCCGAACGTGACGAACGTGAGGTTCACGGCGTTGAGCATGAGCTCGACGCACATGACCATCACCAGCGGGTTGCGACGGATCAGCAGCCCGACCCCGCCGATGGCGAACAGGATGGCGCCGAGACCGAGGTGGAACAGCAGGAGGTTGTCCGTCATCAGTGCGCGCCCTCCTCGGTGGGGGCGGTGAGCGGATCGTCACCCTGATCGGTCATGGACTCGGGCTCCGGGATCGGCTGGACGTCCTTGGGTCGGCGGGAGAGCACGACCGCGCCGACCACAGCGACGGTGAGCAGGCCGGCGGTGACCTCGAGCGGGAAGACGTAGGTGGTGAACAGCTCGCGGCCCAGCTGCTTGACGTTGTTGGTGCCGGACTGCAGCGCCTGGGTGACCGAGTGCATGCCGGTGACGGCGCTGGCCCCGCCGATGATCAGCACGGCGAGGACCGCGCCGACCAGGGCCACGCCGACCAGGACGGCGAAGATCCGCTGGGTGACGAGAGGCTCGGTCTCGAGGTCGTCCTCGGTCTCGACCCCGAGCAGCATCATCACGAACAGGATGAGCACGACGATGGCGCCGGTGTAGACGATGACCTGCACCGCGGCCAGGAGCTGGGCGTCGAGGTTCAGGAACAGCACGGCGATGGCGAAGAGGGTGGCCACCAGGTTCAGCGCCGAGTGGACCGGGTTGCGCGAGAGCACGACACCCAGGCCACCGAAGATGACGATCACCGCACAGGCGGCGAAGACGACGGAGTGGACGGTCATGGTCAGTGGCCCCCATGCCCTTCGTCGTGGCTGCCTTCGTCGTGGCTGAGGCCGTCGTGACCGACCGGGCCGTGGGGCTCGGGGGCGTGGCCGTGCTCGTCGATCATGTCGAGCGGCGTGGCGACGGCGTCCTTGACGTCCTGGGCCGCCTCGGGGGCCCGCAGGCCGTAGCCGAGCTCACCGGACCAGCCCACGACACCCTCGAAGCGGGCATCGCCCGACGGGGCGGTGGCCCGCATCCAGGCCGAGGTGTGGAGGTCCTCACCCGGGCGCCAGTCCTCCCACGGGAGCTTCTGGGGCATGCCGTCATCGGCGACCACGAGCTCGGCCTTGGTGTAGATGGCGTCGGCCCGGTTGGTGAAGGAGAACTCGAACATCTTCGACTCGGTGATGGCCTCGGTGGGGCAGGCCTCGACGCAGAGGTCGCAGTGGATGCACCGGAGGTAGTTGATCTCGTAGATGTAGCCGTAGCGCTCGCCCGGGCTCACGGGATCATCCGCCGGGTTGTCGGCGCCGCGGACGTAGATGCACCGGGCGGGGCAGACACCGGCGCAGAGCTCACAGCCGATGCACTTCTCCATGCCGTCCTCGTAGCGGTTGAGGACGTGGCGGCCGTGCACCCGGATCGGCTTGGGTGCCTTCTCCTTGGGGTACTGCGTGGTGACCCGCTGCTTGCGCCCCATCTGGCGCAGGCTCACGAGGAAGCCTCCGAGGTAGCCCATCAGTCGATGACCCCTTCCAGGCGCTTGGCCTTCGAGGTGGCGATGGCGAACCGCAGCAGCCCGAAGAAGATCAGGCCGATGGTGGCGGCGATGGCCACGACCACCACGCCGTTCCAGTGCTGCTCACGGGCGACGTGGAAGGTGGCGAGCACGAGCAGCCAGCCGATGGAGAGCGGGATGAGGACCTTCCAGCCCAGGTCCATCAACTGGTCGTAGCGGACACGGGGAAGCGTGCCACGGACCCAGACGAAGCCGAACAGGAGGATCACCGTCTTCAGGAGGAACCAGAAGACGCCCCACAACCAGCCCGGGCCGATCGGGGCGGGGCCGGCGGGACCGCCGAGGAAGAGCGTGACGATGATGGCGGCCATGGTGACCGAGTTCATGAACTCGGCCACGAAGAAGAGGGCGAAGCGGATCGAGCTGTACTCGGTGTGGTAGCTCCCGACGAGCTCCTGCTCGGCCTCGACGAGGTCGAACGGCGGGCGGTTCAGCTCGGCCTGGCTGGCCAGCAGGAAGACCACGAAGGGCACGAAGCCGGCCACCAGGAGGTTCCAGTTCGGGACGATGCCGCCCCAGCCGTCGCCGGCCTGGAACGACACGATCTGGTGGGTCTCGAGCGACCCGGTGGTGAGGACGACGGCGCACACCGACAGGCCGAGGGCGGCCTCGTAGGAGACCATCTGGGCCGAGGCCCGCACCGCCCCGAGCAGCGGGTACTTCGAGCCCGACGACCAGCCGGCGAGCATGACGCCGTAGACGGCGATCGAGGACATGGCCAGGGCGAAGAGGATGCCGATCGGGGGGTTGGCCAGCTGCAGGTAGGTGGTGTGGCCGAAGATCTCGACCGTGCCGTCGCTGCCGTTGGAGAAGTCACCGCCGAACGGGACGATGCTGAACAGCAGGAATGCCGGCACCACGGTGAGCAGCGGGGCGAGGATGAACACGCGGCGCTCGGCCTTGTCCGGGAGCAGGTCCTCCTTGAAGAAGAACTTGATGCCGTCGGCCAGAGTCTGGAGGATGCCGAAGGGGCCTGCGGTGTTGGGGCCGATGCGGTTCTGGAGGTCGCCGACGACCTTGCGCTCGAACCAGATCATCAGCATCGTGGCCACGAGCAGGAACGCGAAGACCAGCACGACCTTCAACAGGACGATCAGCACCACGGCGAGGTCGACCTGGCCGCTGAGGAGCGGGTCACCTCCGAGCATCGGGATCGCCTCCGGTTGGGCTGGTCAGGGAACGAGCGGCTGTGCACGCGGCCGCCGTGGACGGCCCAGCCCACCGCACCGCGGAGGGGCGGCGCAAGCTCGTGGTCGGGGTGGCGCTCACGAGGCCGTCTCGATGTGGAGCTCGGTGACGGCACCATCGACGGCGATGAGGTCGCCGACGCGCGCATCGGTCTGGTTGAGGACCAGGGCCACGGCCCCTCGGGGCACGCCGCTGTCGGGGTGCACGGGCAGCGTGACCGAGCTGCGGGCCGAGCGCAGCACGACCCGGTCGCCCGCCGTCACGCCGAGGCGGTCGGCATCGGACGGGTTGATGCGGGCGGCGGTGCCGGGTGCGAGGCCCGACAGCTGGACGCTGGCCTGGACGAGCGTGCCCTGGTCGTAGAGCTTGCGGGTGGCCACCAGGCGGAACGCGTAGGCGTCGAGCGGCGGCACCGGCCCAGCCGCACCGGCCTCGAAGCCGATGAGCTCGGGGACGGGGGTCGCGGCCGGCTCGGCGGGCGCCTCGTCGGCGTCGCCCTCGTCGGTGGCGTCGCCCTCGGCGGCCGGCTCGGCAGGGTCGCCGGCCTCGGGCTCGGCGGTGTCGCCGGCCTCGGCTTCTTCGGCCACCGGCGCGGCGTCGACCGGGAGGGGCAGCAGCACGCCGTCGAGGGTGGCGTTGACCAGCTCGACGGTGAGCCCGAGGTGCGACGGGGCGATGCGGCCGATCTCGGCCAGGACCTCGCCGGCATTGGTGAACCCGAGGTCGGCGCCGAGGCGCAGGGCCAACTCGGAAGCCAGCATCCAGTCGGGGCGGGCGGTGCCCGGGGGCGTGACCCGCTGCGACAGCGAGCTCACCCGACCCTCGAGGTTGGTGGTGGTGCCGGCCTTCTCGGCGAAGCCGGCGGCGGCCAGCACGACGTCGGCCTTGCGGCTCGAGGCGTTGAGCAGGGTGTCGACCGAGATGATCGTGCGGGCACCGGCGAGGGCCCGCTCGGCCAGATCGAGATCGGGGAAGTCGGCCAGCGGATCGGCACCGAGCAGCACCAGCACGTCGATGCGGCCGTCGGCCGCGGCCCGCAGCACGCCTTCGGTGTCGAGGCCGGCAGTGGCGGGCACGGTGGGCCAGGAGCCGGCGAACCAGTCGCGGCCGCCGTCGAGGGTGACCCGGCCGGGCAGCACGCCCGGGGCCAGGCCCATGTCGAGGGCGCCGTTGACGTTCGAGCGGCGCAGGGCGGGCAGGAAACGGGCGTCGGGGCGGGCGGTGACCACGGCCCCCGCGGCGTCGACCAGCCCGGCGGCGCTCTCGGCGAGCGAGGCCCGGCCGAGCACGACGGTGAGCGGGCCCGACGAGCGGGCGATCAGGGCCCGGGCGGCGTTGACCGATGCGGCGGCGACGCCGGCGATGTCCTTGTCGGTGTCGGCGGTGGCCACGAGGGCCCGCACGAGCTCGCCGGCCTCGCCGGGGCGGGGCTGCAGCGAGGCCTTGGCCAGCGGGCTCAGCCCGGTGCTGCGGGGTGAGACCTCGACGAGGGTGACGCCGTCGTTCACGGCGGCGTGACGGAGCCGCAGGAACAGGACCGGCAGCTCCTCCTTGGCGTCGGGTCCGAGCAGGAGCACGGTGCCGCCGGGGGTGCAGACCTGGTCGATGGTGGCGCGGGGCAGGCCCAGCACGACCTCGGCCGGGAGCCCGTCGCCGAGCTGAGCGTCGACGTTGTCGGTGCCGAGCACGCCCTTGGCGAGCTTGGCCCAGGCGTAGGCGTCCTCGTTCGTCAGGCGGGCGCCGCCGATCACGCCGATCGACTGGGCGGAAGCACCGCGCAGCGCGTCGGCGGCACGGTTGAGGGCGTCGGCCCAGCGGGCGGTGACGAGGTCGTCACCCTGGCGCACCAGCGGCTCCGAGAGGCGGCCCTCGGTGGTGACGAGGTCCTGGGAGAACCGACCCTTGTCGCAGAGCCAGCCCCAGTTCACGGGGTCGATGTCGACGCCGGCGAAGCGCTGGACCTGATCGCGGGAGGAGTCGATCGAGATGCGGCAGCCGACCGAGCACTGGGTGCAGGTGGACTCGGTGGTCTCGAGGTCCCACGGGCGGGCCTTGAACCGGTAGCTCGACGCGGTGAGCGCACCCACCGGGCAGATCTGCACGGTGTTGCCGCTGAAGTACGACGAGAAGGGCTCGTCCGGGAAGGTGTTGACCTCGGTGTTGTTGCCCCGGTGGATGAAGTGGATCAGCGGGTCGCCGGCCACCTCCTTGGCGAAGCGGGTGCAGCGATCGCAGAGGATGCAGCGCTCCCGGTCGAGCAGCACGAGGTCGCTGATCGGGATCGGCTTCTCCTTGTGCCGCTTCTCCTCGACGAAGCGGGACTCCCCCGGGCCGTAGGCCATGGTCTGGTCCTGGAGGGGGCACTCGCCGCCCTTGTCGCAGACCGGGCAGTCGAGCGGATGGTTGATCAGAAGGAACTCGAGGACGCCGTCCTGGACCTTCTTGGTCAGCTCGGACTCGGTGTCGACCTTCATGCCGGGCGTGCACTCGAGCATGCAGCTCGGCTGGAGCGCCGGGCCGCGGCCGGTGTCGACCTCGACGATGCACATGCGGCACATGCCGACCGGCCGCATCCGCTCGTGGTAGCAGAAGCGCGGGATGTAGGTGCCGGTGCGCTCAGCGGCGTCGATCAGCAGCTCGCCCTTGCGGGCGACGATCTCGGTGCCGTTGATCTCGACGACGACGCCGTCGGCGGGCGGGGCCTCGGGCTCAGGCATGGGTGGGGGCCTTCAACTCGACGGGGACGGAGGTGCGAGCTTCCTCGGCCGCGGTGATGCGGGCCTCGAACTCGGGGCGGAAGCGGCTGAGCGCCGAGGCGATCGGCGCGGTGGCCGACGGGCCGAGGGGGCAGATCGTGGTCTGCTTGGGCGGCCATGCGAGCCCGGGCGAGATGTTGTCGCAGACGTCCATCAGCAGCTCGAGGTCGCTCGGGCGGCCGTTGCCGTCGAGGATCCGGCCGAGGATGCGCTCGAGCCAGGTGGTGCCCTCACGGCAGGGCGTGCACTTGCCGCAGGACTCACGGGCGTAGAACCGCACGAGGCGCAGGGCGGCCTTGACGGCGTCGGTGGTCTCGTCCATCACGACGATGGCGCCGGAGCCGAGCATCGAGCCGGCCCGGTCGACGGTGCCCTTCTCCAGTGGCAGGTCGAGGTGCTCCTCGAAGAACCACGGGGCCGAGCCGCCACCGGGGATGAACGCCTTGATCTGGTTCCCGTCTCGGATGCCGCCGGCGTAGACGGGGGCGTAGATGAGGTCGCGGAAGGTGGTGACGCCGTACTCGACCTCGAACACGCCGGGGTTCCGGACGTGGCCCGACACGGCGAACATACGCGTGCCGCGGGAGTTCTCGGCACCGAGGGCGGCGAACGCCTCTCCCCCGTTGTTCACGATCCACGGGAGGTTCGAGAGCGTCTCGACGTTGTTGACGATCGTGGGCTGCATGTAGAGGCCCTTGGCCGCCGGGAAGAACGGCGGCTTGAGGCGGGGCATGCCGCGGTTGCCCTCGAGGCTCTCGATGAGAGCGGTCTCCTCGCCCACGATGTAGGCGCCGGCGCCCCACGTGAGCACGATGTCGAGCGAGTAGTCGGTACCGAGGATGTTGCGGCCGATGTACCCGGCCTTGTAGGCCTCGTTGAGGGCCTGGGCGATGCGCTCCTGAGCCAGGGCCATCTCGCCGCGGACGTAGAGGAAGGCCTGGCCGGCGCCGATGGCGTAGCAGGCGAGCAGCACGCCCTCGATGAGCTGGTGTGGATCGCGCTCCATGAGGATGCGGTCCTTGTAGGTGCCCGGCTCGCTCTCGTCGCCGTTGACCACGAGGTACCGCGGCCACACGTCGGCGGGAGCGAGGGTCCACTTGACGCCGGCGGGGAAGCCGGCACCACCGCGGCCGAGCAGGCTGGCGGTCTTGACCTCTTCGCCGACGGCGTCGGGCGACATCTCGAGCGCCTTGCGCAGCGCCTGGTAGCCACCGGTGGCGACGTAGCGGGTGAGCGTGTGGCTGTCGTCGTAGCCGAACCGGCCGGTGATGATCTTCGGGGCGTCGGTGATCGCCATCAGGCGTCGGCCTCCTCGGCGGCGGCGATCCAGACCGGCACGGTGCTGTCCTCGGGGACGACCGAGCCGGCCTTGCGCTCCGGCGGGATGTGCTGGCGGATCTCGGCGAGGGTGCCGTGCGGCGGGATGTCGTCGCGGGCGCCCGACGCGAGGTCGTCGACCAGCTGGTCGAACTCGTCGGTGCTGATCTTGTGGAAGTAGCGGTAGTTGACCTGGAGGCACGGGGCCTCGGTGCACGCCGCGATGCACTCGACGTCCTCGATGGTGAACAGCCCGTCGGCGGTGGTCTGGCCGGGGCGGATGCCGAGGCGCTGCTCGGCGTGGTGGAGCAGCTCCTCGCCGCCGAGCAGCTGGCAGGCGATGTTGGTGCAGATGTTCACCATGTAGCGCCCGACGGGCTCCATCTTGAACATCTCGTAGAACGACGCCGTGCCGAGCACCTCGGCCGAGGTGACGCCGACGAGGTCACCGATGTGGGCCATGGCCTCGTCGGTGAGGTGGCCGTCCTGCTCCTGGGCGAGGTGCAGCAGTGGGATGAGCGCGGACTTCGGCCGCGGGTAGCGGTCGATGATCTCCTGCGCGAGCACCACGTTCTCGGGGGTGAGGCGCGCCATCAGCGATCGACCTCCCCGAGGATCGGGTCGACCGAGGAGATGATGGCGACGCCGTCGGCCACGAGGCCGCCGTGCATCAGGTGGGGCAGGCTCTGGATGTTCACGAAGGACGGGCCCCTGATGTGCATGCGGTAGGGCTTCGAGCTGCCGTCGCTGACGATGTAGCAACCGAGCTCGCCCCGGGGCGACTCGATGGCGACGTACGCCTCGCCCTCGGGAACCTTGAAGCCCTCGGTGAAGATCTTGAAGTGGTGGATCAGCGCTTCCATGGACTCGTCGATGCGCGCCCGCGGCGGCGGGGTGACCTTCTTGTCCTGGATCCGGTAGTCGCCCTTGGGCATGTTCTCGAGGCACTGCCGGACGATCTTCATCGACTCGGCGATCTCGGCGAAGCGGATGGCGTAGCGGTCGAAGCAGTCGCCGTAGGAGCCCACCACCACGTCGAACTCGACCTGGTCGAAGGCCATGTACGGCATGTCGCGGCGGAGGTCCCAGTCGTAGCCGGTGGAGCGCAGGATGGGGCCGGTGACCCCGAGGGCCAGGCACTCCTCGGCGGTGATGACGCCGATGCCCTGGAGGCGCTCGCGCCAGATCGGCTGCTGGTTGAGCAGCGTGTCGTACTCGGCCAGGCGCTCGGGGAGCATGTCGAGCAGCCGCAGCACGCCGTCGCGCCATCCGTCGGGGAGGTCGGCCGCCACACCGCCGGGGCGGATGTAGTTGTGGTTCATGCGGAGGCCGGTGACCTCCTGGAGGAACCGCAGGGCCTCCTCGCGCTCACGCCAGCCGTAGAGCATCATCGACACCGCACCGAGATCCATGCCGTTGGTGGCCATGAACAGCAGGTGCGACGAGATGCGGTTCATCTCGGTCATGAGCATGCGGATCCAGACCGCCCGCTCGGGGACCTCGATGTCGAGCAACTTCTCGACGGTGAGGGAGAAGGCCAGCTCCGTGAACAGCGGGGACGCGTAGTCCATGCGGGTCACGTTGGTGGGGCCCTGGAGGTAGGTGAGGTCCTCCCCCGTGCGCTCCATGCCGGTGTGGAGGTAGCCGATCACCGGCTTGCAGCGCAGGACGGTCTCGCCCTGGAGCTCGA
>Ga0302322_100007078_pt1 | contig 9996 bp, 9 predicted proteins | sample Fen_T0_2_FD_203757 | JGI IMG/M metagenome (GOLD analysis project Ga0302322, IMG submission 203757) | Peat permafrost microbial communities from Stordalen Mire near Abisko, Sweden - Fen_T0_2 | ecosystem: Environmental > Terrestrial > Soil > Wetlands > Permafrost | place: Sweden: Abisko, Stordalen... | reverse complement strand
CCAGGATGCTATCTCGCTGCCCGCCCGCGGGCGGCCATTCCTCGCCGCCTTCGTGCCATTGCAGCGGGTTTCGCCACGTGACGCGCGTGCACTGCGCCTTGTGATCGGGCGCAATCGCGATCACCGGGTGCACATCCCACAACCAGTATATCGGCTTGGTGGAATCGTCCGTCCACATGAACAGCAGCATGTCCCCGGGCCGCAGTCCCGTCGCTGTGCCTTGGAGCCAGCCCTCGGTATCGCCGCGACTGGGCACCCAGCGCTGGCGGATGCGGGCCCGCAATTCATTCCACGCCACCCGCGCTTCGAGTTTCTCGCCTGTCTCGAAGAGCTGCGCTTTTTCATCCTGGCCGGGGATGCTCTGGACTTTAACTCCGGCGGGAAGCTGGACACTCGCCGCGGCCCCGGGGAGCTGGTCCACGAGGAAGGCCAACCAGGTCGCCGCCGCCACGCCTGGGTCCAGTTCATAGCCGACGGTGCGCGCGAGCTCGAGCACGCTGCGGCGCTCGGTGGCCGTGCGCAGATACGATTCGTTGATCAGCCGCTCCTGGTAGAACGTCAGGACATCGGCCACCGTCGCCCACCCATCCAGCAGTGCGATGGTGAAGTCATCGTCCGCCCGCGTGCCCAGGCCGCGCAACGCCGCGTGCTTCGCCTCCGACAACGCCGCGAGCATGCTCTCCCGGAACTGCCCGTGCGTCCCGACGCGATAGGCAATGTGGTCCAGTCCGTCGCGATTGTCCGCCGGCACGGGGGTTTGCGCGGTGGTGCCGGCGCTGCAGCCGCAATCGTTCAAATCGCGCAGCGAGGGATCGAGGCTTTCGCTCATTTGCCACCTCCCAAGGTGAGCTGGAACACGCCGTGTTCGGAAAAATTACGGTCGTTGTCGCAGCGGGCGATCTCCAGCCGGTCGATCTTGAGGCGGCCGGTGTCGAGCGCGGACGTCTCGGCGTGGCCCTGCCGTTGAAACAACTCGGCGTGGACCGACGCCACGCCCGGCACCGCCTGCGCCGCCGCATAGAGGCGGCTGAGATAAACCGGCTGGCCAAAGGTGAAATTGTCCGGGTGGAAAATTCCGAGCCGTCCGTCCGGCAGCTGCCGGCTGCTGAAAACCTCGAGCAGGGCATGCCGCACCTGGCTGCGGAAGTAATCCGGTTTCACGCAGACATGCAGCGCGATCTCGAGCGACACGTAGCGGGGTCCGTCGACTTCGAGGTCATGCCCGGCCATCCGGTATTTCTCGAGGCCGTCCACGGTCCGTTTCTTGAATTCTTGGTCGACGGGCAGTCCGCCGATCCGGTCCGCCGTCACAAACACGGTGTGCCAGCTTCCCGTCCAGCGGAAGGTCGCGGCCGCGCGCTGGACGCCGGGATCGCGCTCCGTCATTTCGGCGTAGTCCTCCGCGGTCACGGCGCGCTGCTTGATGCGGAACGCGTTCGGCGCCCGTTGCCGGACGTCCTCCATTCCCTCCGGCTCGCAGCCACCCAGCGCCGGCAGCGGGTTGCGTACCTTGACGACGGGCAGTCCGCCCAGGGCGTCGACGATATGGCAGATGGTTTCGGAGCCGACGTTGCCCGCGACGCCATTACCCACCCGGTACCGGGCTTCGAATTCCGTGTCGGGCTTCGGCCGGATGCCGTGGGTCTCGTCGCCAAACCGGATGGACGCGGTGCCATCGGTTTCCACCTCCACGACAAAATCCCGGTCGCCCGCGCCACTGCCCAGCAAGTCGCGTCGCGGGGACCAGTTGAGCAGTTCGTAAACATTCAGGCCTCCGACTTCGTTGCGGAGATAATAAACTTCCTCGCCATTGCGGAGCACCCAGGGGCCGCCATCCCCGGGACTGCGCTGGATGGAAACCGGTCCCGGGAAAACGACCCCCGCCTGCACAAACTTTTGCGTCAGCGCGGGCGTCAGCTGGCCGGCGTTCAACTTCGTGCCGAGGGCGAAGTCAAAAGTGAACGTGAAGAGCCGCAGTTCACTGGCGAGCCGGAGGGCGGGCAGCGCCTCGGTCGGCTGCTGCTGCATCGCGCGCCAGGCGGAATCACTCGGATCGGAAACCGTCACCCGGCCACCGGATTGGCGCAGCAACCACGCTTGGTCACCGCCGCTGATCGACCAATACCCGTTGCCGCCCTGCACCGAATTGGCTCCCGGGAGGTTGATGCCCGCCCGCCGAAATTCGTCGGTCAGCAGGGGCGAAATCGTGGCTTGGTTCAACTTCGCCAGGATGTTGCCGTGAAGGTCGAAGCTGAAAAGCTCCTCGGAGCGCAGGGGCACCGCGAAAGTGAGCGGTACTTCGCTCAGCACCGGACTAAATCGTGGGGCGACCCAGCCGCGCCAGCGGTCATCGGCGAGATCCGCGGTGGGATCGTCCCGCTGACAGCGGTCCGCACTGGGATCGGGAATGCGCCGGATCGTCGGCGTGGGCACCACGCCCAGTTCCTCGACCTGGTCCAGCCAGCGGCCGTGATCCGCGGCCACAATGTTGCCCATCGCGACGCTGACATCGTTGATCGCCAGGCTGTGGTGGTCGGGGTCGGTCACGCTCGAGACACTGAAGGCAAAACGCAGCGCGTCTTCCCCGGCCCAGATGATCGCGGTAATTTCCTGACCGTTGAGCGGGTCCGTCAATGGCGTGGTGCCGGGGACGGCCCAGCACTGCACGGACACGAGCCGCACCGCCTGGCGCCGCGTGGGGTCCGCGTCCGCCGCGGCACCCGTCAACGGACCGAGCACTTCCTCGAGGATCAGGACATCGCCCGCCCGCAGGTTCGGAAAATGTCCGCGGAGGGTCGCCCGGGTGGCGCCGCGCGGCAGGCAACAGTCGCCGTCACCCCACGTGTGAAAATGCATCTCGTTATGCGCGTCCTCGAGCATGAGATCGTGCATGGTTTGAAAAACCACCGGCTGGCGCAGCAAGGCTTCGGCGAGCTCCCGCGATCCGGCCGCAATCCTGGTCGCCGCCTTCGGCACCTTGGTCAGCAAGGTCGTGCCCTCCGGGAGCCAGACGCCCGAGGTGGTCGCGGCACACTGCACCTGCACCCAGGTGCGGGCGTTGCAGCCGTCGTGCATGATGTAGTCCACCAAGCGCGCGTGCCGGCGCACTGAGATCCGACGGCGCGCAGTGCCGAGATAAGCCTCGGTGGTTACGGCGTCCTGGCGGTAACTGAGATGATCGCCGACGTAAGCCAGCAGTTCCACCAGCGCGATGCCGAGGTCGGCGGGATTTCGCTCCCGCCATTCCGGCATCAGGAGCGCCATCCGGTCGAGGACCAGCCGGCGGAAGCTGGCATAGTCCTTGGCCAGGTAGTCGATCTGGGGCTCCGGCGTCGTTTCCGGCAGGCAGAGGTGCCGGGGCGCACAGTCGAAGTCGGTCGGACACTCCACCTTGAAGGAAAAATCCACCGCGACGAACAACGGATCGAAATTAAAGACCGGCGCGCCCACACCCGTCGTTTTGATCAAGGTGAGGCGGTAGGTGGAAAAATCCCCGGTCGAGTCGGTGCGCACGACCAGCACATGATCCGCGTCCGGCAGGTTCTTGTAATAATTCCGCTCATCGGTTGTCGGCGCGACCGACGCCGGGACGGCCTTTGCCGGGTAGGCCCACGCGACGCGCACCGGCGTGATCCGCTCGCCGCCCGTGAGGCGGACATTGTTACCCGTGAACGGCGGTACCGGCTCAAACAGCCGCACCAGCAGGGTCTCCTGCCGTTGGATGACCGCAGGGGCCTCGTGGTCGAGCACTTCGAGGCAATCGATGCCATTCAAGCGCAGCGCCACCGCGACCTGGAGATTTCGCGCCTGCAGATCCTTCCGCCGCCGTTGATCACAGCAAAAATAGATCATGGTCCCATTCCCTCCCGCGTGAATTCGGCGCTTTGGCGCGTCTGGGTCTGGCGGATCAGATATTTCACCGTCACCTGGAGCGTGGAGTCGTGGTGTTCGACCTCGACGGATTCCACTTCGATCAGGTCGCCGAGCCATTGCTGGAGGGAACCCTGCACCAGAAACTGCGTGGTGGCGGCCAGCGTGTCGCCGTTGGGGGCGAACACCAATTGCAGGAGTCCACAGCCAAAGGTTGGCCGGTTGACCCGCTCGCCGGGCACGGTGAACAGGACCTGCTCGATCAGATCGCGGATGTGATCCTCGTAGGTGGTGGCGGCGGTGCGGCCGCGCGCGTCGAAGTGATAAGGATAATCGACGTTCATTGCGCCTTGGCCCGCATTTGGGTCGTAACAATGTTCACGTCCGTGCCGTTGGGGATGCAGACGGCGTGGCTGTCCTGCAGCAGGAGCGGCATGCCGCCCGACTTCACGCGCGTGGCGGCCGACACCCACTGGGCGGTCACACAGGGCATCGGCACGGCCGGGGGCACGGTGTAGGGGCAGCCGGCGATGGTCCACGGGTTTGGCTGTTGCACCGTCATCTGGTTGGAAACTTTGACGCGCTGATTGGGCACGGTCGCCTGCGCCTGCCCGCCGTGCGTGCAGAGAACCGTTGCGCCTTGGTGTAGAAGATAGCCGGACATGTTTTTTCGCGCGCTAGCTGACCTCCAGCGCGCCGTCGTTCACAGTTACGGGCTGGCCGGTGACGCTGACCTTGGCGCCCTCCAGCTTGATCTCCGCGCCCTGGCCGTTGGAGATCGTGATGCCCGTGGAGTTGATCGCGATCGAGGCGCCGTCGGCGGTTTTCAAGGTGATCCCGCCTTCGGAACCGGCGACGTCGCTCAGCACGATGCTGTGGCCGCCGAGCGTTTGCAAAATCATCGAGGGCGAGGACGGCATGCCGTCCTTCGCCGCGGGCGGCACTTCCGACGACGAGCCCGGGAAGCAGCCGGTCCAGATCGGATAGTCCTGGTCCCCCTGCTCGAACTCCACCCACACCCCCGCGCCCACGGCCGGTAGCACCCACAGGCCCGCGGACTGGCCGGTGACGGGAAAACAGGGCAGCGCCCAGGTGCTGGGGCTCGAGCTCGAAATGTCCGGCACCTGGACCATCAGGCGTCCCATCTGCATGGGATCGACGTTGTCGGTCACGCTGCCGCGGTATTTTCCAAAATAGGGCATGGGTAAATTCAGGCGGGGACCAACGGGGTGATGGAAACGAGGCCGTTGCGCGTGAGCGTGAAGTTCTGCTTGAACTCACCGCGCTTCAGCGTGCTCGTGACGCTTTTCACAAAATAGAGCCCGTCGTAGGCCATCCCGGCGCCGCGGACGCCGACGAGCGAGCGCGCCTTGAGGAGCCGCCCGTAACGCAGCACGTCGAGCGAGCCCGTGCCGGTCACGGCGTCGGCCGATCTCGCGCCGGCGGCCAGGCCGCGGGAAATCGCCTGCAACGGCGAAAGCTTGGCGGTGTCGCGCAACACTTCGACGCGCGTCGGGATCAGTGCGGTCGCACCCAGCGGCGGCTGCAGGGGGTTGATGTCGGGGATCGGCACCTGCACCGTCGACTTGGACTGCTGGTTTTGAATATAGACGATCGGCAGGACTTTTTCGCCGGTCTTGAAACTGAAATTGAGCGTCTCGACGTTCGTGAATGCGTCCATGTTGATGTTCAACGCAGGCTGCGGCACGCCGACCTTGATTTCCGGCCCCCAATACGCGGTGTTCATTCCCGGAGCCGGACCGGGATCGATGTAGAAGACATAGCCCGCTTCGCTCGCGAGTTTCTGCACGTACTGCAGGTCGCTGCCCTTGTGGCTGGGCGTTTTCTCCGTGGGCACGGGCGTGTCGGTGAACAGGCTCGGGATCACGAGCGGCACGAGTCCGTACATGCCATACTTGCCGATGATCATGGCCACGCGGGCCTCCGGCGACATCGCGGGGTAGGGCGTGCCGCTCGAGTCGGTGAGATTCGAATCCATTACCTTCGTCAGATCTTCTCCCGTCACCGTAAGCGTGGACTGTCCCGGTATCGTCCCGGGCTTGACCTGGATCATCGTGGTCACGCCATCCATCAACACCTCGGGGGTGCCGTTGACGGTCGCGACGAGGATGACGCGCAACAATGGCGTGCTGCCCGAAGCCAGCAGGAAAACCGTTTGCAGCGGCGACCGGTTGTTCAACGCGAAGGAAAGTTCAAAGGCACACACGCCCTTGGTGTCGCGCGCGACGCTCACGCTGGTGAGGGCGTCCACGACGAGCTGGGGCACGGGCACCGCCACGACGGGTCCGACCAATAACGTGAGATAGATGCCCTTAAGCATGGGTGGGTCCCGGGACGCCCTCGGGGAGGGTGATGCGAAGCTTGCGGCCGGGGGTTTCGGTCAGTTCGTCGGGTCGAATGGCATTGTTGGCGTCACAGACGCGCCAAAATTGTTCGGGGTCGCCGAGGTATTTCGCGGTGAGATTGTCGAGCCGGTCGCCCTGCACGACGGAGTGTTGCTCCATCAAATCGAAACGATCCGGCTGGGGCACGAAACGCCGCCCGACGTAAGCGATGGTCCGGCCATCCGCGCCCGGGGTCGTGGCGATCGGAAGGCCGTAGTAGCGGCTGGTGGCGGGAAAGAACCGGGTCTTGTTGGCCGCGTCCTGCATGGCCTGCATCGGGTCGTTGCTCATGACACGCCTCCGATGCCCAGGACGTTGAAGGTGCCGGGCTGGTTCTTGCCCGCGAGCCGTTCCTTTTGCTGGTGATAGCTCATGTAGATGCTGGCTCCCTTGTGATCGAAGCCGAGGTCGTTCACGCTCAGCACGCGCAGGCTGAGATGAACCTTGGCGCGGATCGGGTTGAGCGCCGGGTCGAACGCCTCCTCGGTGATGCTGAATTCGGTGAGGCGCACGGGCACGACGCGATTCTTGCTCCAGACAAACAGCGCGAGCGCGGACTCCATCGGCGTGATTTCCAGCGTCCCGGCCTGGGCCAGCGCATGGTTGAGCTGCAGCTGCGTGCTGGCGGGGTAGATGATGGTCTCGAGCGCCGCGAGCTGCGGCTGGATGCCCAGCTGCGCGGCGTTCGGGTTTTGGTCGGGAAATTCCAGCTGGTCGGTGGCGTCGATCTCGGCCTCGAGCTTGAACGTCTCGACCGGTGGGCCCTTGAGCCGCAGCGCCTCGGACCGGTCCCCGCCCTCGGAGCCCGCGCTCTGCGGCTGCAGCGTGCGTGTGAGCGTGTCGGGATTGTACTGCAGCGCGATGATGCGCAGCACGGCGCCGCTGTTGGCGTCGAGGAGCACGATGCCGCCCTTCAGGAGCTTGGGGGAGTTGGGGAAGGTGGACATCTAGTTAAGTAGTTTGAAGACCCGTTCCGCTCAGCGCAGAGGGCTTGTCGGTGGAAGGTGCGGGAAAATCCCCCGGCTGGGTCTTGATCAAATAGAGGTCAAGATGCGGACCGGTTGCTTTCGGACTGAGAGGCCATGTTTTCCCTCCAAGTTTGACTCCCTCTGCGTGAACCCAAAAGCCGGCATGAACCGCGGCGGCGGCCAGCTCTTCCCAAGTGGTCTTGCCAGCAGGGGCGACGTCCGCTTTTCGATAGGCAGTGTGTTCTCCGTCCTTTACCACCGAAGTGACTCGAAGGTCTCGATCGGCGCCAAAATGAGTTTGTAGGAAAGCTCTCATCGAGCCTTCGCGCGAGAGCACCGCATTCAGCGTCCAAAGAACCTCGTCAGCATTTTGATTCCCCGTTTGTGACGCCATGCGCGTCCGCCGCTCAACTGGCGGAACGCCGTAGTGGGGCTGTTGACCTAATCTCAGCCAAAACTGCCGCTCGTCAGCGGAGGGCGCCTCCCGACGTTGGATGATTGGTGCTCTGGATATGTTCTGCGGTCTGCAGACCGAGAGCGATGCAGGTTGATGGATGTGATTCGCGATATTTTCGGCTTCCCGTTCATCTGGGCTGTCGTGTCGGCCCACTGATAGGCTGGCGTTCGGCGAGGATGAATTCGAACCCTGCTGGGCTACGTGCACCAGCTCGTGGGTTAGTAATTTCCGGCCTGCCGCCGTGGTTGGAGAATATTGGCCCGGCCCGAACACGATGTTTCGTCCTACGGTATAGGCCAGAGCATTGACCTCTCGGGCAGAGTCACGGGCCGCAGTGTTGTCGTGGACCCGCACTTGGCTGAAGTCGTGCCCGAGACGCGGCTCCATGAAAGCCCGCGTGGCTGCGTCGAGCGGCTGGCCGGAAGAACCCAAGACGGCATGCACCGAGGACGGAGCAACGCCGCCCGCGTCGACCGACTTAGTCTGCCCGTGGGTTTGGCTAGGATGCACTTTGCGCAGCAGTGCGTGTACGGCGAGCGTCGCGGAATTCCGTTCTGAAAGGTTTGCCGAAAGAGGCACCTCGACGGGGGGTTGAAAGGACATGGAAGTTGGGAGGCGGTCAGGCTTTCAGGCGGTAAAAATGGACGTAAATGTCGCCGCTCGGGACGTCACCGCCTCCAATATTGTAGAACTTTCCATACGTCTTGACCTTCTCGCCACCCTGGATGCCGGTGTGGGCATGTTCGGAACTGGTGGAGAGATAAAACCACTTCACCTGTGCGTCTTCGATTTCCGGATCGAGCGGCGGGAAATTCTCAATGAAATGATAGGGTGTGAGCTTTTGCTCGATCGGGTCGCTGGTCTTGGGCGTTCCGGTGTGAACTTTCTCGCCGCGTTGTCCGACCGCATGGACTGCTCCCCGCATTTTGAGCAGTTCGCAAGTCTTGGCGGCGTCCCATTTTTCCGGCTGGAACTTGTGGCTGTTGGCCGGGTAGATGCCGGACGTCTCGCCCCAGGAGATTTTGCTCACCGTCCCCGTTGCGCTGATCGGACATGCGGGAGTGACCCCGGGCTTCGATACCGGCTCGACGCTTTTGGCTTCGGTGTTGTCGTCGGGTTCTGGTCCACATGTCAAAGAGCCAGCGTCCCGCTGGATTCCACCGCCAGCGTGTCGGATGGGAGGAGCGCGTTCTCCTTGGTGGACAACGGCTGCGACATGCTCCGCTTCCCGTTCCCCCATATCGCCTGGACGACTCACTTCCGCTGTGCCAGCGAGCCCCCTAGCCGCACCCGCTTGTTGGACTACATGGGTCAATTCATGGGCGATCAATCTCCGTCCATCAGGTGACCCGGGCACATACCGGCCGGCGCCAAACACGATATTCCTTCCCGCGGTGTAAGCGTTGGCTGCCAGGGCGGTCGATGACTCATTGGCGCGGGCGTCGGCGTGGACCCGGACATTTCCAAAATCATGACCAAAACGCGGCTCCATGTACGCGCGGGTGTCGGGATCGAGCGGCTGGCCAGGCGAGCGGAGTACATTGTGCACGAGCGCCGGCGGCGATTTGTGGGTCGCGGCAGTTTGCAAGATGGCTTGGTCGGGGGTCTTCACGGGTGAGGTTTTCCGCAGACCTTATCCACCCACCACACGTTGGCTGGCGGCTTTATGCCATAGTCGGGTACGATGCCGTACGTCGTTCCTGCGGGATGACCCAGCGCCGTGGCAATGTCGGCATAGAGCTGGGTAAGATCGAAACATCGCGGATCGCCGTGGTCGCCTATCCCGCGGTCGACCAGGAAATGGGTCGTGATTTCCGGAAAGAACTGGGCCTCAAGGGCCGCGCGGAGATAAACCTTAACCACGCTCGCATATTGCGTGGCGGTATAGGGCGTGATTTTTCCGGTGACGGAATAAATAGTTTCGGGGTCGTGGACTATCTCTTGGTTGGCAGTCGTGACGGTTCGGTCCCGGCGCAGGGAGGTCAGAGCGGCGATTTTTTCGCAGGCCGCCTCCAGGGTCGGAGCATCCTTTGCTGTGGGAGCCATTCCGGCGCCTCCAGACTTTGACACTTGGGCGCAGATGTCTTCTGCCACCCAATTGCCCGCCGAGCGCATTTTAACGGTTGGCGTGGCCATTTCCGTCAGGACTCCCGCCCGCTCGTTCGCCGCTTCCTTAGGTGACGAACCCTGCGCGCTGAGTAGACCGTCCAGTGCCGCCTCCCGCTGCGTCTTACCTGTCGCATTCCAGACGGCCCGGTAGGCCGCCTCCCGAGCTGGTCGGTTGAGCAAATCCGTC
>Ga0302322_100007077_pt1 | contig 9996 bp, 3 predicted proteins | sample Fen_T0_2_FD_203757 | JGI IMG/M metagenome (GOLD analysis project Ga0302322, IMG submission 203757) | Peat permafrost microbial communities from Stordalen Mire near Abisko, Sweden - Fen_T0_2 | ecosystem: Environmental > Terrestrial > Soil > Wetlands > Permafrost | place: Sweden: Abisko, Stordalen... | reverse complement strand
CACCCGCAGCAACTACGGCACGTCGACCTCTCTCAACACCCTCGGGCCAGGCACTGCCGCCGTCACCTTCCTCAAGTTCACGCTGCCCGCCTTCCCCGCCGGCACCACGCTCACCGGCGCGTCGCTCGGGGTCCGCACCACCACCGCGAGCAACGCCGGATCGACCGCCACGCAGACCGTGCGTGTCACCACCAGCTCGTGGACCGAGACCGGCCTCACCTATCGCACGATCCCCGCGCTCACCGGCACGGTGCTCGGCACGCTCGCCTCGCCGAGCGCGGTCAACACCGCCTACGCCGTCCCGCTGTCGACCACGCCGCTGGCGACGTTGTCGGGCCAGGTGCTCTCGGTCGCGATCACGAGCTCGGCTGCCGACACCCTCATCCTCAACTCTCGCAGCGCCACCACCACGGCCAACCGGCCCGCGCTCTCGCTCACCTTCACCACCACGCCCGACACCGCCGCGCCGTCCGCGCCGTCCGCGCTCACCGGCACGGTCAACGGCTCGACGGCCGTGCTGTCGTGGGCGGCGTCGACCGACAACGTCGGTGTCGCTGGCTACGACGTGCACCGCTTCACGAGCGCCACGTTCACGCCGTCGGCGTCCACGCTGATCGGCAGCACCACCGCGCGCACCTTCACGAACGGGCCGCTGGCGGTCGGCACCTGGTACTACCGCGTGATCGCGCGCGACGCCGCGGGCAACTCGAGCGCCCCGAGCGCCGGGTGGGGCGCGACGATCGCCGACACCACTCCCCCGTCGGCGCCGGGATCGCTCACCGGAAGGCTCAACGGCTCCACGGTCGGCCTCTCGTGGACGGCGTCGACCGACGACGTCGGAGTCCTCGACTACGACGTCTACCAGTCGAGCGACGCCGGCTTCACGCCGTCGCCGTCGACGTTGGTCGGCACCGCGGGCGGCACCACCTGGACGAGCCCGCCGCTCCCGGTGGGCACGTGGTACTTCCGCGTGGTGGCGGTCGACGCGGCCGAGAACGCGAGTGCGCCCAGCGGCGCCTGGTCGACCACGGTGCTGCCGCCGCCCGACACCGCGGCGCCGTCGCAGCCCACCGGGCTCACCGCGCTCGCGAGCGGATCGTCGGTGTCGCTGTCGTGGTCGCCGGCACCCGACAACGTGGCCACCACCGGCTACGAGGTGCACCGCTCCACCAGCGCCGCGTTCGCGCCGTCGCCGAGCACGCTGATCGCCGCGGTCGCGGGCACGTCCTACCCCGACCAGGGCCTCCCGGTCGGCACCTATTCCTACGCCGTCATCGCGTTCGACGCCGCGGGCAACCGCAGCCTCGCCTCGGCGACCGCGACGGCCACGATCGTCCCGGCCGCCGACGTCACGCCGCCGTCGGCGCCGTCGGCGCTCGCGATGTCGCCGTCGGGAACGTCGCCGGCGCTCACGTGGGCCGCGTCCACCGACGACACCGCGGTCACCGGCTACCAGGTCTACCGCGGCACCGACCCCGCGTTCACGCCGTCGCCCGCCACGCTGGTCGGCACCACGGTCACCCCGGGATACGCCGACCCAGCCGTGACCGCGGGCAGCTGGACCTACCGCGTGATCGCGCTCGACGGCGCGTCCAACGCGAGCACGGCGTCGGCGCCGCTCACCGTGTCGATCGGCCTCGCGCCCGGCACGACGATCGCGATCGAGCCGACCGCCGACACCTACGCCAACGGAGGTGCGCCCAGCTCGAACTACGGGACGTCGGCGTCGATCGCCGTGGGCGGCAGCACCGGAGCCACCGCGTGGCTGCGTTTCGTGCTGCCCACCGCTCCCGGCAGCGCACCCCTCGCCGGGGTCAACCTGCGCATCCGCAACACCACCGACTCGTTCGCGGGCAGCACGTCGTCCTACACCGCGTCGATCGGCCCCGACACGTGGACCGAGACGACGCTCACCTGGGCCAACCAGCCCGCCATCACCGGCCCGGTCGTCGGCACGTCGTCGGGCACGACCGACGCCGGCGCCCAGTACCGCATCGCGCTCACGCCGTCGGCGTTCGCGTCGCGGCTCGGCCAGTCGACGACCGTCACCCTCGGTACCACCGGCGCCGACTCGCTCTGGTTCTGGTCGCACGAGCAGTCGATCGTGGTCTACCACCCCGCGCTCGAGCTGCGGTTCGCCGCGTCGGTCGTCGCCGACGTCACGCCGCCGAGCGCACCCGCCTCGCTGCAGGGCACGGCCGCCCCGAGCACCGCGCACATCACGTGGACGGCGTCCACCGACGCCTCGGGCGTCGCGTACTACGAGGCCGACACCTCCACCGATCCGGCGTTCCCCGCCGGTTCCACCACCCACGCGTCGCACCTCAATGCAGCCGCGTTCAACGACCACAACCGCGCCCCCGGCACCTACTGGTACCGCGCCTACGCCGTCGACACCTGGGGCAACCGCAGCGTGGCGTCCACGCCGATCTCGGTGACGATCACCGACACCGCCACTCAGTCCACGCTGTTCGTCGTCGGCGACCTCGTGTGCGCCCCGGGCGTCGCGGTCACCACCACCTCGTGCCGTCACGCCGACGTCGCGGCCCGCGTCGCCACCACCGACCCCGACTGGTTCATGCCCGACGGTGACATCCAGTACGAGGCGAGCATCTACTCCGACTACGTCGCGCCGGGCGGCTACGACGCCACGTTCGGACAGTTCCTTCCGCGCACGCTGCCCGTCGTCGGCAACCACGAGTACGTCGACGCCACCGGCCCGGCCGCCGGCTACTTCAGGTACTTCGACCCGCAGAGCACGGGCCAGTTCGGCACGAACCCGGCCGGTTACTACACCCGCACGCTCGGGTCGTGGCGGCTGATCGTGCTCAACAGCGAGTGCACGTCCGACGCCGCGAACGGCAACCACATCCTCACCGGAGGCTGCGCCGTCGGGTCGCCGGAGTACACCTGGCTGCAGAACGTGCTCGCCACGAGCCCCGAGACCTGCCAGGTCGTCGCGTTCCACCGCGCGCGCTGGTCGTCCGGCACCGCGGGGGCCAGCCCGGCTTCGTACGCCGACATGGGCGCGATGTGGGACCTCATGGTGCAGTACGGCGTCGACCTCGCGGTCTCGGGCCACAAGCACGAGACCGAGGTGTTCTCACCGATCGGCGCGAGCGGCGCCGGCAACCCGGTCGCGAGCCCGACGGGCATCAAGCAGTTCGTCTCCGGCGCCGGCGGCTACAGCCTCGGCCCGTTCGACGCGACCACGACGCCGGTCGGCCAGCTCGTGACCGCTCGCGACGACACGTCGTACGGCGGCCTGCTGCTCACGCTCAAGAACGGCAGCTACGACTGGGCTTTCCAGTCGGCCTCCGGCGGCGCGTACTTCAACCAGGGCACGACCGGCGCCTTCAGCGGCACCAACGTCACCTGCCACTGACCCGCATCCCACCTCGCGTGGTCTTGGTCAGTTGCGCGTTTCCCGGGTCGGGAGACTCGCCACCGACCAAGATCTCGACGAGAGGCGAGCCGTCAGACGGCGCTGCTGCCCTGGTGCACCAGGGTGCGGATCGTGCGCAGCGCCACCGACAAGGTCGCGAGGTCGAACTGGTCGAGGTTCGCGATCTCGTCGAGCGTCGCACGTGCTCGGGCGAGGCCCTCGGCCTGCAACGCCTCCCACTGCTCGACGCGTTCCGCGGGGCCCTCGGTGCCGAACGTCGACACGATGACCCGTCGCGTCATGTCGCGCAGCGCGCCGTAGAGGTCGGAACGCAGTGCCGCACGCGCCAGCGCGCTCCACCGGTCGTCGCGCGGCAGCTGCGTGATGCGGGAGAGCATCCGGTCGACCTCGTAGCGCTCCGAGAGCAGGAAGTACATATCGGCGACCTCCTCGGCCGACGTCTCGGTCGCGTGGGCGACCTCGACGACGTCGAGCAGGCCGAAGGCGTCGAGCAGCGCCGCGGTCTCACGGGCGAGGTCGCGCGGGGCACCGAGGGCGACGAGCTCGTCGGTGCGCGCCTCGAGCCGCTCCTTCTCCACGCCCACGAGCATGTCGGGCACGCGGCCGACCACCCGCTGCACCTCCTCGCGCAGGGCGTCGATCTCGCGCTCGACGTCGACCCTGCCACCGCGCGAGGTGAGCACCCAGCGCGCCGCGCGGTCGAGCAGACGCCGCGACTCGAGGAACAGCGACACCTGCGCGATCGTCGGCACCAGGTTGTCGAGCGCCTCGACGCGCGCCCAGTAGTCGGGCAGCGCGAAGACCTCGCGCGCCACGGTGTAGGCGCGCGCGACCTCGACGGGGCCCGCGCCGGTCTCCTCGCCCGCGCGGTAGGCGAACGTGATGCCACCGCGGTTCACCATGTCGTTGACGACGACGGTGACGATGATCTGCTTGCGCAGCGGGTGGTTCTCGAGGAGCGCGTCGTACTGCTCCGCGATCGGCGACGGGAAGTAGGAGCGCAGCACGCGCCGGAACCACTGCTCGTCGGCCAGGGACGTCTCGAGCAGGTCGTCGGTGAGCGTGATCTTCGAGTAGGCGACGAGCACAGCGAGCTCGGGCGAGGTGAGGCCCTCGCGCGCCGCGTGACGCGCGTCGATCTCCGCGTCGGACGGCAGGAACTCCAGCCCTCGGTCGAGATCGCCCCGGGCCTCGAGCGCGCGGATGAACCGCTGGTGCACGGGAAGCATCGAGTGCACCTGCACTCGCGCGTTGCCGATGAGCACGTTCTGCTCGTAGTTGTCGCGCAGCACGAGGTGCGCCACCTCGTCGGTCATCTGCGCGAGCAGTGCGTTGCGCTGCTTGGCCGTGAGGTCGCCGTCGCGCACCACCTGGTCGAGCAGGATCTTGATGTTGACCTCGTGGTCGGACGTGTCGACGCCGGCCGAGTTGTCGACAGCGTCGGTGTTGATCCGGACGCCGTGCAGCGCGGCCTCGATGCGCCCGAGCTGGGTGCAGCCGAGGTTGCCGCCCTCGCCGACGACGCGGACGCGCAGCGCCGCACCGTCGATGCGGATCGCGTCGTTGCCCTTGTCGCCGACCTCGGCGTTGGTCTCGCGCGACGACTTCACGTAGGTGCCGATGCCGCCGTTCCAGAACAGGTCGACAGGGGCCTCGAGGATCGCGCGCATCAGCTCGGCGGGCGTGAGCTTGTCGACGTCGTCGGCGATGCCGAGGCGCTCGCGCACCTGCGGGCTGATCGGGATCGATTTGGCCGCGCGCGGGAAGATGCCGCCGCCCTCGCTGATGAGCTCGTGCTGGTAGTCGGCCCAGCTCGACCGCGGCAGCTCGAAGAGGCGCTTGCGCTCGACGAACGACGTCGCAGCGTCGGGCTCCGGGTCGAGGAAGATGTGGCGGTGGTCGAACGCGGCCACGAGCCGGATGTGCTCCGAGAGCAGCATCCCGTTGCCGAACACGTCGCCGCTCATGTCGCCGACGCCGACCACGGTGAAGTCCTGGGTCTGCGTGTCGTGACCGAGCTCGCGGAAGTGCCGCTTCACCGACTCCCACGCGCCGCGGGCCGTGATGCCCATGGCCTTGTGGTCGTAGCCGGCCGAGCCGCCCGAGGCGAACGCGTCGCCGAGCCAGAAGCCGTACGACAGCGCGACGTCGTTGGCGATGTCGCTGAAGGTCGCGGTGCCCTTGTCGGCGGCGACCACCAGGTAGGGGTCGTCGTGGTCGTGGCGCACCACCGACCGCGGCGGCACGACCTGGCCGCCGACGAGGTTGTCGGTGATGTCGAGCAGCGCCGAGATGAAGATGCGGTAGCAGGCCACCCCCTCGGCGAGCCACGCGTCGCGGTCGACGCTCGGGTCGGGCGAGGTCTTCACGAAGAACCCGCCCTTGGCACCCACCGGCACGATGACGGCGTTCTTCACCATCTGCGCCTTGACCAGGCCGAGGATCTCGGTGCGGAAGTCCTCGCGACGGTCCGACCAGCGCAGGCCGCCGCGCGCGACGTCGCCGAAGCGCAGGTGCACGCCCTCGACGCGCGGGCTGTAGACCCAGACCTCGTACTTCGGCCGCGGCGCGGGCAGGTCGGGCACCAGCTTCGGGTCGAGCTTGAGGCTGACGTACGACTTGGCGTTGCCGTCGGCGTCGTCCTGGAAGAAGTTCGTGCGCAGCGTCGCGGAGATGAGGGCGATGAACGAGCGCAGGATGCGGTCCTGGTCGAGGCTCGCGACGCCCTCGAGCAGGGTCTCGATCTCGGCACGCAGCGACTCCTCGGACGCGGCGCGTCCGCCCGCGAGCGTGGGGTCGAACCGGGTCTCGAAGTAGCGCACGAGCAGCCGCGCGATCGGCACGTTGGCCAGCACGCACTCCTCGATGTAGACCTGGCTGAACGCCGTGCCCGCCTGCCGCAGGTAGCGCGCGTAGGTGCGGAGGACCACGACCTGCCGCCACGTGAAGCCGGCGCCGACGACGAGCGCGTTGAGGCCGTCGACCTCGGCGTGCCCCGTCCACGCGGCATGGAAGGTGTCCTGGAACCGGGCCTTGAGCGAGTCGAGGTCGAAGGCGTGGCCCTGCTCCAGGCGCAGACCGAAGTCGTAGACCCAGGTGCGCGAGCCCGAGGCCTCGATCTCGTAGGGACGCTCGTCGACGACCTCGACGCCCATCCGCTGCAGCACAGGCAGCACGGTGGACAGCGAGATGGCCGGGCCTCGGCGGTAGATCTTGAAACGGCGCTCGCCGGGGACTGCAGCGTGCGGCTCGTAGAAGTTCAGAGCGACGTGCCCGTCGACCGACAGGGTCTCGAGCTGGCGGACGTCCATGACGGCGGCGCGCGCCGGGAAGTCCTCCTTGTAGGCCTCCGGGAACGCGTCGAAGTAGACCTTCGACAGGCGCGCTGCATCCTCCTCGCCGCACACCTCGACGAGGGCGTCGAGGAACTCGTCGTCCCACGAGCGGGTGGCCTCGGCGAGACGCTGCTCGAGCGGGTCGTGCTCGACGTGCGGGAGCGTGTCGCCCGGGCGGCTGCGCACCACGAAGTGCAGGCGCGCGAGCATCGACTCGGAGACGCGCGCGGTGTAGTCGACGAGGTCGGTGTCGAACTCGCGCTTGAGGACGTCGGACATCTTGAGGCGCACCGTGGTGGTGTAGCGGTCGCGCGGCAGGTAGACCAAGCACGAGACGAAGCGGCCGTAGCGGTCGCGGCGCATGAACAATCGGGTCTGACGACGCTCCTGCATGTGCAGCACCGCGAGCGCGGTGTCGACGAGCTCGTCGGCGTCGACGTCGAACATCTCGTCGCGCGGGTAGGTCTCGAGGAACTGCTCGAGGTCCTTGTAGGAGTGGCCGTCGAGCCGGAAGCCGCTCAGCTCGAGCACTCCGGCGACGGTGCGGCGCACGACCGGGATCGAGAGCACCGACTGCACGTACGCCGTCGACGTGAACAGGCCCAGGAAACGGCGCTCGCCGACCACCTGTCCGTCGGCGTCGAACGTCTTCACCCCGACGTAGTCGAGGTAGGCGGAGCGGTGCACGGTGGAGCGGCTGTTCGCCTTGGTGAGCACGAGCACGTGCGGGTCGCGGGCGCGGGCGCGCACCTCTGGCGGCAGGTGCGCGAAGCCGGCACTCGGCGGCCGGTCGTAGCGCATGATGCCGAGCCCGGTGCCCTGCACCGGCTCGAGGGCGGAGCCGTCGTCGGTGAGGCGGTACTCGCGGTAGCCCAGGAACGTGAAGTGCTCGTCGACCAGCCAGCGCAGCAGGTCGACGGCCTCGTCGACCTCCACCTCGGCGACGGTGGCCGGCGGCGCGGCCTCCAGCTCGTCGGCCACGGTGGCGGCCTGGCGCACCATGCGCTGCCAGTCCTCGACGGCCTCGCGCACGTCGGACAGGACGTCCTTGATCGTGGTCTCGATGGTGTGCAGGTCGGCCGGGTCGGTCTCGCGGTCGATCTCGATGTGCATCCACGACTCGACGACGGCCTCGGCCGGCGTGTCGTGCATGTCCTCGTCGTCGACGGCGACGACGTCGAGCAGCGTGCCGACGACGTCGCGGCGCACGACGAACTGCGGGTGCACCACGAGGTGGATGTGCCGGCCCTGCAGGCCGAGCGACGACGTCACCGAGTCGACGAGGAACGGCATGTCGTCGGTGACGATCTCGATCACGGTGTGGCCGGCCGCCCAGCCGTGGCTCTCGACCGACGGGGTGAAGGCATGCACGACCGCGGTGCCCTGCGGGCGGCTCTGCGCCGTGCGGCGGTGAGAGAGCACGGCCCCGAGCACGTCGACCGGGTCGCGGCCCACGAGGTCCTCGGGGGCGGTGTGCCGGTAGTAGCGGCGCACGAGACGAGCCAGCCCTGGCTCGTCGCTGTGCGCGGTGGCGACGGCCCGCTCGAGCAGGTCGGCCTTCGCGGCCTCGAGCCGACGGGCCGCCGCGGAGAGCGACGAGACGTCGGGGTCCTCGAGAGGAGGCAGGGACGTGGGGTCGACGGAGCGACCCACCTCGTCGCCGTCAGGAACGGTGACTTCCACGCTGTCGGGCACGACAAGACGCCTTTACGCACTCTGCAGGCCCGCACGCCGTTGTGCGGACGGTTCACCCTAGACCGCGCGACCCCCTCGTGGGGTGCCGCGGCGCTCCGGTACGGCATCCTTGACCAACCCGACACTCCCACCCGGAGGACCGCACCGTGGCCACGAGCCTCACGTCCCGCCTGGACATCCCGCGCGACCCCCGCGCGGCATTCCTGCTGCTCTCCGACCCCGACTACGTCCAGGAGGTCGCGCGACGCACCGGTGGGCGCGACGTCCACGTGACGATCACGCCGGGTGACGACGGCGGCATCGTCATCGTGTCTGTGCGCACGCTGCCCGCGAAGGTCCCGTCGTACGCGAAGGCGCTCATCGGCGAGCAGATCCGCCTCACCGAGACCCGCACGCTGGGCCCCGCCGACGGCGACGGCACGCGCGAGGGCCGGCTCGCCGTCGACTTCCACGGGGCGCCTGCCAACGTCACCGGGCCGCTGCGGCTGGCCGGCGACGACGGCGTGAGCGCCCTCGACGTCGACCTGCAGGTGAAGGCCTCGGTGCCGCTCGTGGGCGGCAAGATCGAGCGGTTCATCTCCGACCAGATCGCCGCCTCCATGCGCAAGGAGGCGGAGGTCGCCGCCGGCTACGGCGCCTGACCCACGCGCGCGCACCGGCCGCCAGGGTCCCGGGCAACTGTCCCGGTGGTTGCTCCCGGGGTCTGCCGTGACCACACGGGCAGTTGCTCGCGAGAACCGTGCGGCAGGATGACGCCGTGACCCGTGCCCTGCTCGAGGCGATCGGCTGGATCGGCTCGGCCCTCGTCATCCTCTCGCTGGCCCAGGCCCGCGTGCTGCGCTTCCGCTGGCTCAACCTGGCGGGCGCCGTCCTCGCGGTCGCCTACAACGTCGTGCTCGCGATCTGGCCGTTCGCCGCGATGAACGCGGTGATCGCCGTGATCGACCTGTACTGGCTGCGGCGTCTGTACTCCGAGCGGCACGACCCCTCGGTGTACTCCGTCGTCGAGGTGGGCCCGGACGACGCCTACCTGCGGCACGTGGTCGGCATCCACCTCGACGACATCCGCACGTTCCAGCCGTCGTACGCCGTCCCCTCACCGGACTCGACCGACCGGCGCTGGGCGTTCCTCGTGCAGCGCGCCGAGGAGACCGTGGGGGCGCTCGTCGTCCGCGACGCGGGGGCGGGCACCGGCGTCGTCGAGCTCGACTACGTGACGCCGCGCTTCCGCGACTTCACCCCCGGCGAGTTCGTCTACGCGCGCAGCGGGGTGTTCACCGAGCACGGTGTTCAACGCCTGGTGGCCGACGACGAGCTCGCCACGCAGGCGCAGTACCTCACGCGCGTCGGGTTCCACGACGACGACGGCACCTGGGTTCGCGACGTGGCGTGAGAGCCGTAAACCTCACTCGTTCGGGCGATCTGGGCGCGGTGGGTAGTGCCTCGATCACCGCGAGTCGAATTCTGTCGAAAGGGTTCGCGCGACCGTAATGCCGGGCGATTCTGGAGCGTTCCGAGAGCACCATGCTCACGTTCCACCTGGAGGGGGGACCCCATGCT
>Ga0302322_100007075_pt1 | contig 9996 bp, 6 predicted proteins | sample Fen_T0_2_FD_203757 | JGI IMG/M metagenome (GOLD analysis project Ga0302322, IMG submission 203757) | Peat permafrost microbial communities from Stordalen Mire near Abisko, Sweden - Fen_T0_2 | ecosystem: Environmental > Terrestrial > Soil > Wetlands > Permafrost | place: Sweden: Abisko, Stordalen... | reverse complement strand
TGTGGACCCTGATGATGATGCCTGTCCTGGAGGCGGCCGTGCGTGGGCGCCGGCGCTGGGCGCTGGTGGCTTTCGCCGTGCTCGCCGTCGGGTACGTCGCGCGCGAGGCGGTGGCGGCGTTCGTCTTGCACCGGCCCGGCAGCGCGCTGGACTCGGTCACCTACCGGCTGGGGATCCTGGCGATCGTCAGCACGGTCGCAGCCGCGCTCGCCGGGCGGCTCACCCGCCAGATCGCCGACACCGCCGCCGCCCAGGCCGAGGCCGACCAGCTGCGCGACCTGGCCGTCGCGACCCGGCGGATGTCCACCCTCGACGTGCCCAACGTCGTCCGCGAGGTGACCCGGGCCGCCGAGGCGTTCGGCTTCAGCGAGGTGGAGCTGCGGTCGCGCTCCGGCACCCTGCTCGGCGACCGGCCGAGCGGCGTCGAGGTCTGGCGCCCCTCGGCGGAGCGGTTCGACGCGACCGCCGCGGCGACCGAGGCGGGCGGGTACGTCGTCCTCGACCGGGACGCCGTCGACGGCCACCTGGAGCCGGGCCAGGCTCTGGTCGTCGCCTCGGTCACGGCGGGGGAGACCGTCGAGGCGCTGCTGTGCGGGCGCTACCCGGTCCCGGTCGACCGCCGGCACGCCGAGGGACTGGCCCTGCTCGCGGCGCAGGCGAGCGCGGCGCTCGGCAACGCGCTGCGGTTCGAGGAGGGCCGGGTCTACGAGCAGCGGCTCGCCCACCAGGCGTCCCACGACGCGCTCACCGGCCTGCCGAACCGGGGTCTGCTGCGCGACCGGGCGCGCACGGCCGTGGCCCACAGCCGGCAGAACCGGACCCTGGCCGCGCTGATGTACATCGACCTGGACCGCTTCAAGGAGATCAACGACGTCCTGGGCCACTCCACCGGGGACCGCCTCCTGCAGCGGGTGGCCCGGCGCGTGCTGGACATCCTCGGGCCCGGCGACACCTGCGCGCGGGTCGGCGGCGACGAGTTCGTCGTCGTCACCGGCGACCATCCCGACGAGGCGTCCGTGCTGGCGCTGGCCCAACGGATCCGCCGTGCCCTGAGCGAGCCCTTCGCGCTGGACGGTGTCCAGCTGGACGTCGACGCGAGCGTCGGGCTGGCCTGGGCGCCCACCCACGGCGACGACCCCGACGTCCTGCTGCGGCGCGCCGACGTCGCGATGTACGCGGCCAAGACCCGGCACGAGGGTGTCGTCGTCTACCACGAGTCGGACGACCGGCTCACGCCGCTGCACCTGTCGACGCTCGGCGACCTGCGCCGGGCCCTGGACGGCACGGGCCAGCTCGAGCCGCATTTCCAGCCGATCGTTGCGCTCGGTGGCGGGTTGCGCGGCGGCCGGCTCGTGGGGGTCGAGGCACTGGTGCGCTGGCACCATCCCGTCCGCGGGACCGTCCACCCGGACGAGTTCATCCCGATCGCCGAGCAGACGTCGGTGATCCACCAGGTCACCGACCGGGTGCTCGAACGGTCGCTGGAGTCGCTGCGGGCCTGGACGGCGGCCGGCCAGCGGCTCAGCCTCGCCGTCAACATCTCCGCCCCCGTGCTGCTCGACGCCACGTTCCACCACCGGCTCTCGACGCTGCTCGACGCGACCGGCGCGGACCCCGGGGCGCTGCGCCTGGAGATCACCGAGAGCGCGCTGCTGTCGGACCCGGCCCGCGCCGTCGCGACCATGCACCGCCTGCGCGACCTCGGCGTCCGGCTCTCGATCGACGACTTCGGCACCGGGTACTCCTCGATGAGCTACCTGCGCACGCTGCCGCTGGACGAGATCAAGATCGACCGCTCCTTCGTGCTGGACATGGTGCGGTCCCACCGGGACGCCGCCGTCGTCCAGTCCGTCGTGGACCTCGCGCACAGCCTCGGGCTGCGCGTCGTCGCCGAGGGCGTCGAGGACCAGGCCACCCTGGAGGCGCTCGCCGAGATCGGCTGCGACCTCGCCCAGGGCTTCCACATCGGCCGGCCCATGACCGGCCCCCAGCTGCTCGACTGGGCGGAGCAGCGACCCACCCCCCGGCCGGCCCCCCGACCGCCGCAGCAGCGCGGCATGGCCTCCTGACCTGCCCCCGACGGGCCTCCTGACCTGCCCCGGACGGCAACCTGACTTGCCCTGAGGGCAACCTGACCTGCCCCGACGGGCAACCTGACCCGTCCTGACGGGCAGCAGGGGAACCGGGCCGCCGGATAGGATCGAGGCCGTGACGGCGTCGGGGAGCTCGCCGTCCGCCGGGGGAGGCGGGCGTCGCGGTCGGCTGACCGTCGTCGACATCGCCCGGCTGGCCGGCGTCTCCGCGCCGACCGTCTCGCGGGTGCTCAACGGGCAGGCCGGGGTCGCGCTGGACACCCGGCGCCGGGTCGAGTCGGTCCTGCGCGAGCACGGCTACCAGCGGCCCGACGTCACCGAGGCGGCGCCGCTGCTGGAGCTGACCTTCCACGCCCTGGACAGCCTGTGGGCCCTGGAGATCATCCGCGGGGTGGAGAGCGTCGCCCGCCGGCACGGCCTGGCCGTCGTCCTCACCGAGATGCAGGGGCGGCTGACCCCGGGGCGCAGCTGGGCGGAGCAGGTGCTGGCGCGCCGTCCGACCGGGGTGATCTCGGTGCTGTCCGACCTGACGCCGCACCAGCAGAACCAGCTCGCCATCCGCTCGATCCCGCTCGTCGTCATCGACCCGACGGGCGAGCCGCTCCACCGGACCCCGTCCGTGGGGGCCACGAACTACAGCGGAGCGCTGGTGGCGACCCGGCACCTGATCGAGCTGGGTCACCGGCGCGTCGCGATGATGGCGGGCAACCAGCGCTGGCCGTTCTGCCGGGCGCGGCTCGACGGGTACCGGGCCGCGATGGAGGGGGCCGATGTCCCGATAGACCCCGACCTGGTGCGGGTGGGCGGGCTCTACGTCGAGGACGCCGTGCTGGACGCCGAGGCCCTGCTCGCGCTGCCCGACCCGCCGACCGCCGTCCTCACCACCAACGACCTGCAGGCGCTGGGGGTCTACGAGGCGGCCCGCCGCGCCGGGACCGTCGTGCCCGACGACCTCAGTGTCGTCGGCTTCGACGACCTGCCGTTCTCCCGGTGGACGGGCCCGCCGATGACGACCGTCCGCCAGCCGCTGGAGGGCATGGGGGCCGCCGCCGCCGAGCTGGTCCTCGCGCTGGCCGCCGGGCGGACGCCGGACCAGCAGCGCGTCGAGCTGTCGACCGAGCTGGTCGTCCGGCAGAGCACCGCCCCGCCCCGGCCCTGAGGGACCGGCCGCCGCCCGTGTCGCCGCCCGGTCGCTGCCCGGTCGCTGCCCGGTTCGGGCTGGTTTTCTTTCATGCCGTCCGGCGCATCGGTGCTGCTGGGGTCGCGGCAGCCGGGACGCGGCCGGCCCCGGCCTGGCGGGCTGAAACTGTTCCGGACATACTCCGGAACGTTTCGGCAGGGCTGCCGGAGCGACGAGTCCGAGAAGGGACCGATCGGTGTGAAACGACTGCTGTCCGCCGTTCTGGCCGTGCTGGCGATACCTGTCATCGTCATGACGGCGCTGTTCACCGCAGGGCCGGCCGCCGCGGCGTCCCTGACCAGGGTGACCGGCTTCGGGAACAACCCGAGCAACCTGAACATGTACCTGTACGTGCCGAACAACGTGGCGGCGCGGCCTGCGTTGCTGGTGGCGATCCATTACTGCACGGGGTCGGCGCAGGCCTTCTACTCCGGTGGTGCGCACGACTACGTCGCCGCGGCCGACAAGTACGGGTTCATCATCGTGTTCCCGGAGGCGACGCGCAGCGGTCAGTGCTTCGACGTGTACTCCCCGCAGGCGCTCAAGCGCGGTGGGGGCAGTGACCCCGACGGGATCAAGTCGATGGTCGACTACACGAAGTCGCGGTACAACGTCGACTCCTCGCGGGTGTACGTGGCCGGAGCCTCGTCCGGGGCGATGATGACCAACGTGATGGCGGCCGAGTACCCGGACGTCTTCGCCGCGGGGACGGCGTTCATGGGGGTCCCGGCGACGTGCTTCGCGACGGGGAGCAGTTCCAACACCTGGAACAGCCAGTGCTCCGGCGGGCAGATCACCAAGACCGCCCAGCAGTGGGGTGACGCGGCCCGGGCGATGGATCCGGGGTACTCCGGTGCCTACCCGCGGATGCAGTTGTTCCACGGCACGAACGACACCACGCTGAACTACCACAACTTCGGTGAAGAGATCAAGCAGTGGACCAACCTCAAGGGCGTCAGCCAGACCCCGGTGTCCACGACGACGCCGCAGTCGAGCTGGACCCGGACGCGGTACGGGTCCAGCAGCACCCAGGCGGCGGTCGAGGGGATCAGCGTCGCGGGGCAGGGGCACACCCTGCCGTTGAGCGGCATGGTCCAGTACTCCCTCGACTTCTTCGGCGGCCTGACCAGCGCCCCACCGTCCTCCACCACCCCGCCCCCACCGTCCTCGAGCACCCCGCCGCCGCCGTCCTCCTCGCCGCCGCCGTCCTCGAGCACACCGCCCCCGCCGTCGTCGACCACGCCGCCGCCCCCGAACGCGAGCTGCGCCGTCCAGGACGTCGTGAGCGCCTGGAACACGGGCCTGACCAGCAACATCACCATCAAGAACACCGGCACGTCGGCGATCAACGGGTGGAACCTGAAGTTCACCCTGCCGTCGGGCCAGACCATCACGGGGGGCTGGAGCGCGACCTACAGCCCGACCAGCGGTGCCGTGACGGCGACGAACGTCAGCTACAACGGCTCGCTGGCGCCCGGTGCCTTCACGAGCATCGGCTTCCAGGCGAACCACTCCGGCAACACCGGTGCGCCGACGTCCTTCTCCCTCAACGGCGCCACCTGCACCGTCTCGTGACCTGACCCACCGGACGGGCCCGTGCCCCGTCGCCCGCGCCGACCGGTGCGGACGGCGGGGCGCGGGGCGTTCCGGACAGGCACCAGGATGGGCGGCATGTCCGAACCGCCCGAGCCCCCGGAGCCGCCCGGGCCGCCCGATCTGGCGCAGTTGCTCCCGACGGGGGTGGCCGTCGAGCAGGTCATCGGCGCCGGTTCGGACGACGACCTGCGCGGCCTGTTCCCCGAGGAGGCCGCACACGTCGTCCGCGCGGTGGACAAGCGCCGACGCGAGTTCGCGGCCGCGCGGGCCTGCGCCCGGCGCGCGCTGGACCGGCTGGGCCACCCGCCGGTCCCGATCCCCAGCGGCGAGCGCGGCGCGCCCGTCTGGCCGCCCGGCGTCGTCGGCAGCCTGACCCACTGCGAGGGATTCGTCGCGGCCGCCGCGGCACCGTCCGCGGTGCTGGCGGCCCTCGGCGTCGACGCCGAGCCCCACGCCCCCCTCCCGGACGGCGTCCTGCGGCTCGTGGCCCGGTCCGAGGAGCAGGTGGACGTCGGGCAGCTCGCCGCCGCCCGGCCCGACGTCCACTGGGACCGGCTGCTGTTCAGCGCCAAGGAGGCCGTCTACAAGTGCTGGTTCCCGCTGACGGGCCGCTGGCTCGGCTTCGAGGAGGCCAGGATCACCGTCGATCCCAGCGTCGACCCCACGGTCGACCTCGCGTCCGGCACCTTCGAGGCGCGGCTGCTGGTGCCCGGCCCGGTCGTGGACGGGCGCGTGGTGGCGGGCTTCGCGGGCCGCTGGGCGGTGGCGGGCGGCCTCGTGCTGACCGCCGTCGCGCTGGCGCGTCTCAGCCCGCCGGCGACCAGCCCAGCGCAGGGCCCAGGGACGTCGCCAGATCGGTGAGGAGCTGCACGTAGTCCTCGTGCTCGAACGTGAAGGGCAGCGCGAACGCGACCTCGTCGACCTCGGCGAACGCGGCGTGGGCGCGCAACCGGTCGGCCAGCTCGTCCGACGGCCCGACGAGGTCGGGGGAGAACAGGATCCGGGCCGGTCCCTGCGGCGAGGCGGTGCGGGGCAGCCGGGCGGCGGCGTACTCGGCGTAGCGCCGCTTCTGGCTGTCGGTCGCGGAGTCGGTGGGGATCACCACCAGCCCCTGCGAGACCCGCGCGGCGTCGCCGTCCGGATGGCTCGCCCGGAAGGCCCGCACGTGGGACAGCTGGATCGCCGCGAAGTCCGGCGGCCCGTCGGTCGCCGGGTCCGCCCCGTCCGGCCCCTCCACCTTGACCACGCTGCTGGTGAGGAAGTTCATCCCGTGCTCGCCGGCCCAGCGGGCCGAGCTCAGGCTCGCCCCGCCGTACCACATCCGGGTGCCGAGCCCCGGGGAGTGCGGCTGCACGCGGTCGGAGAAGACCTCGAAGCTCTCGACCACCCCCTCGGAGGTGACGGGCACGCCGCGGACCAGGTCGAGCAGCCGCCGCACGCGCTCGTAGCCGAAGTCCTCGACGTCGCCGGTGTCGGGGTAGAGCGCGTGCCGGACCCGGTCGTACTGCATCGGCGGGCCGACGCTCACCCCGGGGTTGAGCCGGCCGTCGGAGAGGACGTCGACGGTCGCCAGGTCCTCCGCGAGGCGCAGCGGGTTCTCCCAGCCGAGCGGGATGACGGCGGTGCCCAGTTCGATCTGGCGGGTGCGCTGCGACGCGGCGGCGAGCACGGCCACCGGCGAGGAGATGCCGAACTGCAGGTGCCGGTCCCGCAGCCAGGCGCTGTCCAGACCGAGGCGCTCCCCGAACTCGATGATCTCCAGCGTGGACTCGTGGCCGCGTCGCGGCGCCGCCTCCTCGAAGAGGCCGATGGTCAGGAAGCCCAGCCGACGCAGCGGTCGCGGGCCGGGCACGGTCACGGGCTCACCCTGCCCGCTGCGCGGCGATCGGGCAAGACCGGCACGACCCGGTTCACCGGGCCTGCGGCTTGCGGGTCATCCGGTAGTGCAGCGTCAGGAAGGGGATGCCGAAGACGCTGAACGCGTGCTCGGCGCGCAGGACCCCGGCGTCGTCGACGTGCACGTCGAGCTGCTCGGCGAACCCGTGGACGGCCAGGGTCGTCAGGGACCGGTCGGTCGGGTCGATCGCGGTGAGGTAGTGACCGGGGTGGGACAGGTCACCGCCGCGGCTCGTGAGCACCAGGCCGCCGCCGGGGCGGGCCTGGGGGAGCAGGGTCGCGGTGAAGCTGCCGCCCGGCACCGGGAAGCCCACGCTGACGTAGCCGCGTCCCTCGTGCCGGTAGGTGGTGTAGATGCCGACGTAGATCGGCTCGTCGGTGTCCGCGTACGAGCGGATCCAACCGCGGATCGTGGTCGGCCCTGACTGCCCTGACTGCCCTGGCACGGTGATGGTGTCGATCCGGCCCCGCACCCCGCGCTGCGCCTGCCGCTGGTTCATCGGCACGGCGGCCTGGCCGAGCGGCCGGGCCAGCGCGGTCAGGTACAACAGGTAGCCGGGCATGACCCAGGGTCGCCACTGCGGCACGATGTCGAGGGTGAAGCGCGTCGTCCGCTCGTAGAACTCGCGGACCAGGGGGTGGGTCGTGGCGGGGTCGAACTGCGGGCCGGCGAGCTCGTCGAGGGAGGCGACGATCCCGACCTCCTGCGCGTCCGGCGTCCAGGTGCCGCCGAGCACCTCGGCCAGCCGCCCGACGTAGCCGGTGCCCACGTACCGGTCGTGCGCCTCCAGCGGGACGACGAAGGGCAGGTCGGCGGCGTCCGCCCGCTGGGCCAGCAGGCCGACCTGCGCGTCCCGGAAGACGGCCGCCGACACCAGCCGGTAGGTGAGCATCGTGGCGGCGGCCACGGCGGCGCCGGACGTCGTCGTCCCGCGGCGGGACGCGCGGGCGGCGAGCGCGCCGACCGCACCGCCCAGCAGCGGCCCGAGGGCGACCTTCTGGGGCCGGACGCCGAGTGCCCCGGCGAGCGCGCCCGTCAGCCCGCCGACGGCGACCGGTCCGGCCCGCGCGACCCGCTCCAGCCCCCACCCCAGCGGCGCGGCCAGCGCCACGCTCGCGGCCAGCCGCCCGGCGAACGGCGGGATCTCGTTCGGCCGCTGCCGCGACCGCGCGACCGCGTCGATCACGGCGAGGGCCGCAGCCCCGGCCATCGCGCCGCGCAGCACGCCCCGCCGCCCCCGGCCCGCCCCCAGTGCCGCCCCGCCGCCGGCCCCGATCAACCCGGCGGCCACCGCGTTCCCGAGCGCGTTCCCGGCCGCGTTCCCGAGCGCGTTCCCGGCCGCCGTCCTGGCCGTGTCCCCGTCCTCAGCGTCCCCGATCACCACAGCCCCACGCTAACCCCACCCCGCGGTGATCATGCACAGTTGAGTTGATCATGCACGGCTGACCCCGTGCCGGTCGTCCTGTGGTGACGATGAACGGGTCGGTGAACCGTTCCGGCGGTCGGCGCCACCGTTCCGGTTCACCGTCGGGTTCATCGACCCAGCTCCGGCGACACCCACCGAACCGGCGGTCGGCCCACCAGCAGCAGAACCGGCACTGCAAGGCGCACCGTTAGGCGAGGCGGGCGGGGAAGCCGCCCGTCGCGACCGGCCCCCAGCGGCGCGGGGTGACGCGCAGCAGCACCTTGCCCTGCGCGGTCATCGCGGCGCGGTACTCGTCCCAGTCGGGGTGCTCGCCCGAGATGCTGCGGAAGTACTCCACCAGCGGTTCGAGCGCCTCGGGCAGGTCGAGCACCTCGGCGTCGCCGTCGACCTGCACCCACGGCCCGCCGAAGTCGTCGGAGAGGACGACGATGCTCGCCCGCGGGTCCCGGCGCAGGTTCGCCGTCTTGGCCCGGTCGGGGTAGGAGGAGACGACGATCCGCCCGGCGGCGTCCACGCCCGCCGTCACCGGCGACGCCTGCACGCCACCGTCGGCGCGGTAGGTGATCAGCAGGACGTGGTGGCGCGGGCGGACGAACGCCAGCAGGCCGTCCAGGTCGACGGCGGTCGTGGTCGCGATGGTGCGTGCCATGCGCGCCACCCTAACCAGGGTGCGAACTAGGGTGCGGCCGTGGCCCTCTCCGCGACCGGCGCGTCCGGCGACCTCTTCGACCCGACCGACCCGGCCTTCCTGGCGGACCCGTACCCGGCGTTCGCGCGCCTGCGTGCGCAGGGGCCTGTGCACCGCCACGACGGGCTCGGGCTGCTGGTGGCGGTGTCCCACCAGGCCTGCGACGCCGTCCTGCGCGACCGCGGGCTGGGCCGGCTGTGGCGCGACCGGGAGCCCGTCGAGACGTTCGAGGCGTTCAACCTGCTGCACCGCACGTCCATCCTGGAGAGCGAGCCGCCCACCCACACCCGGCTGCGCCGCCTGGTGGCGGGTGCCTTCGCGCGCGGCCACGTCGAGCGGATGCGGCCGTGGATCGGGGCGCTCGCCGACCAGCTCGTCGCCGACCTCGCCTACCGGCTCACCGCCGGGGACGACGCCGACCTGCTCGCGCTCGTGGCGGAGCCGCTGCCCGTCGAGGTGATCGCCCAGCTGCTCGGCGTCCCGGCGGCCGACCGGGGCCTGCTGCGTCCCTGGTCGAACGCGATCGTCAAGCTGTACGAGTACCAGCCGGCTCCCGAGCTGCAGCGCGAGGCCGAGCGCTCGGCCGCCGCGTTCGTCGCCTACCTGCGTGAGCTGGTGGCCGAGCGGCGCCGGTCCCCCCGCCCGGACGACCTGGTCAGCGACCTGGTCGCCGCCGCGGACGGCGCGGACCGCCTCAGCGGCGACGAGATCGTCGGCACCTGCGTGCTGCTGCTCATGGCGGGTCACGAGGCGACGGTCAACGTCGTCGGCAACGGGCTCGCGGCCCTGCTGGAACGGCCGCAGGAGTGGGCGCGCGTCGTGGCGGACCCGGCCCTGGTGCCGTCGGCGGCCGAGGAGATGATCCGGTTCGACTCGTCCCTGCAGCTGTTCGAGCGGACGGCGACCCGCGACGTCATGATCGGCGGTGTCGACGTGCCCGAGGGGACGAAGATCGCCGCCCTGCTCGGAGCGGCCAACCGGGACCCGGCGGTCTTCGCCGACCCGGACCGGTTCGACGTCGGCCGCACGCCCAACCCGCACCTCGGCTTCGGCGCCGGGATCCACTTCTGTCTCGGGGCCCCGCTGGCCCGCGTGGAGGTCCAGGCGGTCCTGGCG
>Ga0302322_100007074_pt1 | contig 9996 bp, 7 predicted proteins | sample Fen_T0_2_FD_203757 | JGI IMG/M metagenome (GOLD analysis project Ga0302322, IMG submission 203757) | Peat permafrost microbial communities from Stordalen Mire near Abisko, Sweden - Fen_T0_2 | ecosystem: Environmental > Terrestrial > Soil > Wetlands > Permafrost | place: Sweden: Abisko, Stordalen... | reverse complement strand
TCCTGCTGGGCGACATGGCGATCGTCGGTCCGCGCCCGCATGTGCCTGGCACGAGAGCGGCAGGCCGCCGTTTCGAAGACGTCACGGCACGCTATGCCATGCGGCATTGGGTCAAGCCCGGCATGACGGGGCTCGCACAGGTGCGCGGATGGCGCGGCGAGACCGAGACCGAGGAGAAACTGCTGCGCCGCGTGGACTGCGACCTGGAATACATCGCCACGTGGTCTTTCACACTCGATCTTCGCATCATCGTTCGCACCGTCGCGGCGGTGTTGCTGATGCGTAACGCCTACTGAACGCGAGGTAAGCGCCATGTCAGACACAATCGCCCGGCTCGCCGCGGCGGCCTCACCGCCCCGGACCCAGCCCAGTAGGACCGCTGAGTCAGCGCCGCGCCGGCCCTTCCTGGGACCCGATCCGGACCCTGAGGTCGCCGTGGTGATCCCGTGCTTCAACGAGGAAGCAACGATCGCCAAGGTCGTGGCGGATTTCCGCGCCGCGCTGCCGGACGCCGTGATCTATGTCTACGACAACAACTCCACCGACGGCACCGCGCTGGCCGCCATCGCCGCTGGCGCGATCGTCAGGGGTGAGCGGCTGCAAGGCAAAGGCCATGTCGTGCGCCGCATGTTCGCCGACGTGGACGCGGATGTGCTGATATTGGTGGACGGGGACGATACCTATGATGCCAGCGCCGCCCCCATGATGGTGCGGCGCCTCAGGGACCGTCAGCTCGATATGGTCACCGCGGTCCGCGCGACGGGAACCGGGCCCGGCGGCCAAGGCCGCACAGGCAGCGAGGACGCATACCGGCTGGGACATCAAATCGGCAACGCCGCGCTGACCGGGATCGTCCGATGGGTCTTCGGCACCGGCGTCAGCGATCTTCTGTCCGGCTACCGCGTGTTCAGCCACCGTTTCGCCCGGTCCTTTCCAGCCCTGGCACCAGGGTTCGAAACGGAAACCGAGTTCACCGTCCACGCCCTGGCGCTGCACATGCCCATTGAGGAAGTCCAGACCGCGTACCGGGGCCGCCCGCCGGGCTCCCGTTCCAAACTCAACACAGCGCGGGATGGGTTCCGCATCCTGTGTTCCATCCTCGGGCTGATCCAGCGGGAACGGCCGCTGCCCTGGTACACCGCGCTCGCCATGCTGTTTCTGAGTGGCGGGCTTGGGCTGGGTTTCCCGGTGGTGATCGAGTTTCTGCGCACCGGTTTGGTGCCGCGCTTCCCGACCGCGATGCTCGCCACTGGCCTGACGCTGCTGGCATTCCTGTCGCTGACCTGCGGGCTGCTGCTGGACGCGGTGACGCGCGGGCGGCGGGAATTCCGGCGGCTGGCCTATCTGGCGGTGCCGGCGCGGCGGAGGGGCGGTTGATGTATCATCTGGCGGGCGCGCCCTCGGCGCCAGACGGCGGATATGACGCCGACATTGTGATCCTTTCCCTCGACCGGGCCGATGAAACCATCGCCGCGATCGCATCGTCGCTGGCCCAGAGGGGATGCACCCGTCATGTTTGGGTGGTCGACCAAGGTTCCAGCATGGCATCGCTCCGGCGTCTGATCGCCGCGGTGGCGGGACGAGAGGATGCGACGCTAGTGGCGCTCAGCCGCAATCACGGCGTCGCCGGCGGAAGGAACCACGGCAGCGCGATGGGTCACGGGCGGGTGATCATCGCGCTCGACAACGACGCGGAATTCGCGGCACCGGACACCGCCGCCAGCATGATCGCGGCGCTCGATACCGATCCCGCCCTCGCCGTCATCGGCTGCCGCATCGTGGCCTTCGACGGCGGCGGCGACGATCTGTCGTCCTGGGGCTATCCCGCCGCGCTGCTACCCCATGCGGCGGAAGCGTTCGAGAGCGTGACCTATGTCGGCGCGGGACACGCGATCCGCCGCGCGGCATGGGACGATGCCGGGGGCTACGACGGCGCCCTGTTCTTCTGCTGGGAGGAATACGATTTCGCCCTGCGTGCCATCGCCCGCGGCTGGCGGCTACGCTACCGGGGCGACATCGTGATCCGGCACAAGGTGGCGGCCGAGCACCGGGTGCGCTGGCCCGGTCACCGCTGGTACTATTTCGTGCGAAATCGGCTTTATATCGGCCGCAAGCACGGCGATTCCTGGCTAAGCCTGGCACCGCGCGCCGCGGGCTATTTCGTTCGCGGCCTGCGTAACGGATTGGCGCTGGACACCGCACGGGCGGTGATCGCCGCCGCGCGGATGGTCCCTCCCGCGCCGCTTGAACCGCTGCCGCGCCCGGCGCTCGAATATCTCCGCCGTCACGACACCGCATGGCGCGGGTCCTGGTTCGCGCGGCTAGGGCGGGAAGTCTGCGCCCTGCTGCCAGAGCCGCCACCGCTCCCGCGGCAGCAGCGGTAGGACGCGCGGGCTGTCCAGCAGGTAGCGCCGCGCCAGACGTGCCGGGTCGTGGCCCAGGCGGAACAGCCATTCGGCGCCAATATGGCGCATCCAGACCGGGGCGCGGCGTTCCGCCCCGGCGAGGAAATCCAGGCTAGCGCCAATGCACAGACCCACACCACGCGCGCGTCCGGTCGCGGCGATCGCGGCGGCCAGCCGTTCCTGCTGGGGCGACCCCACCGCCAGGAACGTGAAACGGGCGGGATGCTCGCAGGCGAAATCGACCGCCCGCCGGAACGCCGCCGGATCCACCGCGAAACCCATCGGCGGATCGAAATGCGCGGGCGGCGTCAGGCCGAATCTCGCCATGAGGGGGACCAGCCACCGAGGGCGCAGACCGATGATGGTGATCCGCTCCCCTGGCTGGAGGTGGACGGTCAGGAGGGCTTCGGTCAGATCGCTGCCCGGCGCGGCACATGGCGGTTCCAAACCCATCAGGCGCGCGGCGATCGCGATGACGCGTGAGTCCAGCAGCCGCAGCAGCGCGGCCTCGTAGATCCCCGCCAGCGCGGGGTCGCCTGCCAATCGTGCCAGATGATCCGCGTTTGGCGTCACGACGTAGCCGAATGCCGCGTCCGGCGGACGCGCGGCCAGCCACGATGCCGCGGCCGCCGCGTCCATGTCTGCGAACCGGAGCCCCAGCAGCGTCCGGGTGTGGATCACAGGCCGAGCCGTAAGGTCAGCAACGACAGATCCCGGACGTAGTCACCCGTTGACGCGCCCGCGGTAATCAGCGCCCCGCGCACCGCGCTCCGCTCATATGTGGCGGACAGCCGCGCCCACCGGTTCACCAGCCAGGTGACGCCCGCGCCGCCAGAGAAGCCGGTTTGCGTGCCGCCCGCGCCCAGGAACACCGCCCGCCGCGCCCCGAGGGACGCGCTGACCACCACGTCGCGAAGGTATTCGTGATCGATCGTCAACCGGACCGACGTATAGGTGAACCCGGCGACGCCTTCCTGGGCGGAGTCCTCGATCCCGCGCGAGATGCCGCCTCGTACAGTGGTCAGTCCGCTGGGTGTCCAGATAACCTCGGCCTCGGTCAGCAGCCCCGCGCGAGAACTATAAGCGCGGAACTGGCGGTCTTCCGCGCCAATCAGCACGCGATACCGCCAGACCGTGTCATCGTCGTAATCGAGCCCGGTGAGGATCTGGTAACTGGTGGAATCGGCGCTGAGCTGCCCGGCGCCGGGCGGGGCATAGTTCTGATCCAGCACGCGGCTCACCAGAATCAGGTTTCGCGATGGTGCCAGTTCGTAGCGCAGCGTGACGCCACCCTCCAGCACCGTGCGATCCCGCCACGACTGGGAAACCGGCGCGCCAAGGATCGTCGCGGCGCCGTACCTCCAGGTGGAGACCTCGGCGTTGGGAGTAAGAGTCCAGCGGCCCCAGGTCATCGCGTGGGATAACCGGGCATCGTTAACCGCGACCGCCACCGGCCGGTCAGCCGGCAGGGCGTCGATGCCGGTGCGGTCCTCGTGGCGGGTGACGTGGGCGGCGCCCAGGGTCAGGCGGTCTTCGCCAATATCCATGGCGGCGCCAACAGAAACCGTTCCGTCAACACGGCTCTGGCCGGGCACCGAAAGGTAATTCGTGCCGGTCAGCGCCGCGTAAGCACCCAGTGCATGCCGGGACCAGTCCGAGGCCGCCAGTACGGACGGCTGCGTCCGGACCAGCCAGCTGCCCGGGCCGCCGGGACGCGCGAAGACATTGCCGTCGTAGCCGATGGTTTCGTCGAGGCGCGGCCAGAAACGGAAACCCCCGCCCGGGATGCCCGGCGGGTCCAGCGCAGGATGCGCGCGGGACAGGACGGTGACCCCTGGGGCGGTCCCGTAGCCCGGAACACCGTCCGGAAACAGGCCGGACAACAACTGCCCGGCGGCGGCGCAGGTGGAGATGACCACACACAACACAGCGGCGGGCACCGCCGCGCGAGCGAACCTCAGCGCTGCCGCGCCATCGGGGAACCTCGGCGCGGCCGCGCCATCGGGAGAATGGTCTTCGTTTCGGTCGGACAGGCCAGACATCATGGGTGGGATGCTGGCAGGTAATTCCTACTATTGTGTTAACGCGCCCGCGAATTATACAAAGCGGGCGAGCCAGTGACTCTCGGCGGCACGTCCACACGGTCGTCATCCTCGGAGCTGTTCCGAGGATCCCATGCGGCACAAGTGTTTGTAATAGGAGCATAACCTAGATATTGATGCTAATTCGGATGCTCGGGCCGAGCCCAAGCATGACGACAAGAGCGACTGCCCGATAGGTCAATGGTCCGGCCGGTTGGTATTATCGCTCCAGCAAACTAGGCATCGGAATACCGCTCGGCTGGGTCCGCGGCTCATCCGGGAAATCCGTTTCCCATCCGCCACCCAGCGCCTTGTAGAGCGCCACGAGATTGGTGGAAACGGTGGTGGTCGAATCCGCCAGAAGCTGCCGCGACACCAGCATATTCCGCTGCGCATCCAGCACGGAGAGGAAATCCGCGACACCAAGCCGGTAGCGGCTTTGGGCTATTCCCAGGGCGCGGGTGCTTTCCTTGACCGCCTCGATCAGTTCGGCCCGGCGCACTTGCTCGGCCCGATACGCGGTCAGCGCGTCGTCGACTTCCTGCAGCGCCCGCAGCACGGTCTTTTGATACTGGATCGCCACGTCCTGCTGGCGGGCCTCCCGCACCTGCAATGTCGAGTTCAGGCGTCCCGCGTCGAACAACGGAATTCTGATACCCGGGCCCGCGGCATATTCGCGGGCATTCAGGTCGAACAGGCGCCCGATCTGCAGGGCCTGAAGGCCGAGACTGCCGTTGATGCGGACAGACGGATAAAACGCCGCCACCGCCACGCCGATATCCGCGGTCGCGGCATGCAGTTCGGCCTCCGCCTGCCGGATGTCGGGACGGCGCCGGGCGAGTTCCGAGGGTACGCCGATGGGCACGCTGGGCGGTACTGGCGGGATCGGCCTCGCGTCGTCCAGTTCCGCCCGCAACGCCCTTGGCGGCTGGCCCATAAGGAACGATATCGCGTTGATCAACGCCGCTTCCTGCTGCTCCAGCCCGGGTACCAGCGCGGCGGTGAGGCGAAGCTGTGTTGTCGCGTTGGCCACGTCGAGGTCGGTGGTGACGCCACCGGTCGCGCGCTGCTGCGTCAGTAGTACGCTTTGCCGCGCGATTTCAACGCTTTCCCGCGCGGTGGAGAGCCGCGTCTGCACACCGCGCAAGGTGATATAATCCCGCGCGGTCTCGGCCAGGGCGGTGACCAGAACGCCCCGGGTCGCTTCCTCCGTTGCCTCCACCGCGGCATCGGCCGACTCGACGGATCGTTTCACCCCGCCCCAAAGGTCGACCTCCCAGCTCGCGTCGAAACCCATCTGGAACACATCGAACGCCCCCAGTTGCCGCGAGCCCAGGCCGCCGGCGGTGGATCCAAACGCACCGCTGGCGCCCAATGCGTTGGGGTTGGTGCCAAACACGCCGACGTTGCTGGCCTTCTGCCGAGTATAGCTGCCATTCGCGTCCAGGGTGGGGAATTCGAACGACCGCACGACGCCAAGCTGGGCGCGAGACTGTGCCACCCTCGATAGGGCGGCCTTGATGTCGAGGTTTTCCGCCGCGACACGCCGGATCAGCACGGTCAGGCGGGTATCGTTGAAGCGGTTCCACCAATCCGGATCCACCGGCTCGGCGGCCGGGCGGCTGGGCACGGGAGGGTTCCGCCGCCGGTCAGGCGCCCGTTTGCCATCCCCACCCTCGCCATCCGCCTGGTACAACGCGGGAACCTTGGGGTCCGGGCGCTGAAAGTCAGGGCCAACCGTGCAACCCGCGAGCAGAACGGCGATCGAAAGGCCAGCCATGAGCGCACCTGGGCGGCGCGCGGCGGGCTTCGGGCAATGCGGCTTCATGATGATCTTGAAAAGCGTCCCAACAGGCGTGATCCGTGCTTGCCCGAGCAGCCCCCACGGCGCAAGTACCACATTGGGTCACCGGCCTCCTGCCACGAGCCCCCCTGGCGTAAACCTCCTGGCATCGGCGCCCGCCACGGGCGCTGGCCGTTCAAGGCGGTTCCGGTCATTCTGCCCATGCCGTTCCACCAGCATCCGGGAGAACCAGCCATGCCATTCGATGAAACCGCTGCCCGCCGCGGCCGCCCGCCATCGCTGAACGTCCTGGGCGGGCCGCTGGAGCTGTGTTCGGCGCGGCCCGTCACTGGTTTCTTCCGCAACGGCTGCTGCGACACCAGCGCCGAAGACATTGGCAGCCACACCGTCTGCGCCGTGATGACCGCGGAGTTCCTGGCCTACAGCAAACGGGCCGGCAACGATCTATCGACCCCGATGCCGGCGTTCGGCTTCGACGGCCTGAAGCCAGGCGATCGCTGGTGCCTGTGCGCACCGCGCTGGCAGGAGGCACTGGCCGCGGGCGCCGCGCCGCATGTCGTGCTTCGCGCGACTGAGAAGGGCGCTCTGGATCACTGCGGCCTCGCCGATTTAAAACGGTTCGCGATCGATCTGTCATAAGGCGATTTGGCGTCAGGCGTCCTGGCGGGAACCGTCAGCGCGGCAGCAACGCCGCCGCGTAGGCGGCGGGGTCGCGGATCAGCACACGGGCCGCCTCCAGGTCGGTCTCCCGCCCATCCGCCGGCGGGCAGAATTGCCGGATCGCCGCGATCTGCTCGTTCGACAGCGCCGCCCGGGCGGCGCGATGCGCGGCGATGTTACGGGCCTGGGGTTGGATGCCGTCGGACAGAATCGCGAGTTGCCGCCGCGCCGCTTCCGGTCCCATGCTCGTGCAAACCTGCGGCAGCAGGCCGAGGCCTTGGATTGGCCAGCCTCGCGGCGCGATGACGCGGCTCCAGGTTACATAGAGTTCACCCCCATCCGGCAATGGATCGATCGTCTGCACGAGGCCTTTTCCCAGCGTCACGCTGCCCAGGGCGACCGCGCGGCGGCGATCCGCCAACGCGGCGGCCAGGATTTCCGCGGCACTGGCGGTATGCCCGTCCACCATCACCACGACTGGCATGCCGATGGCGAGTTCGCCTTCGGTGGAGTGCCAGATGTGGCTGGCTTCTGGCGCCCTGCCCGCCGTCGTCGCGACGATCCCATCCTCCAGGAACATGTCGGCCACGGTGACCGCCTGGCGCACCAACCCGCCGCGGTTGCCGCGAAGATCGAGGACGATACCCGCCGGCGGACGCGGGCCGGCCAGGCCTTCCTGCAAACTATGCGCGAGTCGGATATCGGTCGTCTCGCTGAAGCCGGTGATGCGGATCAGCAGCAGCTCCCCCGACCGCTCGCTGAACACCGTTTCCGGCGGTACCAAGGCACGAATGAACGAGGCCGTGACAAACTTCTGATCCCGCCCGCGCCAGGTTACCGTGACGGTGGAATCTTCGATTCCCCCGATCAGGGCAGCGACTGTCGCGGAGTCCTGGCCACGCGCCGCCTGCCCGTCGACCGCGAGGATCGTGTCGCCAACTCGAAGCCCGCCCAAGGCAGCGGGGCTGTCGGCGATCACCGCACGTACCACGATCGACGTGCCTTGCCGTCCCAGTGTGATCCCCAGCCCCGCGCGTCCCGCCCTGTCGGCCGCCGCCTCCGCCGCGTCCGCTGGCCCGATATAACGGGAATAGGGGTCCAAATGGTTGAACAGCTCATCGAAGAAAGCCTGAACGACACCCTGGGCGCCGGCCCTCCGCACCGTCAGGGAATTGGCCGAGCCGGCACTGGCCATGTCGGCCGCGGCATTGGCCCAGGCTTCCGGCTCCTCTTTCGCGGGCGCCTCGATATCGAGCAGCGTACGGCCCGCCTGGATTAAACGGAGCCTTCCGTCCCGCGTGGAGACCACGAGCGCGGGATCGAGCGCGGTCAGGCCGCGCAATCCCCACGTAGCCATGCGGGACACCGGTACGGCCTCAAGTGTTCGGGGTGCGATGAAGGCCAGCGCCTCGGCATAGACCTGAGCGGTCAAGGCCCTGTCGAACCCGGCCGCCGCCGCTGGTTGCGCCCGCGCGGCCGACGTAATGACCAGGATCAGGAACAAACTGGCACGGGTCATCGCGAATCCGGACGTTTCCGCGAGCGCTTCCCCATGGGTGCCCGGCCCGGATCCCCAATGGGCGTCCCAACGGGGGCGGCTGACTGCTCTCCGGAAACCGCCCTGGGCGGCTGCCCGGCCCGTGGTCCCGCCCGGCGGGCTGGCGAACCTTGCATGATGTGAAACACCAGCCCGCCGGTCACCGGTGTCGCTTCCGCGAGCCGCACCTCCACCTCCTGAGCCAGGCGAAACACCAAATTGGTCCGGCGGCCCGTCAGTGTTTGTTCCTTTTCATCGTGGCGCCAGAAATCGTCCGGCAGGACCGCCATCGGGACGATCCCGCTGGCGCCGTTCGCCGTGACAGTGACGAAAAGACCGAATCGGGTCACGCCTGAAATGCGCGCGGCGAAACGGGCGCCTATTTTTTCCGCCATGTAGGCAGAAAGGTAACGGTCCACCGCGTCGCGCTCCGCCAGGGCCGCCCGGCGTTCGGTGCTGGTGATATGCTCGGCGGTCTCCACGAACCGTGCCGCCTCGGCCGGCGTCAGTCCGTCATCCCCAAGCCCCAGGCACCGCACCAGCGCCCGGTGCACCAGCAAATCGGCGTATCGCCGGATCGGGCTGGTGAAATGCGCGTAGCGCGACAGCGCCAGCCCAAAATGCCCGATATTATCGGGGCTGTACGCGGCCTGGGACTGACTCCGCAGCATGACTTCGTTGATCACCGGGGCTTCCGGCGTCCCGGCCACCCCGCGCAGCACCCGGTCCAGGTCACGCGGATGCACCTGATTTCCCGGCGGCAGGGAGATCCCCAGCGTGTGCAGGAACTCGCGCAGCGCCATCAGCTTGTCGTCCGAGGGCGGCGCATGGACCCGGTACATGCAAGGCTGATGGCGCTGCTCCAGCGTCTCCGCCGCCGCGACATTGGCCAGCACCATGAATTCCTCGATCAGGCGATGGCTGTCCAGGCGCGGGCGCGGCGCGACTTCCAGCACCTTGCCCTGATCATCCAGCGTGACCCGCCGCTCCGGCAGATCGAGGTCGAGCGTGCCGCGGGCGATCCGGGCGGCCAGAAGCCCCCGGAAGGCGGCATAAAGGTGGGGCAAGGGAAGACCGAGATCGTCACCGGCATCATGCGCTGCCTGCACCTGTTCGTAAGTCAGTCGCGCGGCGCTTCGCATCAGGCCGCGGCCGAAGCGATGGCTGGTCATATTGCCCGCGGCATCGATCGTCATCTCGGCGAACAGGCAGCCCCGTTCCTCGCTCGGGCGCAAACTGCACCAACCGTTCGACAGCGCCTCCGGCAGCATCGGCACCACGCGATCGGGGAAATAGACGCTGTTGCCACGGGTACGCGCGGCATCGTCCAGAGCGGAGCCGGAGCGGACGTAGTGCGCCACATCCGCGATGGCGACGATCAGCCGGAAGCCCGGACCATCCGGCGCGGCGAACACGGCATCATCGAAATCGCGCGCGTCCTCGCCATCGATGGTGACGAGGGGGATGTCCCGGAGATCGGTACGATCGACACCAGCGGTATCCAGTGTG
>Ga0302322_100007073_pt1 | contig 9997 bp, 7 predicted proteins | sample Fen_T0_2_FD_203757 | JGI IMG/M metagenome (GOLD analysis project Ga0302322, IMG submission 203757) | Peat permafrost microbial communities from Stordalen Mire near Abisko, Sweden - Fen_T0_2 | ecosystem: Environmental > Terrestrial > Soil > Wetlands > Permafrost | place: Sweden: Abisko, Stordalen... | reverse complement strand
CAGGAGCGCAATAATTATCAATAAAAATCTGGGAAAAAATGACCGGAAATAAAACATCAATATACCTGCCAGTGTAAAAATAGTTACAGTATGACCTGACGGAAAAGAATGATGGAATAGAGAGGGACCAATTATATTAATAAGGTTACTATCAATTATGGCCGGAGGCCTCGGAAGGTTGTAAGAAAACTTTATAGTATTTACGATAAAAGTTGCAATAAGGGATGCTACAATTCCTGACCAGACCAGATCGGGTCTTTTTCTGATGAAAAGAAGCATGAATACACAGGCAGTTAGCGAGTCGCCCAGAAAAGTCAGGTTAGCCCAGATAAATGGGTTAGAATATACCGCTAAAGTATTAATATGTATGAAAAGAGCTTGATTAGTTCCTGTTAAAAGGACAAATACTAAACAAAGTAGAAATATTACCGATAAAAATAGATTAATTTTATATGGAGATTTCATAATCATCAATCGCTACCTAAAAATTTAATAAATGCTTAATAATAAATAAAAACGAAGTTAACATCACTGGTATATATTGCAATTAAACTACAATATTATGAAAAAGCTTAAATCAAGTCTTGGTATTTTAACATACTTGTTAGCATTTATAACCGTAGCGATTTCCACTGGTTCTGCAATATGCAAGTTTACTGATCTTCCCGAAGATTCCTTTTTCCAGATATTCGGGTATTTATCATTTTTTTGGATCCTTGTTCTTTCAACAGTTGTTCTGGCATTATTCCTGTTACTCAGATATTTTCGCTCTGCTTTATCATATCTGCTGGCGATGATATTATTCACATTTTTTCTGAATGACTTTTCATTGAATTTTATTTATCAGATGAAACCAAAGCGTTATGAGGTTTATGATAGCCTGAATATAGCTGCATATAACATAAAGTACTATGCTTATGGAATTGAGAAGATATCGGAGTTTATAAAAGAATCGAACTACGATGTATTATTGCTTTCAGAAAGTGTTCTTACAGCAGAGAAACTGGAGTTTCTGAAAAAAAGTTTGCCAGCCTATTCAATTTTAACAGACAATGGACATGATTTATCAATACTGTCAAAATATCCGGTATTAAGTTATAAAATAGTTGAATTACCAACATACCTGGCATCATTTTCGGGCAGCAATGATATAGAGAAACTCAAAGCAAGCGGCATTCACAGGTCATTCGTTCATGCAATTATAAATCTTAACGGGACAATTGTAAATGTCTTATCAATCAGATTAATTGCAGGCAGACCAAAAGACAATTCTCTGAATGAAGATATCCGATGGGGGAAATATTTGCTTAATGCTCAGAATGAAGAGTTGTCCGTCTTTATCAATTACTTACATACACTTAAAGGACCTGTCATTTTTGGAGGTGATCTTAATGTTCCTCCAAATTCAGGAATAATTCACCGGATAAACCATTATGCAGAAGATACTTATTTAGATGATCATCCATTCGGATCATTCACATTCAAAGTTTCATTCCCGACAATCAGGCTTGACTATCTTTTTCATTCGAAAGATATAATCTTAAAAAAATCGGAGGTGGTAAAAGTCAGAACACTTTTGTCCGACCATTTTCCGATCAGGGCTGAATTCCTGATACCAAGAATAATCGACCAGGCAAACAGGTAGCAACTCACTAAATTGTAATGAGATGTACTCTTTTTATTTAATCGTAAAATGTCAATGAACATTCAGGAAACAGGAAAAGGTCTCAGCATAAGAGAAGACTCCCAGTTATTCAATAAGCTCTTATAAACGCTGATCAGTTTTTCTCTTATTATATCTTTATCGAACTGTATGAGTAATTGTTGTGATATATTAAGACCTTCTTTATAAAATTGTTTGTCTTCGATCATTCTTCTTGTAAGAAATGTAAATTCCTCAGTGCTGCCTGCTTTAAGATAGGAGTTTTTGTACAATGATTTGTATTCTTCGATATCTCTGTATATAACCGGCATTCCGCAGGCAGCTGCTTCAATTGGTGCAAGAGGACAGTTTTCCTGGTATGAAGGGAAAAGCATCAGATCTGCAGCTGCATATATGAATGGCATATCTTCTAAATTAATCTGACCAGCGTTAATTACGTTGTTTCCTGCATTACTGAATCTTTCATCTATCCTTTTAATTCCCTCTGTCAAACCACCGAATGGTCTTCCTCCGGCCCAGACGAATCTGACTTCAGGAATTGATTCCGCCACATCTATAAAATCATCAACTCCTTTTCTGCCGGTTAATTGTCCTACACCCAGAACGACAAATTCATTTTCAGTCAGACCAAGCATTTGCCTGCCTCTTTTTCTATTGTCCTCAGTTCTCTTCCATGTTTCAATATGTACCGGATTATATATATTTACTATTCTGGTTTTTGCGCCGGAATCGATTATTGCTTTTTCAACCATCGGAGATATTGCAATACATACATCAGCATAAGAATAAACGATCTTAAGACCCAACCGGATAAATGGCATAAAAAGCCACCAGGCAGGCAAAGATCCTTTTATAGAGTCTGGTATCACGTGGGCTGTAAACACCCTCCTTCCCTTATATTTTCTTCCTTTCCAGATATAGTACAGGCCATAAGTGTGACCATGAAAAATATCACCGGTACCTTCATCATTTACTACAACTTCAATATCATTTTTCTCTTTTAACAGCTCAATATGATCCATGAAAGCAGTGTGTACGCCTGTTGCCTTCATAATAAACGGAGTTTCGGAGACCACATGAATTTTCATAGCTTGAATTATTAAATTGAAAAAACAGCCTTACAATTTCAGGCGCTTCAGGAATTATTAATAACTGCATTTATTTTATTTTTTCCTTTTTTCCTGAACATATAGATTAGAAGAAATGTGCATATAATAATAACCAGCACCGTAACCATATAATTTCCAAAACTGTCGATATTCTGAGTAAAAACATTCCAGAAAGGGCCAATAAGTTTACCGATGACAACATAAAAGGTAGCCCAGGTTAATCCTGAAATCAACGAAACCGGCAAAAATACTTTAGGCTTGACCTGAAGCAGTCCGGCAATAACTGAGGTATATCCTCTGGTAAAAGGGGTAAGCCGGAAGACATAAATACTTAGTACTCCTCCCCTGGATATCTTAGTTGACAGCCTGTCCATCGTACCTGAAGATAATGGAAACCATCCCGGTTTTTTCTTCATTATAAATGTCCCGGTATTATAAAATAGAAAATAAAGTATGTTTGTCCCTATAAAATCGGCAGATAATGCAGTGAGTATTACAAAAGGAAGGAAGAAAACTCCTTTGAATGATAAGTACCCTGAAAATATAAGTAATAGCTCATTGGGAAAGGGATTAGGCATACCTATCTCCTGGAGAAAAACCAGTAAAAATATTGCTACATACCCCCAGTTTGTTAAATAATATACTATAGGTTCAGGCATTTCTTCAGGTATGATTCTTAAGAGTAATCCTTTGTGTTTTCATAAAGAAATGATCCAACTGCTTTTTAATGAAAATCAGTTAAGCAAAGAAAGAAACAAAATGAATAACAATTCCGGATATTGTTCAGAAAACCAGTTATTTAATAATTTCTTAATGAGTTTGAGTCAATATTTTAATAATATATTAACCTGAAAAAGTTGATTATCTTCTGTTAAATTCTTTTCTGCTAAAGTCTGGATCAATTCCAATTACACTTTTGTAATATTTGAAACAATTCATAAATAATTTATTATTAAAAACATATTATACCTGTAACCATTCCGTATTTTCTAAAGAATAGATTTGTCCAAAATTATTTACATGGACGACCTAAACATAACCGTTGGATTAAGACCATTTTTCTTTTCAATTCTTCTTTTATTTACTGTTATAACCAATGCGGCAGTAATCAGAGGCCGAATTACGGATTCTGAAACTCATAAACCAATCTCCGGTGCAGCAATCAGCATTATAGGAACTAATATTATTGCAGTGGCGGATGCCAAAGGCAATTATATTTTCAACTATCTCAAACCTGGTACCTATTCGATAATGGGATCATGCATGGGTTACAAAAACTCAATTCCCAAAAAGACCGAATTAGCTACTACCAACTCCAATATTGTCATTGATATATTCCTTGAACCTTCAGTAGTTCAGATGAATGAGGTGGTGGTAAATGGGATCCAAAACAAAGAGACTAATGCAAGTGCCAGAAGTGATGAGAGAATTTCTTCAAACATTGTTAGTATTATTTCTGCTAAAACCATTGAAAACCTGCCGGACCTTAATGTAGCAAATGTATTGCAAAGGGTTTCAGGAGTATCAATGATGAAAAACAGTTCCGGAAACAATACACAATTGGTTATTCGTGGTATGGCGCCCAGGTACAACAGCACCCTAGTTAATGGCACAGTTGTTCCTACTACAAGCGGATCGACCAGGGCTGTTCCAATGGACATTTTTCCATCTATTTTAGTTGGCCGGATTGAAGTAACAAAGGCGCTGACTCCCGATATGGAGGCCTCAGGATTAGGAGGATTGGCCAATCTTGTAATGAAGAATGCTCCGGATTCTGCAATACTGGCTATTGATATAGCAACCGGTTATAATCAGTATTTTCTGGATCACAAGTTTTCGACTTTCGACTATAAGGTGGTAAATATTAAAAACCCTGCACAGCTGAATGGTGTGGATTATTTAACAAGTCCATCAGATTTCTCCACAGCCAACTTAGTCTTAAAACAAATCCAGGCTCCACCGGATTTTAACGGTAGTATTTCGTATGGCAACAGGTTTTTCAAAAAGAAATTGGGTATCCTGGTTTCCGGTACTATACAGACAAGTTATCAGGGTTCCGTAAATAAATACTTAGGGACTTCGCTCAATCCAAATACAAATAATTTAGATACTACTTCGTGGAATAAAGTAGAACTATATAATCAAATAAACAGAAAAGGCATCGTTGTAAGACTTGATTACTGGCTTAATGACAATAACCAGATTAGTTTTTCCAATAACTATTTTAGTATGGACGAGATAAGGGCCCGGCATGAACAGGACACAACCTCAGATATAAATAAAGGAAGGCTCTATTTTGGAGATTTTACCAATTTGGATAAGTCAAGCCTTGAAAATGCGGTTTTACATGGCAATCACATTCTTTCAGAAAAACTAAACATTGATTGGTCGCTTGGGTATTCGGTTGCGGGTTCGAAATCGCCCGATTATATCACTGTGAATTACAACCAGGTAATTCATCCAAATGTTCAGCCAATCTACCTTAATTACAAGGATGCTGTTGACCGTATATGGCAATGGAATAACCAGGACGAAAAATCAGCTTATATCAATGTAAATTATAGACCCCTTATTTCCGGACATTTATATGAATTTAAGTTTGGAGGAATGGCCAGGGATAAGTACCTGATGAATAATGAAAATGATTATCAAAAAGATTTTACAACTACAAGTAATTACCCTTATCCTGATGTAATAGAAATCTTCAGGGAGAATTTATTAACCTGGTTAAATGATCAGCAGTTGCAGGGCGATGCAGTATATAACTCAGCAAATTTCAGGGCCCATGAAGACATAGAAGCTGCTTATGCAATGGTGAGGACCAATTTTGGAAAACTACAATTACTAACAGGTGTCAGATTTGAAATTACATCAGAGTCCAATACACACAATGGTCTGGATCATGGTCAGAAAGTGCTTTTGAGTGCTTCACAGAATTATTTTGATTTCTTACCCAGTTTGCATTTAAAGTATCAGATAAGCGATAGGCAAAACATGCGTTTTTCTGTATACACGGCTCTTAACCGCCCAAATATTTCAGAAACTGTTCCTTATACCAGTAGAAGTGCAAATGGAAATTCTTCCGGGAACCCTAATCTAAAGCATACTACCGGAACTTGCTTCGATGCCCGTTATGAATTTTATCCTGAACGAGAAGAAGTACTCTCAGCAGGTGTATTTTATAAATATTTGAGAAACCCTATTGAAGAACAAGTCAATGGCAATAATGACAGAACTATCACAAATGCTGATAAATGTACAAATTATGGCATTGAATTAGTAAGTATCAAATACTTTGGAAATTTTGGAATCAGCGCTAATTATACCTACACAAAATCAAGTATTCTTCAACCGAAAAACTGGAATTTACCAGATGCCAATAATGGACTGGGTGCTACTATTCAAAAGATTGAAGATCGGCCACTTGCTGGTCAATCTCCACATTTAATTAACATAGCATTGATCTACAGTAGTTCACGAATAGGATTAATAAGCCAGTTAACCTATACAATGCAAGGTAAAAATTTGGTAAACATAAGCAGTAATTGGGGTCTCGATGGATATCAATTAGCTTATAACGATTTAGGGGTAAGTTTGGAAAAGCGGCTGTTCAAAAGAATGTATTTATATTTTAAGGGCGCCAATCTTCTAAACGAAAGTGTTCGCTTTCAGACTAAAAATGGTATTAACACCCGGACACTAACATCTCAAAGAAGTTTTCTGACAGGACTTAAATTTAACTTATAATCATTAAAACAAAAAAGTATGAAAAAGATCAATTATTTATTCTTTATCGTGTCATTATTAACGTTATCAGTATTATCCTGTAAAAAGGATACTTTAGAACCTACTCCAAAAATTGTTCCTTTTACCGGACTAAACCACAATCTGAAAGGTGTAATCAAAGGTATACTGAAACAAGATACTACCTATTATCTTGTCGACAATGTTACAATCAGCAAAGGAGATACTCTGACTATTCAGCCTGGGGCAGTTGTAAAAGCACAGGGTAATTACTCTTTTAACGTTAGTGGTAATTTTATTTGCGTAGGCACTGATGCGAAACCTATAACTCTTACAACAAGCTTTGCAAGCCCGGTTCTGGGATTTGGATATTGGGGCGGCATTCAGGCTGATTCCAGTGCGCTAAATGTTAAGATCAAATTCACTCACATCAATTGGACTGGTGGTCCCGCAGCAGATTTAAGCACACAGGCCGCTGTTGACATCGAGGGAACACAGGCTCACGATTATGGAGCAAAAATAATAATTGAAGATAACTGGTTTTTTGGCAGCGTTGATGACGGAATTCATCTTGCAGGCCAGATACACGCCAGTATTAAAAGAAATGTATTGCAACATCTGGGCGGACCGGATGGAGAATCAATGAATATTAAAAAAGGCGTAATGGGTGATATTGCCTACAATTATATATGGGCAGCCGCTAACAACAGTATTAAAATAGAAACAGGGAGTGCCCTTCCGCAAACTGCGATGAATATCTTCAATAATACCCTTATAAATGGCGGCTGGCGTAAGGTAGGAGAATTTACAAATGGTATACTAATTGACAAAAACGCTGTTACAAATATCTATAATAACATTCTTGTCGGCTGCAGAAATGGTATTAATATTACAAATAAGGCTGATTTTAATAATTGCAGGGAAGGTAACAATCTTGTTTATGCAATAGACGATTCTTTAGCTTTAAATGAATTTTCCGGACAGATTAAAGCTTCTGCTTCAGATATTACGAGCGCTGGTATAACAGTATGCAATTCGGTTTTTACAAAATGGGATCAAAATGTTGATGTAACAGATCCAATTTTTTCCGATATAAATGTTCCAAGCCTTTCAGCAATATCTCCTGCCAAAAATAAAGGGATAACTACTCTTACCGGATCAAGTAAGCTTTCTACTTATTATAACATTGCCGGAGCAACAAGTGATGTTCTTAATGCCGATATGGGCGCTTATACAACCGATGGAAATGGCAATAAACACATGCCCTCCTCAGCACAAGGTTTGAAATAGTTAATATAATATTTCAAAATAAGGGTTGACAACAACACCAGTCAGCCCTTATTGAACTTTTTTAACATTGTGAATATTGCTATTATTCAATTTAAAACAATTATGTCATTACTTTTAAAAAAAAAGGATGAAAAAAATAAAATATATATTAATAATAATTCTTGAAAGCTCATTTTTATTTTTAAATGCCCAAACCGCTTTAAACTTTAAAATTGTAAACAAAATACATCTAGACGGAGATGAGAAATGGGATTATCTTTATTCTGATGATCTTAACAGCCGTCTTTATGTATCACACGGAAGTATGGTCCAGGTGGTCGATGAATCTAAAGGGATATTAGTCGGAAAAATATCAGGGATGAATGGAGTGCATGGTATTGCGATAGCCCCAGAAATCAATAAAGGATTCATAAGCAGTGGTAAAGATTCTTCCGTCGTAGCATTTGACACTAAGACTCTTCAGGTAATAACAAAGATTACAGTTACCGGCAAAGGGCCTGATGCAATTTTGTTTGATTCGTTCAGTAAGAAAGTTTTTGTTTTCAATGGCAAAACCAATAATGCGACGGTAATTGATGCAGAAACTAACAAAATACTAACAACCATACCATTAGAAGGAAAACCTGAGTTTTCAGTTTCTGATGGTAAAGGTAAAGTATATGTCAACCTTGAAGATAAGAATAGTATTGCGGTGATCAATTCAAAAACCTGCACCGTTGAACATACCTGGCCATTAGCCCCTGGTGAGGAACCTACAGGTCTTGCACTGGACAACATAACCCACAGATTGTTCAGTGTTTGCAGCAACAAATTAATGGTAATTACCGATGCTTCATCCGGTAAAATCATATCTACTTTACCTATCGGTGAAAAATCAGACGGCACTGCATTCGATCAGGGTTTGAAATACGTATACAGTTCCAATGGTGATAAGACAATGACCGTGGTTAAAGAAGGAACTGACGGCAAATTCAGTGTGCTGGAAAATGTACCTACCCAGGAGGGCGCCCGTACTATCGCAGTAAACAAGTTGACACATCATATTTATGTTTCTGCAGGTGATTTCGAACCGGCGACAGATGGGCAGAAGCCAAAAATAAAACCGGGTACATTTGTTATCCTGGATATAGTTGCGCAATAAAACAAGCGAGGTTAGGCCCCCCTCTTTAATTAAGCCATGATTGCAATGCGCCCATGTTGTTGAGAGGCAACTATCAGCCATGGGTGCTTCTTTTAAATATCATGAAATATTTTTCGACTAATATCATTACCAATGAAAAAAAAAATAATATTTCTTACATCATTAGTCTTAGTTTTTATTCTGGCTACATGTACAGATCAAAAAAAACCTGTAATAACACATACAAATGCATCATCTAATATTGGATCTGAGAAAGCAGTAACTTCTAAAACTTTTGGAAGGGCATTCAATTTCATAATAGTGAGTGACTGGGGCTGGAACGGTTATAAACATCAACAGGAGGTTGCAGATCAGATGGCTAAATCGGCCGATAGTGTGGGTGCTAAATTTATCGCCTCATGCGGAGATAACTTCCAGATCAGTGGGATAGCTTCAACTCAGGATCCATTGTGGATGACTAATTATGAAAATGTGTATAAAGGCTTGTCACTTCAGGTAGAATGGTACCCTGTATTGGGAAACCATGACTACAAAGGCAGCCCGCAGGCCGAAATTTACTATTCCAAAATCAGCCGCCGCTGGCGTTTAACAGACCATTACTATACCTTCGTTAAAAAAGTAAATGACTCTGTTTCTGTCCGGCTTATATTTATGGATACATCTCCTCTGGTTTCAGAATATTATAAAAGACCCGAAGATTACCCTGAACTTGCCAAACAGGATACGGCAAAAGAAATGAAGTGGCTGAAAGGAGTGCTTGAGAACTCAAAAGAGCAATGGAAACTGGTTTTTGGTCATCATCCGGTTTATTCTGCAAGCAAAACACATGGAAACACAAAAGAAATGATAGATCGTGTAAAACCTCTTCTCGAAAAATACCATGCACAATTCTACTTTTGCGGTCATGATCATGATTTCCAGCATCTTCGTGAAAAAGGCAAAAATGTTGATTACATTGTTACAGGAACAGGTGGTGAACCTCGTCCTGCCAGCACAAACGAAATGTCAGTTTTCAGCGAATCGGAGCCGGGGTTTTCTGTTGTTTCGCTG
>Ga0302322_100007071_pt1 | contig 10000 bp, 5 predicted proteins | sample Fen_T0_2_FD_203757 | JGI IMG/M metagenome (GOLD analysis project Ga0302322, IMG submission 203757) | Peat permafrost microbial communities from Stordalen Mire near Abisko, Sweden - Fen_T0_2 | ecosystem: Environmental > Terrestrial > Soil > Wetlands > Permafrost | place: Sweden: Abisko... | reverse complement strand
TCCGGGCAGACCTCGGTCGCGGCGCGGACGACCACACCACCGGCGAACAAGACAAACGCGAACAAGGGTGTTCTCACTGCGGCCTCCTGCCTCGAATTCCGGCGATTGGCAACGGGAGAGACTCCCCGCCTTGAGGTCAGCCCACGTCAGCTGCCCATGGGAAGAACGCCGGGTTGCCGAAAAGCCAACCTGTCAAGAGTCAAGACCTGTCCCCGTAGATCGACCCGACGGTTTGCCAGCAGTCACGACCGGTCCCCTTCGGTCTGGCTCAGTACGTCGCTAGGACTTCGTCGCGCACGATCTTCCATTGATCAGACGACTGTTCGAGAAAGAAACATCTTACCTCCGAATCGTTGTTGATCGTTACCTGAGCCGTCGCGGTTTGCACGAGCACCTCGGTCACCCTTAATGCATCGCCAATTCTCCCCGTGCCTCGCTCTCGTCGAATACCATTTCTCACCGAACATCGATGTATGTTCTCTATTCGGAGCTTCCCAGCGTACTCATTGGCCGACCGCGCAACGACCCCTGGGGAAGCCTCCAAGAAAACCAATCGGGAGCCAGGGGACGCCTCTTCGATCTGAAGATACTTGGACAACACGAGATACTCGACATCTTCGCGCGCTCCCCAAATCGTCGTTTCTGGGTCACGAGTCGCGCACGCGCTGAGCGCGAGCAATGCTACGCATGCAAGCGTTGCTGCTAATCTATTTCGCATAGCCTGAAAGGGCCGCTCGACGGAGTCGTGTCTCTCTGCCTCTTGACAGAGTCCGTTGACGGAAGCGCGCGACGAACGACTCAAATTTTCTCCTTTCCCACCGCTCCGGTCTCGCTCAACCGCGCGATCACGGCCGGCAGGAGTCGGTGCTCGGCGGCGTGGATTTTCGCCGCGAGCGTGTCCAGCGTATCCGCCGGTTCGATCCGCACGGCCTCCTGGTCGAGGATGGGGCCGCCGTCGACCTCGGGCGTCACGTAATGCACCGTACAGCCCGTGATCTTCACCCCGCGCCGGAACGCCTGGCCGATCCCATCGAGCCCGGGGAAACAGGGCAGCAGGCTCGGGTGCAGGTTGATGATCCTCCCGGCGAACGCGGTGAGGAACGCGGGTTTGAGCACGCGCATGAAACCGGCGAGCACGACCAGATCCGCCTGCGCCCCGCGCACGGCGGCGATGAAGCGCTCCTCGCCCGGACCCTCCAGCTTCGTTTTGAACGGCGCCGGATCGACGAACTGCGCCGGCACGCCGAACCGCGGCCCCAGTTCCAGGATACGCGCCGCCGGCTGGTCGGAGAAGATCGCGACGACCCGGGCGCGCCCGAGCCGGCCCTCCGCCTGGGCCTGAAGAATCGCCCCGGCATTGGAGCCGCGGCCGGAACCGAGAAGAACGATGCGCATGGAGGGGATTTGCCCAATATCGGAGTCAAATCTCCCGGAAGGCAACGAAGTACCAAGCGCGGTTCCGTCGCAGCCGAACCAGGGAGACCGCGGATTACGCCGATGGCGCAGATGTGGGGAAACCGGTCGATTTCGGACGAATTCAGCTCCCGTCGACTCCCCATCTGTTTGATCCGCGATATCCGCGGTTCAACAGGGTCTTTCAGGGACGTCAGCCATCTGGCCTGAGCCGCGGGGCGAACGCCGTTCGCCGCGCGGCTGGCTAGTGGAAAAACTTCTTCGCCTTCTCGAGAAAGCTCTTCCCGACCGGCTCGTCGGCGTCGCCACAGGCGAGCGCGAAGTCCTCGAGCTTCTTGCGCTGCTCGGCCGTCAACGTCGCCGGCACCTCGACCTGCAGGCGGATGAGCTGGTCGCCGACGTGACCGCCGCGGAGGCTCGGCAGCCCCTTGCCGCGCAGGCGGAAGGTAGTGCCCGACTGGGTACCAGCCGGGATTTTCAAGCTGGCCTTGCCCGAGAGGGTCGGCACCTCGATCGAGCCGCCGAGGGAGGCCAGGGTGAACTTGATCGGGATTTCGCAGAACAGATCTTCGCCCTGCCGCTCGAACAACTCGTGCACGGCGACATGGACCAGGATGTAGAGGTCGCCGGCGCCGCCGCCGAGCGGACCCGCCTCGCCGTTGCCGGCGGAGCGGAGCCGCGTGCCGGTGTCGACCCCGGACGGGATGCGCACGTTGACCTTCGTCGTCAGCGGCATCCGGCCCTCGCCGTGGCATTTCCCGCAGGCCCGTTCCACGCGGGAGCCCGCGCCGCTGCACGTCGGACAGGTTTGGCGGAACGTGAAAAAGCCCCGCGACGACGTGACCTGCCCGTGGCCGTTGCAGGTCGAACAGCGGACGCGCTTGGAGCCGGGCTCCGCGCCCGAGCCGCCGCAATGGTCACACCCTGCCAGCTTGCGGAACGAAATTTCCTTCTCCACGCCGGCCGCGGCTTCCTCGAGTGAGATCTCGAGGTCGTAGCGCAAATCGGCACCGCGCTGGGCGCCGCCGCCTCCACCGCCGCCGCCGAAAAGATCCTCGAAAATCCCGCCGCCGCCCCCGCCGCCAAAGACCTCGCGGAAGACATCGAAGGGGTCATGAAACCCACCCCCCGCCGGGCCACGCGGGCCGGCGGCGCCACCGGGCGCGAATGCGGCGTGGCCGAACCGGTCGTAGGCCGCGCGCTTTTCCGGGTCGCGCAGAATCTCGTAAGCCTCGGAGATCTGCTTGAACCGGTCCTCCGCGTTCTTGTCGCCCGGATTCTTGTCCGGGTGAACCTTCACCGCGAGTTTGCGGTAGGCCTTCTTGATGTCGTCAGCCGAGGCGTCCCGGGCAACCTCGAGCAATTCGTAGTAGTCGTGCTTCGCGCTGGCCATGGTGGGAGATCAGCCGGAACGCGCGGGCGTGGCGGGAAGGAGTCGGTTCATGCGGTCGGCAGTAAGGCGGGGGCTGGACGCAATTCAACCTAAACACTGCGGTCATTTCACAGAAGCCAACGAAGGTCACAGAGTTTCCGGCCATTGGCCAAACGCTTCAGTCCAGCGTCAGTCGCCGCTGGGAGAGGGTCGTCCTGACCGTCGAGCTGGCGCGATCTTCGTGATCGTTCGCTCTTTGTTCCCTTGGTTTCCTTCTGTGAATTGCCGGTTTGAGGTTCGAGTCCGCAATCGGGCTCAGGAGAAATTCTCCGTCACCAGCACGAGGGAATCTTCCTCCGCCTCGAAGGTGAAAGTGCCGGCAAACGGCAGCAGCGCATTATCGCCCACGACAAACGGCGCCACGGCCAGACCGTGCGCCCGGAGCCGGCCGCGCACGACCGAGAGCAGGCGGCACTGTTCGCCCGCGGTGAACATTAGCGGCTTCCCCGGGACCACCGGCACCCGGCGGATGCGAAATTCCTCGCAGTCGGCGATCACTGCTGCGCTTGGACCCGCCGGGACGATCGCCGGCGCCGGTTCGTCGAAGAGGATCGAACGCATGGACTCGGCAAGGTGGAGTTTGCGGGGTTTGCCATCGAGGCCCACGCGGCCCCAGTCGTAGACCCGGTAAGTGGTGTCCGAGTTTTGCTGAATCTCGAGGATCAGGCAGCCGGCGTCGATTGCGTGAACGGTGCCACTGTGCACCAGCACCGAGTCGCCGGGCTGCACCGCGTAACGATTGACGCAACGCTCCAGCGTGTTGGCCGCGATCGCCGCTTCAAACTCCCCGGCGGTCACGCCGGAGCGCAGCCCGAGGATCAGGCCGGCGTCGGGCCGGGCGGCGGCGAGATACCAGTTCTCGGTTTTCGGTTCGCCCACGAGTTCGGGCGCCACCTCGGCCGGCGGGTGCACCTGCAGGCTGAGGCGTTCGCGACAATCGAGCCATTTCACCAAAATGGGGAACGGGCGCACCACCGGCCAGTCCGGCCCCAGCCAGTCGGCACTGCGCAGGTGGAGCGCGTCGCGCAGGGTCAGGCCCGCCAGGGGCCCTTCGCGCACGACCGACTGAGCCTCCGGCCGGTCCACGATCTCCCAGCTCTCGCCGATCGGCTCCGTACCGGGCAGCTTCCGGGTGAACACTTCGCCGAGCGCGCGCCCGCCCCAGACGCGGGCTTGGTAGAGCGGGTGAAATCGAACTGGTAAGTGCATCGGTGTCAGTGTTAAGAATTCCATGAAAAATGGGAGGCCGAATTTACTTCCGTGCAGGAATCACCTAGCCTCGCCATTTACTCAACCCAGCCCAAAACCTATGGCCAAGAGCGAAAGCCCCAAAACGCGCAACGGCCCGTCGTTCGCGGCCCCGACCTACCGTCCCCGTTGGGTGGCCGCCATTCTGTGCGGTCTGATCGGCACGTTGCTGGTCGTCGCGTTGTTCTACTACGAGCCCAACCAGACGCGGCTCTTCAGCGCGGCGGGCGAAAGCCTGCCTGACGGCACGATCCGCGACACCACCTCCCTCGCCGTGAACCCGGTCGGCCGGCTCGGTGCGGAAACGTCGTTTTTCCTCTTTCGCCTGCTCGGCGCCGCCGCGTGGCTGATCGGGTTGTTCTTTTTCTGGCTGGGTTTCATCTACACCCGGGGCATCCGCCGTTTGGCGACAGCGCGCGGCATGATGATGATCTTCTGCCTGGCCTGTGCCTGCGGTCTGCTCGACATGCAGGCGGCGCGCTGGGGCTGGTTCACCCACCTCGACAACATCTACATCAGCGGCCCGGGCGGTCTGACCGGGAAACTCCTCTACAAGACGCTCATGGAAGAGACGATGGGGGTGTTCGGCACGGGCATGGTCCTCGGCGTCTTTTTCCTGATGAGCCTGATGTTCGTGATGACGCGCGATCTCGGCGCCCAGATCGACAAGGTCATCGCCTGGATGAAGAGCGTGCGCGAGAACTGGCGGCTGCGCCGCCTCGAGCGCCAGGAAATGAAACGTCTGCGCACGGAAGCCCGGGCGAAGTTGAAGGAACAGGCGCTGGCCGAACTCAAGAAACAGGCGGCCGCCACCGCCCCGCCGCCGGTCGACATCAAGAAACTCACCCTGCCCCGCACCGCCGAAGCCCCGCCGCGCCCCGTCGAAGCGCCGCCGCCGCCGCCGGCGAATGGCAGCCGCCCGGCCCCGCCCCCGCCGAAGTTCGCGGAAAAGACGTTGTCGCTCCGCAGCAATCCCCTGCCGCCCGCCACGCCGGCCGGGTCCGCCGGGCCCGCGCCCACGCCCGCACCGGAAAAACCGGCCGCCGCCGCGGGCGCCGCGCCGAAGCTCAATCTCAAGATCGTCGCACCCGAGGTCACCCGGAAGGCGGCGAAGCCCCAGCCGTCGCAGACCGACGACTACATCTTCCCGCCGCTCGACCTCCTCAAGGAAGCGGTCAAACCCGCCGCCGACAGCAACGACGACGAGCATTTCCGCAATGCGGAGACGCTGATGCGTACGCTCGGTGAGTTTGGCGTCGAGGTCAGCCTCGGCGAAATCCACACCGGCCCGGTCATCACCCGCTACGAAGTCCTCCCTGCCCCCGGTGTGCGCGTCGAGCGCATCGCCAGCCTCGACAAGAACATCGCGCTCGGCATGAAGGCGCAGTCGGTCCGCATCCTCGCCCCCGTGCCCGGCAAGGGCGTGGTCGGCGTCGAGGTGCCCAACCAGAAGCCCCTGCCGGTGGGGCTGCGCGAAATCCTGGAGTCCGCTGACTGGGCCGAGGCCAAAGCGGAGCTGCCGGTCGCCCTGGGCAAGGATGTGTCGGGGGCGCCGATCGTCGCCGATCTCACGCGCATGCCCCATCTGCTGATCGCGGGAGCCACCGGCTCCGGCAAATCGGTTTGCGTCAACAGCATCATCGCCTCGCTGGTCTACCACGCCGGGCCGAAGAAGGTGCGCCTGCTCATGGTCGATCCGAAAATCGTGGAGCTGCAGATCTACAATGCGCTGCCGCACATGCTGATTCCCGTCGTGACCGACCCCAAGAAGGTCCCCGGGGCGCTCAAGTGGCTGCTGGCCGAAATGGAGAAACGCTACCAGATCTTCGCCAAGTGCGGCGTGCGCAACATCGCGGCGTTCAACAGCCGCAAGTCGCCGGACAAGGAAGGCACGGAAAAAGAAAAGGCGGAGGCGATCTCCGAGGTCCAGACCCAGTTGCCGGTCGGCGTGCCGCGCGACCTCGAACTCGAGATTCCGGAGAAGCTGCCCTACATCGTCTGCATCATCGACGAACTGGCCGATCTCATGATGGTGGCGCCCGCGGAGATCGAGACCTCGATCGCCCGCCTGGCGCAACTGGCCCGGGCCGCCGGCATCCACCTCATCGTGGCGACCCAGCGACCGTCGGTGAACATCATCACCGGTTCGATCAAGGCCAACCTCGCCTCGCGTATCGCCTTCCAGGTGACATCCAAGGTCGACAGCCGCGTCATTCTCGACGAAGCGGGCGCCGACCAGCTCATCGGCCGCGGCGACATGCTGTTCATGCCGCCGGGCACCAGCCGCCTCGTGCGCGCCCAGGGCGCCTTCATCTCCGACGAAGAAATCGGCCGCGTGGTCGAAAACCTCAAGCAGAACGGCCCGCCCGTCTACCGCCAGGAGATGCAGGAACAACTCGACCGGGCGGCCGAGGAGGAGGAAAGTTCCGGCCTCGACGAACTCGAGGAAGGCAGCGACGACGATTTACTGCCGCAGGCCATCGACGTACTCAAAAGCACACGGCGCGCCTCGACCTCGATGCTCCAGCGCCGGCTGCGGATCGGCTACAACCGCGCCGCCCGCATGATGGAATTGATGGAACAGAAGGGCATCGTCGGTCCCGAGAACGGCGCCCAGCCGCGCGAGATTCTCGCCGACCTCGACAAGCTCTGAGAACGGGCCGGGCCGGGGCCCGCCCAATTCTTTGTGCAAAAGCAGCTTCCCCTTGTCGCGAGTTTCCCCTAATTCCCTCTCATGCAGACCATCGGCGAGCGTCTTGAAGAGGCGCGCAAACGGAAAGGTATCTCCATTCGCGAGGCTTCGGAAGCCACCAAGATCCGGAGCGACTACCTCCAGAAATTCGAAAGCAACACGTTCGAACTCAACCTGCCGTACATCTACGTGCGCGGTTTTCTGCGCTCGTACGCGCACTACCTGAAGCTCAATCCGGAGAAGCTGCTCACCGACTTATCCGCGCTCGGGCTGAGTACCGGACGCGAGTCGCGTCGCCAGGAACAACGCGAAAGCCTTGGCCGGATCGACCTGCCCGAGCCGGCGAAAGCCGGCGACGGCGACGAGGCACCCGCCCGCGATGCGGCCTCCGGGCCCACGCGCGTCGCCGCACCCGCCCGTCCCATGTCCGTCACGCCGCCCTCCTCCGGCAACAACCAGCAACTCAAGCTGGCGGCGATCATCGGCTGCTCCGTGCTGGCGCTCGTGGTGTTGGTTTTTATCGTGAAGGCGCTGTTCTCCGGCGGCAGCCCGTCGCGCCCGAGCCCCTCCACGGTGCCGGCTGTTGCCACGCCGGCCGTTCCCGCCGGCGAGTTGATGACGCTGATCGCCGTCGACAATGTCCGCATCAAGGTCACGCAGCAGTCCGACAACCGCATCATTTTCGATGGCGACCTCGTGCGCGGTGAAACCCGCGCGATCACCAAGCAAGGCAAGGTCTGGGTCACCTACGACCTCGGCCGCAACCTGCAGGTTGAAATCCGCGGTCAACGTTTCCAGATGGGCCTGCCCGGCTACGGTCGCAGCGCACTGGAGTGAGGGCGGCCCGGCAGGGCGTAGGTCCAGTCTCAGACTGGACCATTTACCGCCGTGGCCCCGCCCATCAACATCGGCCCGAGCGACCGGTCGCAGACCGGCCCTACCGCGTGCCGGGCACGAGCCATTTCATCGGTCGCAATCGGACCGGCCCGAGCAGGCCGGAAGGTTGCAGCGGCCAGTTCGACGCGTCGAACGGCTTGTAGTTGATGTCCACAAAATTGATCTCGCGCATGATTTTCCACGCCACACCCCGGCGATCCAGATCCCGGATGCGATTGGCGGCCAGGTTGGTCACCTCGAGTTCGAGCGCGTTGCGGCCCGGCTTCAACGCCGCACCCAGCCGCACCACGAACGGCAGACTCCAGGCCGTGGTGACAAGTTTGCCATTGAGCCGCACCCGGGCGCTCTCGCGGACGTCGCCGAGATCGAGCACCCATTCGTCCGCCGGCACCGCCGGCCGGTCGAATTCGATCCGGTATCGCGCCGTGCCGCCGAAGCGCTGGGCCTCAGCATCGCCGAGTTCGGTCCACGACTTCAGCTCCTTCGTCTGCAGCATTGGCGGCAGCACCGGGCCGCCCTTGATGAACTCGATCCGCCATTCGCCGGCGAGTTCGACCGGTTCACCCGCCGGCGCGAGATAGTGCCAATGCTCTATCTTGCGAATCGCCGCCATGCCGCTACCCGTTCGCAGCAACATCGACTTCCCAGGTGCCAACTGCAGGTAGACCTGTGCCTGTCCGGCATCCCCCGGACGCACTGCCGCAAGGCCGCTGTAACCAGTGAGCGGATCGGTCAGGCGCGCGGAATGTGCCGCAGTGCCGAGCGTCACCCAGCCGTCGAACGCCTGAGCAGTTTGATTCACGAAAAAGTAGTCGTGTCCGGATTCGTATCCCCACTCGTCGCCCCGCCGGATGAAACCGATTCCGCTTTCCGCGATGGACTCGCGCGGAACGCCGGCCTGCCGAAGTGCCGCTGGCACGTCGGCGGCGAGCAAGGTTCCCCGTTTCCCCAGTTGATCGACCAGCACGCGGAACTCGGTGCGCCGCGTCTCCAGCTGTCCAAGTCCAGACACATCCTCCGGCAGCGCCGCCAGAATCATCGGCGCCCCGCCCTGCGCCAGCGCAAGCAATTGCCGCAAGGTCTCCACCGGCATGCGCTTCGTAGCGGGAATCACCAGCGCCCGGTAGTGCGTCCCGCCCGACGTCACGAAACTCCCGTTCTCCCATTTTGTCTGCCGTAATTGCTCGTCGGACACATAGTCGAAGCTGAAGCCCTGCGCTTCCAGCTTCTTCGCCAGCCGGCCAAACGGAGTTTCCAGTATCCACTCGGTGGAGTGAACCCCCAGTTGCTGCTGCAGCCCCGCTGGATCACTCCAGATGTCGAAGACCGGCCAGTACACCAGTACGTCGTTGTCCGGCTGCCCCAACTGCAGCACCGTCTGCACCCGCTCAACGTAGGTGTTCAGCGCGCCGAAGTCGTCCCACCACGTGTTGTTCGGGTTGAACTGGGTCGACGCGTAGAAGAGCCAGCCCGGCCACGGCACATCCGGCGGCGAATAAACGGCGCCGTGGTAGACGATGTGGTTGATGCCCGCCAGCAGCACGCGGTCGAGCTCGGGCTTGGCATCGGCCAGCGTCTCCTTCCAGTGGTTACGCAGCCAGGTGCAGCTCTCGCTCGAGATCAGCTTCCGGCCTGCGACATGGCCCGACGACGAGGCGAATTTGCTCAGCAACGGCTCCGGCGCCGCCAGATCCTGGCGGATTTCGTCGGCTGCGCGGCGCAGCCCGGGAATCGGCAGCGGGGTCGAGCCGAAGATCTCCGTCTCGGGAATGTCCGCGGCGGCATAGACGTCGAGCAGGTTGGCCGGCGCCCCGTGCGCCTGGTCGCGCGACCGGAAACCGCGGGTGTGGCACCAGTCGCTCCACGCCCGAATGTAGAGCAGGTGCAGCCGGGCGAGCGTCGCGCGGTAGTCACACTTCAATCGACCGAGCGTATCCGCATCGCATGGCTTCTGCCCCAGCAACTCGGCGCCGTATTGTTGAACGTCGTAGCCATGCATCTCGCGAAACACTTCTGCAATGCGCGGCGTCCACGTCGCTCCGTAATACTCAAACGAATCGTGGAACTGCGCGCGAATCAGGCCGCGTGGAAACTGGGCGAACGCGTTGTCGAACCTGGCGAGATAGTGCCCGAGCGCCTCCGTCGAGAATGGATCGAGCACGAGCCCCTCGCCGCCGGGTGCCGCGCGCTTGACCTGCATGTGCGTCGGCTCGCCGGTCAACCGCCCGTCCACGAGCACGAGCTTCTCGCTCGCGTCGGCCTCCGCCACCCATGGTCCGCCGAACGGCCAGCCCGTGCACGTGGCCATGTCCACGCCG
>Ga0302322_100007066_pt1 | contig 10003 bp, 11 predicted proteins | sample Fen_T0_2_FD_203757 | JGI IMG/M metagenome (GOLD analysis project Ga0302322, IMG submission 203757) | Peat permafrost microbial communities from Stordalen Mire near Abisko, Sweden - Fen_T0_2 | ecosystem: Environmental > Terrestrial > Soil > Wetlands > Permafrost | place: Sweden: Abisko... | reverse complement strand
ACTTGATGGCGTGCGCTAACTGCGGAAACAAGATTCTGATGCATAGGGTTTGTCCGAAGTGCGGCTTCTATCGCGGGAAGCAAGTTTTTGAACCGGAATCAATGGCTTAACGAAAGGAGAAGCGAATGGACGAACTGTTCGAAAAGCTGAAGAAGATCATCGTTGAAAAGCTCGAGGTCGCCGAGGCCAAGGTCACCCTGGAAAGCAAGATCCGGGAAGACCTGGGAGCCGACAGCCTCGACACCTACGAGTTGCTGTACGCCATCGAAGAAGACTTGGGAATCACGATTCCTGAGGACAAGGCCACCGAATTCGAGAAGCTCGGCGACGTCCTGAATTACCTGCGGTCCCAGCAGAAGTAATTCTTCGTGGAACTCTTCGGCAAGCCGAGAAGTCCATCGATTTCTGGAATGAAGCCAGAAAGGAAGAAACTTCTCAAACAATTTGAGAAGTCATCCGGGGTCAGGTTCAAGAACGAAGCGTTGTTGGACCTGGCCTTTTCCCATCGTTCCTACTCCAATGAAAATGCCGATCACCGCGAAAACAACGAGCGCCTGGAATTTTTAGGTGACTCGGTGCTCGGGCTCGTCGTTTCGTCCTACTTGTTCCACATTTTGGCCGATCGAGCCGAGGGCGATCTAGCGAAGATCAAATCTTTCGTGGTCTCCGAGGACATCCTTTCAGTCTTGGCTAAAAATCTCGGTATTGATCAGCTCCTGCTGATAGGGAAGGGCGAGGAGAATTCCGGTGGGCGGACCAAGAAGGCCCTCCTGGCCGACGCCCTCGAGGCTGTCTTCGGCGCCTATTATCTTGATGCTGGGTTCCCCGAAGCCCAGAAGTTCATCCTTGAGCTCCTGGTTCCAGAAATCAACAACGTCCTGGAAGACAGGCACAAAAAGGACTACAAAACTCTTCTTCAAGAGCATGTCCAGAAGTCGCACAAGAGTTACCCGAGGTATCTCCTCGTCGACAAGACAGGGCCTGACCACGACAAGACCTTCTTCATGGAGGTCCAGGTCAACGGGAAGACCCTGGGTACGGGTTCGGGAAAGAACAAGAAAGAAGCCGAGCAAGAGGCTGCCGGAGTTGCCTATCGGGCAATTACCGAAGGCCCAGTATCCGTTGAAGAAGCTTCGCCGACTCGTTGATCCCTGGAGTAGCCCAAACCTCTTTCTGCAAAGCCTTCAACACTTCGCCCATCCGCGGTCCGGGGGGCACACCGGCGGCCAACAAGTCCCTTCCCGTGACCGCCAATTCAGACAGAAAGACTGGTTCGCTCGAATCGGCCACCCGAACCACTTCGGGCAAAAGCCCTCGGACGTCTTTCCAGATTCCTGCCTTCTCCAGAGCCCGCAAGTACCCAACCCCGAGTCCTACCCTTTCTCGGGATCCCCAAGCCTCGATCAATCCCTTGGCGGCCAAGATGGCCGCTTCGGGGCTCTCCAAAAAGTCCCAAGCCTTGGGAGGACCAAGAATGGCTTCCCTGTCGGAGTTGCTGAAGGTAAGGGCTTTGAGGGCCCTGTCCCAGGCGCCCCTGTCCCGGCCGGCCACAGCCGTCAGCCAAAAGCCCCACCGGAGCGTCGGGGGGAGTTGGACCAGGGTCTTCCATCCGGCCGGGTCCATCGGCACCAAGCTCAATGGGGCAAAGAGGTCCTGGAGAATCCCTTGCTTCTCGAGCGGAACCCAGGCAAAGTCCGGATAGGCGCCGGCCATGGCCTTGGCCAGCTCTTCACGAATCCTCTCCCGTGATACGGCACCGAGCCTTGAACGTCGGGGTGCCACAGCGGCCAGGGTTGGAGGATCGATGGAGAAACCCAGTTGGGAAGCGAATCGGAACAGCCGCAGCAGCCGCAATGCGTCTTCGTCAAAACGCCGGCCAGGGTCGCCTATGGCCCTGAGAAGCCTGCGTTCTAGGTCACCTCTCCCGTCGTGAGGGTCAGTCAAACTTCCATCTGCCAGGTTCAAGGCTAGGGCGTTGATGGTGAAATCCCGTCGTTTGAGGTCTTCCTCGAGGCTGGGAGTGAAGACCACCCCGTCGGGTCTCCGTCCGTCGGTATAGTCGCCGTCGACCCGAAAGGTCGTCACCTCGTACGAGTCCCCCTGAAACAAAACCGTAACGGTACCGTGTTGAAGTCCCGTGGGAAGGACCCTACGGAAAAACGTCTGAACTTCTGCAGGAAGGGCATCGGTGGCAAAATCGAAATCCTGGACAACCCGGCCGAGAAACAGGTTTCGAACGGCCCCGCCTACCAGGAAGAGCTGCTTTCCATGACGGGTGAATTCCTGGGCAAAGGGCCCCAGACGCTGGAGCACGGCTTCAAACATGGACCAACACTAGGGTTGTACAAAAGGATTTGTCAAGTTTATCATGAGACATGGTCACCGTGGTCTGCACCGGGGGGGAAGCCCCCCCCACCTCCCTTAGCCTTTCGTGGCTTGACGCCGGTCAAAGGACCATTGCCGCCGACGGAGGATTGGCCCTGCTGAAGGCCTGGGGGCGGAGGGCGGATTTGTGGATTGGCGACGGAGACAGCCTACCAGGTGAGCTTTCCGAATGGGCGCCCTGGTACACCGAAACCCGGCTTCTGGACTCGGCCAAAGACCCTTCGGACACCGATGCGGCGGTCAAGGAAGCCCTGGCCGGAGGGGCCCACGAGGTGTGGTTGCTCGGCGGTTCGGGCGGGCGGATGGATCACTGGTGGTCCAACCTCAGGCTGGTGGCGGGGCAACCCGCTTTGACGCGATGGCTCACCCGCCACGAAGAAATCTGGAGTCTTGGTCCGGGCGGCGACCTTGCCGTTCTTCCCGGAACGATCTCGATCTTTCCCCTGGGTTGCGGTCCCTGGAAAATGCGGTCAGAAGGTCTCCAATGGTCCGTGGACCAAGTGGACTTCCTCCAATGGCACAGCCTGAGCAACAAGGCGCTTTCTTCCGGAGCGAAATTGACCGTGGAAACAGGCCGATTCCTTGTCCTTCGTCCCCTGGTGATTGTGCCGTGAGTGAAACCTTCGACGACCTTTCCCAGTCCATGAGCTCCGATGAGAAGAAAAATCTCCTGGGACGAATTCAAGCGAGCCTCAACCTCACCTCCCGGGACACCGACAGCATCGTGAGCAAGTCCGAAGGTCCCGACGAACTCAAGCACAGGTTGTCGAAAGAGGTCACCAGGTTGGGTTTCATGGACAGGCTTCTGCTCAGAATGACCTCGTTTTTCAGCAGCCGTCCCGAATATGAGGTCTTGGGCGACCGAAAGCTTGGCACCGCCAAAAACGTCCTCCGAGCAAGGATACCCGGCATGGTCTCGTTCAGCAGACAGGAGTGGTCAGCGGAGTTTGCCAAGGTGATCTACGATTTTTTCGCCGAAACCTCGGCGCTGAAGCCTGTGTTTGACCACCTGTTCCAACAAAAACTTACCCTCGAGGCCTCCATGGTCCAAATGATCAGGGAGGAACATCCGGCGGCCATCCGCGGACTCTACGACCTGTTTCCCGAGAGGGAAATAGCCCAACTGTACCGCGGTGACCAGAAGCGGGCTCTGCTTCAAAGCCAACTGGATGAACGGTTGGAACGTTACCTCGACGGCATCCCTTCCTTGGTGTTTGAAAGGGTCAAGGGGAGGCTCCGGCCGCTCTACTACCTCCGTCCGCTGATCCAGTTCCCTTACGGCTTCCTCCTGGAACTCTTCGGCCACAACGTTGAAAAGGGTGATGTGGCGAAATACCCATACTTCAACGGAGCCCCCTGGCGAAAGGTGGCGGGGCTCTTGGAGCGGTTCTACTATGGCATCTATCTGTGCACCAAGATCGAAGTCACAGAGGGAAGCCTCAGCCTGCTTTGGACGGCCGTTGCCGACCACATCAGCACTGAGAAATCGGTCTGGACCGCCGAACTGATCCAGCAACGCCTGGCCGCCCTGATCCGCCTGGCTCAGGAGACCTCCCAGCGAGTACCGTGGAAAGAAGTCCTCCAATGGAGTTTCCAGGACCCCTTCTACGGGGTGAAGTACGTGCTCCCGAAGTTCTCGATCCAGGATTTTTACCAGGCCACGCTTTCCATGGGACTTCAGGAAGAGTTGGATAGTCGAATACCGGAAATGCGGCAAGAGTTGCTGGAGGAGGAACGTTCGGCTCTCTTTCCGAACGGTGCGTTCCAGCCGCTCGACTACTATGTGCCCGGTGCCGGGTCGGCGACCCAAAAGGTCAAAGGGTTCCAATACCCCGAAACCCTGGGGTTGCTTTGGGGTTTCCTGAACCATCATTTTACAAAAAAAATTCTTCCGTTCCAGCAGAGCCTGGCCCGGATGGTTTCGCCAACGAGCAAATCCAGTCTCCAGGGCCTGAAGAATGTGGTAGAGGAACTCGGAGCCCTGAAAAATCGTATCCAAGAGTTTGACAAGGGTCTCCATCCCGATACTGACGAGGGAAAGGATTTCCAGAAACTCAAGTACGAGCTTGGTTCCAAAGCCCTCGGTCTCAAACCCTTTGTCCAAATGATCCAGAACAAGGATGCCCAGGCGTTCGAGATGCTCAATCAGGGTGTGGGATCGCTCGAGGTCCTCCACCACCAGCTGTCGGGCCTCCGGGACAGGAATATCCCTGCGCTGAAAGCGGTTCTCAGTTTGCCCTACCTTCTCGAGGGGCAACAGGAAACCATCGAAAATGGGCTGGACCGGCTTCTGGTCATCGTCCAGAAAATGCTCTTCGTTCTGAGGGAAGCCCAAAGTCTTGAAAGCTGATTTTGCGCCCTTGGCCCTGCGTTTGACGCTTGCGTATTTCCTTTTTTCATTGACGCTCCTGTTTCTCTACCTCGTGGGCGCCAGCCAGAATTTTCTCGAGCCCGTTCAGAGCCTGATGTTCCGGGGGGTGAGATGGCTTTCCTGGCTCGGTGTCCTTTGTTCCTGGTTTCTCTTGGTTCCTTTGAACAGGAGGCATGGTCGTCAAATCGTATCGTCCGTGTTTCTGGGTACGGGATTCCTTGCCATCTTCGGGTTCGTCTTGGCGTGGGGCGCCTGGATCTACCCCGAGTCGGGGCGCCTCCCTTGGTGAAAGAAATTTGGCTGGTGAGCCGTGAGTTGGGAGGGTGGGCCGAGGCGGGGGGGGTCAAGGACGTGGTCAGGGATCAGGCCACGGCCTTTCCCTCCATAGGCTGGACCACCCACGTTGTCCTTCCGCTTTATGGCTTCCTTATGACCAGGGTCGCAAAGGAAGGGACAAAAGTATGGTCGGGAGTCTCGGAACATTCCTCGGGGTCAACCTTGGAGGCATGGACAGTCCAGAACGGCAACCACACCGTCCACTTTTTGCGAAGTCCCCGTTTTGATGACAAGAGTTCTCTCTACACCTACACGGCCGAGGACGAGGTAAGGAATGGGCAAAATGTTCGAGGAGAGGGTTTTTCCGACGGATTCGCCATGAACCTTGAATTTCAGTGGGGAGTGGCCAGCTACTGGCGGGCGACAGGCAAGGTACCGCCCGTGGTGCTCGGGCACGACGGACACGCAGGGTTCCTACCGGCTGTGGCTCGGTCCCATCCGGGGTTCGAATCCTGGTTTGAGTCCACAATCTTCGCATTGCTCATCCACAACGCCGGCCCCGGGTACCGCCAGGAGATGCCGGCGAATGCAGCCAACGAAGCGATTATCGGGTTGGCCTCCCCGGAAATACGCCGTAGCCTGCTCGACAGACACTACGATCCCATCGTCAGCGCCTCCCATCACGCCAAACTGGCAACTGTGAGCGAAAACTACGCCGACGAGCTCACGACAGGCCGCAACGACCACTGGTCAGGGCCGTTCGGCCGGTGGCTCAGGACCTCGGCCACGCCGCTGGAAGGGATCACGAACGGGCTCTCCACCGACGACAAAGACCCCCGAGACCCAGAAGCAGCCGGTATTCCCGTTGGTTTTGACCCCCTCAAGGGAGACTGGGTGGGCAAGGAACTCTGCCGTCGATTCTTGAGGGAACGAATCCTCCTGAGTCCTCTCTCCATCTATGGAAGGCTGGTCCGATGGAGCGGCCCCCTCTACGTGATGCAAGGACGCCTCACCGCCCAAAAAGGCGTGGAGGCGCTCTACGAGCTTGTTTCGAGGGCGCTCAAGGACGAACCCCGGGCATCGTTTCTCATTATGGCCCAAGGGGAGCGCCGGTACGAGGAGAAGATGATCTTCCTGGCCCGGGCCACCATGGATACGGGCCGGTTCCTGTTCATCAACAAGTTCGAGGAGGCCCTAGCCAGACTTGTTTTCGCCGCCGGTGATTTTTTCCTCATGCCTTCCGAATACGAGCCCTGCGGACTTACCGATTTGAAGGCCCAACTGATGGGAACCCTTCCCATCGTCCACCGGGTCGGCGGGCTGGTGAAGGTCCACGATGGAAAAACGGGGTTCTCCTACGAAAAACACCACAACGGAGGGTTTTGGGGCGCCTTCCTCCGAACCCTTGAGCTATGGCAGTCCCAACCCAAGGCATTGGCCGCCATGAGACGTCAGGCCTTCGTGTCCGTTCTGGAGGAATTCCAGTGGCCACGAATCCTCGAGTCCCGATACCTACCGTGGTTGACAGATCGAAAGAGGTTTCCTATTCTAGTGCCACCTTTGCCAACTTAGCTCAGGGGTAGAGCAACGCACTTGTAATGCGTAGGTCCTCGGTTCAATTCCGAGAGTTGGCTTGACAAAGTTTTTAGCTCCGTGTAGTTTTGTCCTCGCTTCAGGGGGAGATTCCTGAGTGGCCAAAAGGGGCAGACTGTAAATCTGTTGCGTTCACGCTTCGTAGGTTCGAATCCTACTCTCCCCAACAGCCTTCTTCACGGAAGGCTTTTTTTATTTGGATCATGTTGCCAACATTTTATGACCAAGGCCTGAAATTCGAATGCACTCAGTGCCACGCTTGTTGCCGGCACGACCCTGGCTACGTCTTCCTTTCACGCCAGGATCTCGACACCCTGGCGGCGGGAGTGGGGATGGACAAGGAAGCCTTCGTGCAGAAGTTTTGCCGATGGGTTGACCTCGGCCAAGGCTTGGTGCTGAGCCTGAAAGAAAAAAAGAACTTCGACTGCATTTTTTGGGATGGGGGCTGTACCGTTTATGCCCATCGTCCCGCCCAGTGTCGGACCTATCCGTTTTGGGAAGGTCCTTTGGCGTCGGCTGAAAAATGGAAGTGGGAAGGAAAATTCTGCCCGGGAATCAACCGAGGCAAACTCCGAGACAAGAGCGAAATTGATGCGGCGCTGGCGACCCGACGAGCCAACCCCGTCCTCCGTCAGGGGGAAGTGTGAAGTTTCGTTTTTGGGGAGTCCGGGGATCCTTACCTTGCCCCCTATCCCCGGAAATCCTCAAAGCTAAGATTTCCGCCATCCTCCAGAGAGTCCGTCCCGGCGACTTGGAGGGGCCCGAGGCCAGGGAGCGCTTTCTGGCCAACCTGCCTACCGACCTCTTTGGGGCGGTGGGAGGAAACACCACCTGCCTCGAGGTGGAAAGCGACCCGGGCCACGTCCTGGTCGTCGACGGTGGCACCGGCCTTCGGGAACTCGGGCGGGCCCGAGGAACCGGAGGGCTCCACTACCACATTTTCCTAACGCATTTCCATTGGGACCATATTCAAGGGATTCCTTTTTTCAGCGGACTACACCATCCGAGCAACCGAGTTACCTTCTACTCGGCCGTGAAGGACTTTGAGACCCTGCTCCGCAGCCAAATGCGGGAACCGTTCTTTCCCATCCCGCTTTCGAGTTTTGCTGCGAAAATGGAGTTTGTCGAACTCGCCTACGGACCTTTGATGGTGGCCGGAACCCAGGTGCGATGGAAACCTGTCAGTCATCCTGGAAGTTGCCTCAGCTATCGTTTCGACCGCCGAGGAAAATCGTTGATCTTCAGCACGGATACCGAGCTCAAGGTGGAGGACTTCGCCGACAACCCAGCAAATCGCAGGTTTTACGAGAAGGTGGACACCTTAGTCCTCGATGCCCAATACACCCTCGGGGAGGCCGTCGACCGGCCCGATTGGGGCCACAGCTCTTCTAGTCTAGCTGTCGATTTTGCCCTGGACTTCAAAGTGGGGACGCTCTATCTTTTCCATCATGAGCCCGACCATGACGACGCCAAACTCGAGGAAATCGCCCGATTGGCCCAGTGGTACGCCGACCACAAACGACCAGGGGCCTTGGACGTGATTTTGGCTCGGGAAGGGGAGATTCGATGAGCGAGGTGGAACTTCGTCTGCCCGAGGACGAGGCGAAGGCTCTCTATCGGGTTTTACACCGACTTGCGGGCGGTCAGGACACTTTCTGCCAAGCCTACCGTCAGTTGCAAAACTTTTTTTTTCAAAACCTCACCGTCGAAGAAATTACTACCCTCCTGGAGGGTGAGGTTTGAAGCTTTTCGGTTCCGTCGTCATGGGTCTTCTTGGTTTCATAATCCTGGCGGGTGCGGGCACCCTCGGCTGGGCCTGGTACGAAGACAGGCCCGCTGAAAGATCCATGCCGCATCAGTTTCATATTGCTCCCGGTGAACCGCTAACGCTGACGTCCCAACGGTTGGCCGATGAACACTTGGTCCGCAACCCCCTGGTGTTCCGGTGGTTGTACCAAGTTTGGCAGGGCGACGGCACCTTCCCCTCGGGAACATTCTCGGTTCCTGGCGGCATGACGGCTAGAGACGCTGCCGTTTTCTTCCGTCATGCCCAGCCGCTCCAAGTCAAAGTGACAATTCCCGAAGGTTGGACCGCCACGAAAATCGCGAGGCTCTTGGAAGAAAAACAGATCGTATCCGCCTCGGATTTCATGGCCGTGGTCCTGCACCCTGAGGTCTTGGGCCCCCTGGGGCAGGGTCTCGGGTCCCTCGAGGGGAGATTATTTCCGGACACCTACCTCTTCCCGCTGGCAACACCTGCGGTCGATGTGGCCAGGGCCCTTGTCCAGACCTTCAAGGATCGAACCTCCGTCTGGGTTTCCCGGTTCAGCGCCCAGGAATGGGACAGGCGTATCGTTCTGGCCTCCATCGTCGAACGGGAGTACAGGGCTCCCGAGGAGGCTCCCCTCATCGCCTCGGTCTTCGCCAATCGATTGGAAAAAGGCATTGCCCTCGGTTCTTGTGCCACGATTGAATATATCCTCACAGAAATCCTGGGCCGACCCCATCCCAAGCGGATCTTCTTCGTCCACACGGAAATTCCTTCACCCTACAACACCTACTTGAACAAGGGATTGCCCCCGGGCCCCATCGCCAACCCAGGGATGACGGCCCTCAGGGCCGCCTTTGAGCCCGCCGCCACCGATTATCTCTACTTTGTCGTGGCCGATGCCGCCAAAGGAACCCACACGTTTTCCTCGAACTACTCGCAACATGAAAAGGCCAGAGAGGCCTACTTGGCCTCTTTCGTGACCAAAGGCTGATTGTGGCGACGTTTTCCGAGTCGCTTTTACAGGACATTCTTTCGAAAACCGATCTTGTTTCCGTGGTCGGCGAATATGTCAGCCTCAAGCCCAATGGGCAACGGCATTGGGGTCTCTGTCCTTTTCACCATGAAAAGTCTCCTAGCTTCACCGTCAATCAAGCGAACCAATTCTTTTATTGTTTCGGTTGCCAGGAAAAAGGGAACGCCTTCGGCTTCCTCATGAAAATCGAACACCTCCCTTTTCCCGACGCCGTCCGAAAGCTGGCCGACAAGGCAGGGGTGCTGATTGCAGAAGTCGAAGAAACCCCCCAGGACAAAGAGCGTCAGGCCGTCGTCGAGTTGCTGGGACGTCTGACCAAATCTTTCCACCATCTCCTTCTCAATCATCCCGAAGCGACCGAGGCCAGGGAGGTCCTGGCCCGCCGGGGCGTCAGCCCAGAGATGATCCAAACTTTCCAGTTGGGCTACGCCCTGCGGGAACGAGGCTGGATGAAACGTTTTCTTACCGAGCGCAAGTACGACCCGTCATTCCTCTCCAAGACGGGACTTTTCTCAGCTAACAATCCTGACGCCTTCCTCTTTTCGGGGAGGTTGCTGAGAAAAGTCCCGTCTTG
>Ga0302322_100007065_pt1 | contig 10004 bp, 8 predicted proteins | sample Fen_T0_2_FD_203757 | JGI IMG/M metagenome (GOLD analysis project Ga0302322, IMG submission 203757) | Peat permafrost microbial communities from Stordalen Mire near Abisko, Sweden - Fen_T0_2 | ecosystem: Environmental > Terrestrial > Soil > Wetlands > Permafrost | place: Sweden: Abisko... | reverse complement strand
CACAACACTCGTTGCCACGGTTGGTTTATTTGGAGCTGTGGTTGCCAATTTTGTTGTGAGGCAATCGGATTGGCGCATTGCTTTTTTTATTGGTGGAGGACTGGGCTTACTCCTACTGATCGCGAGGATCAGCGTATTCGAATCTAGTATTTTCTTAAAAGTGAAAGAAGAGAATGTGCAACGAGGAGACTTTTTTATGTTGTTTACCGGTAGAGAAAGATTGCTGCGTTTTCTTGGCTGTATCTTTATAGGCATACCCATATGGTATGTCATTGGCATTCTCGTTTTTGCCGCGCCTGAGATTGCCAATGCCTTGGGTATTTCAGAAAAAATTTCCTCAGGCGATGCCGTTATGTGGAGTTACATCGGGCTGGCTGTGGGTGACCTATCGAGCGGTTTATTAAGTCAACTATTAAAGAGCCGGAAAAAGGTCGTGCTTCTATATATTCTTCTCACGTTTGTTTTTGTTTTGATATACTTGTTTTCAGGATCAATCTCCTCCAATCAATTTTACTTTCATTGTTTTTTGCTGGGTGTTGGTGCAGGGTATTGGGCACTTTTTGTAACCATAGCTGCCGAGCAGTTTGGCACCAACTTACGCTCCACGGTGGCCACTACAGTACCCAACTTCATTCGAGGAACTGTGGCTCCGTTGACCATGCTATTCAAATTTATGAGGGCTGAAACAAGTGTGATTGAGGGTGCGCTTTGGGTTGGTCTTCTCACATTTGTTATTGCTCTAATAGCCATTACCCTTGTTGATGAAACGTTCTCACGGGACATGAATTACATCGAGAAGAACTGATTCTTGCTAAAATGGCGTGTTGATAAGTAGAACTATTAAGTTTAGCCATTATCTTTGTGGATGGCGTTAATTCAAGCTGAGGAATGAATAAAATACTCGGAGTAGTTTTGCTGTTGGTTGCTCCAACATTGTTGGTTGCTCAAAACATGCAAAAAATTGACAGCCTGAGGAATAAACTGAACCAATCCTCTATCCAGAATCGATACGAACTCCTAAATAATTTAGCATGGGAGTTTCGTTTTGCATACCCAGATAGCACAATCATTTACGGGGAACAAGCTCATGAACTGGCCAATAAATTAAACCTGAAAACTGACAAGGCACGCCCGCTTAATTATGTTGGTGTCGCCTACAATTACAAGGGTGAACGCCTTATCGCATACGATTTTTTTACTCAAGCCCTCGACGTTGCTACTCGTCAAAATGATTCTACTCAAATCGCTCATTCCAACAATAATCTGGGTCGTTTGTTTTTCGAACAAGGGATTTTAGCTAAGGCCTACGACTATTTTATTAAATCCTACAATATTTTCAAAAAGACTGACGATCTCTCAGGACTTGCGTATACGTTGCAGAGCTTGGCGAGATTGCAGGGGTCGCAAAAAGATTTTATACAATCAGAAAAGAATTATCTTGAAGCTTACCAACTCCGTGTTCAGTTGCACAACAGGCGCGACATCATGTCCGCGCTCATGATGCTAAGTCGGCTTTATTACGAACGAAAAGAATTTGAGAAATCTAATCGTTTTCTTTTCAAGGCCGACTCCTTAGGCCAACTTAACAATGACGAGATTAATCGATCAGAAATAAAAATGTTGCTCGCAAAGAATTACATTGAGATGGGGCATCTCAACGATGCGGAAAAAGTAGCTGAAATTGGAGCAAAAGTCATTAGCAAATCACAGTACACACGAATTCAGCCAGAGACCATGCTCACCCTCGGCAAAATAAAATTCCAAAAAGGAAAGTTGAAGGAAGCCGAAGCCTATTTTAAGTCATCGCTAAAATTGGCCATTGATATCAAGGATCTTCAAGGACAAATGGATGCCTTTCATCTGTTATGGAAATTGGCTGAAGCCAACCGAAACAAGCAGGACGCAGTAAACTACATGAATCAATATCTAGTAATTAATGATTCCATAAAAGATCTGGATCTTGCCAGGCAAGTTGACCGTCTTCAGTTTCAATTGGAAATTGAAAAGAAAGAAAAGGAAAACGAACTGTTGAAATTAAACGAAGCCAGCCAGGCAGTCATTATTGATCGACAAAGAAGTCAAAACATTTTACTTTTTATAGTTTTATTCTTTGCAATCAGTTTTGCTGGAATCGCTTGGTACTATAGCCGCAAACGAAGACACGCCAACCTGATGCTTGCGGCACAAAACAAATTTATTGAACTACAAAGGAAACAGATCGAGAAGCGTAACGCGGATCTCTCGACTCAAAATCAGAAACTGGGCGACCTCAATCATGAGAAGGATATGCTCATGAACATTGTCGCCCACGATTTAAAGTCGCCATTGGCACGCATCATCGGCTTGGTAAACTTATTAAGTTCGGAAGGACAACTACAACCTTCCCAACAAGAATACCTCCGGCTTTTAAGGGATGTCACCCAATCCAATATTGATTTAATTGTGGATCTACTTGATGTGAATGCTTTACAAACGGAAAGTGAAGAGCCAAAGGCAACGGTCTTCGAGGTGGGTCAATTGCTTGAAGAACGTATAGCTTTCTTTCAATATTTATCCATCAATAAGAAGATTGATTTGCTATTGAATCATGATTTGGATAAGCACGTTAAAAGCAATCCTGGCTATTTAAGTCGCATTATTGATAATTTGGTTTCAAACGCAATTAAGTTCTCTCAGAACGGAGCAACCGTAAATGTCAACGCAACAATCCTGAGCGGTTCCTTTATCCTAACTGTAAAAGACAATGGCCCCGGATTTTCAGAAGACGACAAAGTATTACTTTATCAACGCTTTAAGAAATTAAGTGCCCGGCCTACGGCTGGTGAAAGTTCAAACGGGCTTGGGTTGGCTATTGTGAAGACTTTAATCGATCGACTCAACGGCGAGATTTCGTTGATGAGCGAATTGGGCAAAGGGAGCGAATTCATCGTGCGCATACCCGTAAAAGTTGTGGAAAGCATTTCTGCCTAATTCCTTTCAGCCTTTAATATTTTTCTTCCTGGCTTGGAAACTCTTTGGCCTTCACATCCTCCACATATTTGTTGACAGCAGAAGTAATCACCGTACTTAAATCAGCATATCGCCTTAAGAATCTTGGTTTGAAATCTTTGGTGATACCAAGCATATCTTGCATCACCAACACTTGTCCATCTACATCTGGGCCTGCCCCAATACCGATTACAGGTATGTTTAATTTCGAGGAGACCTTTTTCGCTAACGTAGCGGGGATCTTTTCTAAAACTATTCCAAAACATCCTGACTCCTGTAAAAGCTCAGCATCTTCTAAAAGTTTATTGGCTTCAACCTCTTCTTTAGCCCGAACGGTGTAGGTTCCAAATTTATAAATCGATTGAGGTGTCAGACCCAGGTGACCCATCACGGGCACACCTGCGCTTAAAATTCTTAACACAGAATCTTTCACTTCACTTCCACCTTCCAACTTTACAGCATGTGCCCCTGATTCCTTCATGATCCGAATGGATGATCGAAGCGCTTCACCTGAACTTCCTTGATAGTAGCCAAATGGAATATCAACGACAACCAAGGCGCGCTTCACTGCCTTCACTACAGAGGTTGCATGATAGATCATTTGATCAAGTGTGATGGGAAGTGTCGTTTCATTTCCCGCCATAACATTCGAAGCGGAGTCGCCCACAAGAATAATATCAACGCCCGCACCATCTATGATCCTAGCCATACTGTAATCATAGGCTGTGAGCATAGCTATTTTTTCGCCCCGGTTTTTCATTTCCTGAAGCTGGTGAGTGGTGACTTTCTTAAGTTCCGGTTTTTTAGAAACAGACATTTTGATTCACGGTTAGATTCAAAACCCCAAGAATAGAAATAAAGTTACACTTTCAATTTGATTTCTAACCTTCAAATTATCGAAGGTAAACAGATGCGTCTTTACCTAATTTTACCTCCACATGGTCTGTAAGCGTAGTGGCTAATTCATAACCCGAGTAGGTGGGCACAATTGGAAATAGTGTATGACTGCGATTCACCAACACAGCCACCTCAATTTTTTTTATTTCGGCTGTCGTAAATGGTTTCAAGGCGTAAGCCAATGTGCGACCTGTATTCAATACGTCATCAATCAGTATGATACATTTTTTTTTTAGCTCTTTCGCCGGAACATCAATGGTTACTTCACTTTGCACAGGTGCCAGTTTATCCAATGAAACTTTAACTAATAAAATTGAAAGAGGTGAAATTGATTTTAATTCCTTTTCGATAGTTTTAGCAAGGGCATAACCTTGTCCATCAATGCCTGCAAGTACAATTGATTTTTCAGAAAAATTATTCTCGTAGATTTCATAAGCAATCCTTCTGATTTTTTGAATCACCTGACTGCCATTAAGCACTAATGATTTTTCTGATACTTCACTCATGGGATAGGGAGAACGCGGCTATCTTTAAACGTAGATAATATCACGGTCGATTGCATGTTATCCACAACCTCAATATTCGTTACTTTCTCGAGCATCAGGTTTTGATAGGCCGGGATATCAGGCGCCACCACTTTCAAAATAAAATCTGCCTGTCCCGTTACATGATGGCACTCTACCACTTCCGGAATTTTGCCAATGGCTTTGATGAATTTCTCAATATTGTCTTTGTTATGGCCCTTCAGTGAAACAGTAACAAATGTGCAAACACCAAGACCCACACTAGCCATATCCACTACAGCATGATAACTTTTAATTACGTTTTGAGTTTCGAGCTTTTTTACCCGCTCCAATGTCGGTGCTGGTGATAGTCCAATTTCCTGGGCTAATTGAGCATTAGTAATATTAGAATTCGCCTGTAGAAGCTCTAGTATTTTCCTGTCAATCGAGTCAAGCTTTGCTTTGGTCATAGCTTAAAGATTTTTCCCTGGAAAATAAGCCACTTCGCCTAGCTCCTCTTCGATACGAAGAAGTTGATTGTATTTTGCCATGCGATCAGAGCGTGATGCAGAACCAGTTTTGATTTGCCCAGTATTCAAGGCAACAGCTAAGTCAGCTATCGTACTATCTTCAGTTTCACCTGAACGATGAGACATAATACTCTTATAAGAGTTACGCTTGGCCAGGTTTACTGCATCGATGGTTTCTGTCAAAGTCCCGATCTGATTTACTTTCACTAAAATCGCGTTGGCTACACCCTTGTCAATTCCTTGTTGTAAACGTTTCACGTTAGTAACGAACAAATCATCACCTACTAACTGGACCTTCTTTCCGATGTTATCGGTAAGTGCTTTCCAACCAGCCCAATCATCTTCTGCCAAACCATCCTCAATGGAGATGATTGGATATTTCTTTGCCCAATTCGTCCAATACTCGGCCATCTCTAACGGCTTCAATTTTTTTCCTGAAGATTTTTTAAAATGATAAGTTTTTGTTTTGCTGTCATAAAATTCTGAAGCAGCAGGATCGAGTGCGATCATGATTTCAGAGCCGGGCTTGTAGCCTGCTTTTTCGATTGCTTTCAAAACAATTTCAATCGCTTCTTCATTAGACTTAATGTTGGGCGCAAAACCACCTTCGTCCCCCACGTTAGTGGAAAGACCCTGATCATGAAGCACCTTCTTTAGCGTATGAAAGATTTCTGCACCCATGCGCAACGCTTCGGAGAATGTATCTGCGCCAATAGGCATCACCATAAATTCCTGAAAGTCGATGGAGTTGTCGGCATGACTTCCCCCATTTAAAATATTCATCATCGGCACTGGCAATGTGTTCGCATTGACACCACCAATGTAACGGTACAAGGATTGTCCGGATTCCATAGCAGCAGCTTTTGCGGCAGCTAAAGAAGTTCCAAGAATTGCATTCGCTCCAAGCTTTGCTTTGTTGGGTGTGCCATCCAACTCAATCATCACTTTATCAATCAGGCTCTGATCAAATACAGAAAGCCCAACAACTTCGGCAGCAATTTTGGTATTTACATTCTCAACCGCTTTCAAGACACCCTTACCCATATAAGTTTTCTTGTCGTTATCACGCAGCTCAACCGCTTCGTGAGAGCCTGTAGACGCACCGGAAGGAACGGCCGCACGACCAAAGGCGCCATTCTCAGTAAACACATCCACTTCAACGGTAGGGTTGCCACGACTATCAAGAATCTGACGGGCATAAATGCTTTCGATTAAGCTCATGTTGATTTAAGATTTAAAATTGTTGATTTAGATTAGAAGGTTTCTGTTTGTTAATGTTTTAATGGGGCTGTGAATATAGCAATGAATTCGATAGGTTCCTTAACTAGAAAGGACGTTTTTTGTCTTCAACTTGAGTTTGTAAATCTCAAATTTAAGTTCTGAAATCTTATTACCGATTAACTAATTCTTTTTGATCCACTTTGATCATCTCGACAAACTGATCAAATAAATATCTTGAATCATGAGGGCCAGGCGAAGCTTCAGGGTGATACTGTACCGAGAAAGCTTTTTTACTTTTCAATCGGATGCCCATGATTGTGTTATCATTCAAGTGCATGTGTGTCACCTCTACGTCAGAATTTTTCTGAACATCTTTTTCATTCACGCCAAAGCCATGATTTTGCGATGTCATTTCACCGAGGCCAGAAATTAAATTTTTAACCGGATGATTTAATCCGCGGTGGCCATGATGCATTTTATAAGTAGAAAGTCCGCAAGCCAATGCAAGCAATTGATGACCGAGGCAGATACCAAACACTGGCCTATCTGTTTCCAAAATGTCTTTTACAGTCTTGATTGCGTAATCCATCACAGACGGATCGCCAGGACCATTTGACAAGAAGTAACCGTCAGGTGACCAAGCTTCCATTTCTTTGATTGAAGTCTTCGCTGGAAATACCTGAATATAACAACCACGAGCCGCAAGGCAGCGAAGTATGTTGCTCTTAATCCCAAAATCCAAAGCCGCCACTTTCATCGAGGCTTGTGGATTGCCTACAAAATAACTTTTCTTCGTACTTACAATAGACGATAACTCCAGGCCATCCATCGATGGAATTTTCTTCAACTCTTCTTTCAATTGCTCAGGAGAATGTTCTGATGAGATGATCGCGTTCATTGCTCCTTTACTTCGAATATGACGTACGAGTTTGCGCGTATCCAAATTGGTAATCCCTACGATATTATTTTTTTCCAGATAAGTCTGTAGGCTCTGCTTAGAAGTCTTCCTGCTGAAATCAGATGAGAATTCATTTACAACAATGCCACTAATCTGTGGATGTCCGGACTCTTGTTCTTCGTCCACTGTACCATAGTTGCCAATATGAGCTGTGGTGTTTACAATAATTTGTCCGTAATAGGATGGGTCGGTATAAATTTCTTGGTAACCAGTCATTCCGGTGTTAAAACAAATTTCACCGCCCGAAGTACCTCGTTTGCCAATGGGCCGGCCTTCCATCAGAAAACCATCGGCCAGAAGTAAATATGCTTTATCGCTCATGCTATGATTAGTTTTACAAAAATACTCTACTCTTTCAAATTGAATAGCTCTTTTTTAAAAAAGAATACAGTGTAGGTAATCCTATCAAACGTCTCAAAATGGACATCAGATATCGGTTAAATTTGTGTTCAATTTCGCTATACAATGAAAAAACTATTACTAGTTACCTGTTTACTGTTGGCAACGATTGCAGGAAGCTACGGGCAAGGCCGTGGCAAGAAAATCAATACAAAAAAACTAACTAAAGACGAGTCCGCTAGCCTTACTCCTGAGCAAAGACTCGTTCATGAAACCGAGCGAAAGACAAAAAGCGGAAAAAAGGACAAGAAATTGTCAACTAAGCAAAAAGCCAAAATCCAAAAAAAACAGACAAGGGCAGCCTACCATACCAAACTCCCTAAAACAGCACCACGATCCAAACCAAAGTAATTATGTCGAAAATTAGAAGGAAGCAATTTCCGCTCCTCTGACTAGGTCTGAATAGGAATAAAAAAAGGGATCGAACTTAAATTCAATCCCTTTTATGTAATGTGGGTTATTCGAATTATTCCTTCTTCTTTGTCGTCTTTTTAACAGCTTTCTTAGGTTTCTCTTCAGTTGAGTCAACTGTTGTCGCTTCAACAACTTCAGTTCCATCTTCTTTCTTGCCTTTGCGACCCCTGCGAGTTTTAGCTTTCTTAGCTGATCCGTCTTTCTTGTACAGATCATTGAAATCAACTAACTCCATCAGGCACATATCCGCTGCATCTCCCAGCCGGGGATCGCTCAATTTTATGATACGAGTGTAACCACCTTTTCTATCGGAAGTACGACCAGCAACTTCACCAAACAAAGTAGTAACCGACTCCTTGTTTTGCAAGTAAGAAAATACCACCCTTCGCGAATGCGTTGAATCTGTCTTCGCTTTTGTAATCAAAGGCTCAACATATTTTCTAAGCTCTTTCGCTTTAGATACTGTTGTCGTGATTCTTTTCTTAAGGATCAGCGATGAGGCCATATTAGAAAGCAACGCATGGCGGTGAGCCGAGGTTCTCCCTAAGTGGTTTACTTTTTTACCGTGTCTCATTAGTCTTCGTCCAGTTTATATTTACCGAGATCCATCCCAAATGTGAGGTTTTTCTCAGATACTAATTGTTCTAATTCTGCCAAGGACTTCTTACCGAAGTTCCTGAACTTCATCATGTCTGAAATATCCAACTGAACCAAGTCACCTAATGTTTTCACATCAGCCGCCTTTAAGCAGTTGTAAGCGCGTACCGACAAGTCTAAATCATGCAATTGTGTTTTCAACAATTTACGCATGTGTAGCATTTCTTCATCAACCTGTTCCACTTCACTATCCTTGGTAGTCTCCAATTCAATTGACTTATCAGAGAACAAGCGGAAATGTTGTATCAAAATGAAAGCAGCTCCTTCCAATGCTTCTTCAGGATGGATCGATCCGTCAGTTTCGATTTCCACCATCAATTTTTCGTAGTCGGTCTTTTGCTCAACGCGGGTATTCTCTACGCTGTACTTTACGTTCTTCACTGGAGTGAAAATTGCATCGATCGGAATATAACCGAAAACCTGCTCGTTAGGCTTGTTCTCTTCAGCAGGCAAGTAGCCACGACCTTTTTCAACCGAAAGCTCAATTTCAAAATGAGCCGACTCATCCAGATTACAAATCACATGATCTCCATTCAGAATTTCAAATCCTGAAGTAAACTTAGCGATATCACCAGCCTTGAATTGTTTTTGTTTCTTGATGTTAACAACAACTTTGCTTTCGTTGGTTTCACCAATCTTTCTGAAACGCACTTGCTTCAGGTTTAAAATAATTTCAGCAACGTCTTCTACTACTCCTTCAATGGTAGAGAATTCATGCAGTACACCTGGGATTTTAATTCCAGTGATCGCGTATCCTTCTAATGAAGACAATAAAATTCTTCTCAATGCATTGCCGATCGTAACACCGTAACCTTTTTCCAAAGGCTTGAAGGTGAACAGGCCATGGAAATCATCAGACTTTTCCATTACCACTTTATCCGGCATTTGAAATGCTAATATTGACATAAGCGATTTAATTTTTTGTTTCTTGTGTAATTATCATTCTTTAAGGTCACAAGGAATAGCAAAGCCATTTCAAGGATTACTTCGAGTACAATTCAACGATCAACTGCTCATTGATATTTTCGGGAATATCTTCCCGGGTTGGAATATGAATTAGTTTGCCTTCCAATTCTTTGTTGTCCCACTCCAACCAGCCATATTTTTTAGCTCCGTTTACAGACAACGCAATGGTAATGGTTTCAAGTGATTTTGATTTTTCACGAACTGCCACTGTATCACCAGGTTTTAATGTAAATGAAGGAATATTTACCACATCGCCATTTACCAAAATATGTTTATGCACAACCAACTGACGAGCCGCTCTGCGCGTAGGTGCAACACCTAAACGATATACTGTATTATCAAGACGCGCTTCCAAAAGTTGAAGCAATACTTCACCAGTGACTCCTTTTTTGCGAGTAGCTTTATCGAATGTGTTTTCAAACTGGCGCTCCAATACACCATAGATGTACTTAGCTTTTTGCTTCTCAGCCA
>Ga0302322_100007064_pt1 | contig 10004 bp, 7 predicted proteins | sample Fen_T0_2_FD_203757 | JGI IMG/M metagenome (GOLD analysis project Ga0302322, IMG submission 203757) | Peat permafrost microbial communities from Stordalen Mire near Abisko, Sweden - Fen_T0_2 | ecosystem: Environmental > Terrestrial > Soil > Wetlands > Permafrost | place: Sweden: Abisko... | reverse complement strand
GCGGGGCGAGCCCGCCATCCCGACCGTGCTCGAGACCTGATCCGCACGATCCCGACCCGACCCCGGAGGAGCCCGCATGACCCGCCGCGCGCTGATCGTCGTCGACGTCCAGAACGACTTCTGTGAGGGCGGGTCGCTGCCCGTGACCGGCGGCGCCGCCGTGGCCCGTGCGGTCACCGACTTCCTGCACGCGGAGGGGCCGCAGTACGCCGCCGTCGTCGGCACCCGGGACTGGCACGTCGACCCGGGGCCGCACTTCGCACCCGAGCCCGACTTCGTCGACACCTGGCCCGCGCACTGCGTGGCGGGCACCCCGGGCGCCGAGTCCCATCCCGCCCTGGACACCTCCGCCGTCCAGGCGTGGTTCACCAAGGGCGAGCACGGGGCGGCCTACTCCGGGTTCGAGGGGGCCACCGACGTCGACGGCGCCCGGGTGCCGCTGGGCGACTGGCTGCGCGGCCGCGGGATCGACGCCGTCGACGTCGTCGGCATCGCCACCGACCACTGCGTGCGGGCCACCGCCCTGGACGCCGTGCTCGCGGGCCTGCACACCCGGGTGCTGCTCGACCTCACGGCCGGGGTCGCCCCCGCGACGACCGAGGCGGCCCTGGTGTCCCTGCAGGCCGCCGGCGCCGAGCTCCTGGGCCGCCCCCACCCCCTCCCCCACCCCACCCTGCCGTGATCATGCAATCCGGGACGATCATGCAATCCGGGGACGATCATGTGGGGTCATCAGGCGGGCACCCGCCCCACCGCCAGCAGGTGGGCGCTCGCGGCGACCAGCTCGCGCTCCGTGTCGACGGCGCGCGCGAGCCGCAGCGCTGAGCCGAGCACGTCCTCGGCCAGCGGCCCGCCTGCCGCCGCCTCGGCCGCCACCCACGCCGGACCCTCCACCCCGTGCACGGTCACCTCGGGCAGGCCCGCGTCCGTGCACTCGGCGACCAGTTCCACGACCCGGTGGAAGTACGCGATCGTGAACCCGCCCCGGACGTCGTTGACACCGTCCGTGGCCAGCCGCTCGGTGCGCTCCACCCACGCCCCGTCGAACGAGCCGGACGACGCGAAGTCCAGGGGCCCGGCGTACCGGCTGATGGCCGCCGCGACGACCACGCCGCCGGGCCGCGCCACGCGCACCGCCTCGCGCAGGGCGCGCACCCGGTCCCGCCGGGCCGGCAGGTGGTAGAGCGGGCCCATGAGCAGCACGGCGTCGTAGCGGCCGTCGGGTTCCGGCAGGTCGCGCGCGTCGGCGACCTCCGCGTCGAGCGGGACGTCGCCGTCCCGGGCCTGCGCCACGTGGGCCGGGGTGAGGTCGAGGAGCCGGACGGCGTACCCGTCGGCGGCCAGGGCCCGGGCATGGACGCCGGGACCGCCCCCGACGTCCAGGAGCCGCGCCGGCGCGGGCGGCAGCACCGCGCCGAGGATCTCCCGGGTGCGCGCCCACTCCAACCGGCCCACGGGGCGGGCACCCTCGGTGAGGCGCGAGTCCTCCCGGAACTCCTCGGTGTAGTAGGCCACCACCTGCTCGACGAGGGAGTCCGACATGTCCCCAGCGTCCCACCCGCGGATCACGACCCCCAGCGGTTTTCGGCCCGAGCCGTGGCGTCCCGGTCACCGGATTGCATGATCGTCCCGGATTGCATGATCACCGCTGAGGGAGCGCACCACGGAGGGAGGCACCACGGGGTCAGAAGTCGCCCGCCGAGCGGCGCAGGTCGGTCAGGACGTCGACTAGGCGCTCGACGGCGTCCTCCCCCAGGCCCGGCCGGGCGAACACCCGGGCGTTGAGCTCGCCCGTCGCCGCGCGCGCCAGGTCGCGCCCGGCGTCGGTGACCTCGGCCAGCGTGGCCCGGCGGTCGCTCGGGTGGGGGGAGCGCCGCACCAGCCCCTGGGCCTCCAGCCGGTCGACGGCGTTGGTGACGCTGGTCGGGTGCACCTGCAGCCGGTCGCCGAGCCGCGACAGCGGCAGCGCCCCCGCCCGGCTGAAGACCAGGATCATGAGCATCTCGTACCGGGCGAACGTCAGGTCGAAGGGCCGCAGCACCTCCTCCACCCGGGCGAGCACGATCTGCTGGGCCCGCATGAGCGAGGTGACGGCGGCCATGCCGGGCGCGGCCTCCCCCCAGCCCTCCGCCGCCCAGCGCCGTCGCGCCTCGGCGATCGGGTCGAACGGCAGCGGGCGTCGGCTCATGGCGCCTCAGGGTAGGGCCGCCACCGCGGGGTGGGTGGGTGCGGCACGTTCTGCCCGGCTCGTCCGTCAGGCACTGTGCCGGTCCGGCCGCGTAGGCTGAACCGGCTGCCCGCAGGGACGGGTCGGGCGGCGTCACGAGGAAAGGGCGAGGATGGGTGCGCAGGCACGGGCCGGGATCGCGAGCGGCATCGAGGTCGCCCGGCTGACGGGCGAGTACCGACCCCAGGACGACCTGTACCGCCACGTCAACGGCAGCTGGCTGCGGGAGACGGACATCCCCGACGACAAGGCCGTGTACGGCGCGTTCCACGCGCTCCGCGACGAGTCCGAGGCCGCCGTCCGGGCGATCATCGAGGAGTGCTCCGGGGGCGAGGCACCCGCCGGCAGCGACGAGCGCAAGATCGGCGACCTGTACGACACCTTCCTCGACGAGGACGCCGCCGAGCGGCTCGGCGCCGCACCGATCGCCGACGACCTGGCCCTGGTCGACGCCGTCGCCGACGTCCCGGGCCTGGTGCGGGCGCTCGGCACGCTCGCCCGCGGCGGGGTGGACGGCGCGTTCCACTGGTGGGTCAACACCGACGCCAAGGACTCCGAGCGCTACCTGGTCTACCTGCACCAGGGCGGGATCGGCCTGCCGGACGAGTCGTACTACCGGGAGGACGGCTTCGCCGCGATCCGCGAGGCGTACGTCGCCCACCTGGGGCGGATGCTCGCGCTCGCCGGGCGGCCCGACCCCGAGGGGACCGCCCTGCGGGTGATGGAGGTCGAGCGGACCCTCGCGGCGGCCCACTGGGACCGGGTGACGTCGCGCGACGCGACGAAGGCCTACAACCTGCTCACCGTCGACGAGCTGCAGTCCCGCAGCGGCGCGTTCGACTGGGCCGCCTGGCTGGCCGTGCAGGAGGTCCGGCCGGACGCGCTCGCCGAGGTCGTCGTGCGGCAGCCGAGCTTCGTCGAGGCATTCGTCGAGGCGTTGGAGCGCCTGCCCCTGCAGGACTGGAAGGACTGGCTGGTCTGGCGCGTCGTCACCGGGTCGGCGGCCTACCTGTCGTCCGCGTTCGTCCAGGAGAACTTCTCCTTCTACGGAACGACGCTCTCGGGGACGCCGCAGCTGCGCGAGCGGTGGAAGCGCGGGGTCTCCCACGTGCAGTCCGCCATGGGCGAGGCCGTCGGGCGCCTCTACGTCGAGCGGCACTTCCCGCCCGCCGCCAAGGAGCGGATGGTCGAGCTGGTCGACCACCTCATCGAGGCGTACCGGCAGCGCATCACCACCCTGGACTGGATGGGCGAGGAGACCAGGGCGCGCGCCCTCACCAAGCTCGACCAGTTCACTCCCAAGATCGGTTACCCGGACGAGTGGCGGGACTACTCCGCCCTCGAGGTGGTCCGCGGCGACCTGCTGGGCAACGCCCGGCGCAGCGCCGCGTTCGAGATGGATCGCGAGCTCGACAAGCTGGGCAAGCCGGTCGACCGCGCCGAGTGGTTCATGCCGCCGCAGACGGTCAACGCCTACTACAACCCCGGTCTCAACGAGATCGTGTTCCCGGCGGCCATCCTCCAGCCGCCGTTCTTCGACCTCACCGCCGACGACGCCGTCAACTACGGTGGGATCGGCGCGGTCATCGGCCACGAGATCGGCCACGGCTTCGACGACCAGGGGTCCAAGTACGACGGCTCGGGCAACCTCGTCGACTGGTGGACCGAGGACGACCGGGCACGCTTCGACGCCCTCACCCAGGCGCTGGTCGCGCAGTACGACGTCCTCGAGCCGGAGCAGACACCGGGCCACAAGGTCAACGGCGCGCTGACCGTCGGGGAGAACATCGGCGACCTCGGCGGGCTGTCCATCGCCTTCGTCGCCTACCGGATCGCCCTCGGTGACGCCGACGGGCCCCAGCTCGACGGCCTCACCGCCGCGCAGCGGTTCTTCCTCGGCTGGGCGCAGGTCTGGCGGACGAAGTCGCGCGACGAGAACGTGCTGCAGATGCTCGCCGTCGACCCGCACTCGCCGCCGGAGTTCCGGTGCAACGCCGTGATCCGCAACATCGACGCCTTCCACGAGGCGTTCGGCGTGGCCGAGGGCGACCGGCTCTGGCTGGCCCCCGCCGAGCGCGTGCGGATCTGGTGAGCGCGGCCGAAGGCGGCGCCGAGCGGCCCGCCCCCTCGCGCGCGCCCCGCCGACGCCGCCTCGGCGGCTTCGGCGAGACGGTGCTCATCCTCGTCCTGGCGCTCGTGCTGTCCCTGATCATCAAGACGTTCCTGGTGCAGGCGTTCTCCATCCCCTCCGGGTCGATGGAGAACACCCTCCTCGTCGGCGACCGGGTGCTGGTCAGCAAGCTCACGCCCGGCGTCTTCGACCTGCACCGCGGCGACGTCGTCGTCTTCAAGGACCCGGGCGGCTGGCTGCCGCCCGCCGAGGGCCAGACCGGCCTGCCCCACGTGATGACGTCGGTGCTCACCTTCATCGGTCTGATGCCGCAGGACGCCGGGGAGCACCTGATCAAACGGGTCATCGGCCTGCCCGGCGATACCGTCACCTGCTGCGGCGCCGACCACAAGCTGCGGGTGAACGGCGTGCCGATCACCGAGAGCTACGTCATGCAGGGCAACGAGCCGAGCGAGCAGCCCTTCACCGTCACCGTCCAGCCCGGTCACCTGTGGGTCATGGGCGATCACCGGGCGGAGTCCATGGACTCGCGCTTCCACCGGGACATGGGCGACGACGGGCAGGTCCCGATCGGGAACGTGGTCGGCAAGGCGTTCGCGGTGGTGTGGCCGCTGTCCCGGTTCGGCGGCGTGTCCGAGCCGCCCGACGTCTTCGCCAAGGTGCCGGCGCCCGCGCACGCCTCCCCCTGACCGCCTCCTCCCTGACCGCCGTCCCCGGCCGGTGGCCCCGGCGGTCACAGGGCGCGACGGTAGGCGCCCCCCACCTCGAACAGGGCCTGCGTGAGCTGGCCGAGGGAGCACACCCGCACGGCGTCCATGAGGGCGTCGAAGACGTTCCCGCCGTCCGTGGCCACCTGCTGGAGCCTGGCCAGGGCGGCGGGGGCGGCCGCGGCGTGCCGGGCGTGGAAGTCTGCGAGCCGGGCCAGCTGGGAGTCCCGCTCGGCGTCCGTGCCCCGGGCGGGCTCGCGCACCGGGGTCGCGTCGCCCTCCGGCGTCCCGGGCGGCGCGAGGAAGGTGTTCACCCCGACGACGGGCAGCGTGCCGTCGTGCTTGCGCCGCTCGTAGCGCAGGGACTCGTCCTGGATCCGGCCACGCTGGTAGCCCGACTCCATGGCCCCGAGGACGCCGCCGCGCCGGGAGATCGCGTCCAGCTCGGCGAGCACCGCCTCCTCGACCAGGTCGGTGAGCTCGGTCACCAGGTGCGACCCCTGCAGCGGGTTCTCGCAGCCGGCGAGCCCCCACTCCTGATCGATGATCATCTGGATGGCGAGGGCCCGGCGCACGGAGGCGGCCGTCGGCGTCGTCACGGCCTCGTCGTAGGCGTTGGTGTGCAGCGAGTCGGCGTGGTCGTAGACGGCGCACAGCGCCTGGAGCGTGGTGCGGATGTCGTTGAGGTCCATCTCCTGCGCGTGCAGCGACCGGCCCGACGTCTGGACGTGGTACTTCAGCTTCTGCGAGCGCTCGTTCGCGCCGTACCGGTCGCGCATCGCGATCGCCCAGATGCGCCGCGCCACCCGCCCCAGCACCGTGTACTCGGCGTCCATGCCGTTGCTGAAGAAGAAGGAGAGGTTCGGCGCGAAGTCGTCGACCGCCATCCCGCGGGCCCGGTAGCCCTCCACGTAGGTGAAGGCGTTCGCCAGGGTGAACGCCAGCTGCGAGACGGGGTTCGCCCCCGCCTCGGCGATGTGGTAGCCGCTGACCGACACCGAGTAGAAGTTGCGCACGCCGTGCGCGATGAACCACTCCTGGACGTCGGCCATGCACCGCAGGGCGAACTCGGTGGAGAAGATGCAGGTGTTCTGGGCCTGGTCCTCCTTGAGGATGTCCGCCTGCACGGTCCCCCGGACGGTCGCCAGGGCCCGCTCCCGGACGGCGTCGGCCTCGTGCGGTGACGGCGGGCGGCCGTGCCCGGCGGCGAACCGGTCGAGCTGGTCGTCGACCACCGTCTGCAGGAACATCGCCAGGATCGCCGGCGCCGGGCCGTTGATCGTCATGGAGACGGACGTCGTCGGCGCGCAGAGGTCGAACCCGGCGTAGAGCGCCTTCATGTCGTCGAGCGTCGCGATCGACACCCCGGACGTCCCGACCTTGCCGCGGATGTCGGGCCGCTCGTCCGGGTCGCGCCCGTAGAGCGTCACCGAGTCGAACGCGGTCGACAGCCGGGTCGCGGGCTGCCCCTGCGAGAGCAGGTGGAAGCGCCGGTTGGTGCGGAACGCGTCGCCCTCCCCGGCGAACATCCGCGCGGGCGGCTCACCGTCCCGCTTCAGCGGGAACACCCCCGCGGTGAACGGGAACGCGCCCGGCACGTTCTCCGACCGCAGGTAGGTGACGAGGTCGCCGTGGTCCTGCGTGCGCGGCAGCGCGACGCGCGGCACCGCGAGGCCGCCCAGGGTGCGGCGGCGCAGCGTGGCGCGCACCTGCCGGCCGCGCACCGGGTAGGCCAGCTCGTCACCTGCGTAGGCCGCGACGACGTCGGGCCAACCGGCGAGCGCGGCACGGGTGCCGCCGTCCCGGCCCCGACCGTCCCGGCCCCCGCCGTCCCGGTCAGCCGCGGCGAGGTCGGCGTCGGCCACCGCGACGAGGGCGTCCAGGTCGGCGGACGGCGCGCCCGCGGCGGCCAGCGCCTCCTGGGCGGTGGTGAGGTGCTGGCGGCGCCGGGCCGCGGCGGCGAGCCGCGCCGTCCGGGCGTGGTGGTCGCGGACGGCGGCGGTGACCTCGGCGAGGTACCGCGACCGGGACGGCGGGACGATCCCGGCGAGGCCGGTCGACACCCGGGTGGTCACCTCGGGCAGCGCCCGCGGCCCGCGGGGCAGGCCGCGGTCCTCGAGCAGGCCGCGCAGGTGCTGGTAGAGGGCGGTGACGCCGTCGTCGTGGAAGCGGGCGGCGCTCGTGCCGAACACCGGCATCTCCCGCCAGGCGGCGCCGGCGGCCCCCCGGGCGCGGGCGAGCTGCCGGGCGACGTCGCGCAGCGCGTCCTCGGCGCTGGTCGACAGCTGCCGCTCGTACTTGTTGACGGCGACCGCGTCCGCGACGTCCAGCATGTCGATCTTCTCCAGCTGGGACGGCGCCCCGAACTCTGGCGTCATCACGTACAGCGACACGTCGACGAGGTCGGCGATCCCGCTGTCACCCTGACCGATCCCCGGCGTCTCGACGATCACCAGGTCGTGCCCGGCCCGGCAGGCGGTGACGACGTCCGCCAGGTGCACGGGCAGCTCGCTGCCCGACCCGCGCGTCGCGAGGGACCGGTAGAAGGTGCGCCCCGGCGCGAGCGCCGTCATCCGGATCCGGTCGCCGAGCAGCGCCCCGCCCCCGCGCCGCCGGGTCGGGTCGACGGCGAGGACGGCGACGCGCAGCCCGTCGGCGTGATCGATCCGCAGCCGGCGCAGCAGCTCGTCGACCAGCGAACTCTTGCCCGAGCCGCCGGTGCCGGTCACGCCGAGCACCGGGACGGCGCGGGTCGCCGCCTCCGCCGCGAACCGGGCGGCCAGGCCCACGGGGGCGCGGCCCGCCTCCAGCAGCGTGATCGCCCGGGCGAGCGCGGCGTCCCCGCCGGCGAGGGCGTCCTCGACGAGCGCCGCAGCGTCCACCGGTCCCGCCGCCAGGTCGACGTCGCACGCCGCCACCATCGTGTTCACCATCCCGGCGAGGCCGAGCCGCTGGCCGTCCTGCGGGGAGAAGATCGTGACGCCGCGGGTCGCGAGCAGCTCGATCTCGTCGGGCAGGATGACGCCGCCCCCGCCGCCGTGGACGCGCACGTGCCCGGCCCCCCGCGCGTCCAGCTCCGAGCGCAGGTAGGAGAAGTACTCGACGTGCCCGCCCTGGTAGGAGCTGACGGCGACCCCCTGCACGTCCTCCTGGACGGCCGCGTCGACGACGTCGGCCACCGACCGGTCGTGGCCGAGGTGCACGACCTCACAGCCCTGCGCCTGCAGGATGCGGCGCATGATCGTGATCGCGGCGTCGTGCCCGTCGAACAGCGCGGCGGCCGTGACGAAGCGCACCGGGTGGCGCGGCACGTGCAGCGGGGGCGGCCCGCCGTCCGGCGTCACCTCGTGCGCGGGCCGGCCGGCGACCCGGCCGGCGACCCGGCCGGCGGGTCGGCCGACGGGAGGTGGTGGGGACGGAACGGTGAGCGCCACGGTGCCCTCCTGCGGGCGCCTCGCGGCGCCGATCGATGGAGCAAATAGTAGGACATCCAAGTATCGGACATGCTAGCTTCACCGTCGCGGCCCGGCCAGGTGCGACGACGCCGGAGCCCGCCCGGCGGCGCCCTATGCTCGGCGGATGGTCGCCCGCCCGCTGCCCGGACTGCCCGGATCCACCACCGACCCGGGCGAGGGCCCGGCCGAAGCGTCGGTCCTCGACGCCCTGCTCGACGACGGCGCGCTCACCGCGACCCCCGACGACCCGGCCGCCGGGCTGCTCGCCCACCGGTCGCTCGCCCTCGGCGACGACCGCGACCTGCTGGCGGCCCTCGTCGTCCCGGCCTCGGCCGCGGCGACGCTGTCCGGGGCGCTGACGTCGGCGGACGCCGGCACCCCGGTCCTGCTGGCGGCCGAGGACCTCGACCCGGTCGCCGCGCTGGAGGCCCTGGAGGCGGCCCGCGCCGACCTCTGGGACGAGGACCGCGTCGAGATCGTCGGCCGGCGCTTCGCCCTGCCGCCGGACCTGGCCGATCCCGACCGCGCCGTCACCGCCCTGCTCGGTGCGCTCACCTCGGCCGTCCCGGCCTGGATCGCGCTCGGCGCCGGCACGCCGCCCGCCGTCCTCGACGTCCTGGCCCGGGACGGCGCTGAGCACGTCACCCTCGACGTCACCGGCGACCCGCCCGGCGTCGCCGCCCTGCTGCGCGCCCTGGTGGACCGGGACCTGACGTTCCGCGCCACGGGCAGCCGGAGCCTGGTCCACGACGGACGGGCGCCGGGCGCGCTCAACGTGCTGTGCGCCGTCCGGGCCGCCCTCAACGGCGCCGAGCCGGCCGAGCTGGCCGAGGTGCTGGGCGCGACCGAGGCGTCTCCGCTCACCTCCGCGGTCCGCCGGATGAGCGCCGCGGACGGCGCCGTGACCCGCGCCTTCCTCGTCGCCGTCGAGGTGCCGGACGCCGCGACCGCCGTCACCGACCTGCACCGCCTGGGCCTGCCCCCGACCATGCCCTAACCCCCCGCCCCCGGTGATCAGGCAATCCGGGACGGTCACGGGCCGGGGCCCCGCCCGTGACCGACCGCGCCTGCGTCCGTCGACGGCCGGACCTGCCGAAGCCCGCCGACGAGTTCGTCCCCTGAAACCTGATCCCGTCCCGGTGCCAGGACGCGGCGGCACCCGATTGCATGATCGTCCCGGATTGCCTGCTCACCGGAGAAGCGGGCACGGCGGGCGCGTCTCGACCGGCTCGCCGATGCGGCAGGCTGTACCCGTGCGCGACCTACCTGCGAGCTGGTACCCCGATCCCTCCGCACCCGGCTACGAGCGGTGGTGGGACGGCGGCACCTGGGGCATCCGCCGTCCGGGTCCCGGGGCCGCGGCCGCCGCAGCGCGCGAGGAGGCCGCCCGGCAGACGGCCGCGCGCGAAGCCGCGCAGACCGCGGGTCGCCTGGGCGGCACGCAGGCGCCCCCGCAGCCCGGCCAGCCAGGACAGCCCGCCTAC
>Ga0302322_100007063_pt1 | contig 10005 bp, 9 predicted proteins | sample Fen_T0_2_FD_203757 | JGI IMG/M metagenome (GOLD analysis project Ga0302322, IMG submission 203757) | Peat permafrost microbial communities from Stordalen Mire near Abisko, Sweden - Fen_T0_2 | ecosystem: Environmental > Terrestrial > Soil > Wetlands > Permafrost | place: Sweden: Abisko... | reverse complement strand
CAGCGTGCGCAGGGGCAAATGCGGCTTGGCGAGCCACGCGGCGAGGTCCGCCGCCTGTTCGCTGACGGTCTGGATTTCCCCGGCCACCTTGCTCAAACCCGAATTCGCAAACCGCTCCGTGATCCGCTGCTGCGTGGAGCGGCAGGTTTCAACGATCAGCTCGGCTCGGAGGGTGCGATACATCTGGTCGGCTGGCCGCTAAACCAGTTTCTTAAATCGCGGGTCCTCGGCGATTTTCTTGACCAGTTCCTTCACTTTTTGCGCCTGCGATTTGTGGGCCAGCAACACGGCGTCGTCCGTCTGCACCAAAATGGAATCGCGCAGACCCACGACCGCGATGGGCGTGCGGTTTTTCGTCCGTGCGTCGTAAATGAGGTTCCGCGCGGCGTCCACGTGGATGAAATCCGCCACGGCGCAATTGCCTTCCGGATCAGCTTTGAGGTGCCGCGCCAGCGCATTCCACGCGCCGAGATCGTCCCATTCAAACGCGCCGTCGGCCACAATGACGTTGTGCGCCTTTTCCATCAGCGCGTAATCAATGGAGGCTCTTTTGATGTCGGGATATTCCTTCGCGAGAACTTTTGCGAGCTTGGCGGGCTGGTTGGCCACCTTGAACCAGCGCTGGCACGCGGCGAACATCTCGGGCTGATGCTGTTCCAGCCCGTTCGTGACGGTGATGAAACTCCACACGAACATGCCGGCGTTCCAGCGGTATTGGCCGCTGTTGACGTATTCCAGCGCGGTTTCAAAATTCGGTTTCTCGACAAAACGCTCGGCTTTGTAAAACGTCGTTTTGGTTTTTTTTGCGCCGGGCGGTGTCGGCAGTTCCGCGCCGACGTGAATGTAGCCATAACCCGTCGCCGGTTCGGTCGGCTTGATGCCGATGGTGACAATCGCCTGGCCTTGCGCGGCCACGTCGAAGGTGTCGCTCAAAACCTGCTGAAATTTCTTTGCGTCGGGAATCACATGGTCTGCCGCCAGCACGGCCATGACGCCGGTGGTGGAGCGCGCGCCGACGAGCGCCGCGCCCAGCGTCACGGCGGCGCAGGTGTCGCGGCCCACCGGCTCGGCGATGAGGTTGGCTGCGGGAATTTTCGGCAACTGCTTTTTGACTTCCGGCAATTGCGCCTCATTGGTGATGACGAAGATGTTTTTCACCGGCACCAGCGGCAGCACGCGCTCGACGGCTTCCTGCAAGAATGATTTTTTGCCGAGGATGGCGAGGAGTTGCTTGGGCATTTTTTCCCGGCTCAACGGCCAGAACCGCTCGCCGCGGCCGCCGGCCATGATGATGACGAAACGGTCCGAATGGCGGGTGGTTTTCATTTTACTTGGGCTGGCTGGACAACCGACTCAAATTTTTCACGACTCCGTCCTGGGGAAAAACCGCCTGGATGGCTTGCAGCAGTGCGACGTGACCGCCGTCGAAATCCTTTTCCGCCGAGCGGCCGTTATGCGACACCAAAAGGTGATCGCAGTCAAAGCACAAAAGGAATTCCACGCGGTCGGCGCCCTTGCTGAACCGCACTCCGGCCTGGTAATCGGGCTGGCAGGCTTTCTCTTCCATCCACGAGTAGGAATTGAAATCCGTCAGCGTTCGCGAGAGGTTCGCGGCGGTCGCGGCGTCCACGGATATTGCCGCCGTGCGGCTGGTCCGGTTGTCCGGTTGATCGGCCTGGCTGTTCAGAAGCCACGCGGCGACGAGATCCGGTTTGGCCACGGTCTGGTAAGCCGCCGGGCCGCCGAGCCATTCTTCGACAAACTGTTGCGGTGTCGGCGTCGGTCCCAGCAGCTTGGCGGCGTTGGCCACCTGCAACGGCGGCGATTTCAACAAGTCTGGATTTTGAATCTGGAGGCCGAGGCACTGTTTCGTGGACCCGAGAATTTCCATGGTGATTTGCAGGGGCGCGGAAACTGGCGGCGAGCCGGCGCTGCGTCCGCCCCAGGTCAGGCGAAAGACCGGTGACGCGGTGGGGGTTTTATCCGTTGCCGTGGCATGTTCGGGCGGCCGGTTGGTTGCGCCCGGACGGGAGCGTGCGCGGTCCCGCGCGACAGTCGTTCGCGCGGTCATCTCCACGACGCGGTGCGGATATTTTTGCTCGAGCGCGTCCATGTCCGCCGGCTTGCGCTGAATCGTGACGAGCTTGCCGGCGTTGAACTTGAAGACATAGTTGGACGACGCAAACGCGCCGCCGACGCCATCCGGCGGCATGGCGACCCGCCAGGCGTTGGTATCCGCGGGCGCGACGATGGGCAGCGTTTCGCGCAGGTGCAACTGCTGCGCTTCGAAGTTCGCCTGCGCCACCATCAACTGCATCGCCGCCGATTGATAGGCGAACGTGGTGTGCAAATAAGCAATGACATTGGTCAACATAAATTTTTCCCCGCAGGCAGCGCAGATGGACGCAGCTTAAAACCGTTCAGCAATCTGCACCGGCCGGTGTTCGTCTGCGGTTTAACTGGTTTTCACCGCATCCGCCAGCGATTTCACAAACGCGCCGACTCGCGCCGCCAGCTCCGGCGATTTGCCGTGCCCGGCGATCTGGTTCACCACCGCGCTGCCAACCACGCAGCCGTCGGCGGCATGCGCGACGAGCCGCGCCTGCTCCGGATTGGAAATGCCGAAGCCCACCACGATGGGCAGCGGCGTGTGCGCGCGGATTTTGGCGACCTGCGATTCCAGATTCGCCGCAATGCTGGATTGCATTCCGGTGACGCCTTCGCGCGAAATGTAATAAATGAATCCGCTGCCGCGGCGGACGATTTTTGCCATGCGGTCTTCCGGCGTCGTGGGCGCAACGAGGTAAATGTGGCACAGCCCGGCCCGCCGCATCAGCGACTCGTAGTTGTCCGATTCCTCCGGCGGCAAATCCAGCACCAGCAACCCGTCCACGCCCGCGCCCGCGGCGTCGGCAATGAACTTTTCCAGGCCGACCTTGTGGATGAGGTTGAAATAAATATAAAGGACGATGGGAATCTGTGATTGCTTGCGGAGGTCCGCGATGGCCGCCAGAAGTTTCGGCGGCGTGGTGCCGGATTCCAGACCGCGCTGCGCGGCCAGTTGATTCACCAAACCGTCGGCCAGCGGATCGCTGAACGGCACGCCGAGTTCCAGCACATCCACGCCGGCGCGGTCGAAGGCCAGCGCCAGTTCTCGCGTCGCGGCCAGGTGGGGATCGCCTGCGCCGATATAGACGACGAGGGCTTTCTGGCCGGCGGCTTTGAGCTGCGCGAATTTCGCGGCAATGCGGTTCATGCGTGCGCAGTGTCGGGTTTTGAAGCAGAAGTTTCAAGTTTTGAAAACGCGCCGGTTTGCGCCGGATTTTGCGGTTGAGATGTGGTGACACAGTATGGCGGGGTGAGGTTGCCGGGAGCCGGCTCGCGCGGACGCTCGCCCCACCAAAATGGTCAACAGATCATTGCGAAGGAAAGCCGCTTGACATCCGGGGCTAATGGGCTTACACCGGTGAAATCCAAGCAAAAGCAGTGTCGCTAATTGCCGGTTTGTTATGGCCGGCGTCAATCTATGGAAACAAACGAAAAAAAACCTGGTGCGACGGAAGCGGTCGGATACATGGCTGGCGCAGGTTTTGGCGCATCACGTTCGGTGCTGGGCGGCAAACCCATCAGCTCCTCGATCATCGTTTTGGCGGCGGCCATCCTCATCGTTGGCGGTGCCCATGTGCAACACGATGACACTAGCCTGTTTGTCATGGCAGTGGGCTGCGGTGTCGGTTTAGCCGGTTTGCTGGGCTGGTTGGTCAGTTTGAAAGAGAAATAGTTTTTTGCCGTAGCGCAGAGGGGCGCCACGTTTTTACTTCGGCATTCAATTTACATTCCCCATCATCATCATTACCTTTCCGGCATGGATTCATTGCACGCGCCGTGGCGCATCGAATACATCCTGGCCCCCAAGCCGGAGCTCAAAACCGGCCTGTTCACCCGCATCGCCCAATCTTCCGAGGACGTGGCCAACTTCGTCATCGTCCGCGACCGCACCTGCTTCGCGCTGCTCAACCGCTACCCTTACAACGGCGGCCACCTGATGGTGGTGCCCTACAAGGAAGCCGCCGATTTGAACGGGCTCACCGACGACGAAGTGGGTGACCTCTGGAAGCTCGTGCGCCGCTGCATCGCCGCGCTCACGGCGGTGATGAAGCCGGACGGCTTCAACGTGGGCATCAATCTCGGCAAAGTCGCCGGCGCGGGCATCCACGAGCACCTGCACATCCACGTCGTCCCGCGCTGGACCGGCGACACGAATTTCATGCCTGTCATCGCCAATACCGGCGTGGTGCCCGACGCGCTCGTGGAAATCGCGGCAAAACTGCGGGCGGAACTGGCGAAATAAATTCCGAATGACGATTTTCGAATTACGAAAAAACACCGGTAGGGCGGCGCTGCTGCGCCGCTATCGGCTGACCAGCCGGTCAGCCCTGCCATTTTGCAACAGGACAAAATCATGCCGATAACTTTACCCCAACTTTCGCGCCGTCAATTTCTCAAACGCGCGGCGCTCGCGGCCGCGGCCACGGCGGTTGCACCGCGCAGCTATGCCGGATGGTTCGGCAAATCGCGGGACAAAAACTTTTTCGCACTTTTTTCCGATTCGCACGTCGCGGCCGATCCGGCGCAACTTCACAATGCCGTGAACATGGCCGCCAACCTCAAGGCGTGCGTGGAGGAATTGCTTGCGTGGCCGGCCTGTCCCGCCGCCATCGTCGTCAACGGCGATCTGGCTTTCGAGCAAGGCACCGCAGGCGAGTATGAGACGTTCGGCAGATTGATTGTGCCACTTCGCGCGCTCGCGCCGCTGCATCTGGCGATGGGCAATCACGACGACCGCGGCCATTTCTGGAAGGCGTTTCCGCAGGATGCCGCGGCGTTGAAAGCCGTGCCGCAAAAGCAGGTGATGGTTTTCGACGGCGGGCGGGCCAACTGGTTTATGCTCGACTCGCTGCTGGAAACCCAGCGTTCCCCCGGCGAACTCGGCAGGGAGCAATTGGCCTGGCTCGCCGCGGCACTCGACGCGCGTCCGCAGAAGCCGGCCATCGTGCTGGTGCATCACAATCCGCAGTTTCCCAGGGTCACGTCGGGCTTGCTTGATTCGCAGGCGCTGCTGGACGTGCTGGCGCCGCGGCGTTACGTCAAGGCGCTCATCTTCGGCCACACGCACGATTGGCGCGTGGAACAGCACGCCAGTGGAATTCATTTCGTCAACCTGCCGCCGACGGGGTATGCGTTTCAAGAAGGCCGGCCCAGCGGCTGGGTGCGCGCCACGCTCACCCGCGGCGGAATGGAAGTGGAACTGCGCGCGCTCGACAAAAAACATCCCGAGCATGGCCGGGTGAAACCATTGTCCTGGCGCGCGTGAAATCATCCGATTGGGTGTAAAATTATCTTCTGCTTCGGATAAGTCGAAGTTGCCTTTCTGCGCACACTGGTTCATTTTCCAGCCATGCGAATATGTTTTTTGAAACGCCGGTGCGCGCGTCCCATTGCCGGCGCATTTTTCTTTGCCGCTATGTTTTTGCACGCTGCCGGCTATCAAGTTTTCGTCTCCAACGAAAAAGCCGGCACCGTCACCGTCATCAACGGCGACGATTTCAAAGTCGCCGCCACCGTTCCCGTCGGCAAACGGCCGCGCGGCATCCACGCCAGCCCCGACGGGAAAATCATTTACGTGGCATTGAGCGGCACACCGATTGAGCCGCCGCCGGAACTGGACGCCAACGGAAACCCCATTCTGAAAAAGAATTCCGATGACGACGACGACCAGTCCAAGGCGGACAAATCCGCCGATGGCATCGGCCTGGTGGACGTGGCGCAGAAAAAATTTCTTCGCAAAATTCCCGCCGGCTCGGACCCGGAACAATTTTGTTTGAGTCCCGACGGTTCGCGCATTTACATCGCCAACGAAGATGTCAGCGCGGCGACGATTCTTGACTCTGCCACCGGAAAGGTCTTGTCATTCGTTCCCGTCACGCGCGAGCCGGAAGGCGTCGGCGTCAGCCCGGACGGAAGATTCTTCTACGTCGGCTGCGAAACCGCCGGCGACGTGTTTGGCATTGACACCACCACGTTCAAAATCATCGCGCATTTGCAGGTCCATCCGCGTCCGCGCAGCATCGCGTTTTCGCCGGACGGCTTGCGCGCGTTCGTGCCGTCCGAATCCAGCGGCGAACTGAACGTGATTGACACGGCGCAGCAAAAAATCACCAAAGTCGTCGCATTGCCAAAAGGTTCGCGGCCACAGTGCATCCGGGTTTCCGCCGACGGCAAAAAAATCTACGCCAGCACCGGACGCGGCGGAACGGTTTGCGTCGTGGAAGCCGCCACGCTGGAAGTGTTGAGCACCATCAAAGTCGGCCAGCGCCCGTGGGGTATCGCACTTTCTCCGGACGGGAAATTTTTGTTCGCGGCGAACGGCCCGTCGGACGACGTTTCGGTCGTTGACCTGGCGGCGGAAAAGGAAATCGCCAAGGTCAAATCGCCTGGCGGCCCGTGGGGCGTGGACGTGGTGGCGGAAAAATAATCAGCCGCCGACCAGGAAAATCTGCTGCGCGGTGATGCTCTTGGTGAAGCCGGGCTTGAACGCCTTGGCGCGCACAATTGTCGGCGCGGAAATCTTGAACGGTTTTTCGTAAGGCAAGTCGGAAGTCGTCGGCACGGTGCCGTCGAGCGTGTAAAATACTTTTGCGCCGGGTTCGCTTTGCAACGTCACCTCCACCGGTTGCGGAAAATTTCCGCCGCGCGGTGAAATGTCCGGCGGCGGCAGCACCGGCGGTCCGGGGAGGCTCTCGATCCAGTCGCGCAGCAATTTCATTCCGCGTTCGTCAATCATGTTGCGCGCCAGCGGCGGCATTTTGAACGGCTCGGTGGTGTTGGCGCGCATGAACAAAATCGAGCGCCAGCGGTCGTTGGGCGCGACGACCCGCGCGCCATCAACGCGCTCGTCAATCAGCACGCGACCGCCGACCAGATCCTGCTGCGGTGACGGCGTGTCGTAGCGTGCGTCAAAGTAGGCGACCGTTCCCTTTGGCCGATGGCAATGCGCGCAGTTGGCGTCGAGATAGGAACGCGCGCGGTCTTCGAGGTTGCGCGACAAGTCGTCGGTCGCCGCGAGCTTCGGAAATTGCTCCAGGTCGGCGTCGGAAAAATTGGTGTCAAACAAACCGGCGTGGTTCCATGCGCGAAGTTCGTTATCCGTCACGCCGGAAGGAAACGCGAAATCGCGATTCAGCTGCCGCGTTTTGACACCGAGGACAAAGCCGGCGTTCGCCGTGTGGCAGGTCAGACAATCCTGCCGGCTTGGATAATACCATTTTTGCGCGCGCGGGCCGGTCGCAGTGTGAATCGAAATCTCCTCGGTGAAATTTGTCTCGAGCAAATCCGCATCGCTCCCGTCGGCGCGCCATTTGTAGGCGACGCCATAGACCCCGCCCGTTTCGTCGCGCACCAGCAGGCGCGTTTCCAGTCGGCGCAGCGAGTTTGGAGGGGAATCGTCCGCCGCGAGAAAAAACGATTTTACGAAAACCGTTCCGGGCGGAAAAATCCATTCACCGATTGGCGAAAATTTGACCGTCTGATTTTGCGGCACCGAAATGAACCGTGTTTTTTCCGCGCCATCGGACCAAAACGGCACGACCAGCTCATAGGGAATCAAATCTTCGGCCGGCAAAAAATCCCGGACATTTTTGAATGCGCCGGTTTGCGAAAGCAATCTCGGAATCGCGCCATTCGCGCGCGGCGGCATCTGCAGAAAGCTTTTTGATTCCGGCCGCGACGGAAGGCCAAACGGTTTCTGGCTTTCGCCGGCGGAAATTGAGGCCGCAATGAGCCAGGAGAGAACAATTGCCCCGGTCCGCGGGAGCATTCTCCGCATTATGGAATTCATTTCACGGCGTGCGGTTCCGCGGCGTCCAGATTCGTTTTCACCGCTTTGTCCAGATTGGCGGAAAAGCGGCGCACGGTCTTTTGAATCGTGCCGACGGAGGTGTAGGCGAACTCGCCGGTCGGATAGCCGGCGATGACGACATAATCGTATTGATGCGGCTTGCCGCGCGGCAGGTCCGTGAGAAAGACCGGGCCGACGCACATCGCGCCCGGCTCGCGGGTTTCGACTAGATTTTGCGCGCGGCTGGCGATGGCGCTGCCGGGCACGAGCCATGACTTTGTCAACGGCGCGCGCAGCAAATTGGTGTAGCCGCTTTCGACGAGGACGCCATCCGGCAAAATTCTAAGAATCTTTCCGCAGATGGAGCGGCGCCCGGCGATGCACTGCAAGCGCAACTGCTCGCGCAACTCCACCGCTGGAGGCCGGTCGCCGGCGGAAGCCGTATTGGCCGCCGAGGATGCAGGGGCGTTCGTCTGTGCCGCCGCAGAAAAAGCGGCGGCGAAAATTGCCAGCGCGATATTCGCGAGAAACATTATCCGGATCATGGGATGTAACATAACTGGCACGGAAGCGAAAGGCAACCGGCGGAAGGAGCCTTGCTGTATTTTGTTGGATCGTTGCCTTTTTTGTTGTGGCAAAGAGCGTGACAATCACTTATACTTTAGTTCATAGAATTTTATGTATGCGTCTTACCGGGGTTTTTTGACGTTTTTGGGATTCCAAGCGCTCGTGGGCGCCCACCTCTCCAAATCGCGCCATCTTGCGAAGCGGTTTTTGATTTGGATTATCCTGCCGATGGCCACGACGGCGTGGGGCGCGTTGCCGCCGGGCTGGAGCGACGCCGATATTGGTTCGCCGGGCATGGCCGGATCGGCCGGTGCCACAAACGGCGGCTGGACGGTAAGTGGCGGCGGCTCGGACATTTGGAATGCCTCCGACCAGTTCAACTATGCCAGCTCCACGGTGAATGGCGACGGCACGATGATTGCCAGGGTGACGAGCCTGCAAAACAGCGACCCGGCTTCCGGCTGGTCCAAGGCTGGGTTGATGTTCCGCAACAACAACACCGCCGGTTCGGCCAATGTGAGCATCGTCCAATCTTACAATCAAGGAGTCAGCTTTCAGTGGCGGAGCACTGCCGGCGGCAATTCTTCAAATTTCCGGATCACCGGCATCACGGCGCCGATTTGGCTGAAGCTGGTGCGCGCGAGCGCGAATTTCACCGGCTCTTACAGCACCGACGGCAGCAACTGGGTGCAGGTCAGCAGCCAGTCCGTGACGATGGGCAGCAGCGTGATGGCGGGCCTCGATGTGACGGCTCACAACAACTCGGCGCTGAATACCGCGACGTTCACCAACGTCAGCCTCATTGCGGTGGTCGTCACAAACCCTGTCGTCGCCAATTTGCCAGCGTCTCCGGTGCTCGCCACGTCCGCGACGCTCAACGGCCAGATCGTTTCGCCCGGCGTCAGCACGCCGTTCGTGACGATTTATTACGGCACGACCGACGGTGGAACCAACGCCGCGTCGTGGGCGCACAGTATTTCGATGGGCCAAACCAATGGAAATTTCAGCGCGGCGGTGACCGGGTTGACGACGAACACAACGTATTATTTTACTGCCTACGCAACGAACAACGCGGGGTATTCATGGGCGCAACCATCGCTGAGCTTCGGGACGCTGGCGGTGAATCCGTTCATCACGCCCGTTTCGGTGCTGACCTATCATTACGACAACACGCGCCAGGGGCAGAACACCAACGAAACGCTGCTCACGCCGGGGAACGTGAACACCAACACGTTCGGAAAAATGTTTTCCTACACTCTGGACGGCTACGTCTTTGCCGAGCCGCTGATCATGACCAATGTGACGATTCCCGGCCAGGGCGCGCATAACGTGGTGTTTGTCGCGACCGAGCACGACTCAATTTATGCGCTCGATGCCGACGGCAATTTGGGCACGAACAACGGCATTTTGTGGAAGGTCAACGTGGGCTTGTCCGCCACCAGCGCCGGCGCGCCCTTCGGCGGCCGCTACGATGGCTACACTGGTTACAACGACATCGTCCCGGAGGTTGGCATTACCGGCACGCCGGTCATTGATCCGAA
>Ga0302322_100007062_pt1 | contig 10006 bp, 11 predicted proteins | sample Fen_T0_2_FD_203757 | JGI IMG/M metagenome (GOLD analysis project Ga0302322, IMG submission 203757) | Peat permafrost microbial communities from Stordalen Mire near Abisko, Sweden - Fen_T0_2 | ecosystem: Environmental > Terrestrial > Soil > Wetlands > Permafrost | place: Sweden: Abisko... | reverse complement strand
TGGAAGAAATTCTTCTACAAGCAGTTGTGCGAGCGCGAAGAAATTTTCGTTTGCCGATCGCCCACCTGCGGCGAGTGCTCTGACTATCAGGTTTGTTTCGGACCGGAGTAGGCGCCATTGCCGGCATTCGCGGTCTTTCGCGGCGGGCGGGCCGGGCGCCAGGCATTGTTCGCGCGCGGGCGAGCGCCGTATGGCACAAGGGTCATTCCGGGTTTCGCGGCGAGCGAGTGGACTTTTTTGCCAATCCGACAGTCCAGGCCTGCTTATTGCAATTAATGCGCTATGTACCCAGTTTCACAACGATTCCGACAATACATGTCGGATTTCCTACAACCCACGGACGGATCGTCAACGTTCCTGCTGCTGCGGGCAATGGGCATCGCAAACATCCTGGCGCCCGCGGTCGGCGCGTTGCCTGGTGTTCGGTCCCTGACGCTTCTTCTGCAGGCTGACGCTGGAGCCGGCGCGCGTGCCGCCGCCAGTGCCGCCGTGGGGAGTGAGCGGCTCTGCCGCCCTGCTACCGGCGGGCCTGATCCGCATTTCTCGATGAATCGCCTGTCACCTCAATTCCGATGTTGCGCGACCAACTGCGCCGCAGACTTGCTCACGTTTGCCGGTGCCGGGAGACCCCTGTGATAATGATTGCCCATGATATGGACGCGGTGCTGGCACTGACCGATGGCGCAGCTGGCAATGACGGCAGGATGGATGGCGAAGCGGCTGTGCGCAATGGCAGGCGCCATGTGCCGGCCCGGCGCGCCCTGGCGCCGCAAGGGGATGACGCGCCCGACCCGGAGCGCGAACTGCGCATCCAGATACTGCTGCGGGTCCCGGTCATCTGACCGGCGTCGCGATGGCGGACTCGACGCTGCTTGAAAGCGAGCTCCGCCTGGCCGGCAGACTGGATACGCGCTTTTTCGCCCTCTTGCAGGCCATCGCCGACACCGGTTCGATCAACCGCGCGGCGCGCACCGCCGGCTACAGCTACAAGGGCGCCTGGATGCTGCTCGAGACGGCGGGCAATCTGGCCAGTGAGCCGCTGATCGAAACTGCCACGGGCGGCAAAGGCGGGGGCGGAAGCCGGCTCACCCCAGAGGCGCTGGCGCTGCTGAGGGTCTGGAACAAGCTGCAAGCGGCCAATCACAACTTCCTGCGCGAGCAGGAGGCATGGCTTAACCAATTGCCGGCAGTGGCCGGCCTGATCAGGAGAATTGCAATGAAAACCACGGCTCGAAACCAGTTTGCGGGCACCATAGGCACCATCGAGCCTGGACCTGTCACCACCCAGGTGGCGATCAACATCGCCGGGGGGCAGCAGATCGTCGCGACCATGACCACCGCGGCGGCCGACCGGCTCAAGCTGGCCGCGGGGAAGGAGGCGATCGCGCTGGTCAAGTCGTCCGCGGTTGTCCTGATTGTCGATTTTGCAGGGTATGCGCTGTCGGCGCGCAACCAGTTTCCGGGCGCCATATCCCGCGTCGAACGGGGCGCCGTGTCATCCCTGGTCATATTGACCCTGCCCGGCGGCAGCAGCTTGACGGCCAGCGTCACCAACGACGCGGTCGACGCGCTTGGGCTGGCGGTCGGCATGCCGGCCACCGGGGTCTTCAAGGCTTATTCGGTGATGGTGGCAGTGGCGGCTGGTTGAACCGGGCCGGTCTGCAAACCGAGGGCGGTATGTCTCCCCATGCCGCGCCTGGCAAGGCGCGGAATCGCGGGAAGAAGCGGCCCGGTTCGGTTTGCAGCTGCGATCTGCGTGGGTCATTTACAGAAGTAGCAGCCGCGCCCGCCTATCGGGCCGGCGGAATCGAGGAGAAAACCGACAATGGAAAGGCAGAATGACTCCTGGGAGATGCGCCTGCCCGAGAGCCTGCATGAGCACGTGGTGTGGGCGGTGCGGATGGAAGCCCACCACGATGACGGGGTGCCGGCTTCCAAGTGGCGCGGCTATGACAGCCTGGGTCAGCTGTGCTACTACCGGCATCGATTTTCGCAGCGCGACGTATCGTTCGATGACGACGATCAGCCGCGTTCGCAATTGCTGCGGGTCGAGGACTTCGAAGCCTGGCGCTCGCACGCCGGACCCTGGGTCCGGCGCCTGCAGCGCATCGATGGCGATGGCCAGGATGACGGCATTTTTAGCGACAGCGGTTTCGTCCTGGTCAGTCCCCAGTCCATTCCCAGGCTTTGAGCAGGCTACCAGAATCGTTGCAATGACACGCTCGCAAGCCGTTGCACGTAGCGCGGCCCGGTCGCCCGGTCATGCAGGCTGACCAGCGCGTAGGGGCCATCAGGCGCACCTTGCGGCCAGACCAGGTCCACGCCTTCGCCGACGGACGTGTTGAACAGTTCATTCCAGGAGAACAGCGCGCGATAGCCCTCGATCGATTCCGCGACGATCACCACGCGCTTGAAATCGGTTCGCTGTTCGAAAGCCGGCTCCGCCTCTTCGATCAGGGCGCGCAGGGGCACGCCTTCGAAGGGACGTGCGGCGCCGTGCGCGCCATCGAATGTGCACACGACCTGGAGGGACACCGGATGGCGATCGCCGCGACCGCGCAGATTGTCGGCATTGACGCTCAATGGCCGCTTGACCCAACCGCCGATGGACACCTGGCTTACAACCGGAACAACCGAAGTACCGGACATTGCCGCCCCTTTCATGGAATTGCGCGATGGACCGTAGCGGCTACGTTGTAACCTTTGCTACATAACGAGCTAGGGAGAGCAGATTCAATGCCAATTGATGCGACAGGAGGCTGGCCTTGGACCGGGTAAGCGATGCCGAGTTGAGCCGCTGGCTGCAGGAGGACGCGCCCCATGGCGATCTGACCAGCCGTAGCCTGGGCTTGGCCGACAGGCGTGCGAGCATGCGCTTCGAGGCCAGGAGCCCAATGCGGGTCGCCGCCATCGAGGAGGCCGCCCGGCTGATCGAACTTTGCGGCGGTACTGCCGAGATAAGGTTAGCCAGCGGCGTTCAGGCCGGCGCCGGTCAGACCTTGCTGGACGCGGAAGGGTCGGCAAACAGTCTGCTGCTCGCCTGGAAAGTTGCCCAGACCACGGTCGAAGCCGCCAGCGGCATCGCCGGCGCCGCCGCGCAGATCATCGCCTTGCTGCGCGCCGCGGGCTTGGCCCAGCCCCTGGCCTGCACCCGCAAGAACTGGCCGGGCGGCCGGGCCTTGGCCGCGCGCGCGGTGTGGGCCGGCGGCGCCGTGATGCACAGGCTGGGGCTGTCCGAAACCTTGCTGGTGTTTCCCGAGCACCGGGTATTGCTCGATGCAGGCAGGATATCCGACACGCTTGCGGCGCTACGGCGCAACCAGCCCGAGAAGAAACTGGTGGTCGAGACCGGAGAGGCGGACGAAGCCATGCTCCTGGCCAGGCTGGGGGTGGACGTGCTGCAACTGGAGCGCTTCGAGCCAGCTGCCCTTGCACAGTTGCGACTGCGCCTGGATGAAGAGGGATTGCATCCGCTGCTGGCGCCGGCCGGCGGTGTGACCGCGCTCAATGCCTTGGCCTACGCGCGGGCCGGCGCGGATTTTCTGGTCAGCTCGGCGCCGTATTTTGCGCCGCCAGCCGACGTCAAGGTGGTGATAGCGCCTGCTGCGTAGTCGATGCTGGAAGGACCGCGGCTGCCGGCGCCGCCCGGGCGCGAGTCAGCGGCAGGCATAAGTGGTATCACCATCGGGCAAGGGTGTCCGCATGGCATGGTTTCACCGTACGCGCGATCGCGTGCTTGATGCCGGCGCGAGCATGCGGGAAGAGTGAAATGCGCCGGGCCGGCGGGTCGTGGTCCGCTGCCCCCGACCCGCTTGCCGATGGCCAGGCCATGGTCACGAATGTCTTCTCTTGTCGCGTTTCGTACATTCGAACCGGAACCTGCTACAGGCTGCAGTCGCAAAGCATTTGCATTGAAAAACAAGGGCCTGTGCAGGGATGAGGGGCGTGGCACGGGCATTGCGTTACAGGGACGCCGGGATGCTTGCACGCGTGCCCGCAGTCCAGCTCTGCCGAGGTGTCGCGCCTGACCGCGTACTTTTCCATCCATTCACAGAAATCATTGCCATGGCCAACGTTACCTTCAGTTCTCCGCACATGCATCGCGACGTCACCGTCTATGCGGTGGCCGGCGACACCCACACGCTGCTCTCGGTGGCCCAGAAGAACAAGGTCCCGGTCGAGTTCGAATGCCAGAACGGCGAATGCGGTTCGTGCATGATCGAGGTGACCATCCTGTCCGACAAGGCGCCCATCGGCATGGCCCTGACCGAAAAGGAAAAGACCGTGCTCAGGTTCGCCGGCAAGATCACCCGGAAGGAGATCGAGGATGCCGAGACCAATGACCGGCCGCCGCCCTGGCGCCTGGCCTGCCAGTTCATCGTGCGCAACGAAGACATTCTGGTGAATTTCTGATGCGCGCCGCCGGCCGGACGTGCGCGCGGTGCCATCGCGCGCCAGTGGACCGCGATGTAGGTAACGAAAAGGGGGCAGCGTGATGAACCAGGTCGAATTCTTTCTAGCACATGCGGTTCAACTCGAGCGCGATGCGGCGCGCCGCTACGAGGACCTGGCCGAGGCGATGTCCTCGGCAGGCAATCGCGAACTGCACACCTTCTTCAGCCGCATGGCCGGCTTTTCGCGCAAGCATCTGGCCGAGGCCAGCGCGCGCGCCGGCTTCCGGGATTTGCCGCCGCTGGCACCCGGCGAATATGAATGGCCCGACGGCATCGCGCCCGAAACGGCCGACTGGGCCGGGGTCGATGCGTTGATGGACCCCGTCGATGCGTTGCGACTCGCGCTCGAGAGCGAACGCCGCGGCCACGCCTATTACGCAATGACCGCGGCAACCAGCCCGGACCCCGAGGTGCGCAGCTTCGCGCGGCTATTCGCCGAAGAGGAGCAGGCCCACGTGAGCGAGCTGGAGAAGCGCATCGCCGGAACCGCGGCCTGAACCGGTGCCGGACGTCCCGGCCGCGCCGGCAAGGCGCGAGGCCCCGCTCCTGCCGCCTCACAGACCGGTCTTCTTGCGCGCATGCAAGGCGCGTGATTTCTCGCCGCTCTGGATCACGAGAATCCGCCGCGCAGACTCCTACGGACCTGGCTCGGTGTCCAGGAAGCGGGGCGCCTGGGACAGGCCATGCCCCCGGCCTGGGGTCAGGGCTCTCGCGCGTGTTTCAAAGGCGCTTATTTCGCTCTCGTGTTGCAGGGTCAGTCCGACATCGTCCAGCCCGTTCAACAAGCAGAATTTTCGCATTGCCGTGATCTCGAATGGGTGGCTTGCGCCATCCGGCGCCACCACGCATTGCTCTGCGAGATCGACCCTGAGCCGCAATCCCTCGCTGGCCTGGGTCTGCGCGAACAGGGCGTCGACAACGCCCTGCGCCAGTACCACAGGCAGCAGGCCGTTCTTGTAGCAATTGCCGAAAAAGATATCCCCGAAGCTGGGCGCGATCAGGACCTGGAATCCGTATTGCCGCAGCGCCCAGGGCGCGTGCTCGCGCGAGCTGCCGCAGCCGAAGTTCTTCTGGCACAGGAGTATCGAGGCACCCTGGTAGCGGGGCAGGTTCAGGACGAACGCCGGGTTGACGGTGCGCGCGGCCGCGGCCGTGCCCGGTTCGGCATGGTCCAGAAAACGCCACTCGTCAAACAGGTTTTCGCCAAAGCCGGTGCGCTTGATGGAGCGCAGAAAGCGGGTGGGTATGATCGCGTCGGTATCGACATTGGCGCGATCCAGGGGCGCGACGATGCCCTCGTGCACAGCAAATTTTTCCATATTCCTTAGACTCCGTTTGCGCGCCTGCGCATCAAGGTTGTGCGGTGGGCCATAGCTAGATTTCCCTGACGTCGACAAAATGCCCGGCCATCGCCGCTGCCGCGGCCATCGCGGGGCTGACCAGGTGGGTACGCCCGCCGGCCCCCTGGCGCCCTTCGAAATTGCGGTTCGAGGTGGAGGCGCAGCGCTCGCCCGGCTCCAGGCGGTCCGCGTTCATCGCCATGCACATCGAGCAGCCGGCCTCGCGCCACTCGAATCCGGCTTGCGTGAATATCCGGTCCAGGCCCTCGCGTTCGGCCATGCGCTTGACCGGGCCTGATCCCGGAACCACCAGCGCCAGGCGGATGCCGGCAGCGACGCGCCCGCCCATCTTCTGAACCACGCTGGCGGCCGCGCGCAAGTCCTCGATGCGCGAGTTGGTGCAGGAACCGATGAATATCTTGTCCGGTCGGATCGCCGCCAGCGCGGTGCCCGGTTGCAGGTCCATGTAGGCGAGGGCGCGCGTCATCGAAGCGCGCCGCACCGGGTCGGGCTGCGCCGCCGGATCGGGTACCAGGCCGTCGATGCCAGTCACCATCTCCGGCGAGGTGCCCCAGCTCACCTGGGGCTTCAAGTCGGCCGCGTCGAAGTGATGCACCACGTCGAAGGCCGCGCCGGGGTCCGAGCGCAGGGTACGCCAGTAGGCGGCGCATTGCTCCCACTCTTCTCCGCTGGGCGCCAGCGGGCGGCCGCGCACGTAGTCCAGGGTGGTCTGGTCGACCGCGATCATGCCGACCCGCGCCCCGGCCTCGATGGCCATGTTGCACACCGTCATGCGGCCTTCCATCGACAGGGCCTCGATCACCGGGCCGGCGAATTCGATGGCGTAGCCGGTCCCGCCGGCGGTGCCGATGCGGCCGATGATTGCCAGGATCAGGTCCTTGGCGCTGCAGCCCGGCGGCAGCGCGCCATCGACCCGCACCTGCATGTTGCCGCTCTTGCGTTGCAGCAGGGTCTGGGTCGCCAGCACGTGCTCCACCTCGGAGGTGCCGATCCCGAAGGCGAGCGCGCCGAGGGCGCCGTGGGTCGAGGTATGGGAATCGCCGCACACGATGCTCATGCCGGGCAGGGTGGCCCCCTGTTCCGGCCCGATCACGTGCTCAATGCCCTGCCGGCGGTCGGCGAGCTTGAACTGGAGGATGCCGTTGGCATCGCAATTGGCATCCAGGGTCTCGACGACCAGGCGCGAGACCGGATCGGCGATGCCTTGCGCGCGGCCGGTGGTCGGCACGTTGTGGTCGGAGACGGCCAGGGCGGCGCCGGGCACGCGGATCTTGCGGCCGCTTGCGCGCAGGGCTTCGAAGGCCTGCGGGCTGCTCACGTCGTTGAGAAAGTGCCGGTCGATATACAGCAGGCTGGTGCCGTCGTCTTCGGTGCGCACCACGTGCGCGTCCCAGAGTTTGTCGTAGAGGGTTTTCATGGCTTTGATGGGGTGGGGGAACAAGCGCCTGGGGATGTCCGCGCCGACGCGCCGGCAAAGCGCAGCGCCTGCACTCGCCTCTGGTTGGTGAAGCGGGCTGGTGAAGCGGGCCGGCGCATCGGGCTGGCAGCGTCGGCATCTCAAGGTACGCGGCCAATTTACCATGGCTCGGGTTAAAATTGAACAATGGAGAGCAGTTATACGTATTGTTTCCCGGGAGAAACAGAATGCAACAAACCGACCAGCTCGCGGCGATGGCCATTTTCGCCCGGATCGCCGAGCTGCGCAGCTTCACCGAAGCGGCCCGGGACCTGGGGCTGTCGAAGTCGGCATTGAGCAAGGAGATGGCGCGCCTGGAGACCGCGCTCGGCGTCACGCTGCTGCGCCGCACCACCCGTCGCGTGGAGGTGACCGAAGTCGGGCGCGCCTACTACAGCTATTGCGCCCGCATGGTGGGCGAGATGAAAAGCGCCGGCGCCTTTGTCCAGCAATTCCAGGAACAGCCGTTCGGCAATCTGCGCTTGAGCGCGCCGGTCACCTTCGGCAACAGCGTCATCGTGCCGCTGCTGGCGAGTTTCATCCAGGGCTATCCGCATCTCCAGGTCGACCTGGAACTGACCGACCGGGTGGTCGACGTGGCCGAGGAGGGTGTAGATGTCGCGATCCTGATCAGTCGCGACAAGCCGGAGCAACTCTCCAGCGTCGCGTTGGTCCCGGTGGAATGGGGCCTGTACGCCTCGCCCGCTTACCTGGCGCAGCACCCCCAGATACGCATGCCCGCGCAACTGGTCCGGCACGGCTTTTTGTCGTTTCGCGCCAGCACCCTGTCGCCGGCCCTGTCCCTGCACAAGGGCAAGCGCCAGGTCGAGCTCAAGGTCCGGCACCTGATGCGCTCCAACAACAGCATTTCACTGATGCAGGCGGCGAAAATGGGCGTCGGCATCGCCTACCTGCCGCGCTACGTCGCCAGGGAGGCCGTGCAGGAAGGGGGCTTGCGCCAGCTCTTGCCCGATTGGGGCTCGGAGCAGCGCATGGCGTACGCGAGCTTCCAGGAGAGCCGTTTCCTGTCCCCGCGCGTGCGCCTGTTCGTCGAGCACCTGGAGCGGCATCTGGCCGACGCGAAAGCCGCGTGACGCTGGCCACCGAGGCTATCACCGACGCTCGGGTCGCCCGTCGGCGCCGGTCCTGCCCGCGCCTGGCGTGCCCGGCGCCGGATGGCGCAAATGCCGGCGACCCGATACACGTTGTAAGATTGCGGCATTGATGCACAACTTTCACGGCCCTTCATTCCAGCTAGTCGAGGAAATCGCGTTCGAGGAATTCGAGTTCGGCGCCGGGGTCGCCGAGCGCAGCACACCGCTATTGGTCAAGGGGGCTGTGCGCCATTGGCCGGCGTGGGAGAACTGGTCGTTCGACAAGCTCGCCGCGCTGTGCGAGGCGCGCGCCGCCAATCTGGTTTCCAGTTTCCAGACCGGCTTGACCGAGCAGGGCGCCACCCGGCCCAGGGCCGAACTTGCGGTGGCGCCGTATCTGCGCGAATTGGGCCGTGCCGCGCTGCTGCCGCCCGCGGATCCGCGGCGGGCCTTGCTCAGCCTGGAGCGTCGCGCCGGCCTGGCGCCCGGCGAGTCTTTCCTGCTGAACTGGGCGCGCATGGACTTCACGCCGGACCGGGTCTACCTGCAGCAGTGGGACATGCTGGCGCAACTGCCCCGACTGCGACGCGATTTCCCGATGCGGCGGCTCTGGCCCGGGCTGCGCAAGACCTGGGAGTACGCCTTCATCGGACCGGCCGATACCTTGAGCGGCCTGCACTGCGATTTTCCGAACAACTGGTTTTGCCAGGTGCGCGGCACCAAGGAATTCATCCTGTTCACGCCGGACCAGTCGCCGCATCTGTCGGTGGCGAAAAAATACGACTGGGGCGCCACCTTGAGCGAGGTCGATATCAGCCGGCTGGACGGGCAGCCCGGGGTGCGCGAGCGCTTCGCCCAGGCGCGCGGCCTGTACGCGCGGGTGGAAGCCGGCGATGCCCTGTTCATCCCCAAGCGCACCTGGCACGCGGTGGTGGCCCTGGAGCCGTCGATCAGCATCGGCATATTCGGCCTGACCCCCGGTGAGATCCTGATCGGCGGCGGCATCGCGACCGCCAGGGACCTGCTGCACCGGGTGCATCTCTACCGCTGGGGCAACTGCACCTGTCACAAGGCGTTGCCCGGGCGGGGCGTGGACCCAAGGGGCGGCAGTCTTGATGCCCTGGAATAAAACCGCGCTTCGACTGTACCTGTAGCGCGGTTGACGCTGCGCCCCTTGCGGGGATACAGTCCCGGCTGGCGGAAATTGCATCACGTTTTTTCGTGCCGCGGCTGCCAGTTGCACCTGCAAAGAACCCGGCACTTTCCCGCCTTGCGCGAGTAAGCCACGGCAATAGCATCCAGTCAAATTGGAGGGGATCCATGCAAAAGACCATTTACACGTCACTGTTGGCCGCCTGTGCTTTCGCCGGCGCGAGCCTGCCGGCCCTGGCGCAGCCGGCGCCCGAAGTGACGCTCACGCGCTTTGACTGCGGCACCGGCCAGGCGCCGATCGACGTCAACACCCGCTTCTCCGACACCTACGCCTACAACGGCCTGAAGGTGCAGTTCACCTATAGCTGCTACCTGGTCAAGCACGGCGACGAATACCTGCTGTGGGACACCGGCCATCCGATGAACGCCGGGGCTGTCGCGCCCAAGACCAGCCTGGTCGACCAGCTGGCCCAGCTCAAGCTCAAGCCG
>Ga0302322_100007060_pt1 | contig 10007 bp, 11 predicted proteins | sample Fen_T0_2_FD_203757 | JGI IMG/M metagenome (GOLD analysis project Ga0302322, IMG submission 203757) | Peat permafrost microbial communities from Stordalen Mire near Abisko, Sweden - Fen_T0_2 | ecosystem: Environmental > Terrestrial > Soil > Wetlands > Permafrost | place: Sweden: Abisko... | reverse complement strand
GGCCTCAGGAGCAGCATCGTCTGGAGCTACGGCCACGTGACGATCCCGCGCCACCTGCGCGACATGGTGGTCACCGAGTACGGCGTGGCGGACCTGCGCGGCCAGCCCGACGGCGAGGTCATCAAGCGGCTTATCGCCATCGCCGACTCGCGCTTCCAGGATGAGCTGGTCCGCCAGGCGAAGGATCACGGCAAGCTCGACATGCACTACGCGGTTCCCGAGCGCTACCGCAGCAACCTGCCGCAGGTGCTGCATGACAAACTCCAGCCCTGGGCCGAGGCCGGGCTGCTGCCCGACTTTCCGTTCGGCACGGACCTGACTGCCGACGAGGTCCACATCGTGCGGGCGCTGAAGAAGCTCAAGCGTGCGAGCGAACACCCGGTCGACCTGGTCACGCTGGCGGTGAGGAGCCTGTGGGAAGGCAAGGAGGCGCCACACGCCTACCTGGAGCGCCTGGGCCTGGCCGAGGCGCACAGCTTCAAGGACATGTTCGTGCGCAAGCTGTTCGCCGGCAACCTCTGAACGGACCGGGCCGCACAGGGCCACGGCGGAGGCACGGTGACACGGCGGCCGTCGCGGGTGTGGCAAGCTACGTCCACGGCGAGCCACCCGCGGCTTCGCCCAGCCACCCCCGCATCCTTGAAGGAGAGACGAATGTCCAGTGTCGGCTATCACGAGCCCGTCGACGAGTTGTCCGCCCAGACCCGCGACATGCACCGCGCGATCGTCTCCCTGATGGAGGAACTCGAAGCGGTCGATTGGTACAACCAGCGCGCCGATGCGTGCAAGGACCCGGAGCTCAAGGCGATCCTCGAGCACAACCGCGACGAGGAGAAGGAGCACGCCTCGATGGTGCTGGAGTGGATCCGGCGCCAGGACCAGCGCTTCTCGAAGGAGCTCAAGGAATACCTGTTCACCGCCAAGCCGATCGCGCACGGCTGAACCCGGAACATCGGGCCCGAGGAGTGAGCCGCCTCAGGACGCGCCGAGCGCGCGCGCGATGCGCTGTGGATCGAAACCAACCTGGGTCTGGCCGCGTACCACGAGCACCGGCGTGCCGGGAGCCATCAGCGCACTGAACCGCGCCGCGCAGGCCTCCTCGCGCTCGATGCTGCACTCGCTGTAGGGCACCCCGTTGGCGGCGAACCAGTCGCGCGCCCGCGCGCAGTAGAGGCAGGTGTCGGAAGCGATCATCTGGATGTCACCCGGCTTGGCGTGGGCAGCCGCCTGCTCGCCCCATCGCCCGACCGACCAGGCGCGCCATGCCTCACTCGCCCCGCCCACGGCCAGCACCACGGCCAGCAGCGACAGCACCGAACGCAGGCGTGTGTTCACTGACGGCGCGCCGGCCCCGGGCCGGGCCGGTGCCGCCTTATTCGGTCCACAACGCTGCCGTCACGACGACCTCGATCTTCCACTCCGGCCGTGCAAGGCGTGCCTGCACCGTGGCGCGCGGTGGCGCGTCGCCTGGCGCCACCCAGTCGTCCCAGACTTCGTTCATCGCGCCGAAGTCGGCGATGTCGGCAAGGTAGATCTGCGCCCGCAGGATGTGCGCGCGGTCGGTGCCGGCCTCGTGCAGCAGGCGGTCCACCGCCGCCAGCACCTGCACGGTCTGGCCCCTGATGTCCTGCGTGGCGTCGCCGGCCACCTGGCCCGCGAGATACACGGTCCCGCGGTGGATGGCCATCTCGCTCATCCGGTCGCCCACATGAAAACGCCTCACGCCTTCGGTCATCGCTTTGCTCCTCCGTGGGCCTTCCTGCGCGCCGCATGGGCGGCGTCATGCGAGTGCTTGTGGCCCGTCGCTGCGTGGTGCACCGGGGCCACGGCGGGCGCGCGCAAGGCTGCCTTGTGACCGATGCGGCTCTCGGTGCCGGCCAGCAACTTGCCGATGTTGGCGCTGTGGCGCCACACGAGCAGCAGGCTCATCACGATGATCGCGGGCACCTGTGGACCGAAGTCCCAGAACAGCAACTGATAGAACGGCGCGAACACCGCCGCCACCAGCGAGGCGAGCGATGCGTAGCGGAAGAAAGCGGCGACGATGAGCCAGGTCGCCAGCGTGGCCAGCCCGAGCCAGGGGTTGAGCGCGAGCAGCACGCCCGCGGCCGTCGCCACGCCCTTGCCCCCCTGGAACCTGAAGAACACGGGCCAGAGGTGGCCGACGAATGCCGCGAGGCCAACCAGGCCCTGTGTGCCTTCGGCCAGCCCCCAGCGCGGTCCGACCAGCAGCACGGCCATCACCGGCAGGTAGCCCTTGAGCGCATCGAGCATCAGGGTGAGCACGGCCGCCGTCTTGTTGCCCGAGCGCAGCACGTTGGTCGCGCCCGGGTTGCCTGAGCCATAGCTGCGCGGGTCGTGCAGGCCCATGGCCCGGCTGACGATGACGGCGAACGAGAGCGAGCCGATCAGGTAGGCCAGCACCGTGGCGATCGTGGTGTAGAGCATCTGCATGTGCCTATTCTGCACTGGCGCATCGCACGGCGCGGGCGCCGAGCAGGCGCGTGAGCACCTCGGGCGCGATGCCGACCAGGTAACCGCGCTGGCCGCCGTTGATGTAGATCAACGGCAAATCGAGCACGCTGGCCTCCGCCAGAACCGGCAAGGCCTTGCGGATGCCGAAGGGCGAGGTGCCGCCCACCTGGTAGCCGCTGTGGCGCTGCGCCGCTTCCGGCGTGCAGGGTTCGACACGCTTGCAGCCGATCTGGCGCGCCAGGTTCTTCAGGCTGACGCTGCGGTCGCCGTGCATCAGCACGATTAGCGGCTGCGCCCGCTCGTCCTGCATCACGAGCGTCTTGACGACCTGGTGTTCGGGCACGCCGAGTTGGCGCGCCGACTCGGCCGTACCGCCATGGTCGACGTAGGTGTACACATGCTCGGTGAAGACCACACCGCTGTCCCGCAAGGCCTTGGTGGCGCGCGTCTCACTGACGTGGGGCGTCTTCCTGCTCATGCTCCATGGCGGCCGCAGCCGACCAGTTCACTGCGCCGGGTCGCGCAGTTCCCACCGGACCGAATCGATGGCGGCCAGCAGTTCGGGGGCAAGCAGGGTGCCCCACGCATCGACATCCTCGTCGAGCTGGGCGCGCGTCGTGACACCGATGATCGTGCTCGCGGTCTGCCACTTGGTGTAGCACCAGGCCAGCGCCATGCGCGTCGGCGTGAGGCCGTGTTCGCGCGCCAACGCGTTGTAGCGCCGCGCGGCAGCCAGCGACTCGGGGCGGCCCCAACGCTGCTTCTTCATCGATTCGAACAGCGCCATGCGGCCCTGCCCATCGGGCTGCGGGCCATCGTACTTGCCGGTCAACAGCCCGAAGCCGAGCGGCGAGTAGGCGAGCAACGACACCCCGAGCCGGTGCATCGTCTCGTCGAGCCCGTTCTCCAGCGTTCGGTTGATCAGGCAGTACGGGTTCTGCACGGTGGCGATGCGCGGCAGGCCGTGCTGCTCGGCCACGCGCACGAACTCGGCCACGCCGTAGGGCGTCTCGTTCGACAGGCCGACGTGCCGCACCTTGCCCGCCTTCACCAGCGCCGACAGGCCTTCGAGCTGTTCCTGGACACTGCTGAATTCGGCGTCCTTCGTCGGGTCGAAGTAGATGCCGCCGAACATCGGCACGTTGCGGTTGGGCCAGTGGATCTGGTAGAGGTCGATGACGTCGGTCTGCAGGCGACGCAAGCTTGCGTCGCAGGCGGTGCCGATCTGCGCCGACGTCAGGTTGCGGCTGCCCCCATGCACCCAGGGCATCCCGCGCGAGGGGCCCGCCGCCTTAGTGGCCAGCACCACGCGCGAGCGGGCGCCGGGGTTCTTCGCGAACCAGCGCCCGATCAGGGTTTCTGTGGCGCCATAGGTCTCGGCACGGGCCGGTACCGAGTACATCTCCGCAGTGTCGATGAAGTTGATGCCGCGCTCGAGCGCGCGGTCGAGGATCGCATGCGTGTTCGCTTCGTCGACCTGCTCGCCGAAGGTCATGGTACCCAGGCAGATGGGCGTGACGTGGAGGTCGGTCTGGCCTAGTCTGATGGTGTTCATGCGCCGAGTTTGCCTCAGAGCCAGGCGCGGCGCTGACCTTGGCGACAATGCCCCACGGCCATGCCCGCACCGACCGATCGCCCCGAGCCCGCCTTCACCTTGCAGCGCACTCGCCTGGGCAACCCTTGGCTGGCGGGCGCCGTGCTCGCCCTCACCGTGGCACTTCATGTGCTGCTGTGGCGGCTGTTGCTGGCCGGCCCTGCCCTGAGGCACGGCCCGCCGCCCATGGTGCGCGCATCGGTGTTGCGGATCGACACGGCGCCGCCACTGCCGCCACGCACGGTCAAGTCGCCGCCTGCACCCCCAGAGCGCACTCGCGCCGATGCACGTCGCCCTCCAGCGCAGCCGTCAAGCCCTGCGCCGGCGGTGGCTGACCCGGGGACGGTGGCCGCCGTCGACCGCATGACGAGCCCCGAGTCGCCGGCATCCTCCCCGCCCTTGCCTGCCCCGAGCGGCCTGCTCGACAGCGCGGCAACCCGGCGCGCGATCCGTGATGCGGCACGCAGCCCGTCGATCGCGGACCTCGGCGACGCCGCGCGGGGCGCTGAAAGCAAGCTCGGCGATGCGATCGCCGCCGGCGCCCGCGGCGACTGCCTGAAGGGCGAATTCGCGGGTGGCGGCATGGGACTGCTCAGCCTCCCGTTCCTGGCCATTGCCAAACTGCGCGACCAGTGCGGCAAGTAGCAGCACGACACCTGCACCGACTGGATTTCGGCCAGCGTCTCGGCGATCGGTGTGCCCGTTCAGGCTCATGGTGACTGGGCCCCGGATCGACGTATCCTCTCGCGGTCGAGAGTCGGCCGGGCCTGCCCGTTGCGTCGGCGGATGAACGTCACATGCTCCTGGCGGCTCGGCGACGGGTGTTGCAGGCGTTATCGGCTACTTCGGCCGACCGCCCGGTCGCAACGGTAGATGAATGGTTGAACTGTCCTGCGGGAGTGCTTGTGCGCCAATCCATCCGACGCCTCATGCGCTGTGCGGCCGAGATGGTCCTCTTGACCCTGGGGATCTGCGCGGCCGGTTGCGCCGTGGCGCAGGCGGCCGATCCGCCCCCGATCGCCGACTTCTTCCGGCGACCGGCATACGTGAACATGATCATGTCGCCGAATGGTCAGGCGATCGCCGCTACCTTCGCCGGTGCGACCGGCCGGGTGGGGCTGACAGTGCTCGACTTGCGCAACCTACCCGACCTGTCGAAAACAAAGAACGTCGCGACATTCTTCAGCGATGCAGACGTTCTGACCGTGCAGTGGGTCAACGACGACCGGCTCGTCTTCAACCTCACCGACCAGCGCCTTCCGCATGGTGAACAGAGAGGCAGTGGCCTGTACGCCGTGGATCGCGAAGACAAGGAATTGCCGCGCCGCCTGATTCGCCGGATGTGGTACGACCCGAGCAAGGCCACCAACATCGTCGACCGCTCCCTCGCACCGAACCATGTCCTGCGCGCAGTGGTGGGTGGCGGATCGAACGAAGTGATCGTCGAGCGCCACAACTACAACGACGCCGGCATTTTCCAAAACACCTCGCTGCTCCGTCTGGACACAGGCAACGGTCGCGCCGTCCACCTGTCGGAGGGCGCGCCCGAGCACACCGTCGCCTGGACGCTGGATGCCGACGCGACGCCCCGGGTGCTCATCACCGAGTGGGCTGACAAGGGCGCGCTTTACTGGAAGAACGCAGCAAACAAGCCCTGGACGCTGGTGCGCGAGTTCAAGGCGTATGGCGAGAAGGACGGCCCGCCAACTCCGATGTTCGTGGATGCCGACAACATGCTCTACGCAAGGGGCCGCTCCGGCGCGGATGCAGACACGAGCGCACTGTTGCGCATCGACATGCGCTCGGACACGCTGACCGCTCAGACCGTGCTGGCGCTGAAGGGCTATGACTTTTCGGGCAGCCTGGTCCACAACACTCGCGGCAAGGTGCTCGGCGTGCGCTACCTCACAGAGGCACGCGAGACCCACTGGTTCGACCCGGCCATGGCGCAGGTGCAGAAGCAGGTGGATGCGCTGTTGCCCGGCACGAACAACCGGCTCGATTGCGGTGAGTGCGACCACCCGGCGCATGTTCTGGTGCGCTCCTCATCGGACCAGCAGCCACCGGTGTTCCAACTGTTCGACACGAAGGCCGGCACACTTTCGAAGCTGGCGACGTCACGACCCTGGATCAGACCCGCGACGATGGCCACGCGCGACATGGTGCGCATCACTACCCGGGACGGCCTGAGCATGCCAGTGCACGTGACGCGCCCACGCGGCCAGACCGCCGCGGCGCCGATGGTCGTGCTGGTGCACGGCGGGCCTTGGGTGCGGGGTGGCGAGTGGCGCTGGAACGAGGAGACCCAGTTCCTCGCGTCGCGCGGCTATGTGGTCATCGAGCCCGAGTTTCGAGGCAGCATCGGCTTCGGCGACAAGCTCTTTCGGGCCGGCTTCAAGCAATGGGGCCTGGCGATGCAGGACGACGTCGCCGACGCGACGCTGTGGGCCGTCAAGCAGGGTTATGCGGATGCCGCGCGCGTGTGCATCGCCGGCGCCAGCTACGGAGGTTATGCGGTGCTGATGGGCCTGATCCGGCATCCGGAGCTTTACCGCTGCGGCTTCGAATGGGTCGGCGTGACCGACATCGACCTGATGTACTCGATCTCGTGGAGCGACTTCAGCGACCACTGGAAGGACTACGGCATGCCGCTGATGGTCGGCGACCGAGTCAAGGATGCCGGCCAACTGGCCGCGACCTCGCCGCTGAAGCTCGCCTCCAGGCTCACGCAGCCGCTGCTGATGGCCTACGGCGGGGCGGACCGGCGTGTTCCCGTGGAACACGGGCTGCAGATGCGCGAGGCGCTGCGCGCGCACAACAAGAATGTCGAATGGATCGTCTACCCGAATGAAGGCCACGGCTGGTGGCTCGAAGCCAACGACATCGACTTCTGGGGCCGGGTCGAGAAGTTCCTGGACAAGAACCTGAAGCGCGCGCCGCCTTGAACGACGCTCCACTTCGCGCGAGTGTCCTGTCCCGGTCCCGGAGGATGCTTGCACGCACGCGCAGTTGGGCGCGGGCATGGCTGCGACGAGATCGCCATTGACTGTGCGGCCCTTCGGCCTGTAGCGCGGCCGACGATGCGTCGTGTCGGCCAAGCGTTGCGACCGCCGCGAGTTGCCTCGGCCGCCGCGCTGGCGGCGTCCATGTTCGCGCAGGGCCGTGTTGCGGCGTTCGATACCGAGGCTGACGCCCGCGCCCCGCGCGTCGAGCGCCACGTCAGCGTCGGCAGCGACTCGATGCCGATCGTGCCAGTCGCGCATCGCGCCAGTGGACAGCGTGACCTCCGCTCCGCGAGGGCACTCGCCAGCTTCGAGGTGGTCCGGCGCCTACGGCGGCAGCGTCAACGCCATCGCCCTGACCGCGGACGGCTCGCTGCTGGCGGCCGGCAGCATGGATGGCAGCATCGCGATCTGGGACACCCAACTGCGCAGTCATGTCGCCACGCCGCTCGGGCACCGGCAGATGGTTCGCAGCGTCGCCTTCAGCCCCGATGGCGCGCTGCTCGCATCGACAGGTGTCGACCGTCAGGTGATCGTGTGGGACCTCAGGACCTTCCGGCGCCTGTCGACACTGTCGGGGCATCAGGACGAGGTCTACCGCGTCGCCTTCTCGCCCGACGGAAAGCGGCTCGTATCCGCTGGCGCGGACCGGTCCGTGATGCTCTGGGACACGGCCACCTTCGAGCCCGTGGCGACCTTGCAGGCGCATCGCTGCGGCGTCACCGGCCTGGCTTTCGGTTCCGACGGCAAGCGGCTGGCCTCCTGGAGCCACGATGGAACCGTGATTCATTGGGATGCGGCGGCCGGCGTGCCCGCGCAAATCACGAGCGAGCCCAAGGTCTACGGACACTGCGCGCCGGTCAGCGGCAATGGCCCGTGCGACCGCAACGCCGTGATCGAACGTCCGGAGTTCGGTCCCGATCTGAAGCAATTGGTCGGCGGCCTCGGCTGCACCCGCCAGTTGATCGTCTGCGACGTCGAAGACGTCGCTCCCCCGGCCTTGCTCGACGGCCAGCGAGAGGGCGTCTGGAGCCTGGCCATCAGCGCCGACGGCACCCACCTCGCATCGGGGAGCGTCGACGGAGGGGTGCTGCTGTGGGACCTGCCGCACCGCAAGGCCCTGGCCAGGCTCGATGGACATCAGGGCCGCATCGTCACGGCGCTCGCATTCAGCGCCGATGGCCGGCAACTCGCGGCGGCGGGCGGCACGCCAGTCCTGCTCTGGAGGGTCGAGCCATAACAAGCCCAAGGCCGCCGCGGGGCCAGCCGATTCGGCGCTTCGAGCGGGCGCCACCCTTGCAACGCCCCTCCATGCTCACACCGTGCGCTCAGAAGGTGAACCGGCAGGCAGCACTGCGGATGGGCAAGGTTCGCGCTCGGAATGACGGCCCGGGCCTCGCCCGCGCTCGGTGCCCGAGCCGGTGCGCGGCCGAATCCGTGCGCCGGCCTAGCAGCGCGGGGGGAAGCGGCCTTCCGAGTTCTCCAGGGCGTCCTCGTCTTCGTCCTCGAGGTCGACCTTGGCCGAAGGCGGCAACTTCGCGATGATCGCCTCGATCATCTGCACGTGCTCGGCCTCTTCGTCCCGCAGTTCCTCGAACAGCGCCTTGACCTCCGGCTGGTTCACGTAGCGCAGGGCCTGGTCGTAGAACGCGAATGCCTTCTTCTCTGAGGACAACGCCACCCAGTACGCCTTGAGCGGCGACATGTTCTGGCTGGGCGCGCCGAAATCGGGCGCTTCCACGTCGAAGATGTCGGCGATCTTCACCTTCGGGGTCGTGTTGCCGAACAGTGCCAGCCGCCGCTCGGCGAGCTGCTCACCGTGCTTGCTCTCGTTCACGGCCATCGACTGGAAGACCGACGCGGCATCGTCGCCAGAACGACTGCCGAGGCGTTCGGCGAACTGCGTATAGCGCTTGAACGCCTCGACCTCGATCAGCGTGGCGAGGTCGAGGGCGTCCATCAACGAGAGCTTGGAAAAGTCGACTTTTGCTGGCATGGGGCCTCCGGGTAGAGTGCAACGCGCCCGATCAACGGAGCACGATCCTCCCAGGTGAAAGAGCGGCGCAAGACAATCTTCCCGCCAAGAAAGACGGTACCACCGCGCCGATCCTGCGGCAACGCACCGATTGGCTCGGGACTGGCGTGATCGTGCACGAGTGACCGTTGGGTTTGACTGTCGCCGTGCAGCGTGCGGAATTGTCGGGCATGGTGGCAAGCGGCCCTTGATGTGCCGCAACTCCCTGGTGCATGCACCAGCGAAGAAACCAGGCGGACGACCGGGGCGGGCTGTTCGAGTGCCCGGTTGAGTCAGTTCCGACAGATCGGAAGGTCAACCTGTTCCAAGACATGCCGGCAGGCACCGTCCCCCTGGGTTGCGGGCCATCCGGCGCTTGCAGCGCCGCCGGCGGCGAACCCGGCGCCCGCCTCCGCGCCGCTGCCCCGGTGGGCGCGTCGCGCGGCCGGCTTTCCCGCCCCTTCTTGCGATCGATCAAGGTGCAAGCTCGGCATTGACGCAAGATTTGCTCACAGAGCGCGAACCGCGCTGCGTTCGGGAACCTCGATGAGAACGTTTCCGGGACGCGCGCGCAGGCCCTACCGGGCGTACGCGGCGGCGTCCTTTCTCGACGGCCGGTTCTCCCACCGGCCAGCCACCCTCCGCGGTGCCGCGGCCCGCACTCAAGCATCTGGATCTGCCGTAGGCATCGCTCGCGCCGCGTCCCGCGCGAGCCGGTGCGCAGACCCCACCCCATTCAACTGCCGGCTCCATGCGCAGTCGCAGCGGCTGCAACTTCGCCGCCGGCACCTACTGACGGAAGGTTCACCATGGCCAACACCTTGACCCCCGATCGCTCGCCGCCGATCCGATCCAAGCATCCCGCGCTTGCCTTCGGGCCGCCGCATGTCTCCTGGAAGGCGCTCGCACCGATCTCCCTGGT
>Ga0302322_100007058_pt1 | contig 10009 bp, 9 predicted proteins | sample Fen_T0_2_FD_203757 | JGI IMG/M metagenome (GOLD analysis project Ga0302322, IMG submission 203757) | Peat permafrost microbial communities from Stordalen Mire near Abisko, Sweden - Fen_T0_2 | ecosystem: Environmental > Terrestrial > Soil > Wetlands > Permafrost | place: Sweden: Abisko... | reverse complement strand
CTGCTGGAACGGCCGGTGCATGGATCAGATCATCTACTAGATTTCCGTCCCCGTTCCATCGGCGGCTTGAAATGGAGAATCAAGCAGCGTCCAGGCGAGAGGACTATAATTCCCGCACCTCCCCATGTATCTTGCCATCGAGGTGCACGATATCGAGAAGCGCTACCGCACCTGGCGCAACCGCAAGGGCTTTTGCGCGCTCGACGGCGTCACGCTTGAGGTTCCGCGTGGGGTGGCCTTCGGGCTGCTCGGCCCCAACGGCGCGGGCAAGACCACCTTCATCAAGGTGCTGCTCACGGTGGTGCGGCCCCAGCGCGGCCGCGTGCGCGTATTGGGAGGCGATCCCGAAGATCCACGCATCCGTGCCCGTATTGGCTATCTGCCCGAGCGCCTGGATCTGCCCGCGCACTTCACGCCGGTCACCTTTCTTGCGTCGGTGTCGCGACTCAAACACGTGCTGCCCGTTCGCGACAGCATCCTGCGCTTGATCCACCGCGTGGGACTGGCCAACGACAGCGGCCGCAAGATCGGCGGCTTTTCCAAGGGCATGAAGCAACGCTTGGGGCTGGCCGCGGCCTTGATTGGGCAGCCCGATCTGCTGGTGCTCGACGAGCCCACCGACGGCGTGGATCCCATGGGCCGCATCGAAATCCGCAACCTGCTCAGCGCGGAGCTGGCGCGCGGCTGCACGGTCTTTCTCAACTCGCACCTGCTGGCCGAGACCGAGCGTGTGTGCAGCCAGGTCGGAATCATCTCCGCTGGACGCATCGTCCGACAGGGAAGTCTGGCCGAGCTGTGCCGCGCCGAAGGGCGCTGGCGGGTTTCGTTCGCCCCAGGCGCCGACCGAGAGCGCTTGGCCGCGGCCGGCTTTCGTGCCGTGGGCAAGGAATTCCTCTTTGCCGGCGACGACCTGCTGGCGCTCAACCGTGCACTCGACACCGCTCGGGCCGCGGGCGCCGTCATCGCCGAGGTACGCCCCGACGAGAAAGATCTGGAGCAAGTGATGTCCGAGGCGCTCACCCCCGCACCGGTTTCCCTGGCAAGTCCGGGGGCATCCGCGTGACGGTTCTCTCGATTGCCGCTGACCTCTGGCGCCAGGCCTTCGCGCGCAAGTGGTTTCTAGTCCTGGGCGCGGCGGTCACGTTGTTCTTGATTGGCATCGCGCTCACGTTGCGCCTGGATGTGGTCGACGGCGCGCTGTCTGGCCTGCGCCTGTTCGGCCGGCCCACCACGGTGGAAATCACGGCGGTAGACGTGGCCCTGCGTCCGATCTTCAAGGCCGCAGCCATCGTCATCTACTACCCATTCACGCTCTTTCTCATCGCCCTGTGTGCCGAGTTCGCGCCCAGTCTGCTGGCGCCCGGCCGCATCGAACACATGTTGTCGCTGCCGGTGCGGCGCTGGGAGCTAGTGCTCGGTACCTACCTGGGCGTGGTCGGGCTGTCCGCGCTGTTCTCGCTCTACGGGGCGGGCGGTTTGTGCCTGATCCTGGGTGCCAAGACCGGCGTTCTCACGCTGCGGCCGGTGTTCGCCGCGCTGCTTGGGACGGTTTCCTTCGCGGCCGTGTATTCGGCCATGGTCGCGGCGGCGGTGCTCGCGCGCAGTGCAACCTCGTCGGCCGGTGTGGGCATCGCGCTTTACTTTGCGGGCGTGCTGGCCGGGTACCGCACCTCGCTGGCATCCATGATCAGGGCGGGCTTGCCCCGCCAGGCTTTCGAGGCGGTGACCAGTCTTCTGCCCCGCATCTCCGCGCTTGGCACGGTGGCCTCCGACATCGCGGGTGGGCGGGCGGTGTCCACGGCCCACGTGGCCGGGTTGATCGTCGGCTTCCTGGCCTTTGCCGCCGCTGTCTTGGCAGCCGCGGTGTGGGGCTTTGAACGAAAGGATTTCTAGGTGGGCAGCGTGGACCATCGCTCCCGGCGCTGGCCCTGGCTGGCCGCGGCCCTTGCGCTGCTGCTGGGCGGGGCTTGGCTGATGTCGCGGGGCGAGCGCATGCCAGCGCGCCAGGAGGTGGAGGTCAACATGCCGCGCAGCATGAGCCCGGCCGACCGGCACCGGCTTAGCCTGCGCAAGCGACCGCCCGCATTCGTGGTCCCGCGGCCCGCGCCGGACGACCCGGCCCCGCTGCCGCCACCGCCCCAGGTGCGCGATCCACTGCTGCTGGCCATGCCCGGCACGGTGAAGACGGTCGCCATCGTGGTCGAGGCGAATGCGCTCCGCCACTCGCCGGTGGGCGAGCTCCTGCTCGATTGCTTCATGGGTGCTGGCGAGGACAACGAGCTCAGTCGCCTGCGCAGCAAGACCGGGCTCAACGTGCTCGAGGATCTCGATCGCGTGGCGGTGGCCGACCAGACCTACCTCTTGTCGGGCCGGTTCGCGGACACGCAATGGGCCGAGGTCTTCCCAGGCATGCAGGCGCAGTCGCCAAGCCCCAACACGCGCCTATGGAAGGGCCAGGACGCCGCCCCGCCGGTCGTGGTGTGGAAGAATCAGATCGTGATTGCGGGTCGCAGCGAATCCGAGATCATGGCCGCGGCCGACCGCCTGGAGGGCCGGGCGCCGGCCATCCCGCCCGTGATCGCCGAAAACGACAGCTATGGCGAGGTCTACGGCGTGGTCAATTCCGCGACCATTGCTGGCATCTTCGAGCGCGACCGGCCCGACCTGGCGGCCCGGCTGAAGACCATCACCGACCAAGTGAAATTGCACGTGGACGCCAGCCACGACGTGGGCATCGTGGCCGACGCCAACGGCAACGATCCCGCGGGCGCGCTCGACCTAGCCAAGACCCTGGGCGGCGCCCTCGCGCTCGGCCGCGTGGCTGCCCAGGCCAAGGGCAACGACGACCTCGCCGCCTTCCTGGATCACGCCAGCGTGCGCCCTTCTGGCTCCGGCTCGTTCCGCGTCGAGCTGGCCCTGCCGCTCGACTATGTGCAGGCCCAGCTCAAGGACTGCCCCGGCCGCAAGCCGCGTCCGGCAGGGACGAAGTAGCAGCAGGAATTCGAAGCACGCCGGCCTCCACCTAGTCTTGCGCGGTCGCCTCCAGCTTGGCCAGCCGCCGGTCCATCCATCCTGCAAGATCGTCGTAGTGACTTTGCTTGTAGATGTCGCGCAATTGGCGATAGCGCTGGCGCACGTCGAATTTCAGATTCCATTGCAATTTGTGCAGGCACACCGGGCACAGGTGCATGGTGTTGCGATCCATCTCGTCGAGCGAGTTGGAGCCGTTCATCAGACCCCTTTGCCCGCGGAAGTTCCCGAATTGTTCGGGTCAGAGGATCTCGACGAATCCGGTGCCGTCCGGCCCGCTCGACTGAATCGGCGCAGTCATCCAGGGACCGTTGCGGATCCATTGGTATTCGATGGTGGATAGCCGCTCCGGACATTCGATTTGAAAGAGGCGACCATTAGCGTGTTGGCTCTCCTCGCTGGCGGAACAGCGGACCATGGCCGTGGGTTCGGTTTCCTGGTCATCGGGAACGCCCTTGAACACGCCCTGGATGATCCGTTCGGCTTGGCAGGCCAGGACGAGCGTGTTCATACCCGGGCCAAGATCGATGGCCCTTTCTTCACAGCGCGAGCCGCTGGCATTGGCGCGCACCCTGACGTGGTTACCACTTGCGAGATCGTCGAGCGTGCAAGGGATCTCCGAGGATTTGCACGTCGCGCCTCGGAATTTGCCCGAGCTGTTGGCGGAGATGTACCAGCCACCCGTGCGCGCGCCTTGCAGGGTGACCGCCAGGGTCGCCGTCGGTTCAGGCCCGGCAGCGCGACAGGGCTCGTGCAAACAAAGGAAGGGCGGATCCCCGTGTTTGGGAACGGCCACCTCGGCCTCGAAGTACCATCCCTTGCCCTCGGCGGTGACATGCACGCTGGGGACGTCCGGCAAGTCGTCGAGCTCGAATTGGCAGGCGCGATTGAAGGGTGCGCTCTCTGGCCCTTCCCCCTCGCTGGCGGTCACGATGTGCGCGCTCTGCATCGGACACTCCTGCCCGGCAGCAACACCGAAGCCCCCACGTAGGATTGGCATCGGCTCAAGCGTGAGAGCGAGCCCTCGCTTGGGGGCAATCACGTTGCGCAGGAGCAGCCTGCGCATGCTGGGCGAGGTCACGGTCAGGTCATAGCCGCGGCCTGGTATCAACCCCTGCGCGCTGAACTGGCCGTTCTTTTCGCTCTCTGTCTCGATGATAGCTTGGGCGTGTCCCGCACGCTGAAACCGAATTTCGACGGATTGGCTAGTTCCATCGGGCCCGTGAACCGTGCCCTGGATTTCCGCGCCCTGGCCCAGCACCAGGGTGACCTCGCGGTCTTCGTCCTCGTACAGCCCGGCGATGTCCGCCGTCGCCACGAGATCGTCCAGCGTGGCAATCAGGGTGTAGCTGCCCGCCGGCAGGTTGAGCTCGAAACGACCATCGGCCTCGACCTGGGCGTCGTAGCTGTGCGACGCATCCTCGGCGCTGACCTCGGGCAGCGCCTCACCCCGCTCGCCGCCGAGCACGCGTCCGTGAATTCTCGCCATGGCGGCAATGCCCAGTTGTGCGGGAATTTCGGTCGGCGTTTCCTCGGGTTCGCTGGTTTCCACGACCACCGCGGTCAGCTGAGGCACGTCGTTGGCCCTAGGATTGTCGCTCTCGGCCACCGTTGCTGCTGGTGCTGCGGTGGCCACGTGCCGCAGTCGAACGGCTTCGATTCCGGCCCACGCCAGCACAGTGGCGGCAGCGGCAACGGCGATCTTGGCGGCCAGCGTGGTCATGGGTCCCTATCAGGAGAGACACCCAACTCCGTCGGAGGTTCCCTCTATTTCGCGCGTGGGTCGGTGGCGGCTAGGGCTTGCTGCTCACGCCGGACGGGAGCACGGCCTCGTCGAACACGATGTGCGAGAAGCCGCTGGCATTGTCCACGAAGGCGGCGCCCAGGCCAGTCTCGGTCGGGCCCCAGCCAAAGTAGTCGCCGAGCCAAGCCGGCACGTGGCGCTGCAACGTCGGGGTGAGTCCCGCCGCGAAGGTCGTCGCGATTGCAAACGACCGACCGGCGTCGGCCGATGTGACGTACACCAGATCGGCCGAGCCAGGGCCTTCGCTGGCTGCTCGATACGTCGCGAGTGCCAGCTTGCCGTCGGCGTGTCGTGCGAGCTGGGGGAACAGCAAGAATCCCGGCGAGACCCCACCGTCGCCAGCCGCGTCGCCAGCGTCGGTGAGCGCCTGCGCGGCACCGACGAGCGCGGTGACGTCGCTGTCGGGCACCGAAGCGCCCAAAATCATGTGGGCCACATGCACCCCAAGCAGGCGTGCCACGGGCGTATCGTAGCTGTCGAGCGTGCGCCCATACGAGATCCACACTTCGTCGCCATTCGCGATGCAGGTTGGGTCGTGGAAGGCAATGTTTCCGGTTGCATCCGACAGGGCCACGGCCACGGGGACCGACCAGGTGACACCGCCGTCAGCGGTGTGCGCGACGCGAATGGAGCGGGTCGCGACATAGGTGGCGAATGCCCCCCCAGGGCGGCCATCCGGGCACAAGGCCGCGAGGTTCGCTTGCGCCTTGTCGATGACCGCGCGCTGGAAACTTGCGCCACCGTCCGCCGACGACACCGCCAAGATGCCGCCGCGCCTGAGATCGCTGTAGCTGATGACAAGCACGTCATCGGCCGTGACGATCATCCAGGGCTTGTCGTACAGCGCATCGGTGATGGGGTCGCTCAATTCAACCGGGGCCTCGAAACCGCTGGCGCCCGCCGGCCAGCGTGAGAACTGGATGTGAATATCGCTGGCCTGCAGGTGGGGCTGGGCGGGATTTGGTCCTGGTGTCCACGACGCCCACGCGGCAAAAAGCGCGCCCGCCCCATTGCGCGCCAGGGTGACGTTGCTGGCCATTTGACCATTCGGGCTGGCCAGGTACCGGATTTTGTCGAGGCCCGAGACCGACCCTCGGCGCCTGTAGCCGATACGGGTCACGCCGTCGCAGCCACACGCTTCCCAGGCCATGGCGAGATCTCCCTGTCCGGCCACAAAGAACGGCTCGACCTCGAACTGGCTCGCGCCGTCGAGTGAAACGAACATCTCGCCGGGCCGGCTTGGCCAATCGCCGCAGCCACGGGCCTCGGGGTCAGACGCATCGAAACCGGGCGCATCGACAACCGCGTCTTTGGGCTGGGCCGATGGGCCGCAAGCCGATGCGATGACCGCCAGAGAGCTGGCCAGGACCGCGCGTGGATGAATCCGCAACCGCTTCACGGAAGTGCCACTAGTTGTAGGTGGCCGAAAACAGGGCGGCCACGGAGAGATAGGTCCACGGATAGCCCGTGTTTTCTTCCGAGGTTCTGGCGAAAGAGACACGGAGGGCGGCGCCCAGGCCCCAGTTGGACGATGCCCACCATTCTTTGCCGAAGGTCAGGTTGCCGCCGATGCCTGGCCTGCTCTGGTGTTTGGCAACCTCGCCGGAAACGTGGTCCAGGTCCTCGCTGCCGTCGGTCATGGCCAGTCCTAGGGCGCCGGACAGGTACACATTGCTGGGCTCGAAGTAGTAGGCCACGCCGGGCGCCAAGGTCAGCACGAAGGGCATGGCTCGGACAGCACCAGGGTTCTTGCCTGGCCCGCTCTCGCTGGATTGAAACAGGGCCTCGATGGCGTACTCACCGAACACGATCAGGTTCTCCTTGAGGGCGCCGCCAAACGCGACTGACTCGGACATGCCCGCGCCCGCGATGCGCAACTCCCCAGTGGCCACGTCGCCTTGCAGCCGCCCGCTGGCGATCCCTTGCAGCGCGCGCATGAAGAAGCCATCGTGCTTGTGAAAACCAGGATCCGGCGGCGGTGGCGGGTTGGCCGGATCGACGAGCGCCCACTGCAAACCCGGCGGCGCTGGGTACGGCGGAGGGCCATTCGCGGTGGGTGTTCCATTCGGATCAGTGGCCGGTGGTTGGTAGGGCACGGGCGGTGTGCTCCACCAGGTCGAGCCCTCCGCGGTGGGTGGCGGAGCTGATACCTCGGTGTGGAGCGCATCGAAAGGTACGCCTGCATCTGCCTGCGCCCAGGCCGGCATCGGGCTCGCGACGAGGAATGCGACAATCCCCACCGTCAGGAATGAATGGCTCATGTTCGCCTCCGGGCCATCATGAATGAATGCGGATGAAGCATCCTAGAGCACGTCCAGGGTGAACGCCGAAAATCATTCGACTACCCAGAACCAGGCACACAAGAGACACTAGGATCCCTCACGAGGAGCCATTCATGCGCACGATTCCGCCTCTTGGTCTGATGTTCGCGGCGATCGCGTTGCTGGCCTGCGACAGCAGCAATGGAAGGAGCGGCCAAACGAACAACGACACCACCTCTCTCGGCAGCGGCACCTTGCCCGCCTTCAAGCTGACCGGCTTTCCCGACGCGAACGCCTTCTACGAGATGGGTTTCGAGTGGCATGCCACCTCCTTGCGCTACTTCATCGTCGTGGGCGGCAACGAGATCACCCTGTGGACCTACGCCGACGCCAAGTACATCCCGTCGCTACCGGCCGCCTTCCTGTTCAACGTGTGGCACTCGAACGATTGGTGGAACAACAAAGGTACTGCCGACTACCCCGCCAACGACGCCACCATGCGGTTGGACTGGTTTAGGTACTGGAAGGAATAGCACCACTTCCTTTCCCCTTGACTGGCGCGGCCCAACCGCGGACTTATGACAGCCATCATGTCGGTTCGTGTTCGTATTGCTCCATCGCCCACGGGCGATCCCCACGTGGGGACCGCCTACATCGCCCTGTTCAACTACGTCTTCGCCAAGAAGCACGGCGGGCAGTTCATCCTGCGCATCGAGGACACGGATCGCGCGCGCTCGACGCCGGATTCCGAGGCGGCCATCTTGCGCGCCCTGCGCTGGGTGGGCGTGGGCTGGGACGAGGGGCCGGACGTGGGTGGGCCGTGCGGGCCCTACCGCCAGTCGGAACGCAGCGAGATCTACAAGACCGAGGTGGCCAAGCTGGTCGCATCGGGTGCGGCGTATCGTTGTTTCTGCACCTCCCAGCGCCTGGAAGAGATGCGTGCGGCTGCCAAGGGCAAGTCGTTCGTGGGCTACGACGGGCACTGCCGCGGCGTGGAGCGCGCCGAATCCGACCGGCGCGCGGCTGCGGGCGAGGCCTTCGTCATTCGCATGGCCATGCCCAAGACCGGCGAGACCGTATTCACCGACCGCCTGCGTGGCGAGGTGCGCTTCGACAACACACAGGTCGACGATCAGATCCTGCTCAAGAGCGACGGCTTCCCGACCTACCACCTGGCCAACGTGGTCGACGACCACCTCATGGGCATCACCCACGTCATCCGTGCCGAAGAATGGCTGTCGTCCACGCCCAAGCACGTGGAGCTGTACAAGGCCTTCGGTTGGCAGGCGCCCGAGTGGATCCACATGCCGCTCCTGCGCAACGCCGACAAGTCGAAGATCTCCAAGCGCAAGAATCCCGTGTCGCTCGACTACTACCGCGCTGCCGGCTTTCTGCCCGAGGCGCTGCTCAACTACCTTGGCACCATGGGCTGGTCCATCTCGGGCGACCGCGAGAAGTTCACCCTGGCCGAGATGATCGACGTCTTTACCTTCGACCGCATGAGCCTGGGCGGCCCGGTCTTCGACCTGGTCAAGCTGTCGTCCATGAACGCCGACTACCTGCGCGCCCTCGACGACGCAGGCATCGTGGCTCGCCTGCGTGAGTGGCGACTGGGCGATGATTACCTGAAGCAACTGGTGCCGCTCGTGCGCCAGCGCGTGCAGCGCCTGGACGAGTTCATCCCCATGACCGAGTTCTTCTACTCGGGCGACCTTGATTACACGCCCGTCGCGAAAGACCTGATTCCCAAGAACCGCGTCGCCAAAGACGTGGCCGACTGCCTGCTCGGCTTCGTCGAGGCCCTGGACGTGCAGCGCGACTTTTCCCACACCGCTCTGGAAGCGGCCACGCGAGCCTACGCCGAGAAGATCGCCTGGGATCCCAAAGAACTGTTTATGGTGGTGCGCATGGGCGCCACGGCCCGCAAGGCCACCCCGCCGCTCTTCGAAACCCTGGCCGTGCTTGGCCGCGACCTCGTCCGCCGCCGCCTGCGGCTGTGTGGTGAGTTTGTGAAACGTATCAAGGAGCCCAGTACAAAAGATCACACATGATTACAATCGGGTGACAATTGCGGGGGTAGCTTCCAGCCCATGGACGCCTCCAGCGTGCTCACCACGCTCTACCTCATCATTCTTCCCCTGCTCGCGGTCTACGGGTTCCACCGCTCGTCGCTGGTGTATCTGTACTATCGCCACAAGGACAAGCAGCCGGTCGAGCCGGGCAAGTTCGCCGAGTTGCCTGCCGTCACGATCCAACTGCCGCTGTTCAACGAGATGTACGTGGCCGAGCGCCTGCTCGATTCGGTGGCCGAGATCCGCTACCCGCGCGACCGCTTTCAGATCCAGGTCCTCGACGATTCCACCGACGAAACCTGCGATATCTGCCGCAACAAGCTCGACCAGCTCATCGTGCGCTACCCCGACCTCGACATCGAGTACGTACACCGCACGGATCGCACGGGCTACAAGGCCGGCGCACTCGACAATGGCCTGCGCACCGCCAAGGGCGAGCTGGTCATGATCTTCGACGCCGACTTCGTGCCCAACCCCGACATTCTCGAAAAGACCGTGCACCACTTCCTCGATCCCAAGGTCGCCGTGGTGCAGTGCCGCTGGGAGCACATCAACCGCGACTTCTCGGCCCTGACCGAGGCTCAGGCCCTGATGCTCAACGGCCACTTCGTCATGGAGCACGCGGGCCGCAACCGCTCGGGCCGCTTCTTCAATTTCAACGGCACCGCCGGCATGTGGCGGCGCGCGGCCATCGTGGATGCCGGCGGCTGGCACCACGACACCCTGACCGAGGACATGGATCTTTCCTACCGCGCCCAGCTGCGCGGCTGGCGCTTCGTGTACCTGCCCGACATCGCGGCGCCGGCCGAGCTGCCCGTCGAGATGTCCGCCTTCAAGGCGCA
>Ga0302322_100007057_pt1 | contig 10010 bp, 10 predicted proteins | sample Fen_T0_2_FD_203757 | JGI IMG/M metagenome (GOLD analysis project Ga0302322, IMG submission 203757) | Peat permafrost microbial communities from Stordalen Mire near Abisko, Sweden - Fen_T0_2 | ecosystem: Environmental > Terrestrial > Soil > Wetlands > Permafrost | place: Sweden: Abisko... | reverse complement strand
GCCGCCCTGGGCCTGGTCCCGCGCAGCGTGGACGACGCGATCCGCCAGTCCGTCCGCGCCTCGTACGGAGGTGGCGGGTGGGGAGGGCGGGACGTAGCGTGAGGCGATGTCCGTCGTCTCCGCCAGCGCGCGCCGCCGGTGGGTCGTCGTCGCCCTCGGGGTGGCGGCCCTCGCGCTGGTGCCGGTCGGCGCGGAGGCGGTCGTGCAGCGGGTGGTGACAGGTGGCGTCCCGACGTCGGGGCCGCCGGACGACGTGATGCGCCGGGCGCTGGCGTCGGCGTCCGTGCCGCACGTCGGGCTGGCCCGCAGCCACGGCACGCTGGGCCTGCCGAACCTGCCGCGGCTCGAGGACGTCGCCGCCGGGCTCGGGTCGGACAGCACCGCGCGGGTGTGGTGGGCCGGCCCCGACGCCTGGCGGGTCGACGTCCTGGGCCGCTCGGGGGAGAGCGACAGCTACCGGACGTCGACCGGGCTGGTCCGCTGGGACTACGAGGACTACCGCCTCACCGACGTCCTCGGCGCGGACCCCGCGCTCCGGCCGCCGCGTTCCGACGACCTGCTGCCGCCGCAGGTCGCCCGGCGCCTGTTGGCGGGTGTGGGGGCCGGCGACCGGGTGACGGGCCTGCCGGGACCGCGGCGGGTCGCCGGCGTGGCGGCGGACGGCGTCCGGGTCGTGCCGGGCGACGCGCGCGGCTCGATCGGGCACCTCGACGTCTGGGTCGAGCGCGCCCACGGCCTGCCGGTGGCGGTGACGGTCGCCGACCGGCGGGGCGCCACCGCGTTCGACGCCCGCTACCTGGAGCTGGACGTCGCCCGGCCGGACGACGACCTCCTCGCCCCGCCGCCGGCACCCGACGCGCGGCGCGACACGCAGACCGTGCCCGACCTGCTGAGCCGGCTCGACGCGGGACGCGGTCGGCGAGGGCTGCCGCGCGTGCTGGCGGGACTGCCCGCCGCTGCGGCCCTCGTGCCGGGCGTGCCGACGTTCGGGTCGGGGCTGGTCCGGCTCAGCGTCGTGCGGATCTCGCCGGGCGTCGCCCAGCAGAGCCTCGACGCCGTCCGGCAGGGTGGCGGCACCCCGACCGCGGTGCCGGGCGGCGCGGTGCTGCTCGCCGCGCGCGGCGTCGTCGCCCTGGGGGTGGTGCGCAGCGCCGACGGCCGGCGCGCCTACCTGGTCGCCGGGACGGTGGTGCCGGACGTCGTCCTCGCGGCCGCGCGCCGGCTGCTGGCGCCGGCCTCCCCGACGCCGACGCCCTCCGGGCCGGCGTCGTGATCGTCACGCGTGGACTGACCAAGCGGTTCGGCCGCACGCTCGCCGTCGACGGGATCGACCTGCAGGTGTCCGAGGGCGACCGGTACGGCTTCCTCGGCCCGAACGGCTCGGGCAAGACCACCACCGTGCGCATGATTCTCGGGCTGGTCTTCGCGACCTGCGGCGAGATCGAGGTGCTCGGTCATCCGGTGCCGGAGCGCTCGGCGGCGGCGCTCGTCGACGTCGGCGCGCTGGTCGAGGCCCCGGCGGCCTACCCGCACCTGTCCGCACGCGCCAACCTGGACCTGCTGGAGGCCGCCGGCCCTCGCGCCCACCGGCTCTCCCGGGCACTCCGCCGGGAGCGGATCGACGAGACGCTCGAGCTGGTGGGGCTCGGCGGCGCGGGCCGCCGGCCGGTCCGCGCCTTCTCCCTCGGGATGCGCCAGCGGCTGGGGCTGGCCGCGGCGGTCATGCGACGGCCGCGGCTCCTCGTGCTCGACGAGCCCACCAACGGCCTGGACCCGCAGGGCATCCACGAGATCCGGAACCTGCTCGAGCGCCTCAACGCCGACGGCACGACCGTCTTCCTCTCCAGCCACCTGCTGTCCGAGGTGGAGCAGCTGTGCACCCGGGTCGGCGTGATGGACCGCGGTCGGCTGGTCGCGCAGCTCGCCATGGACGACGTCCGGCGCCCGACGGGCCGGACCGTCGTCCATGTCGACGATCCCGGTGCGGCGCTCGACCTGCTGGACGGCGGCGTGGTGGAGCGGGACGGCGGCCGCCTCGTCGTCCGCGACGTCACCGTGCCCGAGCTGACCCGGCGGCTGGTCGGCGCGGGGATCGCCGTCCAGGAGGTGGCCCCCGAACGCGACAGCCTGGAGGGCCTCGTGCTCCGCGTGACCGGTGCCGGCTCGGACCGGGTCGAGCGGCCGGACCGGGTCGAGCGGCCGGACCGGGTCGAGCGGCCGGACCGGGTCGAGCGGCCGGACCGGGTCGAGCGGCCGGACCGGGTCGAGCGGCCGGACCGGGTCGAGCGGTGATCGCCGTCGAGCTGCGCAAGCTGCTGGGCCGGCCGCGGACCTGGGTCTCGATCGGCCTGCTCTGCCTGCTGCCCGCGATCGTCGCCGTGCTGCTCGCCGTGACCGGGATCGGGCCCGCGCCCGGCGAGGGCCCCGCGCTGCTCTCGGCGGTCCTCTCCAACGGCACGCTGTACCCGGCCGCGGCCCTCGGGCTGGTGCTGCCGATCTTCCTGCCGGCAGCCGTGGCGGTCGTCGCGGGGGACGCCGTCGCGGGGGAGTCGGCCGCGGGCACGCTGCGCGTGCTGCTCGTCCGGCCGGTGGGCCGCACCCGACTGCTCGTGGCCAAGCTGGTGTCGGTGCTGGTGTACACCGCGCTCGCCGTCTGCTCGGTCGCGCTGACCGGGTACGTCGTCGGCGTCCTGCTGCTGGGGCGGGCCGAGCCGACGACGACGACCGTCACCTCGCTCACCGTCTCCGGGACGCCGATGACGTCCGGGCAGCTGGCCTGGCGCACCGCGCTGATGCTCGGGTACATCGGCTGGTCGATGCTGGGCGTGGCGTCGGTGTCGCTGTTCCTCTCCACGCTCACGGACTCACCGCTCGGCGCGACCCTCGGCGGCCTCGCCGTCCTCGTCGGCAGCACCGTGCTGGTGGGACTGGACGCCGCGGAGTCGGTGCGGGGGTGGCTGCCGACCCGGTACTGGCTGTCCTGGATCGACCTGTTCCGCGACCCGATCCTGTGGCACGACGTCCAGCGGGGCGTGCTCGTCCAGGCGATCTGGATCGCGGTCCTGCTGGGCGCGGCCTGGGCCGCCTTCAGCACGCGCGACGTCACCAGCTGAGCCTGCCGGCCCGCGCCGGGTCAGGTTCCGCCGGCGCGCAGGGGAGCGCAGTCGGCGCCCGTCGGGGCGGCAGTGAGGCCCGCTCCGGTGAGGGCGCGGACGACGACGCCGGCCGGCAGCGGGTCGGTGGGCAGCGCGCCGTGCGAGACCGCCGACCCCGGGCAGACCACCTGCAGTTCGACGTCCACGGCACCGGTCAGCCGGGCCGAGGCCGGCGGCGACACGAGCTCGTCGGTCCCGCTCCAGATGCTGACCCAGTGCGGTCCGGTCGGCGCGTCCGGCAGGCCGCGCAGCAGGTCGGCGCCGGGGGCCAGCTGCCGGCAGGCCGTGGGGCAGCCGACGCCGAGCGCGCCGGCGGCCAGCCCGGCGACGTCCGTGCCGTGGTGCGGCGACCCGAGCGTGACGATCCGGCGGGCGACCGCGGCACCGCCCAGCCGGGCGGCCCAGATCCGGGTCACCACGCCGCCGGCGGAGTAGCCGACGACGTCGACGGACGGCGCCCCGGCCGCGAGCCGGGCGCGGGCGACCGTGTCCAGGGCGCGGGCCTGCGCGGCCAGGTCCCCGGTGTTGTCCCCGACGGGCGGCACGAGGACCACCTCGCGGCCGGCCAGGCGCAGCCGGTCGCCGAGGGCGGACAGCGCCGAGGTGGCGGCGCCGTACCCGCTGACCAGCAGGACCGGCCCCGGTCGCTGGTCGGGCTCGCCCGCCCGGCCGAACCGGTCCCGCGCGAGCTGCACCGTGACCACCGCCAGCACCAGCAGCAGCGGCACCAGCCCGACGGCCCACACCCGCAGGCGTCGTCGGGGGCGGCCGGGCACCGGCCGATCGTCACACGCCGGGCGACGCCGTGCCCACCCCACTCCGCCGTGATCATGGACTCCGTCGTGATCATGGACGTCAGTGGTGGAGCAGCGAGAGCGGCGCTGTTCGGCGAAGTCCATGATCACGGCCGGGTCGGGTGGGCGCGCGGGACGGTGGCCCCGGCGCGACGATGGAGGGGACGGACGCGTCGGGGCGCGTCGGGGCGAGGGGAGGGGTGATGAAGGAGCCGGACACCGATGCCGCGCGGCTGGCGCTGGCCGCCATCGCCGAGGCCACCGGGGAGGAACCGCTCGCCGACCGGTACCGGGAGGACCAGGCGCTGCGCCTGGCCACCTTCAGCGACCTCGACCTGCCCACCGCCCGGCGGGTCGTCGAGACGACCTACCACGCGACGACGCTCGGCCGGCTGATGGTGGCGGTCAACGCCATCGGCGCCGGGACCGAGGTCGCCGCGACCCTCCGGCAGCTCAGGCAGGCCTTCCGGGACCTCGAGGGGCGCTTCGGCGGCAGCCCTCCCGAGCGCCCCTGACCCTCCGTCGGTGCACGGCCGGCGGACGTCGTCAGCCGGCGGCGGCCGCGGCGCGCGGGTACCGGGTGAGGACGTCGAACTCGTTCCCCTCGGGGTCGGCGAGGACGACCCACCCGCTGCCGTCCTCCCGCCGCAGGTCGGCCACCAGGGTCGCCCCGATCGCCAGGAGGCGCTCGACCTCCTCGTCGCGGGAGCGGTCGGCCGGGCGCAGGTCGAGATGGACCCGGTCCTTGACCTGCTTCGCCTCGGGTACGTCGATGAACAGCAGCGCGTGGCCGCCGTCCCGGGAGCGGATGAGGCACTCCTCGTGCTCGGGCAGGTTGGGGTCGTCGGGGTCCTCGACGAAGTCGAGCACCTGGGCCCAGAACAGCGACTGGGCGTAGGCGTCCCGCGCGTCGACGATGATGGTGGCGATCCGGCTCGTCATCCTCGGCAGCCCGGGCGCCGGGGTGCAACGCGTTTTCGGGCGGTACCGGCGGCACCGGCGCCACGGGCGGCGCCCGGCCGACGGCTGAATTCCATGATCACGGCTGAGGTGGGGGGCTTCGGTGAATCGTCGGGGTGCTCCGAGTCTTCATGGGTGACCGGCACGGTGCCGGATCGTGATCGCTCGGAGGACCGCATGACCGCACGAACCTCGGGACGGGCGACGCTCGTCCTGGCGTCCCTGGGGGTGTTCCTGACGTCGCTGGACGTCGTCGTGGTCGCCACCGCCCTGCCCACGCTGCGCCTGCGGCTCGGTGCCTCGCTGTCCGACCTGGAATGGACGATCAACGCCTACAACCTAGTCTTCGCCTGCCTGATGCTGACGGGAGCCGCGCTCGGCGACCGGTTCGGGCGCCGCCGCACGTACGTCGCCGGGCTGGCCGTCTTCACCGGGTTCTCGGCCGCGGCCGCGCTCTCGACCGGCGCGACCGAGCTCATCGCCGCCCGGATCGGCCAGGGGGTCGGCGCCGCGATCGTGCTGCCGCTGACGCTGACGCTCATCACCGACGCGTTCCCGATCGAGAAGCGCGGGGCCGCGATCGGCATCTGGGGCGGGGTGAGCGGGCTCGGCGTCGCGGCCGGGCCCCTGCTCGGCGGCGCCATCGTGGAGGGCCTGTCCTGGCAGTGGATCTTCTGGATCAACGTCCCGGTGGGCCTCGCCGTCATCGTGGGCTCCTGGCTGCTCCTGCCCGACGGGCGCGGCCCGCGACCCTTCCTGGACCTGCCCGGCCTCGGACTGGTCGGTGCCTCGCTCGCGCTGCTGACCTGGGCGCCGGTGCGTGCGCCGTCCGTCGGCTGGGACAGCGGCGAGGTGCTCGGCGCGATCGCGGCCGGGGTCGCGCTGCTGGTCGGCTTCATCGTCCGCGAGCGGCGGGCTGCGCACCCGATGCTGCCGCTGGAGTACTTCTCCCGGCCGGGCTTCAGCGCCCCCAACGCGGTGGCGTTCCTGCAGTTCGTCTCCGTGCTCGGTTCGCTGTTCATGATCACGCAGTTCTTCCAGACCGGGCTCGGGTACTCGCCGTTGCAGGCCGGCCTGCGGATCCTGGTGTGGATGGCCATGCCGATGCTCGTCGCGCCGGGGGCGGGAGCGCTCGGCGACCGCATCGGCAACGGCCCGCTGATGTTCGGCGGCCTGCTGCTGCAGGGCGTCGGCCTCGGCTGGGTCGGGCTGGTCGCGGAGCCCGGCGTCGGGTTCGGCACCCTGGTGGCGCCGCTCGCGGTGGCGGGGGTGGGCGTCGCGATGTGCTTCCCGACCGTGGCGGCCGCCGTGGTGTCGTCCGTGCCCGCGGAGGGGGCCGCCGTCGCCGCCGGCACGAGCAGCGCCCTGCGCGAGCTCGGCGGGGTGTTCGGGATCGCCGTGCTGGCCGCGGTGTTCGCCGCCCACGGCGGGTACGCCGGGCCGGAGGAATTCATCGCCGGGTTCCGGCCCGCGATGGCGGTCGCGGCGGCGGTCCCCGTGCTCGGTCTGGTGGCCGCCGGCATCGCCTGGGGTGCCGAGGCGCGCGCCCGGTCCCTGGGCCCGGCCGTCCCCGCGGCGGTGGCGGCATGAGCGCCCCGACCGCCTCCAGCGCGCCGACCGGCCCGGGCCGGACAGGGGCGCTGGCAGGGAGGACGGCGCTGGTCACCGGAGCCTCCCGCGGGCTCGGCCGGGGGATCGCCGCGGCGCTCGCGGGCGCGGGCGCGGGCGTCGTCGGGGTCGCCCGGACGGCGGCCGGCCTCGCCGAGGTGGCGGCCGAGCTGGGGACGGCGTTCACCGCCGAGCCCGGCGACGTCGCCGATCCCGAGGTGGCGCGCCGGTCGCTGGCGGAGCGGCGGCCCGACGTCCTGGTGCTCAACGCCGGCGCGATCCCGGTGATGGGCCCGCTCACGCAGCTGACCTGGGCGGGCTTCGCCGGCACCTGGGAGGTCGACGTCCGGCAGGCCTTCGAGTGGACGGCAGCGGCGCTGCGCCTGCCGTTGCGGCCGGGGTCGGTCGTCGTCCTGGTGTCCAGCGGGGCTGCGCTGCGGGGGTCGCCGCTGAGCGGCGGCTACGCCGGGTCGAAGGCCACGATCCGGTTCGTCGCGCGTTACGGTGCCCGGGAGGCCGCGCTCGGCGGCCTCGACCTGCGGTTCGTCACCGTGCTGCCCCAGCTGACCCCGCTGGGAACGGTGGGCGACGTCGGGGTGACGGCCTACGCGGCGGACGGGGGGACGGACGTCGACACCTTCGTCGCCGGCCTCGCGCCGGTCCTGCGGCCCGAGCTGATGGGCGCCGCCGTCGTCGACCTCGTCGCCGGCGCGCTCGCCGAGCCCGCGGGCACCGGCGGGTCGGCCGAGTACCTGGTCACGGGGCGGGGCGTCCAGCCGCTCGGGGACGGTCCGGAGCGGCCTCGATGAGCGTCACGTTCGACGAGCTCACCGCCGGGTACCGGCGCGAGCTGCTCGCCCACTGCTACCGGATGACAGGGTCCTTCCAGGACGCCGAGGACCTGGTGCAGGAGACCTACCTGCGGGCCTGGCGCGCGTTCGACCGGTTCGAGGGCCGGTCGTCGCTGCGGGTGTGGCTCTACAAGATCGCGACGATGGCGACCCTGACGGCGCTCCAGGCGCGGGGTCGCCGTCCGCTGCCGTCGGGGTTGATGGCGCCGACCGACGCCGCGGGCGCGCGGGCCGACCTCGCCGCGGCGACCGTGCCCGGCGTCCCCTGGCTCGAGCCGGCGCCCGACGCCGTCCTGGTGAACCCGGACGACGACCCGGCCGCGCAGGTGGCGGCGCGGGAGGGCATCCGGCTCGCGTTCGTCGCGGCGCTGCAGTACCTGCCGCCGCGGCAGCGCGCGGTCCTGGTGCTGCGCGACGTCCTGCTGCTGTCCGCCGCCGAGACCGCCGAGGTGCTGGACACCACGGCGGTCGCCGTCAACAGCGCGCTGCGCCGGGCCCGGGCCGGGCTGGCGGAGCACCGTCCCGACCCGGACGAGCTGCTCGACCCGGACGGCGCGGCCGCCCGGGACCTGTTGCGGCGGTACGTCTCCGCGTTCGAGCGGGCGGACGTCGACGCGCTGGTCCGGACGCTGCGTGCGGACGCCGCGCTGGAGATGCCGCCGACGCCGGTCTGGTACTCCGGCCGGGACGCGGTCGCCGAGTTCCTCGCGGCGAGGGTGCTCGGACAGCCGGGGCACTGGCTGATGGAACCGGTCGGGGCCAACGGGCAGGCCGCGCTCGTCGCCCGGGTGAACCGGGCGGGCTCGACGCCGGTCCACGGCCTCCAGGTGCTGACCCTCACCGCGACCGGGGTGCGCCGGATCGTGGCGTTCAACGACCCGCTCCTGGCGGCGCCGTTCAGCCGGGCGCCGCTCGCGAGCCGCCCCTGAGGGCCGGCGCCCCGGCGACGTCCTCGACGAGCACGCCGTCCGCGAGCCGCAGGGTGCGGTCGGCCAGCTCCATCATGAGCGGATCGTGGGTGGACACGATCGCCGTCATGCCCTCGGACCGCACCACCGACCGGATCAGCCGCATGACCGACCGGCCCGTCTCGCTGTCGAGCTGGCCGGTCGGCTCGTCGGCGATGAGCAGCCGCGGCGTGTTGGCCAGCGCGCGGGCGACGGCGACCCGCTGCTGCTGGCCGCCGGACAGCTCGGCCGGCCGCTGGCGCACGTGCCCGGACAGCCCGACCAGGTCCAGCAGCGCGGCCGCGCGCCGCTCCCGCTCCGCCGACGGCAGCCGGCGCAGCCGCATCGGCAGACCGACGTTCTCGGCGGCCGACAGCGTCGGCACCAGGCCGAACGTCTGGAAGACGAACGCGACGACGTCCCGCCGCAGCGCGCACAGCTCGCGCTCGCCCATCGCCGTCACGGCCCGGCCGTCGACCGCGGCCTGCCCGGACGTCGGGCGGTCCAGGCCGCCGAGGCAGTTCAGCAGCGTGGTCTTGCCGGAGCCCGACCGGCCCACCAGCGCCACCAGCTGCCCCGGCGGCACCGAGAACGAGACCGAACGCAGCGCGTGCACCGCGCCGGGCCCGTGGCCGTAGCTGCGGCTGAGGTCGGTCACCTCCACCATGGGCCCGACGTCCCGGGGCCCGACGTCGGTCACGGTGGTCACTGGTCCTCCTCCGAGGCCTTCTCGGGGGCGGCCGGCGCGGACGCCGGGCGGCCCGCCGGCCGGGGCGCCTCGCCGGGCCAGACGCCGATGTGGTCGCTCTCCAGGTCGAGCCGGACCCGGTGGCGCAGCCCGAGCGACTCCCGGTACTCCCGCGGCAGCTGCACCCGGCCGGCGCGGTCGAGGACGGCGAACTCCTCGGCGAAGACCTCGGACCGGCCGAACTCGTCCACCTCGGTGCGGCGGAGCACCTCGGAGCTGGTCCGGCCGTCACGGATGGCGACCGTCCGCTGCACCTGCCCGGCGACCGCCGGGTCGTGCGTCACGACGACGACTGTGACGCCGAGGTCGGCGTTGGCCGACCGCAGCGCGGCGAAGACGTCGGCGGACGTCGCGGTGTCGAGCTCGCCGGTCGGCTCGTCGGCGAACAGCACCTGCGGCCCGTTCGCCAGCGCGACGGCGATCGCGACGCGCTGCTGCTCCCCGCCCGACAGCTGCCCCGGACGCCAGCCCGCGCACTGCGCCACACCGAGGGTCTCCAGCAGCTCGCCGGCCCGGTGCTGCCGCTCCCGCCGGCGCATCCCGGCGAACGCCATGGGCAGCCGCACGTTCTCGACGGCGGTGAGGTACGGCAGGAGGTTGCGGCCCGTCTGCTGCCAGACGAAGCCGACGACCTCCCGCCGGTAGCGCAGCCGGTCGGCGTGACCCATCCGCAGCAGGTCCCAGGCGCCGACGCGGGCACGCCCCGCCGTCGGGACGTCGAGCCCCGACAGCACGTTGAGCAGCGTCGACTTGCCGGACCCGGACGCGCCGACGATCGCGATCATCTCGCCCGCGCCGACGAGCAGGTCCAGCCCCTGCAGGGCCTGCACCTCGATCCGGTCCACCTGGTAGATCCGCACCAGGTTGTCGCAGACGATGAGCGCCTCGGCGCCGTACTCCGGGTGTGCCGCCGCCGAGGAGGCCGGTGGCGTGGTGGTGGTGGTGGT
>Ga0302322_100007056_pt1 | contig 10010 bp, 8 predicted proteins | sample Fen_T0_2_FD_203757 | JGI IMG/M metagenome (GOLD analysis project Ga0302322, IMG submission 203757) | Peat permafrost microbial communities from Stordalen Mire near Abisko, Sweden - Fen_T0_2 | ecosystem: Environmental > Terrestrial > Soil > Wetlands > Permafrost | place: Sweden: Abisko... | reverse complement strand
TCGCCCTCACCCTCGCCGCTGGTCGTCAGCGTGACGCCGATCTCCGCACGGCTCCGGGCGACGACCTCGTCGAACAGTCCGACGGCCTGGAACACGGTGGCCAGCTCGTGGTAGCCATCCGGGCGCACGGGTCCCACCGACAGCTGGAGGTTCACCTTCGCCGGCACACGAACTGTCACTGACGACAGGGCCACCCTCAAGAGGCTAATCCGATCGGCAGGACGACGCGCGTCACACGACCTCGTCGGCACTGCGCGCGCTCGCCAACGCGTCGGCAAGTCGCGCGAACCCGACCACATCGAGCTGCTCGCCGCGGGCGGAGGGGTCGATGCCGGCAGCCACCAGCGCCCGCTCGGCGACCGGCGCCCCGCCGGCGAAACCGGCCAGAGCCGCGCGCAGCGTCTTGCGCCGCTGCGAGAACGCGGCGTCGACGACGTCGAACACCGCCGCTCGACCCACCCGACTGGCCGGCTGCTCGCGCCGCGTCATGCGCACGAGCCCGGACTCCACATGCGGCGCGGGCCAGAACACCGTGGTGCCGATGTTGCCCGCCGGCTCGACATCGCAGTACCAGCGGGCCTTCACGCTGGGCACCCCGTAGACGCGGCTGCCCGGAGCCGCCGCCAGCCGGTCGGCCACCTCCTTCTGGACCATGACCAGCACAGTGTGCAGCGTCGGCGTGATCGCCAGCAGATGCAGGACGACGGGCACCGCGACGTTGTACGGCAGGTTGGCGACCAGGGCGGTCGGGGCGTGCGGGAGCTCGTCGATTCGCAGGGCGTCAGCGTTGAGGACATCGAGTCGGCCCGCGTAGTCGGGCAGTCGCTCGGCGACGGTCCGAGGCAGCCGCGAGGCCAGGACCGGATCGATCTCGACAGCCGTCACGCGCCTGACGTGAGGCAGCAGGGCAAGGGTCAGGCTGCCCAGACCGGGACCGACCTCGACCACGCTGTCGTCCTCGTCGAGCCGGGCCGCTCGCACGATGCGCTCGACGGTGTTCGGGTCGATGACGAAGTTCTGTCCCCACTTCTTCGTCGGCTTGATGCCGAGCTCCGCGGCGAGCGCACGCACGTCGCCGGCGCCGAGCAGGCCGCCGGGGCCGTTCGCCGAGTCGGCTACCACTCGCCGAACACCTGCTGGGCGTTGTCCCACAGCAGTCGGCACATCGATGCCTCGTCGAGACCGCGCTGCTCCGCGAGGAAGCGCACGGTGTGCGGCATGAGGTAGGACGCATTCGGCTTGCCCCGCTGCGGGACGGGGGTGAGGTACGGAGCGTCCGTCTCGACGAGCAGCAGCCGGTCGGGAACGCGAGCCAGGGCAGCGCGCAGGCCGTCGTTGGCCTTGTAGGTGATGGGCCCGGCGAAGGACATGAACCAGCCTTGCTCGGCGCAGTGATCGGCCATCTCGGCATCGCCGCTGAAGCAGTGGAACACGACGCGCTCGGGCGGTCCCTCGGTCTCGAGGACATCGAGGACGTCGTCATGCGCATCGCGGTCGTGGATGACGAGCACCTTGTCGAGATCCTTCGCGATGGCGATGTGCCGGCGGAAGGAGTGCTTCTGCGCGTCGTGCAGCGGAGCCTGCGTGCGGAAGTAGTCGAGGCCCGTCTCACCCACTGCGCGCACGACGTCGTGCTGCGCCAACTCAGCGATCTCGTCGAGGGCGGTATCGAGCGCGGCCCGACCCTCGCGCTCGTCGATCCGCGCAGCGTCATTCGGGTGCACGGAGACGCCGACGATCACATCCGGCCGCGACTGCGCCATCTCGATCGACGCACGGGCATACGCGACGTCGCAGCCGATCTGTACGACCTTCGGCACCCCGACCGCGGCCGCCAGCGCGAGCAGCTCGTCGGGATCCGGCGCCGACTCTCCGTGCAGATACCGGTCGTGCAGGTTGAGGTGCGTGTGCGTGTCGACGACCCGTCCCGCCAGCGGCTCAGGAGCGGCGACCAGGGTCACGTCGCGTCTTCGAGCCGCGGGAACAGGCTTGCGCCCTTGGTGACGACGGTCCCCGACGGCAATTGCCCCCAGCGAGCGACGTTGCCCACGCGCTGCTCGGCCAGTGGACCGAGCTCGCCCTGCGCCCCCAGCTGCTCCCACAGCGACTGCATCGCCTTGGGCATCACCGGGTTGTAGAGCACGGCGAGCGCGCGCAGGGAGTCGCAGATCGTGTACAGCACGACCTCCAGGCGGGCTCGATTCGCCTCGTCCTTCGCAAGCGCCCACGGCGCCTGCTCGGTCACGTAGCCGTTCACGACGTCGACGAAGTCCTTGAGTGCAGCCAGCCCCGTCGTGAAGTCGAGCTGTCCCATCGCATCGTCGGCGACGGCTGCAGTACGCCCGAGGGCCTCGATGACCGCATGCTCGGCGGCGCCGAAGTCATGCGCCGCGGGGAGTACCCCGTCGCAGTACTTGCCCACCATCGCCGTCGCGCGGGAGGCCAGGTTGCCCAGGCCGTTGGCGAGCTCGGCGGTGTAACGCGCGGACATGTCCTCCCACGAGAACGAGCCGTCCTGCCCGAACTGGATCGCGCGCAGGAAGTAGTAGCGGAAGGCGTCGGATCCGAAGTGATCGACGATCTGCGACGGCGCGATCCCGGTCAGCTTGGACTTCGACATCTTCTCGCCGCCGACGAGCAGCCACCCGTGGGCGAACACCTGGCGTGGTGGCTCGAGCCCCGCCGCCATGAGCATGGCCGGCCAGTAGACGGCGTGGAACCTCAGGATGTCCTTGCCCACGAGGTTGACGTCCGGCGGCCAGCACCGAGCGAAGAGCCGGCCGTCCTCGGAGTCGGGATCCGCTCCATAGCCGACCGCGGTGGCGTAGTTGAGCAGGGCGTCGAACCACACGTAGATGACCTGCGAGTCGTCCCAGGTCAGCGGTATGCCCCAGCTGACGCTCGAGCGCGACATCGAGATGTCCTGCAGTCCCTGGCGGATGAAGGACAGCGCCTCGTTGTAGGCACTGCGCGGCTGGATGGCCTGCGGATTGGCCTCGTAGTGCGCGATCAGCCGGTCCTGGAAGGCGGAGAGCTTGAAGAACCAGTTCTCCTCCTGCAATTGGTCCACGGGTCGGCCGTGGATCGGACAGACCTGCTGGCCCTGGAACTCGCCCTGGCCGTCGACGAGGTCGCCGGGGAACTTGAACTCCTCGCAGCCCACGCAGTACGGCCCCTCGTACACGGACGAGTACACGAAGCCGTTCTCCCGCACCGTCTCCCAGAAGCGCTGCACACGCTCCTTGTGGCGGGGCTCGGTGGTGCGGATGAAGTCGTCATTCGCCGCATCGATGGTGCCGAGGACCGGCAGCCACGAGTCCGCGACAAGTCGATCGACCCACTGCTGCGGGGTCACACCGCCGGCGTCGGCCGCACGCTGCACCTTGGTTCCGTGCTCGTCCACGCCGGTGAGGAACCACACATCCTCACCGCGCTGGCGATGCCAGCGGGTGGCGACGTCGCCTGCGGTGGTGGCGTAGGCATGGCCGATATGAGGAGCATCGTTCACGTAGTAGATCGGCGTCGTCAGATAGAACGCCTTGCTCTCGGCCATGCGCCGATCCTACGGTCGGGATGCCTTGGCTCTCACGACCGCGTCGTACACGTCTCGACGGGGAATGCCGGCGTCCTTGGCGACGGCGGCGATCGCCGACTTGCGATCCTCACCTCCGGCCTCACGATCCTGCACGGCGGCCACCCAGGACTCCGGCGTGTCCAGGCCCGCGGCGATCCGCTGTTCCGATGCATCAGCACCGGCCACGACGACAGTGATCTCACCCCGCACCCCGGACTCGCTCCACTCGATCAGTTCGGTGATGGTGCCGCGCCGGACTTCCTCGTACGTCTTCGTGAGTTCGCGACAGACGGCGGCCCGTCTCGCCGGTCCCATGGCCTCCTTGAGTGCTCGCAGCATCTCGGTGAGTCGGTGCGGAGCCTCGAAGAACACCATCGTGCGCGGCTCGACCGCAAGCTCCTTCAGCCGAGTCGAGCGCTCGCCTGTCCTCCTGGGAAGGAAGCCCTCGAAGCAGAATCGGTCGACGGGCAGCCCCGAGAGCGCCAGGGCGGTGAGAACCGCCGACGGCCCCGGCAGCACGGTGACCGGAACACCCTCGTCGATCGCGCGAGAGACCAGTCGGTAACCGGGATCGCTGATCGTGGGCATCCCCGCGTCCGACACCACCAGGATGCGCTCGCCCGCCCGAGCGCGATCGATCAGCTCATCGGCCTTCTGCCGCTCCACCGCGTCGTAGAAGGACTCGAGGCGACCGCCGGGGGTGACGCCGAGGTCGGCCATCAGGCGTCGCGTGCGCCTGGTGTCCTCGGCCGCGATGACGTCCGCGGTCGTCAGCGCGTCGATCAGCCGCGACGACGCATCGCCGGGGTTGCCCAGCGGCGTGGCGGCCAGGACGACCGAGCCGACTCGTACGCCCTCACCGTCCACACGTCCATCCTGACAGCGTGCCTACTATTGCCGCGTGACCGGCACAGCGACGCCCACCGTGGACGAGGGCGAGGCGCCAGCAGATCACTCCGATCGCGACGCGGCGACAGCCGCCCTGTCACCGACTCCGCGCCGCGACGTCGCCTCCCTCGCCGAGCGCCTGTACCCGGCGATGCCGTCCTCGGGATGGCGCGGATGGCTCGGTCCCGTCATCGTCATGATCCTCGGCGGCATCCTGCGCTTCGTCGATCTGGGGCGTCCGCACGCCATCGCCTTCGATGAGACGTACTACCCGAAGGAGGCCATCTCCCTTCTCCGGTTCGGGTACGAGCGCACGCTGATCGAGAAGGCCAACAACCTGCTGCTCGCCTCGGACGGCAACTGGCACACGCTGCCGATCTTCAAGACGACTCCCGAGTTCGTCGTCCACCCGCCGGTCGGCAAATGGACCATCGCCCTGGGCGAGTACCTCTTCGGGGCCACTCCGTTCGGATGGCGATTCTCCGTCGCGGTGCTCGGGACATTGTCGATCCTGATGGTGGCCCGCATCGCCCGGCGCCTGACCCGGTCGGACCTCATCGGCACCCTCGCCGGGTTCCTCCTCGCCCTCGAGGGGATGCACCTGGTGCTCAGCCGCACCGGTCTGCTCGACATGGTGCTGATGTTCTGGGTGCTCGTCGCGTTCGGGCTGCTGCTGATCGATCGCGACCGCACGCGCAAGCGGCTCGCCACACGGGTCAGCACTGAAGGCATCGCACCCCTCGCCACCGAATGGGGTCCGCGTCTTGGCCTGCGGCCCTACCGATGGGCCGCCGCCGTGGCCCTCGGGCTCGCCTGCGGCGTGAAGTGGTCGGGACTGTGGTTCCTGGCCTTCTTCATCATCATGAGCCTGGTGTGGGACGTCTCGGCGCGGCGGGCCATCGGCGTCCGTCGGCCCTGGGTGGCCACCCTGCTGCGCGACGCCCCGCTGACTGCACTGACCATGGTGGTCATTGCGGTCGTCGTCTACGTCTCGACGTGGACCGGCTGGTTCATGACGAGCGGCGGATGGGACCGCAACTGGGCGGTCACCCACCCGCCGTCGATCATCCCGGCCGCCCTGAGGTCCCTGTGGCACTACCACGCGGAGGCCTGGCACTTCCACGTCGGACTCACGTCGGGTCACGCCTATGGGAGCAACGCCCTGTCCTGGCCCTTCATGACCCGACCCACGGCCTTCTACTGGGAGAGCATCAAGGACGGCACGCGCGGGTGCACCACGAACGACTGCGCAGCCGAGGTCCTCGCTCTCGCGAATCCGATCATCTGGTGGGCGGCCCTGGCCGCCATCATCCATCAGCTGTGGCGCTGGATCGCGCGCCGCGACTGGCGATCGGGCGCCCTCCTGGTCGGCATCGCCGCCGGATGGATCCCGTGGCTGATCTACCTGGACCGCACCATCTTCACGTTCTACGTGATCGTGTACGTCCCGTTCGTCGTGATGGCGCTGGCGATGTCGCTGGGCTCGGTCCTCGGCCCGGCCAACGCGAGCCCGGCCCGCCGACGCAACGGTGCGATCGCCGTAGGCGCGTTCCTCCTGCTCGTCGTGGCGGCAGCGTGGTTCTTCTATCCGATCTGGACCGGTGAGGTCATCCCGTACCAGGCCTGGCGCCTGCGCATGTGGATGCCGACGTGGACGTAGTTCCCCGACGGGCGACACCGGCGGACCTGGACACCCTGCTGTCGCTCATCGCCGAGTTCTACGTCGTCGATGACCATCACTACGACCGCGCGCATGTGGTGCCCGCGCTGCTCCCATTGCTCGTCGACGACGCGCTCGGCCAGGTGTGGGTGCTTGACGAGGGACCGGGCCGCCTCACCGGCTACGTCATGGTGACGTGGTCCTGGTCGGTCGAGTCCGGAGGCCGCGACTGCATCCTCGACGAGCTCTTCGTTCAGCACCAGGGTGTGGGACTGGGCAGTCGTCTCGTCGAGCACGCACTCCGGGAGGCCCGGGCCTTCGGGGCGCGGGCGGTCTTCCTCGAGACAGAGGCACCGAACGAGCGGGCCCGCCAGTTCTACGCGCGGCACGGTTTCGCGGTCGAGGACTCGGTCTGGATGAGCGCGCCGTTGTCCTGACGCGCCTCGACGGGCGTCTCTGGCTACTGTCGTGGACGACGCGATCGGGACGTGACGATGGGGATGAGACGAGCGCCACAACCTGCACCGCAGCCGCGCCTAGCACGCCCTTCCTAAGACTGGGCCTACCCTCTGAGTGAGTCGCTGTGGCCGATGGACCGCATGACCGCACCATTCGTTCAGGTCGCAGCCTGGGGGTGGGGGTCGCTCCCGTAACTGACTCTGGGGAGGTAGTCCATGTCCGATGTTCTCAGCCTGGCCTTCAACGTGACCGGCGACCAGTTGGCAGCGGCGCGTGCATGTGAGGCCGACGTCTTCCTGTCGGCCTTCGGCAACACGCGGGACCAGCTCCAGGACGAGTACGGCCCATACGACGATGCGTCGCTGTTCATGTCGGTGAGCAACGCCGCCGGCGACGTCCTCGGGGTGTGCCGGTTCATCCTGCCGGGCCCGGCCGGCCTGAAGACCCTCAACGACGTGGCCCGAGAACCGTGGCACGTGGACGGCGTGCGGTCCGCCAGGGCCGTCGGCATCAACCCGGCAAACTGCTGGGATATGGCCACGCTGGGGGTGCGGGACGGCTTCCGCGGTCCCGGACTGATGGTCGCTCTCGCCCTCTACCACGGCATCCTGCGCGTCGGAGCCGTGAACCGCATCCCCGCGGCGACGGCGATCATGGATGACCACATCCGCCGCGCCCTTGGAGTCTTCGACTACGTGTACCCGGCCCTTCCCGGCACCGCGACGGCGTCCTATCTCGGCTCGCCGGCGAGCACACCGGTGTACTTCCTGACCAGCAGCCTCGCTGCGCAGCGCCGGCGCAACCCCGATGCCTACCGACTGCTGTCGCTCGGGATCGGCCTCGACGGCGTCAACGTGCCGGACGAGTGCGCCTTCGTGGTCGATCGGAGCGCACCGCTCGCCGGTATCCCGGTCATGGCCGCTTGACGCGCGTTCCCGAACGATGTGCACCGAGGTGCTTGCGCACCCACGCCTCGACGCGATCCCCCGGCATGGGCGCCGAGAAGTAGTAGCCCTGCATCTGGTCGACGCCGAGCGTGGCCATCTCCTGGGCCACCTCGGACTCCTCGACCCCTTCAGCAACCACGTGCAGTGCCAGTGCATGTGCCATGTCGACGGTCGACGCCACGATGAGCCGGCTGCGGTCGTCGACGCACACGGCCGACACGAAACTGCGGTCGAGCTTCAGCTCGTCGATCGGCAGGTCGCGCAGGTAGGCCAGCGACGAGAAGCCGGTGCCGAAGTCGTCGATCGAGATGCGAAGTCCGTGGCGGCGCATGTCCAGGACGACCTGTCGGGCCCGCTCCGGCTCGGCGAGGAAGGTCTCCTCGGTGACCTCGATGGTGACCGCGTTCGGGGGAAGCTGGGCACGGTCCACCGCCCGGTAGAGCAGCGGCATCAGGTGGGTGCCGAGCAGCTCGGCCGGGGCGACGTTGATGGCAATGCCGAGGTCCAGCCCGAGGCGGTGCCAGCTCGACGCGGACACCACGGCGAGGTCGACGACCCGCTCCGACAGCTCCTGCATCAGGCCCGCGCGGCGGGCGACCGGCAGGAAGGCCGCGGGCGGGATCGTGCCCTGCTCGGGGTGCTCCCATCGGGCCAGCGCCTCCATGCCGACCACGACGCCGGTATGAGCGTCGATCTTCGGCTGGAACCACACGGTGACCTGACCGGAGGACAGTGCTCGCCGGAACTCCTCGCCCATCTGCAGGCGCTGCCGGGAGAACTCATCGTGATCGGTGCTGTACACCTGCGCACCGGTCCGGGAGACCTTCGCCTCGTACATGGCCACTTCGGAGCGACGAAGGATGTCGGCCGGGCGCATGTCCTCCGGGAGTCGCATCGCGATTCCGACGGAGGCGCTCATCCCGAGTTCGAGCCCGTCGATCCTGGCCGGCGACAGCAATGCGCGCCGGATGCCCTGCGCCCGCTCGACGAGGTCGATCTCGCCCTCGTCGCGGATGAGCATCGCGAACTCGTCGCCGCCGACGCGCGCCAGGGAGACATGCGGCGGCAGGGCATCGCGGATGCGCATGGCGACCAGTTCCAGCATCGTGTCGCCCGCACTGTGGCCCAGCGTGTCGTTGACCTCCTTGAAGCCATCGAGGTCCAGCAGGAGAAGCCCGAACTGTTCTGGACGGCGAAGCGCCGTCTCGATCTCGCGCAACAGCGCGCGGCGGTTGGGCAGGCCGGTGAGGTCGTCGATCCGGGCCAGGTGCAGCGCCTCCGCGGTCGCCGCCGAGTCGCGCAGGGCGATGACGAGGCGAGCGGCCGACGCCACGAGCGTGGCCACGGCCGGCAGCGCCACGGCCGCTCCCGTCAATCCCTCCGGGCGGACCACCAGCAGCAGGATCGCCATGACGAAGCTGACGACGAGGAACGCCTCCGGCAGCGGGCGTGACTTCATGGTGATGAGAGGGCGTTCACGGCAGGCGGCGTCGACGATCAGCATGAACGAGCAGGCCCACCCGATGAGCAGGATCACGTCGAAGTCGTAGGGACCGGAGTCCAGCTTGAGCACCAGGCTCGAGTCCGCCACGGCGAGCAGCAGGAATCCGGCCATCAGGTAGATGGTCCGGCGCGACCACACACGCGAGCCGAGCACGACCTGGCCCAGGACGACCATCGCGAGCGTGATGTCGACGAAGGGGTAGATGACCGCCACCAGCAGGGGGATGCCGCCCTGCGGGAAGTAGTTCGTGAACGGGGTCAGCAGCAGGATGCTCGCCAGGGCGGCGGCCGCGCCGCACACGATGGCCGAGTCCAGCCAGGCGGTCAGCGCCCTCTCCTTGCGGCTGGAGGCATCGAGCACGACGAAGGCGGCCATTCCGCCGTAGGAGAGGAGGAACAGCCACTCGCCCGGAGCGGGAAACGGGGCCCCGGCGCCGGCGTGTCCGGCGTTGACGACGCTCGAGCCGGCGGCCCACATCACCACGCCGAGCGTCAGCGAGCCGAGGGCGATGCGTCGCCGAGGCCAGAGGAGGATCGCGGCCCCGAGGCGCACGACCAGCAGACTGAAGAACACCGCGATCATCACGAGCAGTACGGACTCGTTGATGTCGCCTGTAGCGGTGATCCCGGCGACGTAGCCGATGAGCGTGCAGGCCGCGATGACGACCCAGCCCATGGGCCCGAGGAGAACCACGGTCGCGCGGGCCAGGCGACCGGAAGATGGCGATGACATCACACCGCGGCCCCTTCCCTGTCGGCGCAAGCGGTCATGGCGTGTATCGGCACGTCTTGCCAGAAATTTACCTATTTACGGGGCCCAATGTGGGGTGGGTGATCTTCAGGACGGCTGATGGCCCGAAACGGACGAAGGACCGGGATCCTCCCGGTCCTTCGTCTCGAGTGGAGCTGAGGGTGTCGTGTTCCAGGACATGTTTATGGGGTGTCCCGCGACATGCTTATCGCGTAGGAGGCGACGGTT
>Ga0302322_100007055_pt1 | contig 10012 bp, 7 predicted proteins | sample Fen_T0_2_FD_203757 | JGI IMG/M metagenome (GOLD analysis project Ga0302322, IMG submission 203757) | Peat permafrost microbial communities from Stordalen Mire near Abisko, Sweden - Fen_T0_2 | ecosystem: Environmental > Terrestrial > Soil > Wetlands > Permafrost | place: Sweden: Abisko... | reverse complement strand
CAAGGAAGCCGCATCCAGCACCGCCCCTGCTGCCGTGACCCACGAGCGGTGCGGCGCTGGCGAACGGAAGAAAACCAGCGGCGAAAGTGACGAATGGCTTTCCTCCACGTCCGCAAACCAGGCCTCCCACACCACCCACAGGTCGCGCAGCCTTTCCAGCCCATGAATGCGGTTGTAGCGCAGGATCAGCTCGATTGCCGAAGGCGGGTCTCCAGCGCGCACTTCCAGCATGGTCACAGCAGCCTCGCGCCGCGAAAACGCCGAATACATGGTTGGCAGATACGAGATCAAAAGTGCCACCAGGATCAACCCGAAAGCCGCTTCGACGAAGGTAAGAGCTGTGCGCCCAAAACCGACCGCCGGAGCAAACCCCAGGGTCAGCAGGGAGGATCCGCTCTCGCGGAACGCTTCCAGAAAAGAGGCGGCGCCGATTCCCCAAAACATCAGGGCGAACCCCAGCATCACCAGGGCGTACCAGGTTGGCAGCAGTGCGATCAAGGCCATGGGTGCGTAGTAGCTCATAATGCGGTCGCGGTCCTCGTAGCTTTTAGCCCTGCGCAGCACCAGTGAAAAAAACGCCCGAACTACCCGGAAAACCAGCCGGGTCAGCGCATCCTGGACACTGCGCGGCAGAACGAAAGTTTCAATGGCCGAGAAGATTGTTCCAGCAGCAATAACAAAGCCCGCAGCAAACGCCAGGACGTGTAGGAATACCATGCCGCTATTTAACACCCTTTCAAGCGGCGCGTCCAGGCATCCAGCGCCACCAGAAGATGCCGGACGGATTCTCGAGTCTGTTCATCGGTCAGGTTACCTTCGGCGTCGAATTTCTCCCACGCCCGCTGCACCTGGACTTCAGGCTTGTTCAACGGGTGCATGTTGGTGAATACTGCCACCTGGCGCAAATGAGCCTGGGCCCGTGACGTCCCCATAATACCGCCGGCCCCCATGATGGCGATCGGCTTGTCATTCAAGGGCGATTCTTTCGGGGGGCGAGAAGCCCAATCTATGGCATTTTTCAAAAACCCCGGGATCGAGTAGTTGTACTCAGGTGTGGCGATCAGCAGGGCATCGGCGGCTGCAATTTTGGCCTTGAATTCCTTCACTGCTTCAGGAATGCCTGTTGCCATTAAATCTTCATTGTAGAGTGGAATGTTCGTAAGCTCGTACATTTCGAGGACCATGTCATCCGGCAGCACTTCCTGTGCCGTCCGCAGCAGCCCGCGGTTGACGGAGTTTTTGCGCAGGCTGCCAGAAATTCCTATTACGTTAATAATATCTTTCATAATCTGTAATCTCCAGGCTCTTCGTGTAAGAAGACCTGACAGGATTTGGAAGGCCTGTCAGGTCTGCGACCGGGTTAAACAAAAGTTGGCGAGGAAACTCGCCAACTTTTGTAAATTCGAATGAATGTTAAGCTGCTTTATTTTCAGCCACTGATTCCGGCTCTTTAACCAGCTCAAGCTCGATATTGATGTTAATATCATCACCAACCAGCAGGCCGCCGGTCTCGACTACTTTGTTCCAATCCAGGCCCCACTTCTTGCGGTTGATGCGGGTGGACGCGCTGAATCCGGCCGAGGTCTTGCCCCACATCGAGGACTGCCCGGCATATTCGGTGTCGAGCACAACTTCGTGGCTCACGGTGCGGATGGTCAGGTCGCCGTAAATGCGACCATGAGCTTCGTCTACCTTCTCAATCCGCTTGCTGACAAAGGTAATGGTCGGGTACTTTTCGGCATCAAAGAAATCTGCAGAGCGCAGGTGGTTGTCACGCATGCCCTCGCGAGTGTTGATGGTGGCGGCGTCAATCTGGACGTTGACGCTGGAACGGGTTGGGTCGGCCTCATTGAAATCAACCGTACCGGTGAAGGCTTCGAAACGACCGTGCACGTTCGAGATCATCATGTGGCGGACCGAGAATGTAATTTGCGAATGAGCAGAATCAATTTTCCAAGACATTGTAAACTCCTCTAAAAAAAATTTTCCGGGACGAATCCCTGATTTCTAAAATCCATTTTCAACCTGCAAAATGGTTATTCTTTTATTTGCTTACCGAGCTTTTTACACAAAGCTCCTAATGTTTTTTGTTCTTCTTGCGTCAGAACACTAAACTCTTCGACAACAGCTTCGACTTGTTCTGGAAATATTTTTTGGATCAGCTCTTCTCCTTTTTCAGTCAATGAAACGGTGGTTACCCGCCGGTCACTGGCTTTGGTTTGCCTCCGCACCAGGCTTCGTTTTTCAAGATTGTCGATCACCAGTGTAACGTTGCCGCCGCTTTTCAACAACTTGCCGCAAATCTCACTTTGCGAGAGCGGCCCCAGGTGGAGCAAGGTCTCCAGGACACCGAACTGGGTTATCGTTAGATCTTCAAAATGGCTGCGGCGGATCATGCGGGCTTCCAGCGCATCGGTGGCCCGGGTAAATTTGATGAACGTATCCAGCGCAAGTACCTGTTCGAAATTTCCCTTAAAATGAGTTGGCATTGAATGTTTCCATATCAAATAATTTGATATCAAAATAATATCACGTTAGCAGGCTGGAGTCAACCCCTTTTGTATAACCTTTCGATGAGTCTTTTTTAATCTAACGTGAGAACGGGAAAGGGATTTAATGGGTTTTTGGGTTTATTTTGCCACACTTCGTGGGGCAAAATAATCCCAAAAAACTAATATCCTAACCTGACAGATCAGCACCACGGAGCTGATTGCCGGGTTCAGTTTAATTTTGCCCACCAGGACAGGCCAAACAGGATCACGGCAATTGAAACAATCGTCAGTGGGATACCCACCCTCAGGTAATCGCGGAAGCGATAATTGCCCGGGTTCATCACCATCACGTTCACCGGGTGCCCAAAGGGCGTCGGGAAAGCCAGCGAGCACCCCAGCGCTACCGCCATCGCAAAGCCGCGCGGGTCGATCCCGATCGTCGTCGCTGCTACAATCGCCACCGGCGCCAGCACCAGCGAAGCCACCTGCCCGCTCATAAACTGCGTCAGCACCAGGGTGATGAAGATCAGGATCGCCGCCACTGCCAGGGGTGAAATCTGCCCCCACATTCCTTGCAGCGCCCCAATAGCTGCTTCTGCCAGGCCACTTGAGCGGATCGCGATGCTGAGCGGCCACATCCCGGCGATCAAGAAAATCGCCTTCCATTCAATGGAGCGATAGGCTTCACCCATATCCAGGCAGCCGGTCAACAGCAGCAGCACTGCGCCCGCCAACACCACCACCGCCACCGGCAGGAAACCCAGCGAAGCCACCCCGAGCGTCAAGAAAGTGATCAGGAATGCCAGCCGTTGTTTGCGAGGCTTGAGCACTGCATCCGGGTCTTCCTGGAGTAAGATAAATTCCGATGCACGGTTCATATCGTGGATTTTAGCCGCTGACCCTTGCACCAGCAGCGCATCACCAAAATGCAATGGCAGCGCCGCAAAATCTGCCAACAGCGGCTTACCCTCGCGCCAGATTGCCAGCACATTTAGACCAAAGTGGTCACGAAAATTAATCTCCTGCAGCGACCGCCCAATAATTTCAGAATGAGGCGCAATCACCAGCTCTGCCAGGGTGATCGTTTCATTGGCAAAATCACCGGCTTTGGCGCGCAATGTGTTCAGTCTCAGTCCATTTGCCCCCAACAACTCTGTCTGGATGGCGCCCTGCACCATCAAACGGTCGCCCACCCGGATCACTTCCTCGGGTTCGGGGGCCAGGATCGTGTGACGGTTGCGGCTCAAACCGATGATCGATACCTTCAAACGGCTGCCCCAGGCTCCTTCAGCAATGGATTTTCCGGCCAGCGGGCTGCCCGGAAGAACATCAAGCTCTTGCAAATATTTCTCGATCTGGTATTGGTCAGCCAGCAGCAGGCGCACCTGCTGCGGTATCCCGCCCTTGCGATCCTCGATCTTCGGCATCAGCCTGCGCCCGACCGTCATCATATAGAGGATCCCAACCAGCGCCACCGGACCGCCGACTGGCAAAAAATCCAGCAGCCCAAAAGATTGGAATCCGGCATCCTTCAAGGCTCCACTGACGATGATATTGGCCGTGGTTAGAAGCGTTGCCATGCCGCCCAAAAGGGTGCCGTACGCCAGCGGCAGCAGCAGCCGCGATTCGGCCACCCGGCTGCGTCTCGAAGCCGCCATCACGGCTGGCAGCAGCACCCCCACCACCGCAATGTTGTTCATGAACAGACTCAGCACCACTGAAACGACCAGGGCAGCCAGGATCAGCAGGCTTTCCGATTTACCGCCCACGCGTGACATAAAGTTGCCCAGCGCCAGGGTCACCCCCGTCTGCCGCAGCCCTTCGGAAATGATTGAGATACCCACCAGGGTCATAACCGCTGAACCGCCAAACCCTGAGAATACCTGGGTTTGGGTGACAATCCCGCTCAACCCCAGGATCACCATCACCGACAGGGCAATCAGGTCAGGCCGCAGTTTATCACTGACCAGCAAGACCGCAGCCGCGACCAGCAATATGAGAGTGAAAATGGCAGCGAAGGACATAGATAGTTTGATTTTCTTATGATTTTAGTAAAATTATATATCGATAGTTCAAGTTATAATTACCGAAATCATACTGGTTGCTGAAAGCCTGTAGTTCCTAATCCGGCAGGCTGGAATGATATACAAAAATGGAAAACATTGATCTCTCCCGTGAAGAAGTGCTGCGCTACTCCCGCCACCTGATGATCCCCGAGGTTGGGCTGGAAGGGCAGCGCAAATTAAAAGCAGCTTCTGTATTACTGGTGGGCAGCGGTGGGCTGGGCTCGCCGATTGCCTTGTACCTGGCAGCGGCAGGTGTCGGGCACATCCGGATGGTGGATTACGATGTGGTCGATTCGACCAATCTCCAGCGCCAGGTGATCCACTCTACCAGCCGCCTGGGTGCGCTAAAAGTCGAATCAGCCCGTCAGCAAATGCTTGACCTGAACCCCTACATCCAGGTCGATGCCGTCAACGATATTTTGACCGCCCAAAACGCCGCTCAGCTCGCTGATGACTGCGACATCCTGGTCGACGGCAGCGATAATTTTCCAACCCGCTACTTGCTCAATGACCTGGCAGTCCTTACCGGTAAACCGTACGTCTACGGCTCCATCTTCCGCTTCGAAGGTCAGGTCAGCGTGTTCGACGCCCGGCACGGCCCGTGCTACCGCTGCCTGTTCCCTGAGCCGCCTCCGCCCGGGCTGGTCCCATCCTGCGCTGAAGGCGGGGTGTTCGGGGTGCTGCCCGGCACCATCGGCACCCTGCAGGCGACCGAGGTGATCAAACTGATTCTGGGGGTAGGTGAACCCATGATCGGTAAGCTGCTGCTGTACGATGCCCTGGATACATCGTTCCAGACAGTCAAGCTGCGCAAGAACCCGGCCTGCAAGGTGTGCGGCGAAGCCCCTACGGTCACCCAATTGATCGACTACGAAGCCTTTTGCGGTGTACCGGCCCGCGACGACCATCACCACGCCGCCACCCCCTGGGACACTTCTCCCATCGAGGTGAACGCTCTCATGAAAATGAAAGAGGCTCCTATTTTGATCGATGTGCGTGAGCCGGTCGAGCAGCAGATTTCCACCCTGCCCGGCGCTTTGAGCCTGCCGCTGGGCCAGCTCAGCCAGCACTTGAAGGAGCTGGACCCCGCCCGCGAATACGTGCTGTTCTGCCGCACCGGCGTCCGTTCGATGCAGGCGCTGCAAATCATGCTTTCCGGTGGTTTCAGCCACGTCCACCACCTTCAAGGTGGCATCAACGCCTGGGGTCAGACCATTGACCCCACCATGCTCCAATATTGAGATTCTAGAAAGCATCATGTTCCACGTCGACAAATCCTCCTTCCATCGCCCCCTCTCTCACCTGCTGACCATAGTGGCGCTCCTTTCACTGGCAGGCTGCCAGGCGCTGACGGGCCTATTTTCGACCTATGCTCCCACCCCGACCTTTCCGCCGTTCCCGCAGCCCACGCCTACCGTCACAGCCGCGCCGGTCCCCACCCTCACCCCTGCCCCGCCGCCCATGATCGTTTCCCGTCAGAAGCAGGAAGATAACAGCAGCCCGAGCCTGTACACCCTCAAATTCAATTACCCATTTCTGGAAGGGGTATCCGACCCCCGTTTTCAATTGTTCAACCAGGAAGTCGATAAGATCATCGCCCGGGTCAGCCAGGACTTCAAAAACAACCTCCAGGCCAACGACGCCACCCCTATCCCCAATTCTCAGGGCAGTTTTCAATCGGTCGATTATTCAATCCAATACGGCGAGCACGGGCTGGTGAGTGTGCTTTTCAACGTCGATTTGTATATGGCGGGTGCAGCCCATCCCAACCAGTATTTCGCAACCCTCAACCTGGATATCGCCTCGGGCAAGGTATTGGCTTTAAAGGACATTTTCAAGCCCGGCGCCGATTACCTCAAGTTCATCTCCGGTTATGCCATCCAGGACCTGACCCGCCAGGGGCGCCTGGATTGGGAAACGGGAGCCGCCCCCAATGAAGATAACTTTCACAGCTGGAATATCACGCCGGGCGGCTTGTTTTTCTCGTTCGATCCCTACCAGGTCACTGCTTATGCCATGGGGCCGCAAGCGGTCACAATCCCCTATGCAGCCATGAAGGATCTGCTCGACCCAGCGGGGCCGCTGACGCCGCTGTTCCAATAATCGTAAAGGTGCAATCATGACACAAGAAAAGAAAGTACTGCTGGCTGTTTTGGCCCACCCCGATGACGAGACCTTCGGCACCGGAGGAACCCTGGCTTATTATGCTCACCATGGGGTTGAGGTTCACCTGATCTGCGCCACCCGCGGCGAGGTCGGAGACGTCGACCCGGAGTACATGGTTGGTTTCACCTCAGTTGCCGATGCGCGCGTCTCTGAGCTGAGCTGCGCCGCCGGCGTTCTGGGGTTGGCCGGTGTGCATTTCCTGGACTACAGGGATTCGGGCATGCCCGGCTCGGTTGATAATACCCATCCCCTGGCTCTGGCAGCCGCCCCGGTCAAGGATGTGGCTGCTAAAATCGCCCATTATTTCAGGCTGCTGCGGCCTCAGGTGGTTATCACTTTCGATCCCATCGGCGGCTACCGCCACCCCGACCATATTGCCATCCACCAGGCCACGGTCTACGCTTTCGACGCCGTCCAGCAGAACCCCGCCGCCTTGCCGGACGGGGACGGCCTGGAACCTTATGTCCCTCAGAAGCTGTATTTCCAGACCATCCCGCACGGCATGTTGAAGATTGCCGTGGGTGTAGGTCAGTTTTTCGGCCGGGATATGCGCCATTTTGGGCGCAACCATGATATTGATCTGGCGTCGATCGCCGAGGTTGATTTTCCCACCAATGCCCGGGTCAATTTTGGCAGCGTGAGCCAGCTGCGCGATCAGGCTTCAGCCTGCCACGCCAGTCAGGGAGGGCGTCAGCAGGGAACCGGCATCATGGGTCTTGCCCGCCGCCTGTTTGGCGCCACTGAGAGCTACATGCGCTCCTTCCCCCCGCCTGTTTCTGGAAAGATTGAAAAAGATTTATTCGAAGGGATTTAAAGTTTTTGACCACGAGGGGATTTGGAGTGTTTTTTTTGCGGTACTGCGTACCGCAAAAAAATAAAAAACACTCCATCTCTAAATCACTAAAAATCATCATATAAAAAAGGTTGCCAAAAAAAACTGGGCAACCTTTTTTATTTATACACCAACTTCAGCCACCTGGGCGGTGGAAAACTCCAATCCTTCCGCGCCCTTGGTGACGCGGATGACCGCACCGGCGGGGAAATCCCCGGAGAGGATGTGCAGCGCCAGCGGGTCCTGCAGCTCGCGCTGGATGGCCCGCTTGAGAGGCCGCGCCCCGTAATCGGGATCGTAACCGGTTTCGGCCAGGTACTCCCGTGCCGAGTCGTCCACCACCAGGCGGAAACCCTTTCCTTGCAGTAGCTCTGTCACCCGGCGTAACTGGATGTCGACGATCTGCTTCAGCTGCTGGCGGTCGAGGGTGTGGAAAACCACCACCTCGTCGATCCGGTTGAGGAACTCGGGACGGAAGGCCGCCCGCAGCACCTGGTTGACCTGCTCTTGAGTGCCGCCCCCGTTCAGCCACAGCTCGCTGCCCAGGTTGCTGGTCATAATCACGATCGTATTGCGGAAATCGACCGTGCGCCCCTGCCCGTCGGTCAGACGCCCATCATCCAGCAGCTGCAGCAGCACGTTGAATACATCGTGATGCGCTTTCTCGATTTCGTCGAACAACACCACCGCGTAAGGCCGGCGCCGGACCGCTTCGGTCAATTGGCCGCCTTTTTCATATCCCACATATCCTGGGGGCGCCCCGATCAAGCGCGACACAGTGTGCTTTTCCTGGTACTCGCTCATATCAATGCGCACCATGGCGTGTTCGTCGTCGAACATGAACTCCGCCAGGGCTCGGCCCAGCTCGGTCTTACCCACGCCGGTGGGACCCAGGAAGATGAACGACCCCATCGGGCGGTTCGGGTCCTGCAGGCCGGCCCGGCTGCGGCGCACGGCATTCGAGACCACCCGGATGGCCTCTTCCTGCCCGACCACCCGCTGGTGCAGCCGTTCTTCCATGTGCACCAGTTTCATGGTCTCGCCTTCCAGCAGCTTGCTGACCGGGATCCGGGTCCAGTTGGCCACCACTTCAGCAATTTCCTCGGCGTCTACTTCTTCTTTCAACAGCATCCCGCCTTCAGCCTGCAGGTTCTGCAGGTGAGCCTCGGCCTCAGCCCGCTTCATCTCCAGCTCGCGCAGAACCCCATAGCGCAGGCGCGCCGCCTTTTCAAGGTCAGATTTGCGCTCGGCTTCCTCCATCTCGATCTGGGCCTTGTCGATCTGCTCTTTGAAGCTGCGCAGCTCGCCGATGGCTTTCTTCTCGGTCTGCCAGCGGGTGTTCTGTTGGGTGGCGCGCTCGCGCAGGTTCGCCAGGTCGGCCTCGATCTTCTCCAGGCGCTCTTTCGAGCCTTTGTCCTTCTCCTTTTGCAGTGCCTGGCGTTCTATCTCAAGCTGCATGATCTGGCGGTCAACTTCGTCGAGCTGCTGCGGCTTGGAATCGATCTCGGTGCGCAGGCGCGCTGCCGCCTCATCGATCAGGTCGATGGCCTTGTCGGGCAAATGGCGGTCCATGATGTAGCGGTTGGACAGGGTAGCCGCAGCAATAACGGCAGCATCGGTAATGCGTACACCGTGGAACACCTCGTAGCGCGCCTTCAGGCCGCGCAAGATGCTGATCGTATCGGCTACCGACGGTTCCTCGACCATCACCGGCTGGAACCGGCGTTCGAGGGCAGCGTCCTTCTCGACATATTTGCGATATTCGTCAATCGTGGTGGCGCCTACCAGATGCAGCTCGCCCCTTGCCAGCATCGGTTTGAGCATGTTGCTGGCATCCATGGCGCCTTCGGCCGCTCCCGCGCCCACCACCGTGTGCATCTCATCGATGAACAGGATCACATCACTGGCAGCTGAAGTGATTTCCTTCAGCACTGCCTTGAGGCGTTCCTCAAACTCGCCGCGGTATTTGGCGCCCGCAATCAGGGCGCCCATGTCAAGCTGGATCAGGCGTTTGTGCTTCAGGGACTCAGGCACATCCCCCTTGACCATGCGCTGCGCCAACCCCTCCACAATGGCGGTCTTGCCAACGCCCGGGTCGCCGATGAGAGCCGGGTTGTTCTTGGTACGGCGTGAAAGGATCTGCACCACGCGCCGGATCTCCTCATCGCGCCCGATCACCGGGTCAAGCTTGCCCTGGCGCGCCATATCGGTCAGGTTTCGCCCGTATTTCTCGAGGGCCTGGTAGGTACCCTCTGGATTTTGGGAGGTGACACGCTGGCTGCCTCTTACACTCACCAGAGCCTTTAAAATGGCGTCCTTGGTGATGCCGTACTGGGCCAGGCGCTTGCTTTCGCTGCTCTCAGTCAATGCAAGTAAGATATGCTCGGTCGAGATGTAATCGTCCTGCATGCCCTTGGCCAGGCGTTCGGCGGCGCTCAGGACATCAGCAGCCGGCC
>Ga0302322_100007052_pt1 | contig 10014 bp, 5 predicted proteins | sample Fen_T0_2_FD_203757 | JGI IMG/M metagenome (GOLD analysis project Ga0302322, IMG submission 203757) | Peat permafrost microbial communities from Stordalen Mire near Abisko, Sweden - Fen_T0_2 | ecosystem: Environmental > Terrestrial > Soil > Wetlands > Permafrost | place: Sweden: Abisko... | reverse complement strand
TGTAGATGGCCGTGAGCTCCTCCGTTACCGCGTGGTCGGAGGGTGACAAATCGTGCAGGCGCTTAAGATCTTGTGCCGCAAGTTGGACGTCGTTCAATTCGTTCCTGCGGAGCGCTGCACGTCGAGCGAGCAGGCGCCGCACCAACGGACCGTCGAACACCTCTTCGAGCGCTCGCGACAAGACGGTTTCAGCCCGCTTCATGTCGGACACTTCGCGTGCAAGCCGCTCGAGTTCATCTAGTCCCTCATCATCGACGTGCGTGATGATGGAATCTGCAAGCCACTGGAACGCTTGGTTCTCGTCTGATAGTTCGGAGAACGCGAGGTTGGCCGCACGCCTTAGCAGCGTGGAACGCGTGCGCCCGCCGTCTTTCGAACCTTGACCCCCAGAGGCAAATGCCTCAGCCAGCGTTCGGCGCAATGTAACCTGCTTTAGCTCACCATCAGTCTCGCGGGCCACTTCCTCGAGCAGAAACATGGTGTCTTCTTGAACGGTGCCACCAAGGGCAATATCGAAGAAGGTCTTTGCCCGCTCAATCGAGCCGTTCAATGACGCTACCTGGGCGGCGCGCCCCAACGCGCGAAGCCGATCAATCGGTGCTTTGCAGCGCGTGACTTGGCGCTCATACAGATCGATGACCTGATCGGTGTCTTGCGCGAGCTTCGAGAGCCGCTCCAGAAGTGGCTCGACGTCTGCGGGGGCAACACTCGTTAACGCCTGCTCGCCATGTTGTATTGCTTCGGCGACGTCCACGCCCGCGTTCATCATGGTTTCGGCTTGTCGCACCATTTCTTCGGCGCGAGCGGAACCGCTTAGCTGTTGCACCAGAAGATCGTGAGCAACTTCGAGAGTGTCCAGATCCTTCAGCTTCACCGCAATTTCCTCGAGCTTCATCGCAAGCTCGGTGTCTGCGGCCTTCACGCGCACAAGCTCGCGCGCGACGGTAGCGGCCTCGACGTTGCGATCCACCTCAAGAAAGCGGTCGAATGCTCCCCGTAGCGCTAAGTTGCGTTCTTCGCTCGGCTGGGCTTCAATGTTCCATTCCACTAGCTTGGTAGCGACAATGCCCTTCCACCCGAGCTTGTCCGCCAAGATAACGTAGTCTTCTCGACACGCTTCGTCCCCTAGATCTGCCACTTGCATCAGTACGCTAAGCGCTTCGTCGTTCTTGTCGAGTTTCTCGTTGAAGAGCGTCGCAAGCTGGCGTGCGATGCGCGACAACTCGCCTTCATCGCCCTCGACGCTCATCTGTTCGGCAAGGTGGCGTGCAAGACGCGGGAAATCGGCTGCCTTTTCAGCGAGCGTGGTGAGGCGTCCGAGCGCGTCGAAATCCTCTTCATCGAGCTCTCGAACGGTGTCGAGCATCACCACTGCGCGCGTGGGGTTGTCGAGCGGGCCTTCATACAGATCGGCAAGCCGGCGTGAAATTGATAGTTTCGATTCGTTTTCTGGTCCGAGGGCAAGCTGTCGTTCGAGTGCATCCGCGACACCCTTCGAATCGTCCAGACGTTCGTAGAGGTTGGCGATTGCCGTCAAACACGCGGTGTTCTTCGGATCGTGATCCTTCAGTATGCGATCGTAGCGAGAGATTGCACCTTCTGCATCATCCAGGTTCTCGGCGATTAGCGTGGCTTCTTTGACGAGGTGTTGGATCTTCTGTTGGGGGTCCGTCGTAATGGCCGCCAAGCGATGCAAGTACTCGGTTGCCTCAAGGTAGTCCTCGCGCTCTTCCGCATCCGCGACGAGCAGCGATAGCGCATCGCTATCATCCCCGTCGGCTAGAACGAGTAGAAGACTTTCGCGGGCCGCGTCGCGATCTTGAAGCGTTTCCCTTTGGATTTGGCTCGCCCGACGGCGAAGGCTGACTCGTAGCTCGCGCTCACGAAGTTGCTCAGCACGTGCCAAGAGCAGCTTTACAACGTCATCATGGCGTTCCGCTGCCAGGTAGATGCGCTCCAGATCCTCGGCGTAGGCGTCACTTGCGGGATCCAGTTCGGTTGCCTGTTCAAGCCGAGTCAGTGCCCCATCAGGATCCCCGGCCCGCGTCAAATAGACAGCAACCGTCGCAAATAGGCGCGCCTGATCGACAGGGACTGAAATCTGCTGCGCCAGATCGTCGACGACACTGGCAGCCTGCGCCCAAGAACCGGCTTCGACGAAGCATTTTTCGGCTGCCTCAAAGAGCGTGGCGGTGCGAAGCGTGCTCGCGGCCTCTGAGTAGGCGTCACCAGCCGAGACCCAGTCACCCTGCGATTCGCGCAGCGTGCCAAGCTTTTCGAAGAGCCGAGCGCGAGTGGTCTCGTCGCCAATTGTACCAACGTTATCCGCGATGCATTGAGCGGCGAGATCCAATCGTTCGGCACGTTCGAAGCATTTTACAGCGGATAGGAGAGCCGACTCGTCGTCGGTGAGCAGACTTGCGATACGAGCCCAGGTTTGCCCGGTTGCCACGGGGTCCTTGCGCTTCTGCTCGTGGATCTTCGCAATGGAACGCTCCATCGCCACGCGTCTTTCAACGTCATCTTCTTCGCTTGCTTGCTGCTCCAGCAGCACGACCAACTCATCCCATCGCGCCGCGCGTTCCAATAGCCGCTGAAGCTGCTCCAGGGACGTTCCGTCACTGGGATCCAACGTTACCAGAATCTGCCAAGCTGCAATTGCGCCGTCAGCATCACGAAGTTGGCTCTCGCAAAGCCCCGCGAGCTCTCGAAGCCACTGCTTGCGGTTATCGGAGGGCGCATCTTCGACGGCGGCAGCAGCCCGGAAGAGGTCCTTTAGCTCAGGGTACTTCCGCCGCTGGCGGAGGTAGCCCTCCATAAACTGCACGGCTTCTTCGCAGCTCGGATCCAGTTCGAGAACTTGTTGATATTTCTCTGCCGCTTCAGGCTTTCGCGCGCGACGCGCGAGCGCGTTTGCCTGATCCAGCAGGGCTTGCACTCGTTCTGCTGCGGGGGCGTCGGCCGTCGGCGCAAGCGCGTCGAGTATGGACTCATCCACGAGCCCAGCCTGGGCCAGCTTGTTGACGAACTCACGGGCTTGTATCGCAAGGGCCCCCGATGGATTCGACTTCAAATACTGGGCAACTTGGCGCACGACCTCCGCCTCACGATTCAGCTCCCCCGAGTAGTACATGGCGAGCTGGACGCCGCGGTCGTTGCTGGGATGTGTCTCAAGCGCGCACATTGAATAGGATAGGCCGTGCTCGCCCGGGTATTCTTCCGCTAGTTCGACGAAGAGCTGACCGGCCTCACTTCGTTCGGCCTCTGGGACTTGCTCCTGCGCCTGAACACGCTCAAGCGTCATCGTGGCAAGGAGCTGTTTCAGGCTGGGATCGGCGCCGCCTTCAATCTGTCTTGCGCGGCGCAGGGACTCACTTGCTCCAACGCGATCGCCGGCACTTTGCCGAACCGTTGCCTCGTCCTGGTAGAGCGCCAATTTGCGCTCTGGATCATCGACCAGACGTTGCTCAAGTTCGAAATAGGGAATTGCATCTGCCCATGCGTGTTCGGCCTTGAGCAGTTCGCGGAGCGCATAGATTGCGTATTGACTGCTCGAGTCGAGCTCGATCGCGCGTTTGAAGTTGTCGACCGCTTTGCGTGTCTGCGAAAGAGGCGGCTCGCTCCAAAGGCGGCCAAGTTCTTCGCGCATTGCTGCTGCTTGCGCGATGAGAGACGGATCGGCTGCTGGCAATGTGTCGAATGCCTTGCACCGCCGCTCAAGCAAAGCGACAAGCGCCTTAGTGTCGCCGCGCTCACGATAGAGTTCAGCAAGTTTCTCACCCGGCGCGCTCTGCGTCGGATCGCGCTCGATTGCCTTCATCAGCACGCGCGCCGCGCGCGGGGCATCCCCAAGCGAAGCGAGCCACACGTTGGCGGCCTCCGTAAGCCAGTGGCACGACAACGCTGTATCCGTTGTCCCATTTCCCACTTTCTCAAGAAACATCGCATACCCCGTCGGATCCGTTTGTCCGGCCTGGTGGGCAGCAAGTAGAGCTTCCTGATCGTGGGGGGTTTGGATTAGTCGCTTGGCTAGCGACTCCATCTCGCGGGCATCCATAGCTCCGCGCACGCTAACATGGTGAAAGACTTGGCTGCAACGTGCCCTGGACAGATGTCTTGCTTCTCCGGCCAGGGAGGAATAATCGCGCCGGGCCAGATCCTGGAAAACGAACGCGGAAATGTCGGAGCGCTCTGTTCATTGACTCATGTTCGAAGGTGGTACATCACTTGGCGGTCTCGATTGGCGCTTAGCCGTTCCAAATGATTCTGCATTCAGGGCGGCCGGTCGTCACTGCTGCGCGATAGCATTTCAGCGGGAAGTTCAGGATTGCGCGTTCGCCGACGCCGGAGCACAGGGACGCACAGCAACGCGGCTGCACTTCCGAACTTAAGCAAGTAGCCGCGAAGTCAGGTGGAAAGTCTGGCAAATCTGATACCATCCACGACCCGAGCTCTTTGGTACAGCATCTCGGAACCCCCTTGCCCGTTGGAGCGTCCGTGACCCCGAACACTTTCCGAGCGCATCTTGAAGAACTGCGAGCCCAGAGCGCAACCTGCTCGCTTGAAGAAACCGTAAGCGTTCTCGTTCCGCTCTCAGTTGAATTGGCCCAACGCCACAGCGCTGGGGAGACGCTGTTCCTCAATCCTTCGACTATCGCGCAAACGGATGACGGTCGCTTTGCGATCCATCCGGGACTTGCGCAGAGAGCTCCAACTCTTCCGCGTGATAGAGCGTGCTTGGCGCCGGAAGAGCGCTCGGGTCTTCCAGGCAACGCGAGAGCCAGCGTCTACGCAGTGGGGGCCATTCTGTATGAAGCGCTCACCGGGGCGTCCGTCGGCCCCGGAATGCGTGGGCCAACGGAGCTCAATCCGACGATTCCCGCTTCAATTGAGCTTCTTCTTGCCAAAGCGCTCGTCGCTGATCCGACGCATCGTCCCGATGACTTACTTGCCTTGGCCCAGGCGCTCCACCACTTGGCACCCCATGCCAGTGTGGTTCCACCCGCGGCAGACGAGTCTCACTTGGATGGCGGTACCGATTTCACTGTCGACGTGTCGATGTCCATGCTTCCGCCGCGTCACGGAGCCACGAGCCCCTACGATGTTCGCGTGGTTGAGGACAAGCGCATAGCGGTTGCTTCACGGGACGATCGCGTGGTCGAACTGGCTGCATTGAAAGCGCGACTGGAGTCCGATCCGCGCCCACGCTACGTTGTCGTGAAGGATGGAATGGATCACGGCCCGTTTAGCGCCGTGGAATTGCTGCAACAGATAGCGACGCATGGGTTCGTGGATTCTGATTTGCTTCGGGATTCCCTCAGTAACGATGAGCGGCCAATCAAGGACTGGGATCAGTTCGCGCCCTTCGCCGAACAAGCCCGCCTGCATCGGGACATCAAGGCTGAGAAGGCGGCTCTAGAACGCACTGTCGTGAGTGAACAACGCAGCACGCGTGGCAAGGCTTTCTTTGGGATCATCGCGGTAGGCGCAATCCTTGCCGCCGGTGTCGTGTGGTTCTTGACGGTTCGCGGCTCGAAGAGCGATGAAATCGCAGTGCACGGCGAAACCGCAACGAACATCGAAACCGAGGGCGCGCTCAAGTCTGGCAAGCGCCAGGGTGGCGGTAAGGGCGCGGTGGTAGGCTCACAGGGAGGATTTCCAATGCTCGCCGGCGGGCTGAGCTGCGAAGCTGCTCAGAATTCCTACGTCGAGGAGATGAAGATTGGTCAGCGTGGGCAGGCAGACATCACCGGTGGTCAGTACGGCGCCATTCTTAATAGCGGAAGCTACCTAAACGGGTGCGGCGTACCGGACAGTATGAGCGTCAGCATTTGCGCGGCGATTCAGAACGGGCGTGCTGTTGGTGTGACCGTCACGACGACCCCAAGAAGTCCCGGCGTAGCGGGTTGTATTTCGGGTGCAGTTCGGCGGATTAACTTCCCGTCTCACCCAAAACTGGATGTCACTCGAACGAATTTTGGCGCTGCTAGGTAGTGAGGCGCCAAATGCGACATTAAGGGCCACTGTTGGCCCATTTGAGATGGGGCGGCCGAATGTCCAAGACTCAGTACTCACGGCACAGTAAGGCGGGTGCTCGTGCGGCGAAGTAACCCAAAATTCTACCTGACCAGCCTGTTGCTTTGCGGCTGTTCGGTGCCGGTTGCCCAAGGGCTCGAGGATCAGGAGGCAAACCAAGCTGTTGTCACGCTCCAGCGCGGAGGCATCGCAGCAAACAAGGAGCCCGAACGACAAGGCGACAATCGCTTCCAAGTGACGGTCGCGCGTACGGAAGCAAGCTTTGCCGTCGCTTTGCTAGCGGAAGAAGGTCCTGCTGGCCGCAAATCGCAGAGTCTGTTGGAGTCGCTCAACGGGACCTCAGCGTTGATCCCTTCCCCGCGTTCTGAAGAGGCCCGACTACTAGCCGGAACAGCGGGCGAACTCGAGCGTTCGCTCCAGGCGCTGGATGGCGTCTTGTCGGCTCGAGTGCACCTGGCTGCGGCTGACCGCGATCCACTTCGTGAGCCGGCCGATACACCGCAAAATACCGCGGCGGTTCTAATTCGTTATCGCGACGGACAAACCCCAATTTCGCCTCTAGAAGTGGCTCGCGTGGTTTCGGGTGCCGTGTCCGGCCTATCACCGGAACGTGTGAACGTGGTTCTGAAATCCGTGGCGAAAGTCCCGTCCAGATCCGGGCTAGCGCGCCTGGGTCCACTTTCTGTATCTCAGGCGTCCGTGGCTCCGCTTCGGTGGATCCTCGGAACGGCACTGCTGACGAACGTTCTACTGGCTTTTGGCCTGGTATGGCTTTGGCGACGCCTGCGCACGTCTCAGAGCTAGCTGTCGCATTCGTCGCTTCCATCCAACCAAGGCATGAATGACGCGTCTCAAGTGACTGTAGGCCCACAGCTTGAATCCCGGTCCAAGCCGCGCGTCGTCCAGGCCCCGGCCCCAACAGATTGGCTGATCGAAGCGAGGCTGCTCGCCGGGGTGCGCCCTGTCACCTCGGGCACGCACCTTATGCGTGGGCTGCGACGAGAGGGCCATTTCTACGAGAAAATTCCACACGTATTCGATGGATTACTGGTCGATTTGCACTAAAGTTGTATCGCCCGTTGACGACACCCACCGGGGATTGATATTGGCGCTTGTACGCCGCGCTCAACAGCAAGGGTAAGGTACCGACTGCCATGGCCGAACAGAAGGAAAGCTCAGTCCTCTTCTCATTGAAGGAACTGATGGGCCTCGAAGAGGACCGCATTCGCGAGGAAGAATCCAAGAAAGAGGCCGAAGCTCGCGCTGCTCACGATGCAAGAATCGCAGCCGAGCGAGCCGCGCGTGACGCAGAAGAAGCGCGCATTCGCGCAGCTGATAATGAAAGACAGCGTGACGATCAGCGCCGCAAGGAAGAAGCGGCAAGGCTCGAAGCAATTCGCCACGCGGAAATCGAGCGTGCGCGTGCTGACGCGGAGCATCAGGCGCGTCTTGCGACCATGTCTGCCCAGCAGCAACATGAAGCAACGATGGCGGCGCTCTCTCAGGACAAGCACAAGAAGCGCTTGCAGATCATGGTTGGCGTGATCGGCGGTGTTCTACTGCTGGGTGGTGCAGGCGGCATTATCCTCTATCAGCAAGCCAAGGCTGACCACGAGCGAAGAGCCGCGATCGAGCTTGCGCAGCGCAAGGACGTCGAGGAGAAGCTGGCTCGAATGCAGCGAGAATTCGACATGGCCGCGCGCAAGGAGCAGGAACTCACACGCAGCTTGGCGAGTGCCAAGGATGAAGCGGAACGGGTTCGGCTTCAGCAAGAGCTCGACAAGGCCAAAAATGCGACGAAAGCCGCTCAAGGCGCAATTCGTGGCGGCGGCGGTGGAGCCAAACCGGCAAAGCCTGGTGGTCCCGCGTGTAACCCGAATGATCCGCTTTGCGGATTCTGAGGTGGCGGGCTAGGGTCAGCGCATCCCCATGACGGCTTCGCTGACTGCTCGCTCGCGACTCGCATTCGCACTCGACTACCCCAACCTTTCCGAAGCTAAAGCGGGAGCTGCAATCGTGGCTCCCGCTGTTGGCGTTTTGAAGGTGGGCCTTGAGCTCTTCCTTCGTGAAGGGCCTGCGGCGGCGCGTCTGCCGCGTGAACTTGGTTGCGAAGCCTTTCTTGACCTCAAGCTCCACGACATCCCCGAAACGGTGGAGCGTGCCGTCGCGAACGCTTGCCAACTTGGCGTGAACTACCTGACGCTGCACGCGAGCGGTGGAAAACGCATGCTCGAACAAGCAAGTCTACGCGTGGAAAAGGAAGGCGTAAAGCTCACGCTGCTCGCCGTGACGGTTCTTACTTCCCTCGATCAGAGTGATCTACTGGCAATGGGGGTCACTGACTCACCTTCTACCCACGCGGTGCGTCTGGCAAAGCTCGCGCAGAGTGCCGGGATTGGCGGATGTGTCTGTTCGGTTGCTGAAGTCGCCAATCTCCGTGCGGCGCTCGGTCCATCCGCGGTACTGGTAACGCCGGGTATTCGCTTCGCGACAGACGCGCGCAGTGACGATCAAAAGCGCGTTGGCAGTCCAAAAGACGCCATCTTGGCCGGTTCCAGTTTGCTCGTCGTGGGACGCCCCATTCGTGATGCGGCGGATCCCAAAGATGTTGCAACGCGCATCGTGCAAGAAATTGCGCTGGCCGAACGCTAGACGGTCAAGTCGGGCTTATCGGTTGGTGAAGGCCGCGCGCCCAGGGCGGAAAGCCCTTGGCCAAGCCGCCCGGCCATCGTCTGACGGCCCGATTGGGCCAAGTTCCATTCCATCGTCCCGCGTTACTTTTCACTTTTCCACGACCGGGGCCAATCTCCACCCCCCAAGGTAATCATGGTCGAGCAACTCGATTCGAACGAGCCGCGCCTTGTCGCTGGACTTCAACCGGCACGTGAACTCATTCGGGTGCATGGCAAAAATGTCGTTCGTGTGTTCATTGACGACAGGCCTTTGCCGCGTCTGGACGCAGTGGAACGCTATGCACGCGATCAAGGTGTTGCCGATGTTACGCGCGTACCGCGGGATCGCCTCGATCGGCTGACTCGCGGCGCTGAACATCAGGGCGTGGTCGCCTGGGGTCCGGAGCTGACGTTTTGTGACCTCGAGGATTTGACCTGCGACTCAACCTTGCTCGCCGTTGCCCTCGATCAGATCCAAGACCCGCAGAACTTTGGGGCGATTGTACGCTCGTCGGTAGCCATCGCAGGTGCAACGGTGATCTTTGGTGAACACCGCGCCGCGCCGCTCACCGCCGCAACCTTCCGTGCGTCCGCCGGTGCGATTGAGCACGCGCGACTTTGCCGTGTCAACTCGGTCCGGCAAGCGCTACTCGCAGCTCGAGAAGCCGGAATTGACGTCATTGGACTTGATGCGCGTGCGCCGGTTCGCCTTCAAGACTTGCCCCTCACCGGTGCGACAATTCTGGTGGTTGGCAGTGAACACGAGGGAATGTCACGCGGTGTCCGGCAGGCCTGCAACCACCTGGCATCGCTTCCGAGTAGCGGAAAACTTGACTCGCTCAATGCAAGCGTTGCAGCAGGGATTGCGCTGAGTATCGCGTCGCTAAATCGATTCAAATCCGAATAGATACGTAAGTGCTTCTAGAACTTACCTATCGAACCGCAAACGATCGGTCTGTTCTACTGAATAGATTGCCCTTCCAGCCAAACCGGGCCGGAAAAATAGGCGCAATTGCAACGGGATAGCGGATAAATTCGCGAGTTGTACTTCAGGCCCGCGCAAATACCTAAGGCGTCACTTGAGCCCCAATCTGGGCACGGGTGCTTTCTTCTTTTGGAAAGCTTGGTCGGTTCGGCGCGCAAAACGCGCTCGATCGCGTCAGCGGCGCGAAAGCACACGGTGAAACGCCACCACAGCCCGATCAATCTCTTCGCGCGTCGTCTCTTCCCCAAGACTTACCCGTACCGTTTCGAGGGCGCGTTCGGGGCCGTACATGGCGGTGATGACTGGGGACGCTTCCGCGGT
>Ga0302322_100007047_pt1 | contig 10016 bp, 9 predicted proteins | sample Fen_T0_2_FD_203757 | JGI IMG/M metagenome (GOLD analysis project Ga0302322, IMG submission 203757) | Peat permafrost microbial communities from Stordalen Mire near Abisko, Sweden - Fen_T0_2 | ecosystem: Environmental > Terrestrial > Soil > Wetlands > Permafrost | place: Sweden: Abisko... | reverse complement strand
GGAGCCGCGGGTGAGCGTGCAGGAGCGGGACGGCTACGGCGCGCTGCGCGCAATGCTGCCACCGACGGAAAAACGCGCGCTGGTCCTGATCGACCCGCCGTTCGAGGCGGCCGACGAGTTTGCGCGCATGACAGCCGCGGTGGGCGAGGGCCTGCAACGGCTGCCGGCGGGGGTATTCGCGCTGTGGTATCCGCTGACGGAGCGGGCGCGGATGGACGCGTTCCTGGCCGGGTTGTTGGACCTCAAGCTGCCGCCAACGCTGGCGTTGGAGCTCACGGTGGCCGGCGAACGGTCGGCATTGAAGATGAAAGGCTGCGGGCTCGTGGTCATCAACCCGCCGTGGCAGTTTGACCGGGAGGCCGGGCCGCTGCTCGCCTGGCTGGCGGGGGCGCTGGCCCGTGAGCCGGGCGGCAGCTCGCGCTGCCGCTGGCTCGTGCCGGAGTAACCTCAGCTCCCGGGCCGGTTCGACGTGACCGAGTTGACCTCGGCGAGCGTCTGGGCGGGCGGAAGGGAGACAACCAGCGGCGGGGCCTTGAAGACCCACCGGTTCCACAACACGTCCTCACGCGTGGCCTTCCGGATAATGGCCGGAGGGGTCTCGCGCTCGGCGGACGGGCGAAGAGGTGGAGGTGGCAGGATCATGGCGGGCAGATGTGACCGGAGATTCGGCCCGGGGTGCCGGAAATTCTTTGTTAAATTCCGGAAACCCCGGACCGGGCCGGCTCAGACGGTTTTAGGCGACGTGCCGCGCGCGGAGGCCGTCCTCGGCGGACTGCCGTTTCGGGAGGGTGACGGTGAGCACACCGTTGTGGATCGCGGCGTGCAGCGCGACGTAGTCCACCGCGTGGCCGAGCCGCAGGCGGAGCTGGTAGTCGCGCTGCGCGCCCTCGAGGTGGAGCGCCTGCCAGTTGACGCGGACGAAGTGGGCCTTGCGGGCGGTGACGATCAGGTCGGGGCCGCGCGCCTCGATCTCCACGCCCGCGGCGGCGACGCCGGGGACATAGACGATGAGGATGACGGCATCCGGGTGCTCGCGGCAGTCGTAGCTCGGCTTGAGGTGATTCGGCTGGGCGGCCGAAACTTCCTCGAGCAGGTGGCGACGGGCGGGACTGAGGGGATGGATGATCGTGTGCATGGGAAAATGGAGGTGAAACCTCGGGGCTGGTGGGCCGCCGGGCTTCAGGAGTTTTCTAAACGTGGTCCGTTAAACGGAGGTTTAGGCCTGGAAGCCCGAGCCGGTCTGGTGCTTGCCCCAATTAAGGACGACCGGACGCATCTGGGCGCGGCAAATGGAAGCGACGGCCTTCGTAAACGAAGTGCCGGCGGAGCCGCGGAGATGCTTTCGCTGAACGGTCATTGGAACGGCGGAGAACATGCACAAAGCATTCCGTGCGCCAAGGATTTATTTTTGTCATCAGGTTAAGCTCGGGTGACGCGGCCCGTAGCAGGAAAATGTCATAGTTCGACGAGGTAGGCCGCCTGCTCGCAGGCGCTAATGAAGTGCGAGCAAGCTCGCAGCCTACGCGATTCCCTGAATTCGTACCGCGACCCGCGGCAGGAAGTGATTGTCGCGCGGGCGCCGCCGGCTAGCGTGCGGGCATGAAGCCCCTGACCGACCCGACCACGACGATCGCCGACCTGAAGAGCCGCGTGCTGGCCTTTGCCCGCGAGCGCGACTGGGAGCAGTTTCACGCGCCGAAGAACCTCAGCATGGCGCTGGCCGCCGAGGCGGGCGAGCTGATGGAGCATTTCCTCTGGGCGACGCCGGAGCAGTCGCAGGCCATCGCGAAGGATCCTGCCAAGCGGGGCAAGATCGAGGACGAGCTGGCCGATGTCGTGATCTACGCCCTGGAATTCGCCAACGCCGCCGGCATGGATGTGGCGGCGGCGATCGGCCGGAAGATGGCGCAGAATGCGAAAAAATACCCGGTCGAGAAATCCCGCGGCCGGTCGGACAAATACACCGAGCTGGAATAAAAAACGCGGAGCCGGCGAAGGCTCCGCGTCGGGAAAAACGGGCAGGGCGGCTCAGGCCTTGCCGCCGTAGCTCACGTAGTCGTCCAGGTCGAGCAGGTCGGCGAAGGAGCGGATGTCGGTGCGCTTGGCCGCGAGCCGCTTGACGCAGCCGCCGATCCATTCATGGCCGTCCGGTCCGCCGGGGCCGTGCTGTTCCATCCACGCGGACCAAGCCGCGATCTCGAAGGGCTGGCGCCGCGTGTGTTTGCCCACCCAGGCCAGCATCGCGGTGTCGGACTTGTGGCCCTTGACCGCCGTGAGCATCTTCTTGTGGGCGATGCCAGTGAACGCAAAGAAGTGTTTGTCGAACGGGCAGTTGTAGTGGAAGTCGCCGCCCTTGCCGGCGAGGACGGCGCGTGCCTTGTCGAGGAGGCGGGGAAGGTGGGCGTAGCCGCCGAGGCGGACGCGCACGCTGCGGGGCGGGTGCTGGGTGAGATCGGGTTTGTTGAGTTTGACCATAAGGGGACGGGGTTGGGGTGGAGCGAAGCCGCACCGGACTCTAAAACCCGGAATCAGCAACTGTTCGCGACAGAAAAGTGGCACGGGTCTCCCGACCCGTGATTTCAGTTCTGTTGCCTTACACCCACGGGTCAGGAGCCCCGTGCCACACCATACGCAAGTGCACTTCAGAACACGTCGCCCTTCCAGCCCCACATGCCGCGGTTCACGTCGATGAACTTCACGTAGACGCGGTCGCGGTTGATGCCGAGATGCTGCTCGATCAGCTCGCAGAGCTTCTGGCTGAGCCGCTTGGTCTTCCGGACGGGCAGACCCACGCTCTTCAACTCGAGGAAGGCAACCGGCTCATCGGTGCCGGAGAAAAGCATCGCGGTGTCGGGCTGGAGCGCGACCATGACGAGCTCCTCGGGCTTGCCGAGTTCCTGCGCCACGAGGGCGGAGGCGCTGCGCAGGATGGTCTGCTGCGACTTCTTTCCGAGCGGCAGGTTCGTCTGGATGATGAGGTAGGGCATGGTGGGGAGGAGTTGGGGGTTAATGCCGTTGCCGTGCCACAGTCTGGGCCCGGAACGCGCCTGCCGCAACCGAAGCCGCGAAATTTCCCGCCAGCGCGGTCAGGCCAGCTCGACGGCGAACTTCGCAAAAATCTCCGCCGGGGTGACGCCCTGCTCGCGGAGCGTGCGCAGGCTGAGCGCATCGTGGCGCTTGGCCAGCCGCTCGCCGCGGTCGTCGTTCATCAGCGGGCAGTGGTAAAACCGCGGCGCCGGCCGCCCGAGGGCGCGGAAAATCAGCAGCTGACGAAATGTGCTCTTGATCAGGTCGGCGCCGCGCACGACTTCGGTGATCGCCATCTCCGCGTCGTCCACGGCGCAGGCGAGCTGGTAGCTCGGCACGTCGTCCTTGCGCCACACGAGGAAGTCGCCGAAGTCGCGCCCGGCGGTGGCCCGCTGCACGCCGAAGCGGCCGTCGGTGAACGCGAGCTCCTCGCCCTCCGGCACGCGCAGCCGCCAGTTGACGGTGATAGTCTCGCCCAGCGGCGGCAGCGGGGCGCCGGCCGGCGGGCGGAACTCCCGCGGGTAGACCGGCTCGTCGTCCGCGCCGGCGCCCCGCCCAGGCGGGTAAACCCTGGTCGCCTCCGGCGCCGCCAAAGGCGGGTAAACCTCGTGCGGCGCGCCGATCGCGTCGAGCACGTCACGACGCGACCGCGTGCAGGGGAAGATCAGCCCCGCGGCGTGCAGTCGCTCGAGTGCGGCGCGGTAGTGCGCCCGCCGGCCGCTCTGGTTGTACGGCGCGTGCGGCCCGCCGGTGTCCGGGCCCTCCTGCCATTTGAAGCCGAGCCAGCGCAGGTCCTCGAGCATGGCGGCCACGAAATCCAACCGGAAGCGTTGCGCGTCGAGGTCGTCGTTGCGCAGGACCAGCGTGCCACCGGCGGCGCGGGCCCGCTCCGCGGCGACCCAGAAGGTGCGCGCGTGGCCCAGGTGCAGGAGCCCGGTGGGCGAGGGCGCGAGGCGTCCGCGGTAGGCCGAAGAGGTGTCAGCGGGGCGGTTCATGGGATGTCATTCTGAGCGCAGCGAAGAATCCAGTGCGACTCCGCGAGGGGCTTCGATGTTATTCAACTGGATTCTTCACTTCGTTCAGAATGACAAACTGGGTTGAACCCTGACCATAATCCGGGCCAATTGAACGGGATGGCTAAACTGCTCTGCGTTTATTGCGCCTCCAGCGACCGGCTCGATCCCAAGTACGCCGCCGCCGCCGCGGAACTCGGCCGCGAGATGGTCGCGCGCGGCTGGGGCCTGGTCTACGGCGGGGGCAAGACCGGCCTGATGGGCGCGGTGGCCCGGGCGGTGAAGGCGGGCGGCGGGCATGTGGTCGGCGTCATCCCCGAGTTCATGAAGGTGCGCGAGCTGGCGTACGACGAGGCGGACGAGCTGGTGACGGTGGTCACGCTCCGCGAGCGCAAGCTGCTGATGGAGGCCCGCGCTGACGCGTTCGTCACGCTGCCGGGCGGCTTCGGCACGCTGGAGGAGATTATGGAAATCCTCACCCTGCGGCAGCTCGACGTGGTGAAGAAGCCCTGCGTTTTCTTCAACCAGGACGGGTTCTACGATGACCTGCTGCGGCTCTTCGACCGGATGCTGCGGGACAAGTTTTTCAAGCCGTCGAACCTGCAGCTCTTTCGCGTCGCCACGACGGTGCCTGAGATTTTTACGCAGATCGAGGCGTCGGCCGGCGTGCATGCCGAGCCGAAGTGGTTTGAGACAAGGTAGAACCCGGAGTTCTTAAGCTGGAAGCCAGGAAACCAGGAAACGAAGCCCAGCCTCCTTGGAAGTCCGCCCATCGCATGCACCGCGCCGCCGTCCTGAAACTCCTCCGCGCGCACGCCGCGTGGCCGCTCGACGCCCATGAGGCGGCGATGACGGCGGAGACGATCCGCTTCACCGAGAAACACGCGGACTGCCTGCTGCGCTCGCAGCTGGCCGGGCACCTGACGGCGTCGGCGTGGATTGTGGACGCGGCGCGCACCCGCGTGCTGCTGACGCATCACCGCAAGCTCGACATGTGGCTGCAGCTCGGCGGCCACGCCGACGGCGATCCCGACCTGCTGGCGGCGGCGCTGCGCGAGGCGCGGGAGGAGAGCGGGCTGACGCGGCTGCGCGCGGTGTCGGCGGAGGTTTTCGACGTGGACCGGCACCTCATCCCCGCGCGCAAGGCGGAGCCGGCGCATTTCCACCACGACCTTCGCTTCCTGATCGAGGCCGACCCGGCAGAGCCGCTGGCGATGTCGGACGAGTCGCACGACCTCGCGTGGGTCGAGCTTGGGCGCGTGGCCGCGCTCAACCCCGAGGAATCGATGGCTCGGATGGTGCGGAAGACGAAGCTCCCAGGCCAAACTCGCGCCTAACCAACCTCGCCAGGTGAAGTGATTCATCTTAAAATTCGTCCATGGAAAAATCTCCTAACGACTCCCCCGGTGTGATCGCGTTTCCGCCGCTGATTTTCGCTGTCACGATCGTGATTGGAGTTGCGGCGCACTTTATTTTCCCGGTGGCGATCACACCGCACACGCCGTGGCGAATTCTGGGAACGGTACTCGCGCTGACTGCGGGCACCATCGCGCTGTCGGCCCGGGCGCAGATGGTGAAGGCCGGAACAAACATTCGTCCGAGCCTGCCCTCGACGGCGATTGTATCCGGCGGACCCTACCGATTCACCCGCAACCCGATGTACCTCGCGTTGTGCACGCTGAATCTCTCGATCGGCCTGATGCTGTGTGACCTGATCCCGGTGCTGCTGACGCTCGCGCTCGCCGCGGTCATCCACACGGGCGTGATCGTCCGCGAGGAGCGCTACCTCGAAGCCAAGTTCGGCGAGGTTTATTCCAGCTACCGGCGGCGGGTGCGTCGCTGGTTGTGAGCGCGGACACTCGAGGTAGGCTTGATGTAACGGCGCGTTAGGGACAACGCGCGCTACCTCAGGAGGCCGACGCTTGATGAAGGACGCAGCCCTTCGACTCCGCTCTGGGCCCTGAGCCTGTCTACTGGGCAAGACTGCGCCTCTACCGCCAGAGGCCGACCAGGTCGTCCTTGCGGACCCAGCCGGTCTGGCCGTTGTCGAAAACCAGCCGACGCCAGTCGAGGAATTCCTTGTCCACGATCGCCACGCTGCCGGCGGCGAGCGGGGTGGTTTTCTGGGATGAATCGGCCTCGGTCGGGATTGAACGCAGCACGCCAGCGCGCCAGACGATGACGGCGCGGGCGTCGGCTGTCTCGCCATAAGCATGCAGGCCGATCACCGAGGTCGTGGCGAGCAGCACGCCGAGGAGCAGCACGGTGAACGCGCACCAGCGGCGGAGGCGCGAGGGCGAGCGATAGGCGCCGAGGATCAGGAGGCCGAGCGCGATGGCTACGAGGGCGGAGGCGGTGAAGAGCCAGCCCTGCCAGCTGCCGGGCGAGGCGAGGAGCGCGAGGGACTGCAGCGGTCCCGGGCGCGCAAAGGCGGCGAGTGGCGCGGGCAGGTAGCCCGACTTCTCCGCGGCGAGCGCGAACTGCCAGCGGATCCGTTCGCTGTCCGGCGCCTGCACAAACGCCGCGGTGGCGTGGGCCATGGCGAGGTCCCAGTGATCCTGCTGGGCGAGCGCGAGCGAGAGATTGTGCCGCGCCCCGGGGTCGGCGGGGTCCTTGGCGACAGCCGCGCCCCAGGCTTTTTCCGCGGCGGCAAAATCGCCATTGCGGTAGGCGGCCGCGGCGTCCTCAGCGCGGAGCGAGGGCGTGAGGATGGCGGCAAGTGCGAGCGCGAAGAAGAACGGCATCAGGTTGCGGGGGCTCAGCGCGGTGAACGGTGAAAAACCTGGCACGCGTTTGGCGGCGAGAGCGGCCGTGGCGCGATCCACCCAGTCGGCGGGCAGGCCGGGATTGGCGCAATAGAGCGCGCGGTCGGCCTCGGTCCAAAGGCCGGCCCACGTGGCGTCACCCAGCGCGGCGGGGGGCGGGGCGGCATGCACGATTTCCCAGAGCACGGCGGCGTCGTGTTGCCATTGCAGCAGCAGCTCGCGTTGCTGCTGCTGTCGAAGGTCAAAGGTCGAAGGTCGAACGTCAGGAGCGGGAATCTCTCGAAGTTTGGCGAGCGTGGCGGCGAGCCGGGCGCGGGCCTCGCGGCGCGGGCGGACGGGATCGGTCCGCCAGGCGCGTTGCACGGCGAGCCCGCCCCAAAAGGCGAGGAGCAGGGAGAAGGGAGCAAGGAGAAGGGTGGCGAATTCCGCGGAGCCGAGTGGGGTGAGCACGCGGCCCGTGGGCGGGAGCGGGTCGCGCGGGATGCCGGCGGGGGTCGCGGGAATCGCTGCGGTCGGAGCCGGCGGGGGCGTCTCAGACGGTGCGGCGGGGTTGAAGATCTGCGGGGTGGCGCCCGGGCTGGCGGCTGCCGACGGTGTGACGGTGACGGTCGTGCGCAGCACGACGAGCGTCTTGTATTCGCCGGCCTTCGGGTCGAAATAGGTGAAGGTGACCGGGCCCAGCTTGTAGGTGCCGGGGCGGGTGGGCACGAGCACGACGTCCTCGGCGAGCGTGACGTCGAAGAGCTTGCCCTCGGCGGGCGTGCGCTTGGCCTTCGGCTGGACGACCGAGAAATCCTTCGAGACCTCGCGCTGGGGCAGGCCGGGGATCTCGGGCCAGTTGCCGGAGCCGCTGAGCTCGAGGGTCCACGTGATGGGCTCGCCGACGGCGGCGGTGGCGGGCACGACCTTGGAATTGAGGCGGAACTGGCCGACGGCGCCGGTGAAGCCCGCGGGGGCCTCGGGCAGCGGGCGCACGCTGAGCTCGGGCTGCCCCGTGGACACGGTCAGCTCCTCGACGCGCTGCTGCTGGAACAGCCCGAAGCCGATGCTGCCGGTGGCGATGCGCACGACCTGCGTGGCGGGGTTGAGCGTAAGCGGGCCGGGGGTCTTGGCATACGCGCGGGTCTTGTAGATGATGTTGATCCGCGCCTCACCGTTGAGATCCACCTCCGCGGGCTCGGGCTTTGACCAGTCCTCGACGATCAGCGGCACGGGGTTCCAGTCGAGGTTGCTGACGAGCTGGTTGAAACTGCGGCGCGCGGCGTCGAGGGTGTACGTCAGGGAAAACACCTCGCCGGCCCAGACCGTGGCCGCGCCGGGCATGAGCCGGGAGTTGACGGTGGATTCGGGGATCACGCGCGGGGCGCCGCCGGTGAACGCGGCCACCTGGTGCGGGCCCTTGTTGGTTTTTACGGCGAAGGCCGGGATGTGCAGCGTGACGCCAGGGCGGCGGGCGCGGGAATTGTAGGTGAGGGTGGTGGTCTGCGAGGAGGCGCCCAGGCTGATGTTGATCTGTGAGGAGGTGCCGGTGAGCGTGAGGACCGTGTCCTCGACCGGCGGCAGCTTCGGGTCGCCGTCGGGCTTGCAGTCCTCGAACACGAGCTGGAGCTCGGCGGAATCGTCCACGGCCTCCCAGTGCACGGATTGGGCGCGCGCCGCGGTGAAGGCGAGGGAGAGCAGGGCGAGGGCGAGGAGGCGGCGCATGGGGTTCACCAGTCTTTGCCGGTCTTGGCCGGCGTGGTCTTGGCGTGGGGATCCATCATTTGGAAAAGTTCGGCGGGGGAGTCCTGGTTGCGGAGCTGGTCGAGTTTTTGCAGCGGCAGTGCCATCGACGGATCCTGCGGCTGCTTTTCCGGCTCTTTCTTCTCCGGCACGCCGCCGACCTTCTGGGTGTCATGGGACGGCGGCGGCTCGTGCTCCTTCATGTCGCCAAACGCCGAGGGCTTCTTTTCCGCCGAGCCCGGTTTTTGGTTTTCGGGGGAATGCTTTTGCTGCGGGTCCTTCGGTGGCTGCGACTCCTTGTCCTGCTGCTCCTTGGCATCCTGCTTTTGCTGATCCGGTTTCTGCTGGTCCGACTTCTGCTGATCCTGATTTTGCTGCTGTTGGTGGTTCTGCGGCTGTTTCTTCTCCTCGGGCTTGGTGAGCAGCGCCTCGAGCTCCGCGCGCAGCTTGGGCCAGTCGGCCGCCCTGGCATTGAGGGCGGCGCCCAAATCGACGGCGGAGAGCGCGTCATGGACCGGTCCCTCGGGCACCGCCCGCTGATCGTCCTGGATGCGCTGGCCCCAGGAAACGGTTTCGCGCGCCAGCTCGGCCCAGTCGCGCGCCGTGCGGCTGTCCTTCGCGGACAGGCGGCTGACGATCTTCGTGAGCGGGACGGCACCACCCTCGGCGGCGCGGACCGCAGTGGGAAAACCGGCGGCGGCCAGCAGGACGCAGAGGAACAGGGCGGCCGCGGCGGGGACGCGTCCGCTGACCGGGGCGAGCTTGAGCGCGCGCGGCCGGGGCCGCACGGGGAACTCGTAGCAGAAACTCACCAGCAGGCACCACAGGCCGAAGGCGAGCGGCCACTGGAAGCGCTCGACGAGGCGGATGGTGTTTTTTTCCAGAAACTTGCCCTTCTGGCCGGCCTCGACCGTGGCGTTGAGCACGCCGGCGAGGTCGAGCCAGGTGCTGGCGTCGCGGTAGGTGCCGCCGGTGACGGAGGCGAGCTCCTGCAGCGTGCCGCTCTCGAGCTTCGAGAGCACGACGGCCCCGCGCTGGTCCTTCACGAAGGCGCCCGCGCCATCGGGGATCATGGCCCCCGCCGTGGTGCCGACGCCGAGGCCGATGACGCGGATGCCTTTTTTCTTCAGCTCCGCGGCCTCGGACCGCCAGTCGTCGTCGGTCGCCTCGCCGTCGCTGAGGATGATGAGGTAGCGGTCGGCGGCGCTGGTGCCGAAGGCGGCGACGGAGGTGTCGATGAGGGCGCGGTAATTCGTGCCGCCCTCGGGCAGGAAGCTCGGCCCCATCGCGGGCAGGAACTCGCGCAGGATCTCGTAATCCGAGCTGAGCGGGCTTTGCAAAAACGCCGTGCCGGCGAACGACACGAGGCCGACGCGCTCGCCGGCGAGTTTCTCGAGGAGCGACTGGGTGAGCAGCTTGGCGCGCTCGAGGCGCGAGGGCCGCACGTCGGGCGTGAGCATCGAGCGCGAGAGGTCGATCGCGATGAGGA
>Ga0302322_100007046_pt1 | contig 10016 bp, 7 predicted proteins | sample Fen_T0_2_FD_203757 | JGI IMG/M metagenome (GOLD analysis project Ga0302322, IMG submission 203757) | Peat permafrost microbial communities from Stordalen Mire near Abisko, Sweden - Fen_T0_2 | ecosystem: Environmental > Terrestrial > Soil > Wetlands > Permafrost | place: Sweden: Abisko... | reverse complement strand
GGGCTCGACGTGCTGCGAGAGGACGAGGATGCCCACGGATGTTCCGTGCTCCGCACGAATGGCCTCTGCGGCACGCAACCCTTCGTCCGTATGAGTCGGTGGCATCCGGATGTCCACGATCGCCACGTCCGGGAGGTGGTCTCGCGTCGCTCGCAGCAGGGCGTCGGCGTCGCCGACCTGAGCGACAACGTCGAAGCCGGCGTCGACCAGGAGACGCGCGACCCCTTCGCGCACGAGCATCGAATCGTCGGCAAGAACGAGCCGGAGGGTCATCCTCGGTCGACCAATGCCCGGATCGCGGCCCCGGAGATCCGCTCCTTCGGGATGAAGCCCAGGGCGTGCCCGTTTGACAGACGCCGCCCATAGGCCCGCGCATCGCGGCTCGAGGTCAGCACCACCAACGGCGGTGGTCCATCGATCGCGAGGCTGCGCGCCACCTCGAACCCCTCGACATCGGGCAGGCCGATGTCAAGCAGGACGAAGTCGGGTCGCAGGGACTGGGCGGCCTCGAGGCCAGAAGCACCGTCGGCCGCCTGGCCGATCACGATGAAGCCGTCCGCTTCCAGAAGGTCTCGTGCTTGCGTGCGGAAGCGCGGGTCGTCATCGATGATCAGGATCGTGCTCATGCGACCCATCGTGCCATTCGAGCGGACCGTCGCATACAGGGCTCACACGGGGGCCGGCGTAGGGCGGATGATCGGGATCTGCGCCGAGATCCGCGTTCCCCCACCGGTCGGGCTCACGACTGTGATCGTCCCGTCGAGCGCGGCGAGGCGGTCGGCAAGACCACGCAGTCCGCTCCCGGAACGAGGGTCCGCGCCACCGATCCCGTCGTCCTCGACCTCGATGCTCAAGTGATCATCGAGTCCCCGGACCCGCACCACTGCCTTGGTGGCCTTGGCGTACTTCGTGACGTTGGCCAGGGCCTCGGAGATGACGAAGTAGGCGGCGCCCTCCACGGCCGGCGGATAGCGATCAGCGCCGACGTCGACCGAGACATCGACCGACGTTCGATCCGCGAGGGACTCGACGGCCTCCCCAAGGCCGCTCTCCGTGAGGATCAGGGGATGGATCCCGAGTGCCAGGTCGCGCAACTCTGCCAGCGCCGATAGAGCTTCCTCCGCTGCGCGATCCAGGCTTCGTCGGACGGCCGGGTCGCCGCCGTCACCCAGCGCGCGTCGCGCGACCTGCAGCTCGAGGCTCAGGGAGACGAGCCGTTGCTGAGCGCCGTCGTGGAGGTCTCGCTCCACCCGTCGGCGCTCGAGATCCCCGGCCTCGACGATCCGTGCGCGCGAGGCGCGAACTTCCTGGAGCTGCGCTTCGACCTCGGCCGTCAGCCGATCATTCTCGACCGCCAGCCGCATCGCGCTGGCAACCGAGGCGATCAAGCCCGGCTCCTCGAGGAGGATGGCGTCGTGGATGATCGCAGCCTCAGGAACACCGTTCCGCTCGAGCAGCGTGACGGCCTGGCGCGTGCCGTCTTCGGGCAGATCCATCGGCTCCCCGGCCGCATCGACGAACCGATCCTCGGTGCTCGACCAGTAGGCCACCTGTAGCGTGGGATCACCGAGCGCGTTGGCGAGGGCATCGCGGAGGCGGGCAGGCGTCGGGGTCCGCCCGAGCTCGACGACGAGGTCCGCGACGCCGGCGCGCGCCATCCGGGACCGGAGCATGACGGACAGCACCGCGATCGGGATGGCGATCTGGGCCACGAAGATCAGGTCGTCCAGCAGATCGAGCGAGGTCCCGGACGACAGGAAGATCCAGGACGCCGACTGGAGCAGGATCGCGACCGCGCCCACGAGGACGGGTGCCATCTGGCGCCGGACCGGGCCGCTGGATCGTAGCCAGCGCCAGCCGAGTGAGATGACCAGGAGCACGGCGCCGAGCGAGATCAGGACGCGCTGGATCCTGTCGATCACCTGGGCGGCGTTCGGGTCGGCCGCGAGGCCCAACGCGTTCAGGCCATTCGCGGGCACCAAGAACAGCAGCCACAGGAACTCCAGCGGGACGGTCACGAACAGGAAGATGCCGACGATCGCGAGGTCGGCCCGGGAGGTCAGGCGGCCAGTCGGAAACGACAGCAGGAAGGCGGCGAACCCAGCGCCCCAGAGGTCCGTCAACCAGAGCCCCGCGGTGTAGACGACCGGAATCGAGACGAGCGTCATCGTGCGCCCGAGCAGCCATAGCATCCCGACCGTCGTCATCAGAGGCCCGAGGCGGTTGGCCGGCCGGCGAGCCCAGAGGAAGATGCCGCAGGCGACGAAGGTCCAGCCGACGAGGATCTCGAGCACCGTCCCGAGGGTGATCGGACCGCGCTGGGCGTTGCCCACGAGCATCCCCAGACCGAGCGTGCCCGCGGCGATCAGGAGCACGGCGCGAACCCAGTTGACGGTCGTCGTCGCTCGCGGCGCAGACAACGTGCGGACCAATGGCGTCCTCCTCGAGTGCCGGCATCGTCCCACATCCCAAGTGCGACGCACCGGGGTCCACCCTACTGAAGCCACCCGTCTCCGGGCAGACCCTCTCCCGGTCCCCGAGCAAACACCGCGTGAACCACTGGGCTGACTCCGTTGGCGGTCGCCCCTTGCCTTTCTACGGTGTCGACGAGACACGAGCCGACGGTCCATCCGAACCGATCGCTGCTCGCCTGCTCATGAAGGGGCCCAGATGACGAACCGATCGACCAGGGGCGCGACTCGCCCAGCCGCCGACCACACGCAGCGCAACGTCGCTCTCGCCGCGGCGGTCAGTCTGCTGTTCATGGCGCTGTTGGCACCGTTCGCGCAATTCGGCGTGCTTGCGAGTCTCATCGTGCCGTCCGATGCGATCGCCACCACCAACAAGATCGCGGCTTCGATGGGGCTCTTCGGTGCCGCCATTGCCGCGTTCTCGGTCGTCGCGATCCTCGACGTCGTGGTTGCCCGGGGGATGTACGTCCTCCTTCGTCCAGTGAACGAGCGCGCCGCCCTTGCGGTCGCCTGGCTGCGAGTCGTCTACGCCGTGGCCTTCGCGTACGCGTTGCTCAACCTGCTCGACGTTGCCCAGCTCCTGAACGGGGCTTCCGCGGCGACCATGCTGTCGGACCAGATCCACACGCAGGTCGCGACATCCGTAACCGCATTCCGCCACGGCTGGGACCTGGCCCTTGCGATCTTCGGCCTGCATCTCGTCGGCCTCGGCGGTCTGTTGTTCCGGTCCACTGACTTCCCGAGGTTCCTGGGTGGTCTCGTGGTTCTTGCCGGCGCCGGGTACCTCGCGGATTCGCTCGGACGGATCCTCGTCCCGGGCTACACCTTGACGATCAGCACCTTCACGTTCGTCGGCGAGGCGCTGCTGATCGCCTGGCTCTTCAAGCTCGCCATCTGGGGAACCCGTTCCCCTGACGGCCTCCGACCCGTGGCGGAGACCCCGGTCGGCGCGTCCCAGGCGGTCGCGTCATGAAGCATCCCAACGCGCTGACCCATTCACCCAACCTCGATCTACTGCCGGAGGACTCCATGACTCTCTCGAATGTGCGCCATACGCCGTCGCACCGCCTCTTCCGCGTGGTCGCCGCCTCGCTGCTCGTCGGCTTCCTGCTCCCGGTCGTTCTTGCCCTGGGACCCGCGTCCGGTGGCGGCGAAAGCCGCATGACCGGCGCTGCCCTCCTCGGCTGGGGCATCGGCTGGGCGCTCATCGCCTACCTCTCGCTCCGGTTCACGAACCAGCCGCAGCGATGGGCACTCGTGCCGGCGGGCATCCTCGGCGTGACCGGCATCGCGCTCATCGCGTTGGCCCCCGGTGGCGATGCTATGGACCTGCTCGCGTGGGTCTGGCCTGTCCCCATCCTGCTGCTCGCGGTCTGGCTGATCGTGCGCGTCCGCCGGGATGTGCAGGGCCGGTCGCGGTGGTTCCTCTACCCGGTGGTGGGCGTCCTCGCCCTGCTCGCCGTCGGCGGCGCCGTCGAGACGGTCATGGAGGCGACCGACGGTGGCCGGTCCGCGGTCGGCGGCGAGCTCATTGACGTCGGCGGACACAAGCTGTTCATCGAGTGCAGCGGCACGGGGAGCCCGACCGTTGTCCTCGAGGGCGGCCTCGGGCAGGGTTCGGACTACTTCGCGCTCATCGGCCCTGCAGTCGCGACGACCACGCGGGTGTGCGCCTACGACCGGGCCGGCCACGGCCGGAGCGAGCCTGCGACCGGCCCGCAGGACGGCATGGCCATCGCCCGCGACCTGCATGCGCTCCTCGCGGCGTCGGGCAACCACGGTCCCTACATCCTCGCTGGCCATTCCTCTGGCGGGGTGTACGTGCGCTTCTTCGCGGCTGCATACCCCAGCGAGGTTGCCGGAGTCGTGCTGCTCGACGCGCAGTCGCCCCACATGACGCCCGTGCAATCCGCCGCCCGGTCCTCCGGGAACCCGATCAGCGCCCTCGCGGGGGTGTTGCCGGGCCTCGCACGCGTCGGCGTGGCCCGACTCCTGGCTTCGGTCGCGTCGAACGACCTGCCCGCAGACGTCACAGCGCGCCGGCGCGCCTTCGAGGCCACCCCGCGGGCCGCGTCAAGCTTCGGCGAGGAGTTCTCGCGGCTCGATGGCATCCTCGACGCGGCAGGTGCCCTCCCGAACTTGGGCACCCGGCCGCTCGTCGTCGTCACGGCCATGGCGGAATCCATGGATGGCTGGCTCGACCAGCAGAACCGCCTGGCCACCCTCTCCACGAACGTGTCGCACCGGGTCTTCCAGGACATCACGCACGACGGGCTGATCGAGACCGCGCACGGCGCCACAGTGGCGAGCGACGCCATCGTGGCCGTCGTGACCGCGGTCCGGTCGGGGACGCGGCTGGACGGCACCTCGGCGATCCGCAGGTGACCGCCCAGCTTCCAGTTGGGCCCGCGCCCGCGGACCTCACGGACCTTGCGGTCCCGGCTGCGGCCCGACCGCCGGCCGCTCGCAGCTGGCTCGAGGCGGCGATCCACCCCGCCGCGATCCCGAGCGGCGGCGATCCCGGTCCGACGCGACTCCACGTCCGGGGCTCGATCTGTCGTGCACCCGGCGGCCGCTGGATGGACTGGGAAGGCCACCAGTCGTTCGAGACCGAGGGGCTCGGCTTCTGCTGGCAGGCCAGGCTGCGGCTATGGTCAACCGTCGCCGGGCCATCAAGGCCGCATGAAGACCATCTGGTGACAGGCGCAATGACGTCGGTGACCGGCTTGGCGTAGACATGCCGGATCGGTCGGTCCGGTCTCATGACCCTGGCATGGTCCTTCAGCTCCACCGACTCGAGGCCTGCCCGTAGTTGCGCCTCGGCCGACGGCGAGACGGCCGTGAGCCGGGTCGCGGAGAACGCCACCCGGACACGTTCGTGGCCGGTGTGGCCTTGCATACGGGGCCGCGGACGCGCGGCCTCGGGGAATGGCTGCTGGCCATGCCGAACTCGGCGCACTGGCGAAAGTGACCGCGCCTGTTCACCTTGCGATCCGCATCCGCGGGTGGCAGACGACGGGCGAGGGCCGTATCGACCGCACGTAACTCGCCTGGTTTCTGGCGAGCCCTCCTGAACGTCGCCGTTCTCGAGGATCGCGCCGGTCGCCAACGGGGAGAAGCCCTCCACGAGGATCCCGCTGGCCTGACAGTAGCCGATGTCACGTGGCCGGCGATCAAGGGATCGGAGAGCGAGAGGCGGCCCGTCAGGCGGCATCGTCGAGGAGCTGGATCGCGGTCGTGGCGATGTCCGCGGTCGCGCTGTCGGCTTCAATCGCGGAGATCGTCGCGCTGTCGAGCGTGGCACGAGCCAGAGCGATGGCGGCATCGCGATCGCGCCGCTCGTCGGGCGTCGCGACCTCGAGGCCGAGTCGCCGCCGCGCTGCGTCCACGATCTCGAACAGGCGCAGCCCCTCGGCGTGGCGCCCTTCGGCGACGTCGATCGTCGCGACCACGTCCAGGCAGTCGACCTGGCCCTCGGCATGGCCCAGGGCCGCGCACAGCCGGAGCGCTTCGGTGCAGGAGGCGCGGGACACCGGCAGCCGGCCGCGCCGCCGCTCGAGGATGGCCCGGTTGATGATCGTCGACGTCTCGCCGCGCACGTCGCCCAGCGCGTGAAAGACCGCCGTCGCCTCGCGGAGCGCGTCATCGGCGGCGTCATAGCGATCCTGGTTCCGCAGCGCCGTGCCCAGGTTGGTCAGCGACGCCCCGAGCCCGCGCAGGTTCTGCGAGCCGCGAACCTCGGCCAGGCTCTCCTGCCCGTAGCGGACCGCGTCATCGATCTGGCCCATTGCCAGGGCCGTGGCCGACAGACTGTTGAGGGACCCTGCGACGCCTAGCCGGTCATCGAGCTCGCGGCACATCGCGAGACCCGCCTCGCCGTTCCGGATGGCTTCGGCGTAGTCGCCGCTGCTCCGGGCCAGCGCCGACGCACCGCGGAGGGCACCGGCGCGGGTCCTGGACGCCGCCGGCGACGACGCGGCGAGAGTGCGCCGCAGCCACACAAGGCCCTCCGCCACGTGACCGCGGACATACCAGTACCACCACAGGTTCGCGGTTATCGCGAGGGCACCTTCCGGGTCGCCGCCTTCGCCGAGCGACCAGGTCAGCGCAGCGAGCAGGTCGCCGTGAGCCTCGCCCAGCCGCGCGAGCCAGGTCTCCTGCGAGGTGCCCCCCCAGTCGCGCGCCGCTTCGACGAGGCTCGTGCACCACGCCGCGTGCAGCGTCCGGGTCGCCTCGAGCTCGCCGGCCTCGGTGAGCCGCTCCTCGGCGTACTGGCGGATCGTCTCGAGGAGTCGGTACGCGGTCGGGCCCTCGGGACCGGGCGAGGCGACGACCATCGACTGGTCGACGAGTCGGCACAACGCCTCGAACGCGTCGACGGAGGGGAGGGGATCGCCCCACACAGCCGTCGCCCCGGACAGGTCCAGACCGCCGCGGAACACCGCCAATCGACGCAGCATCCGGCGCTCGTCCTCGCTGAGGAGGTCGTAGCTCCAGTCGATGGCGGCGCGCATCGTCCGGTGGCGTTCCGTGGTGGCTTCGCCGCGGCCCGCCGGGACGTCCATGCGTCCTTCCAGGCGCTCGACGATGGCCGGCAGCGAGAGGCTGCGCAGACGCGCGGCTGCAAGCTCGATCGCAAGCGGCAGGCCGTCCAGCCGGCGGCACAGGGCGACGGCGCTGGCGACAGCCGAGCCCGACAGCTCGAACCCGGGCCGCACGGCGGCGGCACGATCCATCAGCAGCTGCATCGCCTCCGCCGCCAGTGTGTCCGCCGGCGAGGCCCCCGGCACCGGGAGCCCGAGGCCCGTGACGGCCCACGTGACCTCCCCCGGTGACCCGAGCGGCTCGCGGCTCGTGGCGAGGATGCGCAGCCCGGGCGCCGCCTCGAGCAGATCGGTGGACAGGCCGGCAACCGCCCCCAGCACGTGCTCGCAGTTGTCGAGGACCAGCAGGACCCGCTGGTTGCGGAGGCGGGACAGGATGCCTGCGATCAGGGGCTCGCCGCGGGCCTCGTGGACATCGAGACCATCGGCAATGAGACGGGTCACCGAGCCGCCAGGCGGCAGGGAGGCCAGGGAGACGAGATGGACCTCGGCGAGGCGCGTGGCCGCCATGGCACGGGCGAGCTCGAGGGCGAGGCGGCTCTTTCCGGCGCCGCCCGGTCCGGTCAGGGTCAGGATCCGCGACGTTCCGAGGAGCGCGAGCGTCTCGCGCAACTCGCGTTCCCGGCCGACGAACCGGGTGACCGGCACGGGGAGGCCTGCCGACGGGGCGGCGAGGGTCGGATCGTGCCGCTCGATCGCGAGTCGCAGCTCGAGGAGCGCTGTGTCCGGCGTCGCGGCGAGCTCGCGCTCGAGCGCGTCTCGTACGCGGTCGAACGTCGCGAGCGCGACGTTCGCGCCTCGCCCCCGGTACTGGGCCAGCATCAGCCTCCCCGCCAGCCGCTCATCCGTCGGGTCTCCGGCAACCAGGCCGGCGAGGTCGGCGATGACGGTATCGCTCTCGCCGAGAGCAAGGCAGGCGTCGGCCCGCTCGATCTGGGTCGTGCGGCGCAGGGCGTCGAGGCGGGTTGCCTCGGCGCCCGCCATCCGGCCAGTCGTGCTCCCATCGAGGGCGGGGCCACGCCACGCCTCGAGCGCAGTGGCAAGCCTGGCGGCCGCAAGCGCCGGCTGCCGCTCGAGCGCCGGCTGTGCCTCGGCCACCGCCATCTCAAACCGGCGCGCGTCGATCTCGTCGGGCGTGACGACGAGCCGATAGGCGGTGCCCTGGGTCTCGACGCGGCCGGGCAGCAGACGGCGCAGCGCGGCGATCTGGACCTGGAGGGCGTTCTCGGCCGTGGCCGGAGGCTCCTCGGCCCAGAGCTCGTCGATCAGGCGATCGCGGGAGACGAACCGACCCGTCTCAATCAGGAGCGCGGCCAGCAAGGCCCGCGCCCGCGGCCCTCCGAGCCGCAACGGGACGCCGTCGTGGATCACCTCGAGTGGCCCGAGTACCCGGAAGTCGATCGCCAGTGTCGATTCTCGTGCTGGCTGGACCTGCACAGGGTAGTCGGGTTCGACCCGGGTGACGTTTTCGCGATGGTCGCGCTCCTCGCCGGCGCCGGCCATCAGCGTTTCGTCAGCGCCCAAGTGGAAGGTGCGGGACGTGAACACCGCGCAGGACCTCGATCCGAACGCTCGCGCCGACCTGGATCGTCTCGTAGACGGGCAGCTGCGCGCGGAACACGACGGCGACATCGAGGGGATCCTCGCGCCGATGTCGGACGCAATCGTCCACGAGATCGTCGGCCTGTCCGACGAGCCGATCCACGGGCTCGGGGCGGTCCGGCACCGCTACCGCGACCTCCTCGCGGTCTCGGTCCACGAGCGCGACGTCCCGGTCCGACGGCGATACGGGAAGGACTTCGTCCTCGATGAGCACATCTGGTCGGGTCGCCTGACGGGCCGTGCGTTCGACATCGACGGGCACGGCCGGCAGCTGAGCCATCGCGTGCTCTGGCTGCTGGAGGTCCACGACGGCCGGATCGTCCGGGAAACGGTCTGGAACGACCTGGCGGCAATCCGGAAGCAACTCCTGAGCGTCCCACATGGAGAACGACGATGACCACGAGACTCGGAACCAGGCGTCTCCTGCTGCCGGTCGTGCTGACGGCGGTGCTGACCGTCGTACTCGCGGCCTGCTCCGGCTCGACCGTCCCATCGGGGACCGCCAATCCGACCACCGTTGGCGACACGCCCGCGGACAGCGCCCCGCCGGTCGCGGCGGCCGCCTCCGCCGAGTCCGGTGACCCCGCTGCCGATGCGGACCCGGTGTGCAAGCTCGTCACCAAGGACGACGTCGCGACCGCTATCGGCTACCCGATCGCCACGGTGACCGGCGCGGGCGGCGCGTGCATCTTCCAGAACGCAGATCCGAGCAAGTACTTCGCCATCCAGGAGTTCGACACGGCCGACGGCATGGCGTTGTACCTCAACGTCGAGAGCTCGGCCCAGCACGTCGCGGGACTCGGCGACGACGCCTTCTGGGCGAGCACATCCGGCTTCCTGTTCGTGCGCAAGGGCAATCGCGCGGTCCTGTTCCTGAACCAGGAGTGGGTCATGACGCCGGAGACCGATACCGCGCACCGCGACTCGCTGGTCACGCTGGCGCGCGCGGCCCTGGCGAACCTGTGATGTCGTCTCGCCAGCGGGCTGTCCCTGTCGTGCAACTGGGCCGGCGGTCGGACGGCCGGACGCGCGCGCGGCTGGGAGCGACGCTCGTCTCGCTGCTCGTGGGTGCGGCCTTGATCGCGGGCTGCTCGTCGGCCGGGCCTGCCGTCGCAGGCCCCCAAAGGACCGGCGGCGCGTCCGGGTCGGGCTCGTCCTCGCCTGACTCCGGGTCCCTCCTCGGGGCGCTGGCGTCCCGGACGCTCCCGCGCGGCGCGGCAGGCAGCGTGGACGACCAGGCCTGGCGGACCGCCGATCGCCTGGTGGCCTCCACGTACGGCACGGACACGACGGCGGCCCTCGTGGAGGGACTCGCCCGGTCGGGGATCGGCACGTACGC
>Ga0302322_100007044_pt1 | contig 10017 bp, 5 predicted proteins | sample Fen_T0_2_FD_203757 | JGI IMG/M metagenome (GOLD analysis project Ga0302322, IMG submission 203757) | Peat permafrost microbial communities from Stordalen Mire near Abisko, Sweden - Fen_T0_2 | ecosystem: Environmental > Terrestrial > Soil > Wetlands > Permafrost | place: Sweden: Abisko... | reverse complement strand
CGAGCGCTGCGTCGACCGTGGACTGCTTCGGCGAGATCACCTTCGCCGTCGTGAGCTTGTTGTTCGTGGCGCTGTAGATCGTGATCGCCACGACTGCACCACTCGCTCCCTGTGGATCGCCGTTCGTGCTGAAGGTGAACGAGCCGAGGAGGCCGTTCTGAACCTTCGTTGCGAACATCTGCTTGATCACGTCGCTGCGCGAGCCGTCAGAGGCACCGATCGCGTCGAGCATGACCGTAGCGGCCTGGCCGCCGTAGATCGCGTACGGGTCGATCGTCTTCCCGCCCAGGTACTGCTTCGAGAAGTTCGTCGCGAACTGACGAGCAATTCCCTGGAACTGGTTGATCGGCTGGCCGGCGACCGACATGTACATGCCGGCGGATGCCGAGCCGGCGTCGTCGATCGTGCCCTGCAACGCGAAGCCGTCCGGCGTGAGCAGCTTCACCTTGCCGTCGTTGGGCCCGAGCACCGCGACCTTGTCCTTGATCAGCTGGGCGCCGTTCTCGCAGAGCAGGCCACCGATGAAGACCGCGTCGGCCCCGGTTGCCTGCACCTTCTTGAACAGCGACTCGTACGACGACGCCTTCGGGTCGAACGACTCGAAGCCGGCGATCTTGATCCCGAGCGATTTCGCGGCGTTCTGGAAGTTCGTCGCGATGCCGAGGCCGTACGCCTCCTTGTCGTTCAGGACGTAGACGCTCTTGATGTTCAACGACTGCGCGAACTCCGCGTTGGCCGCGCCCTGGTAGCCGTCGTTGGCGACGACGCGAGCGTAGTTGCGCGTCCCCGAGGGGTAGTACTTGTCCGGCTCGGTCTTGTCACAACCGGGTCCGCCCTGCGTCAGGCAGACGTACGTGTTGGCCGGCGAGACCATCGCGATGCCACCGTTCGGCGCCTGGTTGACGACCGGGATGATGATCGCCGCACACCCGGAGTTGAAGGTACCAATGATCCCGAGCACCTTGTCGTTCCCGGCATAGGCGTTCGCGTTCTGGCTGCACTTGCCCGAGTCCCACTTGCCGGCCTGAGCCGTCGCGTCGTCGCAGGACTGGTACCCGATGTTGTACTTGCCGGCCTTGTAGCCAGCCTGCTTCAGCTCGAAGCGAACCGCGTTCGCGATCTGCAACGTCTGGGTGCGCGAGGCACCCTGCAGCGGAAGGTCGGAGACGATCAGGTAGTCCGGATTTCCGTCTCCCCCGTACTCGATCGCCGTGCACGAAGACGACGGCAGTGCCTCCGGTGCGCCGCCCCCGCCGCTCCCGCCGCAACCTGCCGCGACGAGCGCGACCAGTGCGATCAGCAGACCGACCGGGAACAAGCTCTTCTTCTTGAGCGACAAGCTCTTCCTCCTCCTTGGTTGACCGACGCCGACCACTCCTGGAACTGAAGGTCGGACCCCGTTGCGAACTGCGCAAGTCTAGGGCAATCCTCGGCCAGATCCAAGAGGGACGATCCGCAGCGCCGGCGGCGCCGGCGGGCGTGGAGTCGTGCCCGGCGCGGGCGCTCAGCAGGCCACGGTCGTGGCGGGTACCGCAGGGCCCGCCTTGTACCACGTCTTGCCGCCGACGGTGGCCGACACGCAGTAGGTCGATGCCGTCTGCTTCCGGGGATTCGCTCCCGGGTCGTTCAGCTTCACGCCCGGTTCGAAGGTCTGGAGCCAGTGGAGATCGAGCCCGGCATAGGAGCTGTCGTGAAGCAGGTAGTAGGCGTCGACGGCCGGAATCGCCGAAGCGAGGTTCGAGCGCGCAGCTGCGCTGTGGGCGCGGCCCACGAAACCGAGGTAGGTCGGCACCACCAGCAGCAGCAGGGTCAGCACGATGACGATCACGATCAGGAGCTCGATCGACCTGGAGGGAAGAACGTGATGGTGGCGCGCGGTGCGCTTGCGCGATGCCGACATCGATCGACTCCCGCCGACTACGGCCGAGGGTGGTACGAGCGGCAAGGGCTGCCGGCCGCGAGACGGTAGGTTCCCTGACCCCGGACGACACGCGGGTTCACGTTCCTGTTCGCCCGCAGCGTGAAGCCCACCCCGGCGGCAACGACGGCGCCGGGGCTCCAGAAGCAGTTCCTCCGCACGAGGTTGCCGCTGCCGACGGGGGCACCCGCCCCGTAGGCGCTGTGCACGTCGAACCGGCTGTTCTGCGTGATGACGTTCTGCTCGACCAACGTGTCACGCGAGGCGAACTTCGTGCCGCCGCCGAAGTAGACGCCGCCGAGGTTGTCGATCATCAGGTTGCGGCGTGCCCGCGACACCTGGGCGTTGGGCGAGAAGGCGATCGCGTCACCGCCCTTGTTCCCGTAGATGACGTTGTCGAAGATGCGCGCTCCGACGGAGGTCGTGGCCAGCACGCCGGCGCTGTACATGGAAGCGGCGGCACCGTTGCACTCGTGTAGGACGTTGCCCTGGACCAGCGCGGAGCCGGCGTGGTCGAGCACGACGCACGAACGGCCGATCTCCTTCAGCGTGCCCGGCCCGACGTCCGAGCCGGTCAGGGCCGGCGAGTAGCCTCGGAGGATCACCGTGCCGGCGACGTCCTTGTTCGCCGAGCTGTCGCTGCCTCCGATAGCAAGGTTCCTCAACGTCAGGAAGCGGGTCGCCTGGGTCGTCTCGATCCCGTCCAGGAGGTTCGCGCGAGCGCCTCCCGGCGCCGTCGTGATCGTGATCGGCCCGGCCCGTGTCCCGACGGCGGTAATCACCTCACGTGAGGCGAAGGACGCGCCGGCTGCGAGGCAGCCCGTCTGCCCCGATGCAAGGGCGCCTGCAAGCTTGGTGATCGTGAGGAACGGCGCAGCCTGTGTGCCCGGGTTCGTGTCGGCGCCGTTCGGAGCCGCCCACAGGCTGCAGCGGCCAGCCGACGCCGAGCCGCTGGCCGCACCGGAGACGGCCGCTGCGACGAGGACGGCCGAGGCCGCGACGATCGAGGAGATCCGCATCTCAGACTCACTATCGGCGGCTGCCGCAGGATCTACACCCCTGGCGGATGCCTGCGTCGTCGGTGTGCCTTCTCGTGTCGCCGGGTAGCGACTGCCGCGCCTCGCCTGCCCGACTCCTGCGAGGCCGAACGCCTGACCCAGCGATGCCGAAGGGGGGAATCGAACCCCCACGCCCTTGCAGGCGCCGGATTTTGAGTTGCGCCGACGATCTCGGCTGATCTCGGCTGGTCTGGAGATGCGCCCGTTTCGGGGTGATTCGCGGCCAAACGGAACCGTTCCATCACGGCTGATCTCGGCTGGTCTAGTTGCCCTTTTGTTGCCCCCGAACGGATTTAGCCGCTCAGCGCCGTCGCCTCCTGGAGAAGCGCGTCGGTCTCGACGAGCGCGGGTGCTGCCTCGAGTCTCCCGAAGATCTCGCGGGCTGCGCGGAGCGGCTGGATCGCTTCGCGATGGCGACCGAGGGCTACGAGGCAGCGGCCCTGGCCGAGGAGCGCGAACGCCTGCTCCGGAACGACCCCGAACGCGTGCCAGCGGTCGGCGGCCCCGGCGTATCCCTCTGCTGCTGCTGGAAGGTCATCGTGGGCTTCGGCGAGAATGGCGTTCACGGCGGCGAGAGCGTGTTCGGCTTGCGGGTTTCTGGCTTCGACACCGTTTACGAGCCGGAGGGCCAACTCCTGGTCGCCGAGGGCGGCCGCGGTGCGCACCAATGCGGGCAGGACGGTGTCGTAGTAGGCGTCCTCGCGAGCGCCGGGGTTCGCCTCGATCGCGGCGATCAGGGCGACAGCCTCCCGGGCCTGTCCCATCGCGGCGCGGGCGAGGGCAGCGGCACCGAGACAGAAGTTGGCGTGCTGCGATGATCCGCTCTCGCGCGTGGTCGTTTCCAGCCAGTTGAGCGTGTCTGCCACTTCCGCTGCCCGGCCACGCAGAGCGAGAACCAGGGTCACGAGAGCCCGAACCCAGGCGAGGTTCCACACTTCGTCGTCCCCGGTGCGGTCGGCGAGCCCGGCTGCCAACGCCAGGGCCTCGTCGAATGCGCCAGCGTCGAAGAGCGAATCGAGCTTGCTGCACGTGGTCATCGCTGCCCACTGGGACAGGCCGCGCTGCTGCGCGAAGGCGATGGCCGTGTCGAGCACCTCCAGGGATGCCCGAGGACCTTCGAACGTTCGAAGTGCCACTCCGAGATTGTTGTAGAGATGGACCGCTGCCAATCCATCCCCGGCCCCGGATGCTTGGGCGATTGCCTGGCGCAGGTCATCGAACCCCCGGGGGTCACCGAGGTTGGTGCGCGCCACCCCACGCCTGCCGAGGGCGCGAGCAGGCCGCTCCAGGCCGAGCTGATCGGCCAGGGAGAGCGACTGCTCGGCGAAGCGGAGTGCCTCGTCATTGTGCCCCTGCAAGTACTCACTGGCGGCCCGGTAGGACAGCGCCTCCACGAGCTCCGGGCCAGGCGCGAGCGGCTCGAGCAACGCCACCGCCTGGTCGGGCAGCTCCATCCAGCGGGGATCCCCGTACTCACGAAGGACATCGCAGAGCAGGCCCATAGCCCGGGCTGCGGCACAGAGGTCGCCTCCCGCCTGAAACGCGGCGACCGCCTCCTCCAGCGAGCCCTTCGCTTCGAGCAGGCGTCCGGCGTGCATGGCGGCCTCCCCGAAACGCTTTAGCGCGAGCGGCCGGTCCGGGTGCCCCGGAGGGGTTAGGGCGAGTGCCCGCTCGAAGCTCGCGAGCGCAGCGGCGGTGTCCAGCCCGAGAGCCCGTTCTCCGGCGAGCCCGAGGAAGCGCAGCGCCGGTGCTTCCAGCTCGGAGGCCTGCTCGACCTGGACCGCCGCTCGGGCCAGCTCCAGTGCGGTCGCGTAGTGGTAGGCGAGCACGTCAGCATGGTCTTCCAGCCGTTCCGTGGCCTTGGACTCGATCCACCTGGCCACCTCGACGTGCCGGGTGGCGCGGGAGGCACGCGGGAGCTGGTTGTAGGCGACATCGCGGGCGAGGATGTGCCAGAAGGCGTACTCCGCCTCTCCCGCCATCGACGAGCGCCGGGAGGGGCGCACGAGCTCCTTCCGCGACAGCTCCCGCAGCGTGGCGGTGACGTACTCCGGGTCATGGTCGCCCATCGCCGCCACCGCCCCGGCCCAGAAGACCTTGCCGATCACCGCAGCGTCGGCAAGCAGCGACTTCACTTCAGGTTCCAGCGTGTCCAGACGGGCGGCGATCAACGCCTGCACCGACTCCGGGAACGGCACCTCCGCGCCCTCCCGCAGCTCCCAGCTCTGAGCCCGGCGGACGAGCAGATCCCTGTCCTTCAGCAGGCGGACGAACTCCTCCGCATACAACGGGTTGCCCCCGGCGCGCGCGAGGATCGGCTTCTGTAGCTCGGCGGGGATCAAGGCCGCGTCGAACAACGAGGAGACGAGGCGGGCCGTCTCCTCGTCTGTCAGCGGCACAAGGTTGATCGCGGTCGAGTTTCGCAGCCTCGTCCCGAAGTCCGGGTGCCGCTCGAAGAGCTCGGGGCGAGCCGTGCAGACGAGAAGCAGGGGAACGCCCTCAGCGAGATCGGCCAGGTGCTCCAGGAAGGCGATCATCGCCCCGTCGGCCCAGTGCAGATCCTCGAACACGAGCACCGTCGGGCGCTCCTCCGCGATGCCTTCCAGGAACCTGCGCCAGGCCGTGAACAGCTCCTCCCGCTCCGCCGACGACGTCGCCTCGATCCCGAGCAGCGGCAGCAGACGCTGCCGGAACCAGGCCCGCCCCTCCCCCTCCGGTAGCACGGCGTCGAGCTTCTCCCGAGCCACCGCGGGGGAGTCGGTGTCGAGGACGCCGGTATGGGCCTTCAGGATCTCGCCCAGCGCCCAGAACGTGACCCCCTCCCCATACGGCAGACAGCGGCCCTGCCGCCAGATTGTCAACGCGGGACGAGCATCGATGAAGCCGAACAGCTCGGCCACGAGCCGGCTCTTCCCCAACCCCGGCTCACCGACCACCGTCACCAACTGGACGGAGCTCGAGGCCACGGTCTTGTCGAACAGTCCTTTCAGCAACGCCAGGTCGATCTCACGGCCGACGAACTTCGAGTCGTGCGTCCGCGTCAGATCCGTGCCGAACCGCGCCCTCGCGCTCTTCGCGTGAAAGACCCTGACCGGCTCTGCCTTCCCCTTCACCGTGGCGGGCTCGAGCTCCTCGTAGTCGAACACCACCCGGGTCGCCTCATACGTCGAGACACCCACGGCGACGCCCATCTCCGGCGCCACCGACTGCAACCTGGACGCCGTGTTGATCGCATCCCCCGCTAACACCCGCTCCCCCAGCCCCGGATTCGCCCCCAGCCGCACGAGCGTCTCGCCCGTGTTCACCCCCACCCGCAACCGCAACGGTGCTCCCCCGACAGCTTCCAGCTCCTCCGCGCCCTCCACGATCCGAAGGCCGGCCCTGACAGCACGCTCCGGGTCGTCCTCATGCGCAGCAGGCACCCCGAACACCCCCACCAATGCATCCCCGATGAACTTCTCCACGACACCGCCATGCGCCTCGATCCGCGCGCGAGCCATCTCGGCATACGCGCTCAGCATCCTGTCCACGTCCTCCGGATCCGCCGACTCCGACGCCGCGGTGAACCCGACCAGATCGCAGAACACCACCGAGACGACCTTCCGCTCCTCCGCCACCTGACGCGCAGGCGCCGCGAGATCCGCCCCGCAGAACGGGCAGAACGGGAATGCGCCCGGCAGCTCGTTGCCACAACTCGGACAGCTCTCCACCCGCCGAGTCTACGGAGGCGGGCGCGAGGTGTCACCCACCGCCTCTACAGAGCCCAGGCGTGCTGCCCGGGGAGGTAATGCCGAAGGGGGGAATCGAACCCCCACGCCCTTTCAGGCGCCGGATTTTGAGTCCGGTGCGTCTACCAGTTCCGCCACTTCGGCCTGGGCGGATCGTAGCCCGGGCAGCGGCCGGGGATCAGCTGCGGAGCTCGGAGAGCGGGAACGAGCGGCGGGCGCGCGGGGGAACGAGGAAGTTCTGGCGCCGGGTCGTGAGCAGGACGCTGTTGAAGCCCTGGCCTTCGGCCCGCGGGTCGAACACCAGCGTCGTGCCGTCGGGCAGGACGCCGTCCATCGCGTTCCGGACCCGGTGGAAGTCGTCGCTCGTCGGGTTGAAGACGACGAAGTGCACCCCTGCCGCGGGATCGGCCGACTCGGTGCCGGCGGCGCTCCAGGCGAAGGGGTTGTCGAGCGTGTTGAAGTCGGCCCGTTGAGGGATCGCCGTGCCGGCCGCGTAGACCGTTCCGTCGGGCCCGATCTGGCGCCGCGCGAGGCGCGAGGCCGTCTGCAGCGCGCCGGTATGACCGATCGCACCGTGCGCGCGGTAGCCGCGGCGCACATCCGCGGCACTCGAGATCTCGTCGCGCCCCTGCGCCACGGTGAGCGTCCCTTCCGGCACCTCCAACCCGGGCCGGAAGGTCGTCTGCACCCGGCCCTTGTGGGACGTGTTGACGTACCACTTCTCGAGGTTCTCGTGGATGTGCGAGAGGTGCATGTGCGTGCCGTGCCGGAAGTACCCCTGCGGGATCCGGGCGAGGCCGAGCGTCTCCAGGTTCGCGATCCGCGACGGGCCGAGGTTGTCCTTCAGCGTCGAGGTGAAGCCGAGGAACAGCTCCGCCTTCTCCGGGATCAGGTCGGCCCCCCGAATGCCGGCCTCGAGCGCGAGCGTGCGCGGCAGCCCTCCTCCCGCGAAGCCGCGCCGCACCGTGGTCTTCGCGAAGACGCCGAGGTCCTCGAAGAGGAGCTTCTCGGCCTCGGCGATCGCGGCCTCGCTGTCGCTGCGCAGCAGCACCGCGACGTCGTTCCCCTCCAGCTCGATGTCGGACGGGTCGCTCGGGAACCGGATCGCGTCGAGCAGGGCGGGCTTGCGCGCGCGCACGTCGAGGGGCTGCAGCCGCTCCCACTGCGCTGCCACGTGGCGCCTGAAGTACGGCAGCCCCCAGGCGACGGTGATGCCGAGGCCGGCGGGCGTGGCGGGGAAGCGCGACTCGAGCTCGCGGAGCGCGTCCTCGAGACCGGCCCGCGCCTTCGGGAGATCCGCGGCTGCCACCGTCCCGGTGACGACCGCATGGTGGAGCGGCGGCACGAGCACCTCGACGCCGTTGTCGGTGATCACCTGCACGCCGTCGAGAAGGTGCTGCTCGGGCGGGAGCGACGACGGCGCGGCGGCCCGCTCGGGAGGGCTCGCATGCCGGTCGACGAGCGCGTAGATCCCGGCGGCGCCCGCGACCGCGCCTGCGGTGCCGGCGAGCGCCTGTCGGCGCGTGATCCCCATCAGGCGGGCTTGACCAGCACGAGCCCGTCGAGCATGCGCTTCAGGTTCGTCACGACCTTCGAGAAGGTGAGCGGGAGCGCGACGTGCTCGCTGAGCGTGTAGAGGGAGCCGGCACGCCGCCAGGCGAAGAGGACGTGCCACGAGTCGGCGCCGTGGTTGACGGTGTACATGGTGGCGGTGATCCCGCTCTTCGAGGTCCAGGTGCCGTGCGGATCCTCGAAGCAGGCGATGTTCTTTCGGTAGGTCTTGCCGGCGACGGTCTTCACGTCCTGGCACGTCCTCGGGATCGCCGTCTGACCCGGGTAGCCGCGCAGGATCACGTGGATCTCCTGCGTGTTCAGGCCGGCCGCCTCCTGCCAGGCCCAGCTCTCGAGATACGTGCGATCAGGGCTGACCGAGTCGATGTTGTTCCAGCGGTTGCCGATCTGCGCCACGAGCGGGTCGGGCAGCCAGCTGGGGCAGTAGACGGGGGCCTTGATCCGGTTCGCCAGACGCTGCCAGCCGCCGAGCTGTGCACAACGCGGTGCGGCCGCCTGAGCCCTGGCCTCCCCGACACCCCCGGCGACCCCCAAGGCCGCCGCGAGCAGCGCCAGGCCGAGGACGCCCACGAGGACGGTACGCATGCAGCCGAGTGTAGCTGTGGCCTCCCGGAGGGCCTTCCGGCGCATGCCCACCTGCGGTGAATTAGTATGGCGATCGAACAATCCGAATGGCGCCGCTACGCCGCCGCCGTGTGTGAACCACAGCGTCTCACACGGCTTTGGCGTGACGGCACGGGTGACGAGGAGGCGGAATGCGGATCGGAATCCTGACAGGGGGCGGCGACGTGCCGGGGCTCAACCCGTGCATCAAGGCCGTCGTGAACCGCGTAGCCCACGAAGGGCACGAGGTGATCGGCCTGCGGCGTGGCTGGGCAGCGCTGCTCGAGCACGACCCGGACGACCCCACCTCCGCGGAGAAGTGGTTTCTGCCGCTCGACCCGAACGTCGTTCGCACGATCGACCGCACCGGCGGAACGTTCCTGCACACGTCCCGCACGAATCCGAGCCGTGTTCGTCCGAAGGCCGTTCCTGCTCACCTCGCCCACCGCATCGACGGCGACGGGCCCTTCGACTTCACCGACCACGCACTCCGGGTGATCGAGTCATTGGGAATCGACGTGCTGATCCCGATCGGCGGCGACGACACGCTCTCGTACGGGCTCCGCATGCACGACGAGGGAGTCCCCGTGATTGCGATCCCCAAGACGATGGACAACGACGTTCACGGCACCGACTACTGCATCGGCTTCTCGACCGCCATCACCCGCGGCGTCCAGTTCATCCACAACCTGCGCACGTCGACCGGCTCGCACGAGCGGATCGCCGTCGTCGAGCTGTTCGGACGCTACAGCGGCGAGACGTGCCTGATCACCGCCTATCTCGCCGGCGTCGACCGGGCCGTGATCTCCGAGGTCCCCTTCGACGTCGACAGGCTCGGCAGGCTGCTGATCCAGGACAAGCACTCGAATCCCTCGAACTACGCGATGGTGACGGTCTCCGAGGGCGCGACGCTCGCGGGCGGCGAGATGGTCGTGTCCGGCGAGGAGGACGCCTACGGGCACCGCAAGCTCGGGGGCATCGGCGAGCTCACGAGCGCCCTGATCAAGGAGCGGACGGGCGAGGACATCATCTACCAGCAGCTCGGCTACCTGATGCGCTCGGGCAGCCCGGACTCCCTCGACCTGATGGTGGCCACGAACTACGCGGTGATGGCTGCCGACCTGGCGCTCGAGGGCGC
>Ga0302322_100007042_pt1 | contig 10018 bp, 10 predicted proteins | sample Fen_T0_2_FD_203757 | JGI IMG/M metagenome (GOLD analysis project Ga0302322, IMG submission 203757) | Peat permafrost microbial communities from Stordalen Mire near Abisko, Sweden - Fen_T0_2 | ecosystem: Environmental > Terrestrial > Soil > Wetlands > Permafrost | place: Sweden: Abisko... | reverse complement strand
CGATCGAGCCGTCGTCACCGTCGAGCAGGCCCTGGAGCTGTACGGGCCACCGGTGTACGTGCGCAAGCAGATCGTGCACAACCGTCACGTGGTCGAGGAGCTCGAGGCCAAGGGCGCGGTCTTCGTCGAGGAGACCGACGAGGTGCCCGAGGGTGCCCGCGTGGTGTTCTCCGCACACGGCGTGGCCCCCAGCGTGCACGAGGAGGCGGCGGCGCGCGGGCTGCGCACGATCGATGCCACCTGCCCGCTCGTGACCAAGGTGCACCACGAAGCGAATCGGTTTGCCGACGAGGGCTACCAGATCCTGTTGATCGGCCACGAGGGCCACGAGGAGGTCGTGGGAACCAGTGGCGAGGCGCCCCGGTCGATCACGATCGTCGATGGAGTGGAGCACGCCACCCACGTGGCCGTTCCCGACCCCGACAAGGTGGCGTGGCTCTCCCAGACGACGCTCTCGGTCGACGAGACCATGGCCACGGTCGACGTGCTGCGCGACCGGTTCCCGGCGATGATCGACCCGCCCAGCGACGACATCTGCTACGCCACCCAGAACCGGCAGGCCGCGGTGAAGCTCATGGCGGCCGAGTCGGACCTGGTCCTGGTGGTCGGTTCGGCGAACTCGTCGAACTCGGTGCGGCTGGTCGAGGTGGCCCTCGACGCCGGGGCCGGGGCGGCGCACCGCGTGGACAACGCCGGTGAGCTCGATCCGCGGTGGTTGTCCGGCGCCGTGGTGGTCGGCGTCACCAGCGGGGCTTCGGTGCCCGACTCGTTGGTGTCCGGGGTCCTCGTCTGGCTGGCTGAGCACGGCTATGACGACGTGGCCGAGGTCACCGCCGCCACGGAGAGCCTGGTCTTCGCGCTGCCGCCCGAACTGCGCCGGGACATGAAGGCGGCCGAGCGCGGCTGAGCCGGATCAGGCGCGGTTGGAGCGGAGCCGCCAGGCCCGCCAGCCGAGTGTCGTGCCGGCGGCGGCTTCGGCCGCGACGAGCATCGGGCCCGACGCCACGAGGATCAGGAGGAGACCGGAGACGAGTCCGCGTAGTCCTCCACCCGACCCGGTCACGAGTTCGACCACGAACAAGGTGACGAACAGCACCAGCGGCGCGGCGATCACCACGGACCACCGGTTGGTCCAGCGGACTTCCCACCCGCAGTAAGCCGTGGCCAGGACGAACGGCACGCCGAAGAGCAGGCCGACCCCGCCGACCAGCAGCCCGCTCAGCAGGCCCGCGACCATCGAGACCGCAGTGAGGATCACCGCGACTCCTGGCGTCGTCAGCCCCGGGCGGCGGCGCGACCGGTAGACCGTCCCCTGCTCGCTGCGCGCCGGCGGTGTGGGGTCCGTGTGGTCGTCGACCGGCGGGGAAACCGGAGCGGGGGCAGCGGCAGCCTCGTTCGCCGTCGGTTCGGCAGGTCCGCCTGAGCCAGGGACCCAGGACGCCTCGGGCGAGGTCGACGACGAGGCACGGGCCGGCACGTTCACGGCGACCACGGTAGGCGATCGATGCCGGCGGCCGGGAATCCGGCGCGCGGATCAGCCCCCGGCAACGGCCGGCGGGGCGGGTCCAGCAGCCGGTGTGGGGTTGACCCCGAAGCGTTCGTCCACCTCGAGCGGATCGTCGGCCGCCGGTGCCGTCCGACCCTGGCCAAGGACCACGAGTGAGTCGCTGGCCGACGCGACCAGCTCGGCGGCCTGGGGTTGCCGGGTGACGACCTCGAGCGGGGGCGGGGTGTCGAGCTCTGCATCGCTCACCCTCAGCTCGGTGAGCTTGCGGGCGGTCACGAGGACCCGCGTCTCCATCGACCCCACGGTCTCGTTGTAGGCCTTGACCGCACCGGTCAGCTGAGTGCCAAGCCGGGTGAGGTGGCCTCCCATGGTGGCCAACCGGCCATGGAGCTCCCGACCCAGGTGGTACACGGCCCTGGCGTTGGCGGCCAGCAACTCCTGACGCCATGCGTAGCCGACCGTGCGGAGGAGCGCGATCAGCGTCTGCGGCGTCGCGATGATCACGTTCCGCTCGAAGGCGTACTCCAACAGGGACGGGTCCTCGTCGAGCGCAGAGTTCAGGAACACCTCGGCCGGAACGAACATGACCACGAACTCCGGGGTGGGCTCGAACCGTTCCCAGTACGCCTTGGCAGCGAGGTCGTCGACGTGCTTGCGCAGGTGCCGTGCGTGGGCCTTCAGCCGATCGTTGCGGGTGGCCTCGTCCTTGGCCTCCATGGCCTCGAGGTAGCCGCTGAACGACACCTTGGCGTCGACGACCACGTTCTTGTCGCCCGCGAGCTTCACCACGAGGTCGGGCCGCAGCGCCCCGTCGTCGTTCACCGACGTGGACTGCTCGACGAAGTCACAGTGCTCGACCATGCCTGACGTCTCCACGACCCGGCGCAGCTGCATCTCGCCCCATCGCCCGCGGACCTGCGGGGCACGCAGGGCCGTGACCAGCTGCGCGGTCTCCGACCGCAGCTGGTTCGACGTCTCGTTCATGGTCGTGACCTGCTGGCGCAGCTCCGCATAGGCCCCGGCCCGGTCCTTCTCCACGTCGAGCAGCTGCTTCTGCACCTTCGTCAACGACTCCGACAGAGGCTTGACGAGGTGCTCGACGGCTTGACGGCGCTGTTCGAGCTCGGCTGTGGAACGCGCCTCGCTGGCCTTCAGCTTCTCGTCGGCCAGCTGCTGGAACTGGTCGAAGAACTGGGCGCTGTTCTTGCGCACGACGTCGGCCGAGAGCTTCTCGAACTCGGCCTGGAGCTGCTCCCGCTCACCGCGGACGAGGGCGAGCTGTGCAGTCGACGCCTGCTGCTCGGCCGCGAGCCTGGCGCCGGCCGCGTCGCGCTCGGCGGCCAAGGTGGCGTCGGTGGCCGCAAGCCGAGTGGCGAGCTCGGAGCGCGCGCGCGCCGAGCGCTGCTGGGCCCAGGCGGCTCCGATGGCCAGACCGGCGCCGAGGCCGAGGACGGCGGCGAGGAGCGTCGCGAACACGGCGATCGAGGTCATGAGCCCATGCTCGCAGCCTGGTCCGACAGAACCGGGACGGCTCGGCAGCGACGCGCCGACCGCATCCAGGGCGCGCTCCGGACGCACCTAGGATGGCCGGTCGTGGCACTCAGCATCGGCATCGTCGGCCTGCCCAACGTCGGCAAGTCCACACTCTTCAACGCCCTCACCAAGAACGACGTGCTGGCGGCGAACTACCCGTTCGCCACGATCGAGCCGAACATCGGGGTCGTTGGCGTTCCAGACCCGCGGTTGGCCCGGTTGGCCGAGGTACACGGGTCGCAGCGGATTGTGCCGGCCACCGTGTCGTTCGTCGACATCGCGGGCATCGTCAAGGGCGCCAGCGAGGGCCAAGGGCTGGGCAACAAGTTCCTGGCCCACATCCGCGAGGCCGACGCGATCTGCCAGGTGATCCGCGTCTTCGAAGACTCCGACGTGGTGCACGTCGAGGGCCGCGTCGACCCCGCTGACGACATCGAGACGATCAACACCGAGCTGATCCTCGCGGACCTCCAGACGATCGAGAAGGTGCTGCCGCGGCTGCAGAAGGAGTCGCGACTCGTGAAGGGCAGCCACGACCAGGTGGCCGCCGTCGAAGTGGCGCAAGAGGTGCTGCAGAAGGGTCAGACGGTGTTCGCCGCAGGTCTCGACCTCGAGCCCCTGCGTGAGCTGTTCCTGCTGACGGCCAAGCCGTTCCTCTACGTCCTCAACATGGACGAGGAGGAGTTGACCAACGAAGACCTCAAGGCGCAGTTGCGCGCACTCGTCGCCCCGGCGGAGGCGATCTTCCTCGACGCGAAGGTCGAAGCCGAGCTCGTCGAGCTGGACGACGCCGAGGCGCTCGAGCTGCTGCAGTCGATCGGCCAGGAGGAGTCCGGACTCGACCTGCTGGCCCGGGTCGGCTTCGACACCCTCGGCCTGCAGACCTACCTGACGGCCGGTCCGAAGGAAGCACGCGCGTGGACGATTCGCAAGGGAGCGACCGCGCCCGAAGCTGCGGGCGTGATCCACACCGACTTCCAACGCGGCTTCATCAAGGCCGAGGTCGTGTCGTTCGACGACCTCATGGCAGCGGGCACCATGGCCGAGGCCAAGGCGCGCGGCAAGGTGCGGATCGAGGGCAAGGACTACGTCATGGCCGACGGCGACGTCGTCGAGTTCCGCTTCAACGTCTGACGGTGCGGCCCTCAGTGCGCTGAGGTTACGCCGGTTCCAAGATCGCTAAGTCCGCAGACAGTCCGCATGAGACCGGGGCGGATCGGCCGATGGACATCGGCAGCTGCACGGCGGGCTGCACGTGCGCCGGTCGTCCAGGAGTCCTTCGGACCGGACGGGCCTGCTGCTGCTCTGGCCCTTCTAGAGCTGCTCGAACTGGCACGGCACGACTGCTGCGGCGACGCCACACCACCGGACGACGTCGTCACGACATCCGGGTTGTCGCTCAGGACGGCGTGGCCTCCCTCGCCCGGGTCGCGTGGCTCGCCGTCGAGGACTCGCGGGACCTCCTGCTCGCCTGCTGGAGAGGTCCGCCGAAGGCCGCCTTGACAGCCCTGTATCGGCACTTCTGCGTGCCCCGGAGCGGCACGCCTCGTCGCCTCGGCGCGTTGGTGACGTGCTACCAGACGCCGGGAATCAAACGCGACGTTCGCCGCTGGTAGGCCACATAGTCTGGAAGCGCCTTCACGAGCATCTCCTCCTCCGTCCGAATCCGTCGGCTATAGGCGACGCCATTCACCGCGACCGCTCCGATAGCCGCCGGACCGCTACTCGCGGCAAGGCCGTACCCGAGCCACATCGTGAGAACCCCCAGGTACCCGGGATGCCGCACGAAGCGGTACAGGCCAGCGTCGACCACCGCCTGATCCTCGGCCGTCCTCAAAGTCCTCGTGTAGTACTCGCCGAGCGTTTGAGCCGCGCGGACTCTCAACCCCAGCCCCACACCCATCAACCCAACGCCAGCCCAGGCATACGGCAGCGACAGGCGTCCGATGCGTGACTCAGCAACCAGCGGGCATCCGAGCGCGCTCATGCCGAAGGCGACTCCTACGTCTCGCGTGGTGTGACCGTCCGTACCTTCCGCCGAGAAGGACCGCGCCTCGGCACCCTTGCGTAGTCGTCCCTCGACAACGATGAACGTCGCGAGTATGAGACCACCAACCAGCGCAGGCGCTCGGCGTTTCGCTATCACCACCGCCATCCCATCCCTCCTAGCTCCGTGAGACAGAATCGGTTGCCAAGACTCGCCGAGGGCGCGCGATATCTGCACGTCCGTGCGGTTAGTCCCACTCGATGGTCAGTCGACTCTGGTACCCCGGCCCGGGCGGCTGGACCTCGGTCTCGACCCGTGGCACACCGTCGATCGTCACGTCCACGGCTCGGAAGTCGAAGCCGTCCTGTGGCCCGGGTTCAAAGGTGAAGGTCACTCGCTGCCCTGGCACAGCACGGTGATAACCGGCCATGCGTAGGTGCGAGAAGGAAGCCCAACAGCCTCCGGGCGTCTCGTCGGAATCCAGGACACCCCAGCCGTCAGCGTCGTGCCATTCACGGACGACTCCGATTGCCATGTGCTGATGATGCCCGATTCCGGCATGGCAGTCGCGCCCGTTGTCGGCACTTCGCTGCGCGGCTGCAACACCGAGCGGTGGGCTACTGCGCGCCAAACACGAAGGACTCTCGATAGGGCGTTGTGATGTGCCACGTCGCGTGGCGGCGGGCCCGCCCGGCGACCTCACGCGGACGCACGGTGGCCAGAAGGTCCTTCGCCTTGGCCGCGGTCAGATTCCGTTGCCCACCAGCAGGGGTCAGCTCCATCAGCACCTGATGCAGCCGGTTGACCGCCTGGGTGCGGGACCGGACCAGGTCCCGGCGACGTTCGGACAGCAACCACAACGCCACCATCTGGTATCCACGACAACCTCCCGCAGCCCTTCCGATCAGTCTTCGCCACGGCGCTGCCAACGGAAAGTCCGCAGGCACAGCACGGCCCCGACGACGGTCCAGATGACCAGCACGGCGGCGACCCACGACAGCTGCCACGACCCCGAGGCCTCCGCGGCCTCGAACGTGTCCGGCAGGAAGACCGAGCGCATCCCCTGGGTGAGCCACTTGAGAGGGAAGATCGCCGCGATGTGCTGCATCCACGTGGGCAGCTCGGTGTAGACGAAGAAGACACCTGAGATGAACTGCAGGACGAGCACGATCGGCGTGATCAGGGCGGGAGCGGAGTCCGCGTCCCGCGGAACCGAGGAGAAGGCGATCCCCAGCAGCGCCGACGACAGGAGGCCGAGGAAGGCGACCCACGCGAACGTGAGCCACCCGGACGCGTCGGGCAGGTTCACACCGAAGAAGAGCACCCCGATGGCCATGAGCAGGGTGATCTGCATGATGGCGACACCGAGGACGAGTAGGAACTTGCCGACGAAATATGCCGCTCGGGGCATGGGCGTGCCGGACAGCAGCTTCAGCCCGCCGCTGTCCCGCTCGAAGCAGATCCCGATGGCCAGCGCCTGGAAGCCGCTGTTCACGAAGCCGCTCGCGACCATGCCGGCCACGAAGTACTGGCTGAACGTCACGCCGGGGGCAATGTCCTGGTTGAAGACCGACCCGAAGATGCAGAGCAGCAGCGCCGGGAAGACGATCGTGAAGACCACGGACTCGCGCTGGCGAAGGAAGCGCTTGAGCTCGATGCGCGCCCGGCCCCACCCGACGCTCGACCAGGTGGGCACACGGGTCGGCCGTGCCGCGGCCGTGCGCGGCGTCACGACGCCTCCTCGGCGCCGGAGGTCGGCCTGATCATCGCGAGATAGGTGTCCTCGAGGGTCGGACGACGTACGGCGAGGTCCGGCACCTCCGGGCCGAAGCGGGCGGCCAGCTCGCCGACCACCCGCGTCGGAGTGTTCGTCGACACCTCGCGAGCGGCACCGTCCTCGGTCCAGCTCACGACCGCAGCCGCCGATGCCCGACCCCCGAGGCGCTCGGGGTCGTTGACCTCGAGGACGCGACCGTTCGCGATGACGGCCAGGCGATCAGCGAGCTGCTCGGCCTCCTCGAGGTAGTGCGTCGTGAGCAGGATGGTCGTGCCGTCCCCGTTCAGGTCGCGGATCAGGTCCCAGAACTGACGCCGCGCCTCGGGATCGAAGCCGGTGGTCGGCTCGTCGAGGAACAGCAGCTCCGGCCGTCCGACGATGCCCAGGGCGACGTCGAGCCGTCGACGCTGGCCGCCGGACAGGTGGCGAACCCGGGTCTTCCGCTTCTCCTCCAGGCCGACCGCTGCGATGACCGCGTCGACGGCGCGAGGCTCGGGGTAGTAGGTTGCGAAGTGATCGACGACCTCCAGGACGGTCAGCAGCTCGATGGCACCGGAGTCCTGCAGGACGATGCCGATGCGGGTGCGCCACTGCTGGGTGGGGTGAGCCGGGTCGCGGCCGAGGACGGAGACGGTCCCGGAGTCCCGTCGCCGGAGGCCCTCGAGGATCTCGACCGTCGTCGTCTTGCCCGCGCCGTTGGGCCCGAGGAGAGCGAACACCTCGCCGGTCGCCACGTCGAGGTCAACGGAGTCGACGGCGCGGGCGAGGGTGCCGTCCTTGTCGGAGCCGTACGTGCGGACGAGCCCGCGCACGGTGATCGCGAGCTCCCCTACCACCGTCCACCCCTTCCCACGTGATCATGCGCCTTTGTGCCTGCTGTGCCGCCCGTGAGCCTCGTCCGATGACGTACGTACGCCCTCGTCACCTTCTCAGACCTCTCGTGATCATGCGCAAACGATCCCCGGCGAATCCTTCTCGGGGTTCCTCGGGGCCGTGCCCCCCTGCCGTCGACCCCAAGCGCCGCCCGGACCGCGAGCCGGAGACCGGCTACTTCCAGTCGTTGGACATGTAGGCCTTCGGCCGGCGCGCGCTCGGATCGATCGTGGTCTGTGAGCAGTCAGAGCCTTTCAGACCGGTGACCTCGCTCGCGGCCCGGACCGGCGTGGCCCAGATGGTCGCCGCGGGTGCCGCCGGACGGCCGTACTAGACCAATCTCGAGTGCGAGGGACGCAATCGGCACAGGCGCACCACCTCGCCAGTCAGTTGCGAGCTGACCTTGTCGTCGAGTTCCCGTGCCGTGCGTGCACGCTGTCACGACGCGGTTGAGGTGCGGGACTCGGCCATGTCGAAACGCCGGGGAGAGCGCGGGTCTGGCCGGCGTTCGTCGTCTACGACGTGCTGGAGCACCTGTCCGGGGGGACCGAGCTGGAGCAGCTCCCGGGACCGCTCAAGAGCGTCGAGGAGTAGCGCTGTTCGGCACGTCGCGCCCGCGCCTCAGCGGCGTCCCGGTCGCTCCATGTATGTGTCTGGAGGATCGGTGAATCCGAAACCGCGGTACAACGAGTGGGCATCCAGCGTGTGCAGCATCCACCGGAACTCAGCCCCTGGTCCGTCATCGATCATGAGCCGGACCAGGGCGCGCCCGATGCCGAAGCCGCGTACCTCCGGCAGCACGTAGACGTCGGCCAGGTAGGCGAGGCTCACGCCGTCTGACAGGGCACGCGCGAAGCCGACCATGCGCCCGTTGCGGTGTGCCGTCACAACCCGCCACGCGCCGGCCACTTGCTGTCGAATGACCTCCTCATCGCGCCACCTGCCCCAGTACGCGGCTGTGGAGAGGAAGCCCAACAGCGCGGCGACATCCACACGGGCCGGATCGGCGGTCAGTTCGACGGTCTCGTCCCCCGCCAGCCGGTGCAGCACCATCGGCCAAGTGTCGTTGACCTCCCCGACGGGAGACAGACCCTCATCCATCCGAGGGATCTTGCCGGATCGACACCTGGCCAGGCGAGCGCGATCAGGCTGTTCAAGAGGCTCTTGCTGACCGTCTCGTTGACGGCGTGGACGCCTATCGGACTCTGATGTTTCCAAGCAAGGTCTACACCTGATGCATTCTCTGAAGCCGCGCAGAGCACCTCGCCCCGACGCGTTCCAGTGACAGATCAGACAACTTCACGTAGAGCCCGAGATCGGCACCGCCATGCGCCCGGTGACTACGAGTGCGTGCGCTCCTGGATCTCGGCGAGCAGCTGGTTCAGGTCGACGGGATGATCGGTCGAGACCTCGATCACCGGTCCCAGCCGGAGGGGCTCGGCGGTGTTGATCACCTGATGAATGTCAGGGACCAGCGACTCATCGAAGTGGCCCGGGTGCCGATCCGGGATGCGGCCTTCGTACCGGCGGCGGGCTTCCTCCGGTCGACATTGACACCAGATCTCGACCATCTGGTCGACGCCTGCTCGGGTCAGCCCGCCGGTCACCAGATCACGGGTGTGAGGGGCGAGCCACGACTCGATGACCGCCCCCGGGGGCATCCGGCGAGGAGCGTCCAGAGAACTTCACCGGCAGCTGCACCGCGGCGGCGAGAGTCTTCTCGGTTGGCGAAGCTGAGGTTGTCCAGCAGGGTCTCCTTCACGGAGTCCTTCGCTAGCGGCGGCAGGCTCAGAGCCGCGGCCAACGGGACGGCCAGGGTCGTCTTCCCTGACCCCGGCGGTCCGTTGACGATGATCGCCGTCCGCACCCCGGCATTCTGCCGGACCACCCCGCCCGCGATCGGCGGTGGTCTCAGCCGGTTGATGCAACACCTTGTTGATCTGGTGTTGTGGCGTGGGGAGGTTGGGATACAGCGGTTGTCTGAGGTTGAGAAGGTTGTGATTGCTCAGCGTTCTGCGGCTGGGGTGTCGTCGCGGCAGATTGCTCGTGATCTGGGGCGTCCGGCTCGCACGATCTCGGAGCATGTGGAGCGGTTGCGGCGGCGGCCGCCGCGAGTGCGTCAGCGGTCGCTGAGGCAGTTGTCGTTGGTGGAGCGGGAGGAGATCTCTCGGGGTCTGGCGGAGGGTCGGTCGTTGCGGGAGATCGCCGAGGTGTTGGGCCGGTCGGCCTCGACGGTGTGTCGGGAGGTGGCTCGTAACGGTGGCCGACGGCGCTATCGGGCGACCCGGGCTGAAGGGCGGGCTTGGTCTCTGGGTTGCCGGCCGAAGGTGGCGAAGTTGGC
>Ga0302322_100007040_pt1 | contig 10018 bp, 9 predicted proteins | sample Fen_T0_2_FD_203757 | JGI IMG/M metagenome (GOLD analysis project Ga0302322, IMG submission 203757) | Peat permafrost microbial communities from Stordalen Mire near Abisko, Sweden - Fen_T0_2 | ecosystem: Environmental > Terrestrial > Soil > Wetlands > Permafrost | place: Sweden: Abisko... | reverse complement strand
CTCAACACCGTCCTTCGTCCTCGTTGAGCTCGCCCGGCAGGGGTTGAACGTCGTCGTGCTCGCACTCATCGCCACGCGCAACAGCCTGGACGGCCCCGCCTCGGCCTGAATCCGGGAATCCGCCGACCTCGACACGACGCTAGGCGTGCGTCGTTCTCCCGAGTAGCCGCGCCATCGTCTCGAGTAGCCGGTCGAGGTCTTCGTGATCGTTGTAGAAGTGGGTCGAGATCCGGATACCGCCGACGCGTGAGGTGTAGCGCATCGCGACGTAGATCCGTTCGTCGAGCAGCGCCTGGAGGAACGCTTCGTTCTCGTGCACGTCGTCGGAGACCTCGAACGTGGTGATTCCCGAGCGAGCCTCGCGCTCGGGCCGGCTGACGACCCGGACGCCGAGGCAGGGCAGCTCTTCGTGCAGCCGATCCGTGAGCCCGAGCAGGTGCTTCTCGATCGTCTCGATGCCTAGTTCGTTGATCAGTGCCAGCGAAGCGCCGAGGCCGACTGCGCCCGGGTAGTTCGCGGTCCCGTTGATCTCGAGGCTCTTCGCGGTCGTGGGGAAGTCGTAGATCCGCACCGGTGTCGTGTCGGGAGTCGCGAAGTAGTGTCCCCATCCGCCCTCAGGGGGATCGAGGCCGAGGTAGCCCCAGGACGGCATCCGCAACTCCGGCAACGTCGAGCGACGGACGTACAGAAGGCCGCAGCCGAAGGGTGCGTTCAGCCACTTGTGGCCGCCTGCCACGACCACGTCCGCGGGCGTGTCTCTGACGCTGAGCTTCGTTGCGCCGAGCTGCTGGATCGCATCAACGATCAGGAGCGCTCCGTGTCGGCGGCAGAGCTCGGCCAGCCTGTTCAGGTCGACGGCGTATCCGTTCGTCCATTGCACCGAGCTGACGATGACGGCGCGGGTGTCGGCGTCGATCTGCTCGTCGAACGCTTCCAGCGGCAGGGCACCGCCGCGATTCCCTACCAGGCGCACCTCGCGGATGCCGCCGCGTTCGGCGAGCTTCAGCCAGGGGATCGCGACCTGGAGGAATTCCAGGTCGCAGATGACGACGTTCTCTTGCGGTTCGAACGGGATCGCTGCGGCGAGGATGTTGAGGCCGTGCGTCGTGCTCTCGACGAGCGCGATCTCGTCGTCGTCGGCCTCGAGCAGACGCGCTCCCTCGCAAACCGCTGTTACTCGTGCCTGGTCGAGAGCGATGTGATGGGTGGACGCGTCACGATCCTGGCACAGCACCGCCCGGTCGAGGAAGCCCTCGATCGCGAGCTTCGCCTCGATCGGAGCCAGTCCGACGCACGCTGCATCGAGAAACGTCTTGTCCCGGAGGCCCGGGAAGTGATTCTTCGCCTCAGCGATCTCCATGTGCACCTCTCCGTGTGGTACCCAGATGACCAGTAGACCCGCCTCCGGGGGCCACCGCCATCCGTAGAAGTCCGACGAAGGACCGACCATCGCCGCGGCGCCACCACGCGACGGAAGCGCCCCCGGGGGCGGAGACCGCCCGCCGCCGAACCTGAAAGGGCCTAGCTTTTCGATGGCGCAAGCCGGACAGCAAACCCTCACGTCCCACACTGAGGGGTTCGTACGAGACGCTTTTCCTGACGGAGCGATCGGACACGAAAAGACGCTCCTTTGCAGGGGCGTCGTTGTCTTTCTTACAACAGATGGAGCCGAGGGGGCTCGAACCCCTGACCTTCTGGCTGCCAGCCAGACGCTCTCCCAGCTGAGCTACGGCCCCGCTACGGGCACATGGTAGACGCTCCCGCGCACCCTCGTCGGGCCAGTCGAGGCGTTCAGGCGCCGGCGACAGCCTCGAGCTTCGGCACGTCGCTCCAGAGGTCCTCGAGCCGGTAGTAGTCGCGGGTCTCGTCGGTGAAGACGTGCAGGACGCAGTCGGTGTAGTCGGCCACGATCCAGGTGGCCTCGCGCTCACCCGCGACGGAGCGCGGAAGCAGGCCATGGTCGCGCTTCATCACGAAGTGCACCTCGTCGGTGATCGCCTTCGTCTGCCGTGCGTTGCCGCCGGTGGCGAGGATGAAGTAGTCGGTGTAGTCGCAGACCGACCGCATGTCGAGAACGGTGACGTCAGTCGCCAGCTTCTCCTCGCAGAGGGCGGCGATGCGTCGTGCTTGCTCGAGCGATGTCAGGTCGGTCAGCTTCCTCGGTCGGTGCAGAACGGGTGCGGTCAAGTGTACCCCGCGTTCGCGGATATCACGCGGCCCGGTACAGGCCGAGGCGCTCGATCTCGGCGGCGACGGACGGCGGCACGAAGCCGTCGAGCGAGCTGCCCTCGGCGGCGCGGGCGCGGAGCTCAGACGACGAGACGTCGAGCGGCGTGATCGGAAACAGCTCCACCCGGTCGGGCTGCGAGAGCCGCGCGACGACGCGCTCCAGGGAGGAGAGGTCGACGCCGGGTCGCGTGGCGGCGCCGAGGCGCGCGAGCTCGAGCACCCGCGCGGGGCGCACCCACGTCGGGAACGCGGCGAGCTCGTCGGCGCCGATCAGGAAGACGGGATCGTCGAGGCCGAGCGCCTCGAGCGAGTCGACGGTCCGCGCGAACGGGTCGAGCGAGACCTCGGCCTCGGGGATCGATGCGAACGCCAGCTCCGCGAGGCGCAGCCTCGTCTCGGCCGGTGTGACCACCTCCTTGTGGCCCGGGTCGGCGACGACGCGCACGAGCAGCCGCGCGAGCCCGAAGTGGCGGATCGCCTCGCGGGCGAGCGCGACGTGACCGTCGTGCGGAGGGTCGAAAGCGCCGCCGAGGATCCCGACCGTGCTGCTCACTCCCAGATCATCACCTCGTCGCCGATCTCGACCTCGGCGCCCCGCTTCACGCCCGCGTCGCGCAGCGCCGCATCGAGCTCCTCACCCTCGGGCGCGATGCCGACGACGCGGAAGCCCTGGCCCGTCCGCAGGACCTTGAACTGACGCCGCTCGGGTGGCCTGGGACGGTACTCGAGGAACTCGGGCAACTCGGGGTCGACGGCCGCGATCTCGGGCTCCTGCTGCGGGCAGAGCGCGAAGAGGAGCTGCTTGAGCTCCTCGATCCCCGCCCCGGTCGCGCACGAAATGCGGTGCACTCCCACGATCCGCTCGTCCTCGACGCCGAAGGGCGCCGGCTTGGGATCGAGGTCGGACTTGTTCAACACGACGAGCTGCGGGCGGTCTCCGAGACCGGCGCCGTACGCGGCGAGCTCGCGGTCGATCACGGCAAACCGCTCGTCGGCGTCGCCCTCGGAGGCGTCGATCACGTGCAGGAGCAGGCGTGCCCGCTCGAGATGCGCCAGGAACTCGTGGCCGAGCCCGATGCCCTCGCTCGCGCCCTCGATCAGGCCAGGGACGTCGGCGACGGTGAGCTGCCGCCCGCCCGGCCCGTCGACCGTCCCGAGCATCGGGGCGAGCGTCGTGAACGGGTAGTCGGCGACCTTGGGCTTCGCGTTCGAGATCCGGGCGAGGAGCGACGACTTTCCGGCGTTGGGCAGGCCGGCGCAGGCGGCGTCGGCCATCAGCTTGAGGTGCAGCTCGAGCTCGAGCGCCTCACCCGGACGGCCGGTCTCGGCGAAGCGCGGCGTCTGGCGGGTCGGCGTGGCGAAGTGCGAGTTGCCGCGCCCGCCGCTGCCGCCGCGGGCCACGACGAGCCGGGTGCCGCCGGTGCGGAGGTCGGCCACGAGGCTGTCGTCTGCCAGGTTCGTGACGAGCGTCCCGACGGGGACGGCGAGGACGACGTCGCCGCCGTCCGCCCCGTGCTTGCGAGTGCCGCGCCCGTTGCCGCCGCGCTTGGCGTCGAAGACGGTCTTTGCGTGGAACGAGGAGAGGTCGCGGAGATCGGGGTCGGCGACGAGCACGATGTCGCCGCCGCGACCGCCGTCGCCGCCGTCCGGGCCGCCCTTGGGCACGAACTTCTCACGCCGGAAGCTGAGACCGCCGTCGCCGCCGCGGCCCGCCTTGACGCGAATGCGCGCGCGATCGTGGAACATCGAGCCGCGGCTGCGCCGCGGCTCGCTAGATGTGGCGTCGTCCGTCATGTCCGATCACGGGAAGTCTCACCCAAGGGCGAGAGTGCGTCTTGCCGAGGGCGATGAACGTCACATCTAGCGTGAATTCCGACGTCAGTCGGAAGTCACGCTGATGAAGCGCTTGTCGCCGGAGCGACGGAACTCGACCACGCCGGGACGCTTCGCGAAGATCGTGTGGTCGCGGCCCAGGCCGACTCCGGCGCCGGGGCGAAACCTGGTGCCCCGCTGGCGAACGATGATCATGCCGGCCTTGACCTCCTGGCCTGCGAAGATCTTCACGCCGAGGCGCTTGCTCTCCGAGTCGCGGCCGTTACGGGAGGAGCCGAGCCCCTTCTTGTGTGCCATCTAGCTCTCACCCTCCTCGGTCGTCTCGGGCGCTGCCACGGGCTCTGCCTTCGCGGCGGCGGTCGCCTTCGGCCTGGCTGCCGCAGGCTTCTTGCCGCCGATCGACTCGATCTCGATCTGCGTGAGCGCAGCCCGGAAGCCCGTGTGGCGCTTGTAGCCGGTGCGCTTCTTGTACTTGCCGATCCGGATCTTTGGACCTCGCTGCTGGCCAACGACCTTGACCGTCACCGTCACGTCCTTCGGGGACAGGGACGGAGCACCCGAGCCGCCGACGAGGAGCACGTCAGGCGTGAACGTCTTGCCATCCTCGGTGTCGAGCCTGTCGACGAGCAGCCGCTGGCCTTCGCTGACGCGGTACTGCTTGCCACCGAGGGAGATGATTGCGTAGCTCATGAGAGGAAGTCTGCGGGCGTGCGGGCAGTCGCCCGCGAGCCGAGGGAGTGTAGCGAAAGCGGGCCTCTAGCGGCGGTCGAAGTCGTCGAGCCACTCGGACATGGGCACGTAGCCCGGGTCGTCCCCGGGCAACTCGTCGGCGGCCGGCTCATCCGCCTCAGCCTCCGCGACCACGCCCCGCTCGTTCTCCGGCACGACCTCCGGGAGGGTCTCTGGCTCAGCCTCGGGCACGGGCTCCTCCGCGACCGCGGTGACGACGGCGACTGCGGCGCCCTCGCCCGCCTCGCCGGTGGCGGCAGCAGCAGCGGCCAGCTCGGCCGGCGTCTTCTTGCGCCGGTTCCTGCCGCCGCGCGTGCCACGGCGGGTCCTCTTCTTCGCCACGACCGGTCCGTCGGCGTCGCCGTCTGCCTCCCCGCGCGGCTCGAGGCCGTGCACGGCAGGCTCGCCGGAATCTGCCTCCGGAAGCGTCTCGGGCTCCACCGTCTCCTCGATCGCCTCCTGGATCACGTCGGGCGACGGCGGCGGACCGCCGGGGCCGTCGGGGACGTGGATCCTGGGCGCGCGGCGCCGGGGGCTGCGCGGCTTCGGCGCCTCGTCGGGCTCGCCGGCCGCCACGACGTCGGTGAGATCCTTCGGCTCGGCGGCGACCCCGTCTGCCTCGTCCGAGACGACAGCGAGCTCCTCGCCGTCGACTGCTCCGTTCGCGGCGGCGCCCGCTGCCGGCTTGCGGCGGCGCTTGCCGCCTCGTGACCCGCGACGCGTCCGCTTCTTCACGAGCGCGACGCCGTCCTCGCCGACAGCCTCTGCGTCTGCGTCGGCCTCGTCCTCCTCGGCCCCGTCAGCGGCGGCCTCACCCAGGTCGAGCTGCTCGGCGACGATCTCCTCGTCGTCGGCCACGGTCGCCTCGGTGGGCTCGCCGCCTGCCTCCTCGCCAGGAGCGGCTGCCGCGGTCTTCCGTTTTGCCGGCGCCCGCGTGGGCTTCTCGGCCTCGCTCTCGAACGTGATCGGCCCGTCGCCCGTGGCGGCCGAGCTGACGAGGGTGCCGAACGCCTGACCCTCGAGCACCAGCCCGATCGCCACCGTGGCCTTCTTGCCGACCTGCTTGGCCGCGTCGGCGACGAGCACCTCGACACCGTCGATGCGGCCGACGGCGGCGGTGGCGTCGTAGCGCCCGACCTCGCCGAGCTTGAGCTCGACCGTCGCGCCCACGGTCAGGGGTGACTCCGGCTCCAGATCGACCAGCTTGCCCTCCGCGACCACCTCGAAGTGGTCCGCGTGGATGTGACCCTCACCCGGGACGAGGAAGAAGCGCCGACGGGTCGCCTCCTCGATCGCGGCAAGCCTGGCGCCGCCGCGGCCAACGAGCAACTCGAGCACGCGCGGATGCAGGGCGACCTTGTAGGCCTGCACGCGGTTGCCGGGAGAGGTAAGCGAGCGCAGCCTGCGCTCGACCTGCATCGCCACGGTGTGGTCGGAGACGACAATGCCGTCGCCCGCGCAGGTCGGGCACTTCCGGGTCAGGATCTCACGCGGGCCGTCGGTGACGTTCTGGCGCGTCATCTCGACGAGCCCGAGGGGCGAGATCTCGACCACGTAGGTCTTCGTGCGGTCGCGCTCGAGCTCCTGGCGCAGCGCGTCTTCGACGGAGGCGCGGTTCTTCGGGTTCGCCATGTCGATGAAATCGATCACGATGATGCCGCCGATGTCTCGCAGCCGCAGCTGGCGCACGACCTCCTTGACCGCCTCGAGGTTGTTCTTCGTGATCGTGTCCTCGAGCCGCTGATTCGAGTTCTTCGAGCGCGAGCCGACAAACCGGCCGGTGTTCACGTCGATGACGGTGAACGCCTCCGCGTAGTCGAAGACGAGGTAGCCGCCCGAGGGGAGGTCGACGCGGCGGTCGAGCGTGGACTGGATCTCCTTCTCGACGCCGGACGCTTCGAACAGCGGCTCCTTCTCCTTGTAGCGGTGGACCCGCTCGATCATGTGCGGCGAGGTCTTCTTCAGGTAGCTGACGATCCGCTTGTGTGTGCGCTCGCTGTCGACCTGGGCCGAGACGAAGTCGCCGGCGAAGAGATCTCGCACGATGCGCAGGGGCAGCTCCGCTTCCTGGTAGACAAGCGTCGGCGCGGACGCGCCCTTCGCCCTGGCCTGGATCGTCTTCCAGAGGCGCTGCAGGAAGACGAAGTCGCGCTCGACGTCCTCGGCCGAGGCGCCCTCGGCGGCAGTGCGGACGATGACGCCACCCTCCTTCACGTCCAGGCCCTTGATGATGTCCTTCAGCCGCGCGCGCTCAGCGTCCTCGAGACGTCGTGAGACACCGAGGCCCTCGCCGTTCGGGACGTAGACGAGGAAGCGGCCCGGGAGCGAGATCTCGGTCGTCAGGCGGGCGCCCTTCGTCTTCATCGGGTCCTTGACTGCCTGCACGAGCAGCTGCTCGCCGCGTGAGATCAGGTCCTGGATCTTCTTGCCGTGCCGCTTGCCCTCGAGCTCGGGCACGACGATCTCGTCGACGTAGAGGAATCCGTTCTTCTCGAGGCCGATCTCGACGAACGCCGCCTCCATGCCCGGGAGGACGTTGTCGACGACGCCGAGGTAGATGTTCCCGGCGATCGACCGGCGCTCGGGCCGCTCGAGGTAGACCTCGGCGACGAGGCCGTCCTCGATCACGGCGACACGCTGCTCGCCGATGTCGACCGAGATCAGGAGCTCGCGCTTGGCGGCCGGCAGCGGTGCCCGGCGTGGCGCCTGGCGCCGTCGCTGCGTGCCGCCGGTCTGGCTCTGGCGGCGCCGGTCGGCCTGGCGCTCGGCCCGCTGGCTGCGCTCGGGCTTCTCACGCCCACTCTCTTTCGGGGGCTCCCCGGCGGTCGGCGTGGTCTCGCCGGTGCCCTCAGCGGCAGGCCGCTTGCGGCCGCGTCCGCCGCGGCTTCCGCGTCGTCGCTTCGCTCGTTGCGCCTCGGCCTCGGGGCCGATCGCGGTCGCCTCGGTAGTCTCCTGCTCGACCTCCGGCTCAGCCGGGGCGGCAGGAACCTCTGGTGCTGGGCCTTCGGACGCGTCCTGCGCGTCCTTCTTCTTCTTGAAACGGAACCAGGGCAAGTAGTGCCTCTCCTCGTGGTAGCGCGCGCGGGCGCGTGGCATCCCAGCTGGATGCCGGCCTCGTGCAGCGGATGTCGAAAACCGTGGCCATGGTCATTGGGCCTCGCGCTGCAGGGTATCAGTGCGCGCGCCGCGGGGTTCTCGCGGCACTCCTTGCCTCGTCAGGCGGCAGCCGGACGGAGTCGCGCCCGGCGGGCGCGAACAGCGCGCAGGCGCTGGTTGAGGCGGGCCCATGCCCACGTCTCGACCTCCGCATAGCGCGACTCGCCCTGGGCCCGCGTCGCCTCCAGGTACTCGAACCACGCATCGGCCTCTTCGATCTGCAACAGCTCCTCGGCGAGCTCTGTATCCGGCACCGGCACTCCCTTCGCCTGTCGGGGTCGGATGCGATCCTAGGACCCGGTCCGGACGGACCCGGTGCGGCGGGGCTAGGGCAGGCGCAGGCGGGCGGCACCGAGGGCGCGGGTTCCGGCGTAGGCGACGGCGGCACGGACGGCCGGCCCATCCACCGGCAGCCGTCGCACGAGCTCGCGCGCGCCGAGCCCGACCACGACGGAAGCCGCGATGGGTATGCCGGCCACCTTCGCGATCGCCTTGGGGTCGGACGGAAGCCGATGCCCGCGGCCGGTAGCGAGCAGGAGCAGCATCCGGCTCTGGGCGATGCTGAGCAGCGGAAGCTGCGGGCCGCCGCCGCGGGACGAGGCGGCGAGTAGGGCATTGCCCCAGGCCGTCACGCCGATCAACCTCCGCTCGGCGGCGGGACGCAGGAGGGGAAGGCGGGCCGCGAGCACAGGCGCCGCGTCGGGCGCGACGCGCGCGACGGCCTCGCCGAGCGCCTCGATCGACAGGCCCACCCCGTCGAGCACGTTGTGGGGCAACGCGTACGGGACCGTGTCCTCCCCATGCCGCACGACCAGAATCGGCTTCCCCGCGCGCACGGCACGCCGGAGCAGCGCGCGCTCCTCGGGCGCGACCGGGCCCGAGACGATCCAGATCGCGACCGCCGCCGCCCCGGGATCGCCGTCGACGGCGACAGCCGAGGCGTCCCCGCCCTCCGCGAGGGCGAGGGCGAGCTCACGAGCACCGGGGCCGGCGACGGCGACGTACTCCGGCGCGCTCTCGATCACGCGTGTCTCGCGCACGAGCGTGACCACCTGGCCGAGGCCGATCCCGAACGCCCGCATCAGCGCCTTCGCTCGTCGAGGCCGCGGGCGTGAATCGCCTGCAGGACGCCTATAGCAACGAGGTTGGCGACCATCGACGACCCTCCGACCGTGACGTACGGCAAGGGGATGCCCGTGACGGGGGCGATCCCCATCGTCATCCCAACGTTCACGAAGACCTGGAAGAGGAAGGCGAAGACGATCCCACCGGCCACGACGGCACCGTAGAGGTCTCCCGCGACCGTGACCACGCGCAGGCCGCGCCAGACGACGAGGAGGTACAGCAGCAGCAGGATCGACGTTCCGACGAAGCCGCGCTGCTCGGCGAACGAGGCGAAGACGAAGTCGGTGGCGTGCTCTGGCAGGTAGTCGAGCCGGGTCTGGCTGGCGCCCTCGACACCGCGACCCGAGAGCCCGCCTGCCCCGACGGCGGTGCGCGACTGGGTCACGTTGTACGTGAGCCCGCTGGGATCGCTGGCGGGGTTGGTGAACCCGGTCAGACGGGCGGTCTGGTACGGCTTCAGCACGGCCACACCGGCGGCGGGTAGCACCCAGAGGACGCTCGTGACGAGGACGACGGTCGTCACCGCGAGCACGACGAGGTGCAGCCAGCGCACGCCGGCGAGGAAGAGCACGGCCATCAGGGCGGCGCCGTAGACGAGGGCGGTGCCAAGATCGGGCTGCATGAAGACGAGCCCCATCGGCACGAGCCCGAGCCCGACGGCGGCGGCGACCGTTCCGAGCTCGCCCACCCGGCGGCCGCGCTCGACGAGGAAGCCGGCGATCGCGAGCACGAAGAACGTCTTCCCGAACTCGGACGGCTGGAGCTGGAACGGCCCCAGGTCGATCCAGCGCTTCGAGCCGCGCACCGCCTCGGCGAAGACGAACACGAAGAGCATCACACCGATCGTGCCACCGTAGATGAAGCGCCAGTGGCGCTGGTAGAACGAGGGCGGGATCAGGATCGCGACGACCATGCCGACGACGCCGAGCGCGGCGGCGATCGCCTG
>Ga0302322_100007039_pt1 | contig 10018 bp, 9 predicted proteins | sample Fen_T0_2_FD_203757 | JGI IMG/M metagenome (GOLD analysis project Ga0302322, IMG submission 203757) | Peat permafrost microbial communities from Stordalen Mire near Abisko, Sweden - Fen_T0_2 | ecosystem: Environmental > Terrestrial > Soil > Wetlands > Permafrost | place: Sweden: Abisko... | reverse complement strand
CACCGATTAAGAAGTCCCAGATAAATGCATAAACCGAGAGCATCGGAAGCTTCATCCAAGGCTTGCCCCGCCACAAGGTTCCGATAAGAACCAAGAAGAGCAGGCCAGTTGGAACCGAGATGAACTCTGTGGTGACCATGAATGGGCCGTTGAGTGAAGGCATCCAACCCGACATATACATATGGTGGGCCCAGACGAGAATTGAAAGCCCTGCAATTCCCGCAAAGCCAGCAATTGCGGCGTTGTAGGAGAAGAGCGGCTTACGTACGAAGACTGGAGCAATCTCCATTAAGGCTGCCACACCTGGAATCAAGATTACATAAACCTCTGGATGGCCCATGATCCAGAAGAGGTTGGCATAGAGCCAGCCACTCCCACCCACGTTGGCATCGTAGAAGCCGGTAGCAATCGTTCTATCCATCGCGGTTTGAATCATTGCAACCATGAACGTAGGGAATGCAGGAATAGCAAGAGCGACCGAAATAGTGGCACCAATTACGAAGATTGGAACTCGGTTCCACTTCATGCCTTTTGCCCGCATGGCAATCACTGTTGTAGTGATGTTTGCGCCGGCAATCGCCGTAGAAAAGGCAAAGATAATGATTGTTGCTAAGAATGCGTTCATCCCTGGTCCGGCTTGATCGCTCAGTGGAGCGTAAGCGGTCCAACCAGTTGGAATTCCTCCTAAGAACCAGGCGCTACAAAGTACTGGGATGGCGGTAAAGAGAACCCACCAGCTCAATGCGTTGAGGCGAGGGAAGGCCATATCTGCAGCACCGATCATGATTGGCATGATGTAGTTACCAAAGGGGCCAGTTGCAACAATGATCATTGCAACGATCATTGTTATTCCGTGCAATCCCACTAGCGAGTTGTAAACGTTAGGGGATACGAAGTGCGAACCAGGGGTTGCTAAGTTCGTACGGATCATCATTGCCATGGTTCCACCGACACCAAGCATTGCCATTACGCCGACTAAGTATTGGATACCGACGACTTTGTGGTCGGTGCAATATCGGAAGTAACGCTTGATTCCTTGGCCATCACCCGCGAGGAATAGCTGTTCTTCGGCGGTTAAATCTTTGCCAATCAACCAGCGGAATGGTCCGATGAATGCGCCGATTCCGATCAGGAATCCAACGCTCCAGGCGAACATCGACATTAAAAGAACTTTATTTACGTTATGAGTGTCGGTCATATCGCGACCGGCTTTCATTGCGAAATATGTTCCCCAGCAGAAGATAATTCCGACAACCATTCCTGTTCCCATATGGAGTTTAGTGATCAAACTCTTCTCTGGGTTAGGAACTGGACGCGATGAAGCAGGTGCGTGCGAAAGGGTGGTCATTGTTGTACGCCTCCTGTTGCCTGAATTGATGAAACCCAACTAGCGAAATCCGCTGGGGTTTGAACCGCGCCACTTGTTTCCATGTATGCGTGATAAAGGCCGCAAAGCTCGGCGCACTTAATATCAAGCGGTCCAGTCGCGGTTGGGTCGGCATGAGCGACGGTGGTGACCAAGCGATTGGCATCTACTTTCACGCCAAGTTGAACTGGCCAGAAAGAGTGGTTCACATCGTCAGAGATGATGTTGAACGTCACTGGTTGGTTCACCGGAATATTCATTGTGTGAGTATGAATGTTCTGTTGTGGATAATAGAAAGACCAAGCCCATTGAGAGCCGGTGACATCTACGATAAGTGACTTTGGTGCATCTGTTGCAGCTGCAATAGATTCGGTATTAAGTGCTACCAGACCCCAAACAATCGCAACGATACAGAAAAGCACTGATGTCGCAGTCCACACGATCACAATAGGGGTGTTGGTTTTGATTGCAACGCCCTCTTCTGGAGGAGTATCGCCACGATGCATGTTTAAGAAGGATTTGGTTGCAATTGCCAGAACTACGCCAGCAATGGGCGCTGAAATGACCGTAAACCAGATCATGATGTCTTCATTGGCCTGCATCTGCTTGCTAAGGACCGGAGGCATCCACTTTGGATAAGCCCAGAGGCCGAGTATTACAAAGACAGCGGTAAAGAAGACACCAAGCCAAAAAGTTTGGGTGACATCTTTGCGCTTGAGAAATGTTGCCAGTCGTGCTCCGGGAGTAGGAGCCAGGGTTTCATCGTTATGGTCAGACATTATGCAACGGTTACCTTTCCACTCATGTACCCGAGTTGACCCATAACAGCGCCGAAGCCCTGATACGTGGAGTCACCACATGGATATTCACAGTTCCACACGTATTCACCAGCGCCTTTTGTTATGAAGGAGAAGGTTACTTTGTGGCCGACAGGAAGTTTTGTTGGATCGGCGTTGTATGCCTTCATCTCGGCATCGGTGTTAACAGGAAGTGGAATATTTACAAAGAGCGGATCCTGGGTTGAAGTTGGGAGTCCATGCAAAGTAAATGTATGTTCAACCGCATTGAAAGGTAGCGAAGTTTTTACAACGCCGTCATACGAAACGGTTCCATCAACGGTTCCAACGACGCTTCCAAAATAAGGAGTATTCAATTTTTCTCCACCGTCATAAACGGTAAGCGTCATTGTGATGTATGAATTAGCTGGTAAGACGAAATCTGTATAAGGACCGTATGAAGGCCAACTTGGATGGCCACCATCACTGGTTGCGCTGGTTCCGTGTGCCTTTGAATTGATGGGATCTGCATACACTCCATCTGCAATTGTGAAATGGTTGTATGTCTTACCATCGGCGGCAACGATTGTGCCTATCTTGGTAGCATAAAGTTTTGGCTGTGGGTCGGCTGAAACGCTGTGGAGCGTGACGCCGACTCCGGCGACGACGACGAGACCAAGCACAATTGCAAAGAGTGCTCCAATCGCGGTCCTCGACTTTGAGGGTGTGGCTGTATCCACGGACATCCTTTCTTGAGGGTGAGTGTGGGATTTCTGGGAACGAATAGGTGGAGAGTACGCTTGAAATGTGATTTAAGGAACAATCGTTTGCACGATAACTGCAAATCTTTTCTCCCCAGTGAGTGTTAGCACTCACTGGGGAGGTGAGGGTGAAACCGTGATGTGACTGAGAGGTTGCTGTGAATGAAACTTAACCCATTGTGGGATCTGCTCTTTGCCTCCCTTTTGGTATCCATCGCGTTCTGGTATTTCTCGGAACGAGAGGCTCGCAAATCAATTTCGCGTATTCGACAGATCTCTTTTATTACAGGACTTTCACTTACCTTCATCCTCCTAGTGGGACCGGTTCCTCATGCCGCAGTGCGCACTTTCTGGGTACATATGATTCAACATATTGGATTGATGATGCTTATTTCTCCGCTCCTAGTTCTTGGAGCTCCGATAACCGTTGCGGTGCGATCAAAGCGCCTGGCGGTTCAAGTTCTTATTCGAAGAGTGGGGCGCAATCCCTTCATCAGAGTGCTCTTCAAACCACAAGTTGGTTTTGGCATCTTCCTCATTGTGCTCATAGGCACGCATTTTTCACCGCTAGCAAATTGGGGAATGACCAATCCCAACGGCCACTGCTTGGAGCTAATACTTTTCTTAGTCGGTGGATTTATTTATTACTATTCAGTGATGGAAGGTAATCCCCATCCATTCTTCGTTCCCTATTCACTTCGCGTGATCTCGCTATTTGCGATGATGTTGCCGGAGACAATGGTGGGATTCTTTTTATATTCGGGAAATCGCGTTCTCCATTCACTTCCATCTAGCACTACGATGCAGATGGGTCTGGCAGATCAGCATCGCGGCGGTGCCATTATGTGGGCGATGGGAATGTTGATCGATACCATTTGGATAGTGTTGGCTGCCAAAGACTGGTTTGCTAATGAACAACTACTAGCGGAAGAGGAAGATGAACTCCCAGCCGATGCCTAACCAAGAACCAGAGCCAAAGCGTCGTTGGGTTCTCTGGGGGTTGCCACTCTGTGGCCTCATGGGAGTTTTGGAGTTCAATCGCGCGCTTGGCGGCAATCACTTAAGTTGGGTCTATGTGATGGAATGGCCCTTCTTCGGGGTATTCATCTATTACATGTATTGGAAGCTCTCACAACCCCAAGAGCCCTTTGATGACTCAGCCGATCCACCGCGCGAGGTCGATTAGTCAGACTATTAGTAAACTGAAACCCTTATGTTGCCCCTTTTGTCGCTCTCGACCGAGGTTTTCTTTTGGGTTTTTACAGCTGTAATTCTGATTGCAACTGTGTATTTCTGGCACAAATTTTCTACGCTTCATTGGAAGAACATCACCCTACGATTCGCTTTGATTATTACCATTCAATGTTTTGCACTGGCGTCGATGGGTATAACAATCAATCGATCAGGAGAGTTTTATAGTTCGTGGTCTGATCTCTTTGGCGCTCAAGGTCAGTATCAAAAGATCGCAATCAGTCCATCGGCACTTTCACAAATTAGTATAAAAGATTTGGAATCAGCGACTCACACAAAAGGTGGAAGTCTTATCTTTCGCAAAGTCATCAAAGGATTCAAATCCCGGATATCCAATGTAGTTTTCGTAGTGGCTTCACCAAAGATAGCCGCAGAATTAGCGAGCCCGACTCACTCAATTGGTAATACTTATCAAGTTGTTGAGTTATTCCCGGGGACTCCTGGGGTACCACAAACCTGGATTGGAACTCTCGATGGCATCACGACCATGGAGAATCTAGAACTGGCGGGAAAGATTCCACCCACCATTGCGGTCATACCTGCCATCAACGTCGAACCCGGCCAAGACACCGAGTGCATGAATTTTGTCGGCGGGGCTCAGGTAGAAACGTGGATCACCGGCGACATGAAGCGATTCATGCAGACTTTCATCGGTGTTGATAATCGACTCTGGTCATCTTTTGGTTATTCGACCGGCGGGTGGTGCGCCGCGGAAGTAGCGGTGTTACATCAAGATCAGTATTCACAAGGAGTGTCACTCGCGGGATATTTCAAACCTATTCTCTCGCGAGGCCTGTCAATCCGCGAGAAGAACTACCTCTCTAGTAAATATGATCTCGTTAAATATTTAACGAAACATCCGGGCAACACAAAGATCATGGTCATCGCTTCAGTCAAAGATCGTTTCGCTAACAGCTCAGCTCAAAACTTCATGCAGGGCGCAAATTCCCTAATCCCCATTAAATATATTCCGATACCAACCGGTGGTCACAATATAGGGGTGTGGAAACCATTTGTTGCACCCGGATTTTTATGGATTGCTGGAGCGAACGATATTTCAGTGCCTGTGATCAACCCGCAACCTAGCGCGAGCGGAAGCCCGAAATAAATTTCTCTGCGCGCAGGGCAGCCCATCCAACTTTAGGAAGATCTGAAGCGCGGGGATAAAGAACGTAACGGGTTTCCCAACCCGGTTGGAATTTCGCATTGAAGCGGTAGAGAGATTCAACTTGGAAAAAGTTTGAAGAGAATCGAATCAAGTTGCGCATGCCACGCGTGATTGGACCAGCACTTATCTTGTCTGCGCGTTCGAAGAGTGAACGGAATGCAGCGAAATTGAGCGATACATAAGCCAAGTTATTGGCGCGGGCATACTCGACTGTTTCAACGATCATCAACTCATTGACGCCAGCATCGGTACCACGTTCGCGCTGCATGCGATCGAGAGATAACGCATTCGTAGTCCAAGGTACGTAGTAAAGAAGTCCCTTAATCTCTCCTTCGAGCCGAGCAATTGTTATAAAGGCATCTGGATCACCGTCTTCACCGAAGCGATCCATTGACATGGAGAACCCGCGTTCGCCGACGCCATAGCGCCACTTATGCGCGAGTTCTCGGAGTTGAATGCGAGTCAAATCATCTAGCTCAGACCACTTGTGGGTCGTGCACGAATAACCTTTGCGTTTAATCCTGTTGACCATCTGGCGCACATTTGCCATCGGGCGTCCCTCTAAGGTGAAATCTTTAACCGAAATAATTGCTTCATCCCCAATATCAATAGCAATCATTCCGGCATGTTCAACCCAGACTTCGCCACCGCGATCGCTGCATCCCATTACGGCTGGGGTCCATGCATGTTCTTCGGCCTCTTTTAGGAATTCCGAAATGGCCTCGGGCCACAAGCTGTACTCGCCGAATGGATCACCACTGGCCAGCATCACGCCACCTTGGACGCGATAGGCGATGCCAGCTTTGCGGTTAGTTGACCAGATGACGCTCTTGTCGCGTCTGGTTGCAAAATAGCCAAGCGAATCTTGATCAAGGTCGTGTTTTATCAGCTTTCGAACAAGGTTCATATCTTCATCGGACATCTTTGGAATTGGCTTCACCCTGCGGAAGTAGAGCCAGAGCGGAACGATGAGAGTGAAAAGACCGAAGGTGCCTAAAGTGAACGCAATCGCGTCACCTGCCCGTTCTGAAGTAAATTTAACCGGACCAGCCACACCGACAAATCCCTCAACAATGAAGAGAAAGATATTCTTGATCGATGGGTTACCAATAATTTCATCGTGGGAGCGAAATTTCAGAAGCAATAGGCTGGCGATGAAAAATACGATAAGCGCGACCCCAAAACCAATGAGTGGTTGCAACCGAGTACTGGGATCAGATTTGGCATAGAAGGATTTGCGAAAGACGACGAGTGCCAAAATACTAAGAAGGGTCAAAGTAATTTGGAGTGGGTGGTGATTGGTTCTAATTACTTCCGTCCCCAGGTTTACAGCCAAAATTACTAGCGCTAAGACCCAGGCGCGGCGTTTGCGTCGGGAAAGTCCGCGGGCCAGGATCATGAGGATTAAACCGGTAAAGATTGCCGTCGCTAGTGCCGACCCATTTAAAAAGACCGGAAGTACATTGTTAAGTTTGTGAACGGGAGTGCGGAACCTACGCGAAACGTTTGCGAGTATGTCGAAGAGTCCGACGAGGAAGGTGGCTCGCCCGATCCAAACTGGAACCCAACGTTGAGATTTCATTATCTAAATACTCCCGTATGTCCAAGCGAATAGCGACCAGGTTGGGGATAAATCGCCAACCCATGAGGTTCTTTACCTACTTTTATGCTCCGTAGAAACTTTCCCGCAACGGTATCAAATACGTATACGACGTTGTCATAGCGCCCAGATACCCAGAATTGGGTGCCGTCGGCCGAAATCCCGCCCATATCGGGAGAACCTCCTCCGGGAATTTTCCACTTTGCTATGAGCTTGTTGTCCGAAAAGCGGAGGACTGAAACGCTGCCTTCGCCACGATTTGTGATCAGCATAGTTTTGGAGTCGCGTGATACGTACATGCCGTGAGCTTCGATCCCCGTCTTAATGAGAGTAAATGAACCGAATTTATCCGCCTTCATCGCCCAGACCCCGTTGGATGCCATGTCGGCGATATAGAAGGTGGATCCATCTGGAGAAATTTTCACATCCTGCGGCATCGGCATGGATGTATAGGTGTGGGGAAGCTTGGCTGACTTAAGCACCTTCATCTTCGCCGTATCCACGAGGAGCACCTGTCCCGAAAACTCGCAGCTCACCACGAAGAAGGTGCCATCTGCGCTCCAATCAGCATGATTAAGACCGGCACATGGAACGGGAACTACCTTCTTAATTGCCATAGTGTGTGGATCGCGAAAAACCATCTGCTTATCAGCTTCTGCCATCACGACGGCATATTTGCCATCAGGTGTGAAGTACAAGTTGTAGGGATCGTGAACATAAATAGATTTTCCGGGAAGACCAGTCTTTGGGTCGATCGGCGTCAAATAGTTTCCGGCATTGTCGTTGACCCAGAGGGTCTTGAGATCCCACGATGGAACTACATGCTGCGGACCTTTGGGAACTTTAAAAGTTCGAATCACTTTGAAGGTCTTTGGGTCGATCTCTGTGACGCTATTGCTGGTGTGGTTAGGAACGTAAACGCGCTCTGGAAAACTGGCAACAACGGGGCTTAAGTTGTTGGGTGTATCTGCTGCATAAATATCTTTGGGATTTGTCATAGGCGGCATTCCCGGGAGCGGGGTTGATGCTTGTACGTTGGTTGGTAGCAGCGTCGCAATAAGTACTAAAGCAATCAGAATTTTCTTCATCAAAATTTAGGCTCCCAGTAAGGTGGTTAAAGTGACGGGGGTTAAACCTTTTGCATGTAGGTTTTCCAAGAGTGTGGGCATGGCATCGATTGTGTCTTGATGCCCAAAGTGGAGACTTACGATACTTCCATTTTTAACGGTCTTCCCGATGTCTGCCAATACCACGCGTTTGCCAACATCTTGATAATCGTGTGAATCGACATCGTAAGCAATGCACTGGTTATATCCATATTTCAGTACAGCTTTTCGGATAATTGAATTTGAGTATTGAGTTCCAGACGGGCGGAACCACTTTCCATGATTTCCAATTAATTTCTTTAGCTCAGTTGCGCAACCAGCTATTTCTGAGTCCACTTGTTTGGCGCTGAGAGTCTTCATCTGGAAGTGATTCATCGTGTGATTCCCCAGGTCGTAACCAGCATTGAGCATCTGCTTGGCAACTTCTGGATAACCCTGTAACCATTTACCGATTGCAAAGACTGAAACGGGGGTTGCTGAACTTTTAAGAATTGCTAAGAGTTTTTGAACCAGAGCTGGATCGCCGGCGCCGTGAAAAGTTAGTGCAACCTGCGGCTTCTTCCGCGAACCATTTGCAATATCTGGATTTGCCGCGAAAGCTTGGCTGATTCCAAGTTCTAAGTCCGAAATGCCCGAAATCAGGGAAACCCCAGCAACTAATGCGCTGTTTTTAAGAAATTGACGGCGACCGATGGGCATAGCCCAAGGATACTTCCTGCGTTGCGCTGCGCGGTTAACCTACGAGTTGCTAGTGTAAGGGAAGCACTCAGTCAGGCACCTTCCGGCGTGGGAAGTTCGCACTGGCAAGTGACCTAGGGCATACAGGGGGTCGAACCTTGAGCGACGACGATGACAACGGCTTAGACGACATTGTTACTGAAGAGATGCTGTGGGAACGGATACCTGAAACGAATGGCTTAGAGCGCGCAAATACTTATTATGAATTAAGTGCACGCATCTATGCCCGGGGTCAGTATGACGAAGCGCTTGCGCTCGCTGAAACCGCGCGTGACATTTACACAGAACTCGGAGGGGTAGTGCCCGCTGATGGTTTGGCACAGGCGTACTCTGCAATCGGCTACAACCTCAATCAATTGAAGCGCAATTCCGAAGCCGCTTCAGCAATGAGTAAGGCCGTTGATTTGTTACGGGAATCAAAGTCGCCGCTCGCAATTGATTTGGCGTGCACTTTGGGGGAGTGGTGTTTTGGCGCAAAAGATTATGAGAAGACCATCTCTTGTATGCGCGAATGTGTCCAAGAGCATTTGGTAGATGGCAACGATTCAGGAGCAGCTAATGACCTTCACCTCATTGGATGCGCGCACCGCGAACTCGGACAGCATGAAAAATCGTTGGAAGCATTTCGCGAAGCAAGGGTGCTGTTTAAGAGTTTGAAAGAGGTAATTAACGTAGCGCGCTGCGACCAGAAGATTGCCCACGCTCTTATCGAGCTTGGTCTAGGTGAAGATGCGCTAATCGCCGCTCAAAAGTCTCTCGATGTCTTTGTAACGGCGCATGATCATCGCCGTGAAACGTATTCACTTCTCGAGGTTGGCAAGGCCCAGATCTTGACTGGCGAAGAACAAGATGGGCTTGATTCTCTCGAGCGCGTACTTGAAATAGCGACGGAGAGTGACTGGAAAGATTTTGACTTTATCGTCGAAATTGAACGCCATATTGCCGCAAGCTTGCGTCAACTAGGCAGACTCGATGAAGCCGATGAAATTGAACGTCGTTTAGCGGCAGTTACTGAGGTAACTGAGGATTAAGGTGTTGCATTGCCCAGGCATACATGGCTATGGCACCAGCGGCAGATGCGTTCATTGATCGGGTTGATCCGTATTGTTGGATTGCTAGAACGACCGAGCAGATAGCAACAGCTTCATCTGACATGCCAGCACCCTCTTGCCCGAAGAATAAGACGCATTTTTCAGGAAGTGGAAAATTCTCCAACTGATCTGAGACTGGAAGATTGTCGATTCCGATGACG